>OHIU01000148.1_pt1 | contig 53200 bp, 47 predicted proteins | sample 1568281 | NCBI WGS metagenome assembly OHIU01 (sample SAMEA3879543, study PRJEB24766) | human gut metagenome | biome: human-associated habitat; feature: feces | place: USA | collected 1985/1987 | reverse complement strand
TTCAAATCTGTTTTCAAAAAATGGAATATCATTATCAAAACAAGCAGATTTGACATTTTCTATTGATCCATATACATATCAATTAACTGTGTCAGGAAATGCAGATAGAGACACATTATCGCAGATAGAAAAATTGCTGAATGAAGGAGATAATGCAAAAAATATATGGACGCATGCGTGGATTTGTATGCATAATTCAGACAATGAAATTGTTAATTCGCAAGCAAATATGACAAAGGCGAACAAATGTTCTTTATGGCATGAAGTGTATGAGACAACAGGGTATGATGCACGCAATGCGACATATAGAAATGGTACTTTTATTGCAGAGGATGGCACAGATTTACTTGCCTTGTTTAAGGAAAAGGCTAAAAATGGCGCAGGGTATGAACTTTATTCTAATAGATGGTTGGAATATGCTAAGAATGGCTGGAAAAAAGAAAATGATTTAGTATTGAAAATAGGATTTGACAGCAGTGGATTGTATGATATAGGGCAGGAAAAAGGATATGGAGCAGCACAGAATATGTGGATGAAAGGTGTTAGCCAAAGTATGTTTGAAGCTAGAGTGTGATTAATGGGAATCTCTTTTTCAAATATAGGAACAGTTGGAAGGGAACAGTTAATTACTTCTGGTAGTAATGGAGAACCAAACTGGTCTTATATTCCATCGAAAGGAAAAAGTACAAGAACGCAGACTGAATTTGTGAGTGAGATTAAGAAACTGGCACAAAAGGCTGTCAATGCTACTGATAAGACAGAACAAGATGCTATTTCAAGGCAGCTATTGCAGTTAAGGGCAGAATATTTGTCAGAGGTTGCACCGGATAGAAAGCAGTTATACCAACAGGCAAAAAGTGCAATGAAAAATCAAAATGCCAATCCAAAATGTAAAGGGATCGGAGAATTAACCTTACTGGATTTTTTGGAACAGGCAGAGGGAAAAAATCAGAATCTTGCAGATAAGCAGATTGCACTGGCAGGAGGCGGAACATTAAATTTCACTATTTTAACATCAGGTGGTTATGGGGTTCAAATTCAGAGTCAGGGTGTGAATGTATTGTTGAATACCGGTGCCGGCTGGGGGTATGAAATGACTCCGGCAGAACTTACAAAAAAAGATGAATTCTATTCCATTTACTGGAAGGAATATAATGCCGTAAAGAATGGTATGAATTCTGAATTGAAAGAACTACCGGATTATCTGGAGAAAAGACCAGTTTTTGAAGCGAAAGCCTAATGATAATAATGCAATTCAAATAAAAAGGAGTATTGATATATGCAGATTAGTTCCAACTATTCTATGAATGGTGTGTCATACGAAAACAGACGCAGACAGAATGATATTCCTCAATTTAGTACAGAACGTGCCAAACAGGAAAATGAGAGTATAAATCCATATATGGCAGATACGGATTTTAACGAAAAAGCATTTGATATGATTGGTCCGAATGCTCCGCAGGATGTAAAAGATGCATGGATGGAAGCAGCGAAGGAAGTAAATGCGAATGGTATGGGAATAAAGAAAAACGGAATGTTGAGCCATATATCACAGATGATGATACAAAGGCTGAATAAGCAGATGAAGGGCGAGGGCGATGTGGATAACATCGACATTTTGGGAAACACAACAGAATCTGCAATTCAGGCAACGAAACAGGCTTTATATAATTTAGACCATCCACTGGAATATGTCCCTAAAAGCATAGAAGTTCAGAGGGCTTGTATGAAAGAAAGAGAATTCTATGTTGCGTTTCTGGAAAGATTGGAAAAGTTATAATTGACTGGAACAGAAACGGAAAATGACAACGATGAGATGGCAAGACGAAAAGCTGTACAAAACGAATATCTAAATAGCCAGTTGGCGGCGGCAGCATATAAGAAAAGCAGTATTATTTTACCGGATAATCCTGTTATACTGTAGGCTCATCTTTTGACAGGAAAGCATGAGAATACAGGTAAGATATTTTTCGGGAGGAAGGATAAGAAATGGAAATAAACAGTAATCATTCTACATATGGGGCGGCATTTCGTCAAAAACCGATTTTTTTCATGTCTGGAAAGGAAACAGTGGCATTTTTTGAAGGAAAACTGAAGAAAAATATGACACTTCAGGAAGATTCCTGTACACTTGGCAGCAATGACACTTATCGCAGACAGCATACCACTTATGAGGTTTCGGACAAGAAGAAGGGAAGTACGTTTCTGGATCTGGATTTTCTGATTAAGGACGAAACCAGCAGTCTGAAAGGAAATCTCAGTGATAAAAAGGATGTGGATTTCTATAACTTTTCCATTCCATTTAATCGAACCATACAGAATTATTTTGGGGTTCAAATATACATGGACATGCCGGAAGGCTGTGATTATGACCTCACCTTATATGATGAATATGGCAATCAGGTCGGAAAGGCAGAATGGGACGGGGAAGGACGTAAAACACTGACCATCCCGAACTGGGATACAAATACCAATAAATATTGTATCAAGATAGAAAACAAAAATGGGGAAGAAGTTTCCCCGGATGATTATTATAAAATCAGTTTCAAGGTTTCTGAAAATAAAGAACAGGAAAAGACCGATGCCATAAGGGCGGCATTCGGGAACCTTCACGGTGCATACAGCCGGAAAGATGAAAATTGGAGGGAATACCTCGACAAATATAATGAAGTCCTGATGGATACAGAGAAAAATTATACAAAAGAAATGGAGAAACTCCACCAGAAGCAGTTTGAAAGTCTGCCGGAAGAAAAACAATACAAAGGCGGGCGCACAGTGGATGAATTGTTGCAGGACATGGCAGAAGGAAAGACACTGGATGATGCGGAAACGGAGTATGTGAAGATTTTTGCAAACCTGAAAGATTTTGAGAAAGCACAGCAGAAGGCGGAACTGAAACATGATTTTTCCGAGGATTTTGTAAAGGATCTGGAAAGCAAAGGTATCTCCCGTGATGAGCTGGAGGGAATGCAGATAAAGATTGAAAGCAATGGGAATGTAACAGTGAGCGGTATCGAAGATAAGGAAGTCCGGGAGCAGGTTCAGAAACTGGTAGAGGAAAAGTACAGTGACCGGATGTATCAGTATTACACAGGAATTGCTGACAGTGTGGGAAATCTGTCGTCCAATACCTATCAGTATGCCACGGATGTGCAGGAAGTCAGGCGTTACTTAAAAGGGGTTACGGGAGAAGATATTTCTCTGGAGAACCTTTACCTGACACCAGACGGAAAGATTGGCGGGCTGCCGGGAAAAGCTGCTGATCTGATCAACAAAACAAAGGACAACGCCAAGATAGAGCGGATAAAGGATGCATTGATAAATATTATAGGACATAACCGGACAAGCGGTGATCTGGGGATTCCAGACTTTACTTCGGAGTTTCAATTCAGTAATGGTGCTTTTTCTGTGGCAGACAGCGGTTTTACGGTGGATATGGCGGCATTGGATAGAAGGCTGACGCCACAACCGCATGATAACATGTATTCGGATATGTATGAGTACAGTTTCAGAAAAGTACTTTGATTAAATTGTTAAGATATAATAGACATAGAACAATTTAGAAGCTATGGTTATTCACCCGGATGGAACTGCACACTATTATGTTTGTGGAGATGTTTCACCAGAAAAAAAAGCAAAGATAGAAGTTCAGAGGGCTTGTATGAAAGAGAGAGAATTCTATGTTGCGTTTCTGGAAAGATTAGAAAAGTTATAATTGACTGGAACAGAAACGGAAAATGACAACGATGAGACATATATAAAATTATTTAGGAGATAACATATGAGTGATAGTACCCTTCACATTGGAACTCTTGCTTCAAACAATGTAAATGATACAAGTAAAGATAAGATGACAGGGTGGAAGGCTATGGAGAGCTGACCGCCCTGTTTTTATCCAGAAAAATGCAGAAATAATCAAGAGAAAATCAAAATCTTTCTGCTATTCTGTTTCATGGGTTTTATATGTACGAAGATAGGCTTCTACAAGTGCAAGAATGGTGGTTATCTGATCGCTTGTACATTCTGAAGGATAAACCAACAGTCTTTGGTAATCCAGATTATCAAATGAATAGCAGTTCTGTACAGAAACAATTAAAAGCAGCAGGGATCGACACAAACAGTAAAAAGTATAAAGCAGTACTGAGTGAGATGATGAAAAATGGAAACGGTGCAATGTTTACAAATGTTCAGGCAATTAAGAACCTGATGAGCCAGTATGACAAAAATGGAGACTGGATTGATCCGAATACCGGATTAACAGGACTTGCTGTAACGGATGAGAACAGAAACAGTTATAAACATATCATTTGAGGCGGTTTTTAATGCGAAAGCCTAATGAAAGAATGGAGGTATTATAAAATGTCTAGTGTGAACAATTATATGAATGGCATCTATGACAATAACATATCCTGTAGGAGTTGCATGTTCTGCGATTATGTATTTTATAATAAAGCAAAATGGTAATTTTTTGAAAAAAGTTTCGGATTAGATGTAGTGTTTGCCGCTGAAACCGTAGTATATGAGTGAAGCCGGAAAGGAGGCGGTGTGATGATAGACGATGAAAAAATCATAGAAATGTTTTTTGAGCGTTCGGAACAGGGCATACGGGAACTGGACATAAAATATGGAAAAGCCTGTCACAATCTTTCCTACCATATAGTAGGGAGCAGACAGTACGCGGAGGAATGTGTAAACGACGCTTATTTAGGTGCATGGAACGCCATTCCCCCAGCACGACCTAACCCATTGTTGTCGTATCTTTTGAAAATCGTTCGGAATATTTCGCTCAAAATCTATTGGAGAAAGGAAGCAGCCAAACGAAGCAGTCATTACACGATTGCTTTGGAGGAAATTGAAGCCTGTATTGCAGACCAGAAAAACATTGAAGAAGAAATCGAGGTCAGAGAGTTAGCCTGTATCATTGAGTCTTTTTTAGACACGCTGACTATCGAAAACCGCGTTATCTTTATGCGCCGCTATTGGTTTTCCGACAGCTACAAGGACATAGCCGAGTTTGTAGGGCTTTCAGAAAAAAATATTTCTGTCCGGCTGACCCGTATCCGCGAGAAAATGAAGCAATACTTGATTGAAAGAGAGGTATTCGTATGAACGCAAAGAAATTTTCTGACGCTATGAGCGAGCTTGATACAAAATATGTTGATGAAGCACTCAACTACAAAACGAAAATGAAAAAGCCTATATGGATAAAGTGGGGAATTATGGCAGCCTGTCTTTGCCTTATAATTTGCGTAGTTACAATTCCGCGTTTACTTAATGGCTCTAATCCCCCTATTTCTGGAGATTTGGCTCCTATGGTTTATGTAAATAACAAGTTGTATCAATGTACGGATAGTCAACTCGATTTTACAGATAAAGAAAGCCAGTTCACTTATTTAGGGGAAATCGAAAGCAAAGTTAGCTCATCGCAAGAGCCAAAAGAGAATTTCCAAGCCAATGACGATATTGTAGGTGCTAAAGTATATCAATATGAAAATAATATTGTGGTTTTAATTGATGGTAAATATTTCTTATATAGTCATATGGAAGATGCTGAAAATGAAACGGTTGAATTTGAAGGACAGTTATTTAACAAATCGGACTTATCCGAAGAAACCCTTGAATGGCTTGAGTGGTATAATTCGATACCGCCAGAAAAACAACTTGCTGTCAATTCAATTCCAGCCGAGCTATATACTGATGACGGTGTTGGAACGGTTGACGCAGACCAAGAAAAATAATTTTGATTGACACCCACAAGGGACAGCCGAGATTGAGGATGGAAAGAAGAAAATCCGCCAGTTTGAGAACTTGGAAAAGAGGTTGCGTCAAAAGTTATCCAAAGAGGAACGAAGAACACGCAACAACCACCTGTATAATCAAGAGGGCACTTAACAGTGAAACTTATTTCTTGGAGATTTATGACGATATATACTATATAGCATTGAGTTAATTCTAAACGGATTTTGAATTTATTTACAAGGAGGTTTTATATGTCAATGAATATCAGCGGATTAGGCAATACCTATAATGGTATCAACACAAATAGTAAACAATATAAGGCTTTGAAAGAAAAAGGCTGGTTATCTGGTATTATGCAAAATGAAGCCATGATGTCAGCAGAAGAAAGATTGATATATGAAACATTCGGTGGAAGAGATACCATTATTAAGAATCTGATGAAGCAATTTGATTCGGATGGCGATTTACTGAATGCAAATGGAGTGGCGGGAATGGATGTTACCGGAAAAGGTACATCATGGCAGCAGCTCACGAGTGTATCCGAGGAATATCGTCAAAAGATGTTTGATAATGTGAAGAGGGAATTTATTAAGGAAAACGGTATTTCAAATGGTGATACAACTAAGCGTTCAGATATTTTTAAGGATTATCAGTTAAGCGTAAGTAAAGACAAACGTTTAAGTGGTACATGGACTTTAGAGCAATACGAAGGACAGTATAGAGCTGCTATGTATGCAGCAGTGAAATCGGCTAATCCAAATTGGAAGCCGGGACAAAAGTTTGATACAAGCATTCTTGATAACGTTACAAGAGAATCAGTGGAATCTACGCTTGTCAAAAATGGTAATAGGTTAGTTCGCAATTCTATTGATGTATCAGTATAGAATACAACATCTTTGGTGCTAGAGATACGGTCAAATAAGCTGCTCCATCATGGGAAAAGTATAAAATTAGGAGCTTTAGATAATATCACAAGGGAAAAGTTTTCAAAAACTTCTGGTAACTCTTTGAAATACATATCATATCAATAGATACGATAATATAAATTATGTTTGTATTTGTTGATAACAGGTTTATATCGGAAAAATTGTAAATTTATTTTCTATGTGAATTTTCATTTTTGTAGGGCTGGCATTAGACCAGCCCTTGATTTCATTATAATAGATAAAAAGATATTGAATATATATGCACGGTAAAAAGACGATTCTCAATAAATGAGATTGGGAAAAAGTAACCTTAGTGCTGTTGAAAAAATCACCATAGTTCTAATGAATCTTCTGCATCTACCCATATCTGCATTGTTTCATCAAGATATAATTTTGCATATTCAAGCGGTTTATCAATGGCAAGTGCGTTCAATGCACAGTCTGATCCGGGTGTGGTTTTTAAATCCTTTTCGGCTTCCCAACAGTCAATGCGGAGCATATAACCAGCAGAAGTATAAATATCAATGCTGTTTCTGTGTGGATTGTATTCTGCAAATATTGTTCTCATCGTATAGAATCTCCTTATCATTCAATCAGTCATTTGTTACAAAAATCAGAAGCATTTCAATCAGTTCACCATGTCACTTTTATTTTGTGTTATACTGTTTTATAGATTTTTCTTGCCCTTGTATTTGCCCTTATCAGAGTTCGTAAACGCTGACGGGACGATATAACACAAGGGAAACAATAAGGGAAAGCTCACCTGCGATAAATCCAGTGTTTTCAAGGGTTTGCAGAGAATTTAATAACAAAATATAACAGTTATTAAATTCCCTAAAACAGGTGAAATCTCAATCGGGATTTGTGGAGGTATTATGGACAAGAAAAAGTATTGGATAATCCGATTATTCTTTGTGCTTTTTTCAATGTCCGTATCTATTGTAATACTCCCTTGTGGAATAATAAACGTTCATGGCTTATTTGGAGAAGTAATCACGTCTATAGTGGTTGAAGATAAAGAACAGGAAATTTCTAATCTCAAAGCCATAGACATTGAAAAAGTTCAAACAGAAAAAGGACTAAACATATTCAATATGTGGTTTGAACTTTTGATAACAGTTGCATGCATTAGCTTTTGTGCTAATTTAGTTAAACTTCCACGAGGAGATACTATAGTTACTTTAAAGGTTCGCATGGATAATTAAATCTTTTCTGCAGATAAAAAGCAGAAAGGAGAATAATTGTGTTTGAGCAAGATTATGTAATGAGGCTCATTAAAGAAATGGTACGAGCTATTTTAAAACTATTGTTCAATATTGATACGGAGTCCCCAACAATAGAATTATTGGAAAACAAAGAAGAAAAGGAAACATTGGAAAATTTGATAGACATGGTTGACGCCGGGGAAATCAATGAAGCAGAAAATAGATTATATGATTTAATAAGTGCTACAGATATGAATAGTTTGGAAGTCGCAATATTATTTTATTCCTACTTGAATGACAAAACAGATGATTTTTTAGAAGCAAATGACTTCAGCAGAGATGAAATTAAATTAGGAATGGAAAATGTAGCTGATAATTTTGATTTAAATAGCATTGCAAAAATGTTTTTGACAGACTTTTAAATGGATTGTCTGGTTGTCAGTTGAATGAGATAACCAGACAATTCCTATTTTACAACACACTTGAAACTTTCAGTTTTACACTCTGTTTACACACCCAAGTCAGTACTCCGGCAAGCTCCTTTCTATGCGGGTTTGCGGGTATAGGGACTTTGTTCAAGTCCGGCCACCAGCATACTTAATTAGTGAGAAAAAACAGCAGATCCCGCCAGATCTGCTGTTTTCTTCTGTGTATGTAAGTGTGAGAGACACACTCCGATTAGAACTTCTCAGCGAAGCTCTTGTAGTATTCATCAAAAAATTCAGAAACTCTTTCCATAATCTTCTTCATAATATTCACCCTTAACCTTTCCAAGACAAATGAACTGTTGACTTTGTTGTTACGCTTAAGGGGTCAGGCCTGACTTCCTTTTGATGATTATAATTTACCATATTGCGCTTATAATGTGAAATACATATAATAGAAGTGTAATAATACCCAGAAGGTATAACGATGAGCGTGAAGGGAAGGAGAAGCAGGAAAGTATGGAACTACGTCATATTCGATATTTCAAGGCAGTGGCGGAAGAGAAAAGTTTCACGAAAGCCGCGGAGCAGTTGGCGATCGCGCAGCCGCCCCTAAGCCGTCAGATCCAGGATCTGGAGGCGGAACTGGGGACGACATTGTTCCTGCGGACGCCCCATAAGGTGACCCTGACAGAAGAGGGCGAGCTTTTCCTGCAATATGCGAATCAGATCCTGGACCTGGTGAACCGGTCGGAGGAGGATGTCAGAGAGCGCAAGGAAGGATTGCAGGGAACGTTATACATTGCTTCGGTAGAGGGTTGTGGTCCCCGGCTTTTCGCGGAATGGATCGCCGGATTTGGACAGAAACATCCCCATGTACAGTACAATCTGTGGAATGGAAATACGGATGATGTGAACAATCGTGTGACGAAGGGATTGTGCGAGATCGCCATGATCACGGCACCTTATAATACAGAAGAATATGAGGTGCTGCCGGTCTATGAGGAACCCTGGGTAGCGGTGATACCCAAGGGGCATCCCCTGTACGCGGAGGAAAATGACCCGGTGAAGCCTTCGGAACTGTTACCCTACGACCTGTTGATCCCTTCCCGTGAGTCCCGTAAGGGAGAGATCGACAAATGGTTCGAGGGAACGGGGCATGCACCGGTGATCCGGGGGCGCATCGCTCATATGATGAATGCGTATGAGCTGAGCCTGCACGGAGTCGGGATCTCTATTTATCCGGCATCCATTTCTTCCCTGATCCGGGACAAGGATGTCTGTGTGCGGGAGGTGGAGCATCCCGATGCCCATGCGTCCTATGCACTGATCTGGAATAAAAATCATACCCTGTCCCATGTGGCTGAAGAATTTATTGCTTACGTAAAAGCAGAATCCGGACAGCAGATGTACTATGCCTGAATTAACGCAACAGATACGTCATTCACATTCGTGCCGGTAGCTCCTGTGATGATGAGCCCATCGACTGCTTTTAGTGCGGGATAGGCATTATTATTCTGTAAAACAGTGAAGACATCCAGACCGTGCGCTGCAAGAGAAGCACAGGTGTCGCCGTCCGTATAGCCGCCTGCGGCATCGGTGGGGCCGTCCGTGCCATCGCTGCCGATGGAAAATACACAGCAGCCTGCCAGCCCGGATAATTCCGGTGCCGCCGCCAGGGCAAGCTCCTGATTGCGTCCGCCGGTTCCATTGCCGGTGAGATGAACGATGGTCTCACCGCCGGCGATAAAAGCAAGCTTCTGCCCCTGACCTGCATGTGTGCGGGCAATGGAGCCGAGAAAGCTTCCGGCTTCCCTGGCTTCGCAACAGAGGCGGTCTGTCAGGAGGATGGGAGTATAACCTAATGTCCTGCAGGCATCGGCAGCAGCCTTGCTAAGCTCTCGGACGCTGCCGGTGATCTGCGTAGTAACATTGTTCAGTATTTTCGGAGTCTCCTGTGTCAGGCAGGCGTTCGCCTCCTTCGACAGGGAAAGCCGGTATTTTCGGGCAATGGCAATCGCCTGCTCACCGGTGGAACTGTCCGGTACAGCAGGACCGCTGGCAATCATATCCAGGGGATCTCCTAAAATATCGCTGAGTACGATACTGAATATCTTCGCCGGAGCACAGGCGAGGGCAAAACGTCCGCCTTTGACAGCGGAAAGCCTTTTGCGGATCGTGTTCATCTCGACAATATCCGCTCCGCCGGCGAGCAGACTGTTCGTGATCTCCTGTAGCTCTGCGCCGGGGATCAGCGGTTTTTCGAACAAAGCGCTTCCCCCTCCGGAGAGAAGGAACAGAACCGTGTCTTGGTCGGTGAGATTCTGCACCATCGTCAGTACTTTTTCTGTGGCAGCGAAGCTGTTCTCATCCGGTACCGGATGACCGGCTTCGTAGCAGGTAACTCCGGGAATCGTGCCGCGGACATGCCCGTATTTTGTGATCACAATGCCCTCATCTACACGACCAAGCGCAGCGACAGCCGTATGCGCCATCTGCCAGGCGGCTTTTCCGACAGCCACTAAGAGGATCCGACCTCCCTGTGGGCAGAAAGCTTCAGATTCCAGTGCACGGCGGACGGCTGCGTCGGGCAGCACGGCTTTCAGACTGGAGGCTATGATCGTATCGGCATCTTGACGTAAAGCAGTATTCATAAAAATTCTCCTTGTATAAAACTTTGTTACAATATAAATATTGCATTATGGGTGTGACCAAAAGACAGAGTTCGCATTTTCATACAGAATAGCTTGTTTTTCGTATTCTGTTAAAAAAGAAAAGTCTGCGATTGTGTCAATCATATCCCGATAGTGGAACCGACATAAATTAGATGGTGTATCGGTACCAAACAGTAAGCGTTCAGCACCAATCGTTTCAACTGCGCAACGAAGAAACTGTCGTGTAACGGGAAAAGGAGGTTCATCTGGACCTACATTATGCTGCAGGGATGCCAGGTCGAACCAGACATTCGGTAAATGCAATAATTCCAGCCCCTCCTGCATTTTAAGCAGTTCGTTTTGCTTAGGGGCTAACAGATGGCAGATGACAAATTTCATTTGCGGATGTCTCAGAATCAGTCGTCGGAGAGCGGGAATCTGGCTGCTGGGGCTTCCGAGTTTTCCGATATCTATCACGAATATCAGATCGTGTTCATCGGCAAAAGAAGCTTCCCGTTTCATAATCTCGTTATCTAAGGAGAATACTGGGTGGTTTGCCATGAGACCGGATCCGGTACTTACTTCGAATTTCACTACTTTGATATTGCATTCTTCAAATAAATGATGAACGATAGCATCCCGGTTATAGCTATACGGATCATAAGCCGCAGCAGCGAGAAAGCGGGAGGGATATTTTTGTTGAGCATCATAGCTATAGAGATTTTGAAATCCTAAATAGCCGCCCTGCAACAGGACGGCTTTTTCAACATTATGGGTATCCATGATCGACAAAATGCGCTCAGGAGTCACCTGATCGGTATTCCACTCAGTGGGTATGATCTGACAAATAGATCCATCAGAGTATCTGGCCTGACCGCCGCCGCAATATCTCAGTTCTCCTTTTGCACCGGTTCCGGCGATATATTGTACTAAATGTATATGTGAATCAATAATTTTCAAAAGGATTCCTCCGATGCAGGGAAATTACAGTAAACCGGCTTCTGTCATAGTTTTTATAAATCCCTGGCGTGCATCACCATCCGGGGTGGGGAGGGTAGGAAGATAGGGAACACCAACAGACTGTCCCCGCAGGGCTGCCATATCTTTGGCTGCGACAGGGAAACTGGCAGCATCCATAGACAGACGCACGGGATTCAGGCGAAACTGTGCCTCCAGGCTACCGGACAGGTCACCGGCAATAAATTTATTATATACATCTGTGATGAGTTCCGGCATGAAGTTGGCAGCTGTACATACGCCACCTACTGCACCGTGGCACAGACTGGCATAGAGTAAAGTGTCTTTGCCGCCGAATACTTTGAAGTGTACATCCCGGGTACGGCGAATGAACTCAGAAGTCTGTGTGATATCTCCGCTGGTATCTTTCATACCCACAATATTAGGAACATTATGGGCTAATTCGTCCACCAGCTGTGCGCTCATGGTATAACCAACCCGTCCAGGATTATTATACAACAGAACCGGGGTGTCCGGAATACTTTCAGCAATGGTTTTGAAATGACAGTATAATTCCGTGTAAGTGGGTTTTAAAAACATAGGCTGAAGTACGCTGACTGCTGCGGCACCGTTTTTGACTGCCATTTGAGCAAGACGGCAGCACTTTTTAGTACTGATGGCACCGATACCGAAGTAGACGGGAACCCGTCCGGCTGCCTGATCGACCATGATTTTCAGACCGCGTTCCATTTCGTTTTCTTCTACCATGTAGAATTCACCGTTAGATCCGAAAGCAAGAATACCGGATACGCCACCTTCGATTACATAGTCTACCTGTGCCCGCATACCTGCTTCGTTTATTTTTTCATCTTTGTCGATTATGGTTAGAATAGGAACGACCACACCGCGCATAAAATCTGTATTCATAGAAAACCTCCTTAACGACCGATATGGATATCAGCCAGATATTCATAGTATTGAGCAATAGCGCTGTGATCTTTCTGACCACCGTCGTGATTGTGCAGCCACTGGAGAATTTCCTGTACTTCCGCAGTCATGGGAACCGGTGCTCCAACTGCATGAGCACAATCGAGAACGTTGTTCAGGTCTTTAATATGCAGATCAATCTTAAATCCTGGCTTGTCATTGCCGGCGATCATCATAGGAGCTTTGGCGTTCATGACGGTGGAGCCTGCAAGACCTCCTTTGATTGCCTGAAATACCAGTTCCGGATCTACACCGGCTTTCTGGGCTAATGTCAATGCTTCTGCCAATGCCTGGATGTTGCAGGCTACAATGATCTGATTGGCAAGTTTGGTGGTATTGCCGGCACCTACGTCACCGCAGAGAACGGCAGAGCTGCCCATGGTATCCAAAATAGGTTTATAGGTGTCAAACACAGATTGTTTACCACCTACCATGAAGCTTAAAGTACCGTCAATGGCTTTGGGTTCACCGCCGGAAACGGGAGCGTCCAGCATTTCGATTCCTTTTTCCTGAAGTTTGGCATAGATTTCTTTGGAGACGATGGGGGTGATGGAGCTGCAGTCAATAAATACGGCGCCCGGATTCATGTAGGATGCCACGCCATCTTCTCCCAGCATAACTTCTTTTACCTGCGGGGAGTTTGGAAGCATAGTGATGACAACATCACACTGTGCACCGATTTCCTGTCTGGAAGCGGCTTTAGCACCTGCGGCAACCAGTTCCTGCACGGAAGCCTGACTCCGATTGTTAACTAACAGATCGGTGTATCCCGCTTTTAATAGGTTTTTTGCCATGGGTTTTCCCATGATACCCAGTCCGATAAAACCAATTTTCATTTTTATTTCCTCCTGTTTTATAAAATTATTTATTTTTGTAAGTTCTCAGGTAATAGGTGCCGGATTAAAAATGCACATATCATTATGAAATCCGTACTGATCACTGTAGGGCTGTTTGAGACCGCTGGCGACATCCAGAATCATATGGAAAATCTCTGTACCGACATCGGCAATGGTGGCTTCTCCGGTGGCTATGTGACCGGCGGAGATATCGATCAGATCAAACCATTGCTCTTTCATTTCATTGCGGCTGCATACTTTGATGACTGGAGCAACGTCCAGTCCGTACGGAGTGCCACGACCGGTCATGAATACCTGAAGTCCGATTCCGGAAGCAACTTGTGAAGGACCACAGACGATATCGGAAGCAGGGGTGGCGGCAAATATCAGACCATGTTTTGTGGGCTTTTCAGCGGGGGAAAGAACTTCGACAATGGGGCTGGTACCACTTTTGGCAATGGAACCCATAGCCTTTTCCACAATATTTGCAAGCCCCCCTTTTTTATTGCCTGGAGTGGGATTTGCATCACGATCTACTCCACCCTCAGCCAGATAATCATCGTACCATTTCATCTGTGCAGCTAGTTTATTCCTGACATCTTCATTGATACATCGGGCTGCCAGAAGAGGTACACCATCCCGGACTTCAGTGACCTCGCTGAACAATACGGTGGCACCGCCCCTGACCAGCATATCTGCGGCGTAACCGGCGCTGGGATTCGCAGTAATTCCAGAGAAGGCATCACTGCCGCCGCATTGCATACCGATAAGCAGATCACTTAGCGGTAATTCTTCCCGGTGTCTTTGGTTGAGTTTTTGCAACTTTTGTTCTGCCATATCAAGGATTGCCTGCATCATGGCATCATGTCCCTTGCAGTCCTGTAAAGTCAGACAGTTTTTAGGAGTAATGTCTTCGGGGGGAAGGATTCGGTCATAGGTTAGTTTCTCGCATCCAAGACCCACAATCATAAGCTCTCCGCCAAAGTTGGGATGCCTGATCACATTGGTGATGGCGCGGATGGGAATACATGCCATGGGTGCATTTATTGCGACTCCGCAGCCATAAGGATGTGTGACGGCGACCACATCGTCTACATTTGGATATTTGGGAAGTAATTCTTTTCGGATGCGTTCCACAGCTACCCGGACAACACCCGCAACACATTGAACAGTGGTTACAATGCCAAGCAGATTACGGGTACCGGCAGGACCTGTTTGATTACGATATCCAAGCCAGGTGGTCCGGGGAGGCGTGGGAAGCTCTTCCTTACTTTTGAGATTGGTGCCCCAGGGCATGTCGTCCAGCAATGGGCTGTCAGGCAGGTGCAGCATATGCTCATTGATCCAGCTGCCCGCTAGAATGTTTTCTTTGGCATAGCCTAAGACAACACCGTAGCGAATAATCTCACCGCCGGCAGGAATATCACATAGAGCGATCTTATGAGCCTGCGGGACAGATTCACGTGTGACAACGCCGCTTTCCAACTGTGTACCTGCGGGCAGATCATGGACAGCTACAGCTACGTTGTCCTCTTCTTTGATTTGAATACTGAAACGTTCTGACATAGTATTATCACCTCTTGTATAATCATAGACCGGAAAATCTTGCGACCCGATCCAAAGTATCAATGGCCTCCTTATGCGTTATCAGGCGGTTCGGAGAAAAATAACCCTGCGCATCCAGGACAAGAAAACCAAAATAAAGAGCTCTGGCGATATTGGTTCCGTAATTGGCGGAAATGCTGTCTGCATCTGAGCAGACAGGTATGGTACTGGAGGCATTTCGGTAATCTACACCACAAGCCTGCATGGCAATCGTTGCCATTTCCTGCCGGGTAATATAGTGTGTTTTGTAAACAGTCTCTGCCTCCGGTGGGAAAAAGTTGTTTGCAAGAGCTGCACTCACAGCATAGGTACAGGAAACAGCAGGAGCCACCGGAATAGAAGGATCACACAGTGGAAGCAGTATATCAGCCAGCTCCTCATAGGATATGGGAACCATAGGATCTGTAATGTCCGGCTCATCCAACATTCCGCGGCAATATAGCCATGCGGCGGATTCGGAACGGTAATGCCCGGACAAGACCCGGTAAGCAATACTTTGTTCCATATCACCTTTTTTGTCGACTGCGGTTACCATGACAAATTGCACGGAGGAAGGAAGCATAAATTGTGGGGACGATCCTGCGTGTTTCCATACCTCACCGTCTGTAGATACGAACCATTTGTAGGATAAGGCTTCCGGACCACAGTAATCTGCAGTGGCAAAAAGAGTCGAGCCCGGCTGCGGAAGAGTTGCAATATGTACATGGGTGGGGCGGGGAAAAGCTTTGTCATTGATCAAAACATTTTCTACGATAGAATTGTCCCAGTTCATGCTTCTTAGCGGATGTCGTACATTGTCGATACGAATATTTCGCAGTATCAGACCGGTAAGAGGAACTTCCGGGAATGCTTCCAAAAAAATGCCGTAGTTCCCACCGTGTGCTGTAATATTCTCAATTGTAATATCGCGGAACCGTGGAAGAAAGGAACCGTTGCGCCCGTCTTCGTAAAGCATGGTTCCATGAATAGTGGCACCATGTACAGTGTCCATGATACTGTCACACAGCATGATCTGCTCTATGCATCCACCTCTCCGTGCATTTGCTTTTAATCGCAGTGCATAAGTCAGATTCGGACTGGAGAAATGGTTATCACAGGCAAGAACACGATAGATACCACCGCTCATTTCACTGCCAAGCGCAATGCCGCCATGACCGTCAGCAAATTCGTTGTGTTCAATGAGGATATTTTCACAAGGGATATTGGCGATTCGGCCATCACGGTCTCTGCCGGATTTCAGGCTGATACAGTCATCGCCGGTATCAAAATGACAATTCTTGATCCAGACACCGGAGCAGCTTTCGGGATCACAGCCGTCGTTATTGAGCCCATGGCTGGAAAAGGTCATACCATCGACAGTAACACTTTTACATTGCACCGGATTCAACTGCCACATGGGGCTGTTATGCAGCGTCACACCCTGCAGTAATATGCGTTCACAGCGCAGAAACTGTATAAAGTTGGGGCGTAAGAAATGTCCTTTTCCGAAAATACGTTGTTCAACGGGAACACCGTCTTCATTCATACGACGCAAGATTTTACGATCGGCAAGTTGCAGATCCGGTTTATCTTCTGACCAGGAATCTTCCACCTGGTGATGCCAGTTCCACCAGTGATCCCAATCTGCGCCACCGTCCAGCGTGCCATAGCCGGTCACAGCAATATCGTGTGAATCGCAAGCATAGAGTAGGGAACTGTAGTTGTAGCAGGGGCTGGCTTCCCAGTGAGAATAGACCAGAGGATAGTTCTGTTCCGGGTGCTCCGGGATAAACCGAATGCAGGTATCGGGCGAGGCAAGAAATAGTTCAACACCGCTTTTCAGATGAAGAGCCCCGGTGTGATAAATGCCTGCCGGAAATGTTAAGATGCCTCCTCCGGCATTACTTAACCGGTCAATAGCTGTCTGCAGAGTCTGTGTTTGTAAATGTTCTGCATCCGGCACGGCTTCTATCCGGTGCGGACCTATATGAGGAGCTTCTATTTTAGATAAAATATTGTGCCGCAGATCGGACTTTGTGAATGCCATTTCTGTTTTCGTCACTTTCTGAATTTTTATTTTATGAGTTTAGTGTATAATGCTTTTTTTTCATTTACGATATCCAAGATTTCAAATTCTTCATAACAATTAACTCAAAGTTCCTTGTCAGAAGAAACAAAAGATTTTATACTGAAAACAGGAGGTGGCATATGAATACTAGGCAGTATTATTATCTGACGACCATAGCCGAATATGGAAATCTCACGTATGCAGCGGAAGCACTGAATGTCACCCCGTCTGCTTTGAGTAAATTTCTGACGGAATGCGGGCAGATATTTGGGACTACGTTGTTTCAACGGAGGGACAGGCGTCTGGAACCCACGGAAGAAGGGCAATATGTAGTAGAATGTGCACAGAAGATTTTGGATCAGCAGAACAGGATGCTTCTGATAATGAAAAATGTGACCGGCAGCAACCGGAAGAGAATTCGTCTGGCTACAGCGCCAAACCGGGGGGCCATGATATACAGTAAGATCTATAAACCGTTTTCCCGGCGCTATCCCGATGTTTCACTGGAACTGGTAGAATTATATGCGACGGAACAACCGGGAGCGATTGCTAGGGGAGCTGTTGACCTGGCACTGGGGGCGGGACCATTTCGTATGGATACGGAGGATATTCCTGTCGCGTATGAAGAATTACTGATTTCACTGCCGGCAGCGAATCCTTTGGCAGGGAAGGAGAGCATTCGGCTGGAAGAATTGCGCGACACGCCGTTTGTATTGCAGGGGACAAAACACAGCATTCGGATTCTGGCAGACCAATTGTTCCGGGAAGCCGGGTTTCAGCCGGTGGTTGCATTTGAGTCCAATGATGTTCTGTTGGCAGATTCTATGATGCATCAGGCAATTGGAGTGGGATTTGTCAGTAAAGCCCATGTATTTCCCTGTGAGGAACTGGTCTACCGGCCATTAGATCCGCCGGTACGACAGACACTGCATTTACGTTATCCGCTGGGACATGAACTTACTGAACCGGAATACTATCTTGCCGGGCTGTTGGCGGAAGAACGTCTGGCGGATCCAAGATATCAGCCATCGGATGATCCGTTTGTGGTACAGATGTTGGAAAATGTTCACATATCCATTGGTTTGGCAGCAGACGGGAGCACACATAGAACATTGGGGACAGCATTGCAGCGGATACGGGAGGTTACGCTGGATACAAAGGTGTTGGAATATCTGATTGCGATTGTGGAAGAGGAGAGCCTGTCCGGGGCAGCAGACAGATTTCTGCTGGCGCAGCCGGCACTTTCCAGGCACTTACACAATGTGGAGACTATGGTGGGAATGCCGTTGTTCTCAAGAGATCATAACCGATTGAAACTTACCGGTGCGGGAACGATCTTTGTAAATAATGCCCGTAATATATTACGGATTGAAGTAGAAATGTTTAAAAAGCTGAGAGGAGGAAAATATGATGAATATTACGGTATATCTGGGAGCAAATGAAGGAAATGATCCTTCTCTGAGGAAAGAGGTACGTGAGCTGGGAACCTGGATCGGTGAGAGCGGTAACCGCCTGGTATACGGTGGATCCAAATCCGGTCTCATGGGAGAGATCGCGGAGAGCGTATTACAGGCAGGCGGAGAGGTGACCGGCGTGGAGCCGCAGTTTTTCATTGATATGGAATATCAGTATGATGCCATTACGGAGCTGATCGTCACGAAGGACATGACAGAACGCAAGACGAAAATGATCGAACTGGGAGATGTATTTATTGCTTTTCCCGGCGGAACCGGAACGCTGGAAGAGATCGCCGAAGTGATGTCCAAGGTGTCACTGAAGCATCTGGAGGCACCCTGCATCCTCTATAACCTTAACGGCTATTATGACAGCCTGAAAGCACTGTTATCACATATGACGGAGATGGGATTGTCCTCCCCGGAGAGACAGGAAGGCATTTATTTTGCCAAGGATTTGTCGGAAATCCGCAAGATCATAGAAAATCAGCGGAGCAATGCAACGATTACTCCGCCGGAAAATACACAAGGTATAGGAAATCAGCTAGGCTAACAGGTGAAAACACATAACTGCAATGCCCAGCACCACCAGGATCACACCGGTGACACGGTTCAGGGTCTTAGGGGTCGCCTTGTTGGCGAACAGTGCAGCGATCCGCGCCCAGATCAGGGTAAATACAACGCACAAGATCCATACCGTCCAGTCGGGCATACCGCCGATGGCAAAATGGGATGCAGCGCCGGTAAATGCGGTAAATGCCATAATGAAGACGCTGGTTCCTACAGCGGTCTTCAGTTCATAACCCAGGACAGAGGTTAGGATCAACAGCATCATCATACCGCCACCGGCGCCGACGAAACCACAGATGAAGCCGATCAGCATACCGCATACCAGAGACTGAATGGCTCTTTTCTTCGCGGAGACGCCTTGCATGGCTTCCTTGGTGGTCATTACGGGACGGACGATGAATTTGATACCTAACAGGAAAGTCATGAACACGGAGAAATTCCCCATGGTAGCGGAAGGCACCAGGCTGGATACGTAGCTGCCTACGACGGTGAATACCAGCACACTTCCCATCATAATCAGACCGTTTTTGATATCAATATTTTTGTTCTTTGCATAAGTATAGGCAGATATTGCGCTGGCGAGGACATCCGAAGACAGGGCGATACCAACAGCCATATAGGGATCCATGCCGAGGAAAGTGATCAACATGGGACTGATGACGGCAGCAGCGCTCATTCCGGCGAAACCGGTGCCCAGGCCGGCTCCCATACCGGCGAAAAAAGTGACAAGAATTGTGATTAAAATCTGCATTTATTTAGCTCCTTTCAGGATATTGTCCATATTTTCTTCCATGACATGAAGCATGTTGAAAAAGATCTCTTTGCTTGCCTCATCAGTGCCATCGAGCAGAGTATCTTTGAAAATGCTCTGTATCATGCGACCTTTTTCGATGACATCCTGCGCTTTCTCCGTACAGAACAGCAGAGTCTTCCGGCGGTCATCAGGAGCCTCTCTGCGTTCCAGGTACCCCTCGCGCACCAGCTTGTCCACATTGACGGACACCAGATTCGCCTTGATCCGGCGGATCTCCACGACATCACTGGCGGTCCGGTATTCCGGATTGTTGCCGAAGAACATGAGAATATCAAAAGCTGTCTGTGGCAGCTTTAACTGCTGGCACAGAGGCTTGCACATGGCGTTGTAAGCCAGATTGAATTTTTGTACGAATTCGATATTGGTATTCATTCGAAGGCTCCTTTTACAAAAATGAATATTTCAAATTTGAAATAATTGCTATATTGCATAATATTACAGATAGTTTTCGAAGTCAATCATAAGATATTTTATTTCATAAAAAATTTATATTCATTATACTATCGTAAACATCATTTCGATATGTTATAATTCACATTGGAATTACTATTCAGAGACTGTGGGCAAACAGTGGAAAGTGCCGGGAGGAGATATGAGTATTAATACATATGATGAACAGAAATTCTGGGAGGAAGTGGATATCCTGTTCCCGGATATTGTAAAAGCAATTACTTCTCTGGCGAAAAAGTCCTACATATCCATAACCAATCTGCGGAACGGCGTGACATGGTGGTCCGAGAAGGCGATGGAATATTTTGGTATGCAGGAGAACTATACCATTCGCGGACAGGAAAAATCAAAAAGATCGATTCATCCGGATGATCTGGAGGATTTCCGGAGGGGATTCCGGGAGAGAGTTGCCGGGAAAAATATGGACGAGCCCTGGGAATACCGGGTGCGTGACGGAAGCACCTACATCCGGATCAGTGCCAGGGCGAAAATGCTGAATGATAAGGATGGAAAGCCTTTTGTGATCGTAATACGATATAACAACTACAGTATTTCCGACGAGGTGGATGCGACCACCGGATTGCATACGGAACCGGCGCTGGACCGGGAGATCATGGAATTCCTGGAGGAAAGCGGACAGGGGGCACTACTGAAGATCGGACTGGATCAGTTCAGCCATATCAATGTTATGTACGGAGCTGCTTTTTCGGATAAGATTCTGAATTGTGCGGCACAGGAGTTGTTGCGCCTGTTTAAGGGAAAAGGATATGTATACCGGCTCTCCGGTGCGAAGTTTGTGATCAGTTTTAAAAAGGTATCCAAAGCGGAACTGCAGCAGATATACGAGGAGATTGTAGAAGCTTTTGAGAATACAGAGGTGGAAGGGAAAAAGATCCCTTTGAAGGTATCTGCCGGCGCAATATTTATGGAACCTTATATGAAGGAGACAAATGCGGTCCGTAGCCGTCTGACCTACGCGTTGAACCATTCCCGGCTTGAGCATCATGGGGAGCTGGTGATTTTTAATGATGAGGTCTGTGGCAGTGACGAGAACCAGTTTGAACTGATCGGTGTGATCCATCAATGTGCAACTCATAACTTTGAAGGCTTCCGGATGTTCTATCAGCCGATTGCCGATACGAGGACCGGCAAGATCCGGGGAATGGAAGCGTTGCTCCGCTGGGAACTGGAACCTTACGGGATGGTGTCTCCCGGTGTGTTCATGGAATGGCTGGAACAGGACCCCTGTATTTTTGATCTGGGGAACTGGATCCTTCGGACAGCACTTACGGATGTACAGAAGCTTCGCAAGGAGACAGAAGGCTTTTTCGTCAATGTTAATGTGGCGGCGGCACAGCTGGAGCGCAGAGAGTTCCGCAGTGCTGTTATGAATATTTTAAAAGAGACCGGTGCGAGGCCGGAGGAGCTTTGCCTCGAATTGACAGAGCGATGCAGAGATCTGGATATTCATTTCCTGCGCGCAGAGGTAGAATTTTTCCATTCCCAGGGGATCAAGATCGCACTGGATGACTTTGGAACGGGCAACAGTTCCTTAAGTCTGGCACTGGAGCTTCCCTTTGACGAACTGAAGGTAGATATGAGCTTCATCCGTGATATTAAGCAAAAACCTCAGAATCAGGCCATGGTGCAGTCTATCGTGGATTATGCCAAGAGGACTAACACCGAGACCTGTATTGAGGGTATTGAGAATAAGGAAGTCAGCGACTATATTGAGCAGTTCGGATCTACCTGGCAGCAGGGATACTATTATTCCAAGCCGGTACCTATCGATCGGTTTGAAGAAGTGTTGCGCGAGAAATCAACCGAAAAAGAATAAGTAGCTATTCTCGAAGGGCATTGGGCGCTACACCGTATTTTTTCTTGAATGCGCGGCGGAAACTGGTCAGATTGTTGTAACCTACTGCCACGTATAAATCTGTTATTTTAATATTCGTTGTTTCCAGCAGATGTTTTGCCTGCGTCATGCGGATCTGTTCCAGATATGTAGAGAAATTAACCCCGACCGTTTTTTTGAAAAGGAAGGAGAAGTAACTCTCGGAGATGTGGAACAGGTCCGATATTCTGCTTAAACATAAGGATGGATCCCCATAATTCTCATCAATATAAGCCTGAATGCGCACAATCAGCTGGTTGTCGTTTTCCGGTTGTTTGTTTTTTTCACATAATTCCAGAGCAATCTGCTCGTAATTTTCCAGGGTAGAATCTTCGGACAGACCGGCTAAGCTTGAGTCATCATAGGAAATGTCGTTATCCCTGATTACTTTCAATAACGTAATTTCTATATTTTCTAAAAGCCATTTCACTTGTCTGGAATTAAGTTTTCGTTTCTTAAAATTTTCGTCCTTTATAAAATTAAAAATTGTTTTTGTCTGTTTGAAGTTACCGGATTTTACAAAATTATATAGCTGATCCGCAACCTCATTAGGATAAAAGAAGGAATCCTGGGACTCCAAAATCTCACGATACAGACACAGATAACCCGGACTGGAGACACGTTTCACAGCTTCTTTGGCTTGACGGTAGGACTTCCAGACAGTTGATATCGCACCGGTAGTACAGCCCAGACCACCGTAAATCCATATATTATATTCCTGTAGTAACGAGGAATGAATCTGTGCAAATAAATTTTCTACGTTGTCTAATTCGTCCCTATTATATAATAAAATAGTGTAAGCACTGTTCCTGGAACCCTGCATGATATAAGAATACGTAAAATAACTGGAAATGATATCAGAGATCACCTCAGCATAATCAGGAGAGATAATATTGATAATTTCCTGAGAATCATTATTTAATTCCAAAGTATCCAGATAGACATTACAGTATAATATGGCAAAGGAACTGGCATTTTCGGGGATAGAAAGATAATTTTGGGCATAAGCAGCCTCTTCCTCACTCAGAATCGTACCATGAATCAATTGATCAAAATAATAATTGAGGAGGGTGATCTTTTGGGTCTCATTTAACCGCATAAGTTCTTCGTGGTTAAAATTCATTTCCCGCAGGCGATATTCCATTGCCTGGTATGGTTTATAATTAACTCTGGAAAGTAAAACAATAATCACAAAGCTGCCGATAATCCCCAAAAAGATAATAAAAAGCGACAGCAATTGTAAGCCGTTTTCAGGACTTCGCAGAGAAGAAACAGGCAGAACAACATAATAGTCCAGACTGGGAGTCTGGGCTGCGACATGCAGAATTACAACCCGGCAGCCGTCCAATACAGCATAGGAATAACCGGTATCGTTCGACAGGAATTGAGAGGGAACGATTTCAGATAACTTTGCCATAAGCTCAGAGTTATTGCTGAAAGAAAGCAGAGTTTCATCTTCGCTGTTCTGAATTAGCATACACCCATCTTTCATCAGGTCTACAGAGTTTACGATCTGCTGCAGGGAATTATTATTTATTTCAAAAATCACATCCGCATTAATATTTTTAAAAGTATATTTTTGCAGAGAAACAGAATAGCAATAATTATTTTTACCGGAAGCATATTCCGAAGAAAAATCACTAAGCTGTATAAAGCGATTATGACTATCTGAAGAATTCAGTGTGTTTTTCCAAAGAGAGTATTTGGAAGTATCAAAATTCAGGCTATATTTATAAAAAGAATAGAATTCTTCAAAATCATTATAACGAATAATGTAATCTGACTGATGCAAATAGACATAATATGCCTGAATCGGCTTAAGGGGGTAATCTGAGTACATGTCCACCAAATCCTGCTTGGCAAGATAGGCATTATAATAAAAGGCACGTTCCCCGGGAGCAGATTCTGCCAAGTGAGCCAGACTGGAATTTCCTGCCAGTCTTTTGGCGATCAGATACATATTGGAATAGCAGTCGGAGAACTGTTCCGTTACCTTTTGCAGAGAGGTGAGGTTCTCATTTAAAAGTTCTTTTCTGGCGTTGTTGGAAAGTATTAAATGAAACACGATGCCTAAGACCAGGATGATGATCAAAAGCACACTGTAAGATTTTATTAATTTGATAAAATAAGTATTCTTTCGTGAATCCATAAACAGAACCTCCAAACCGTTAGTATTATATTATCATAATTGCCGAAAAACTCAAGAAAACAAAGGCTTGTAAAATGAAAAATGTACCATTGACATAAAAAATGTACCCATTGTTTTGAAAAAATATATATGAAATCATAAGAAATGTGACTACAAATTATGCAAATTAACAGTTATGATAAAAGCACATTGATACTTCCGGTACCGAAGTTACAATAACAACTGAATACAGAAAAAATAATTAAGCAAATAAGCAAAATAAGTAAAAAGCAAATATTATTGACGGAGGTTACTTATGGTAAAGAAGAAACTATTATCTGTTGTGTTGATTGCTTCCACTGTTTGTTCTATGTTACTCACGGGATGTGGCAATGATGCAGGAAATACCGAGAGTGGTTCTACAGATACAAATGCAAGTACTGCAGCACAGACAGAAGAAGTTGTAGCAGATGACGTAGAGAAGCCGGAGAAGATTACTATTATGGTAAGCGGAGATTTCCAGGCTACCCAGGCGAACGGTCAGGAAGAATGGATCGCCAGATGGGAAGAACTGACAGGAATTGAGCTGGAAATCATTCAGCCGGATCACAGTTCCTATTATGATGTACTGGGACAGACACTGGCAAGCGGACCGGAGAACTGGCCAGATATCATTTATGTCGGAAACTCTTATTACTCCGGATATGCAGCAGAAGGTGTTCTTTGGGATATGACGGATGCCTGGAATAATTCCGAATTAAAGAAAAATCCCAATACCGATGCAAGTGCGGTAGAAGGAAATATGATAGACGGACATTTATATGGTTTACCGTTGGCGAGCGGCGGTGGATGTATGACATATATCAGAAAGCAGTGGCTGGATAACTGTGGACTGGATGTCCCTACGAATTATGAAGAATATCTGGAAATGCTGGATGCATTTACCAATGGAGATCCAGACGGAGACGGTATTAACGGAAATACCGTTGCTGTATCCGCAGCAGGTTTTGTAAACGGCAATGCTCCTTATGTAAATTACCTTCCTGAGTTCTATCAGGACGCATACCCTTCCTTCTATCAGGGAGAGGATGGCACATGGAAAGATGGATTTACTGAGGATTCCATGAAAGCAGCAATTGAAAGACTGCAGGATGCATACAATAAGGGATACATTGACAAAGAAACATTAACGAACGGAACCAGTAACTGCCGTACCAAGTTCTATGAAGGAAAATTCGGTGTATTCACTTACTGGGCAGGTGGCTGGGCTGAGACTCTTTCCAACGGCATCAGCGCTAACGGTCTGGACGGAGAACTGGTATTCATGCCTCCTATTGAAGAAGTTGGACAGTACTGGGAGAGAAATGCTCCTGTATATGCGATTACTTCGTCCTGTAAGAATCCGGAGGGTGTATTTAAGTATTTCTTAGAGAGCATTTTTGATAATGGTGACATGGAGACATTGTGGACCTATGGCGTAGAAGGCGTGCACTGGTCCAGAAAAGCTGAAACCGTATGCGGCAACACCTATCAGGAAGGTGAATTCCACATGTTAGAGAGCCTTTCCCAGCCGGGAGTACAGTATACTACCATTAATATGGGGGATAATAATATCTGCCCTATGACCGAGAGATTGATGCCGGAAAGCGAATATACCAAAGAGTCGATGGAAATATTTAATACAAATAAGAAAAAGGTATTGATAATCCCGACTACGGAGGCAATGAGTCAGTATAACGGAGATCTTACGACTTTGAAGAACTCTATTATTGCGGACTGCATCGTACAGGGGTTGTCTGTGGAGGATGGATATAAGCGTTTTGAACAGGAAGGCGGCGCAGAAATGTCGCAGACAATTTTGGATTCTTTGAATAACTGATGATATGTGAGAAGTAGAGAAAACTCGTAGGGAGGTTGTGGAGTATGGCAGTTGGAATGCATGAGTTGACGGAAAATGATGTGCGGGAATTTGTAAAAGAACTTGAAAAGAGAAGAATCCCGTTACACAGTGTATTAGTCGCACAGCATGACAAATTGCTTCTTGAAAAGTATTATGCACCTTATGACAGAAATAAATTACAGAGAATGTTTTCTGTGACAAAAAGTTTTACCGCTTTGGCAGTAGGGCTGTTGGAACAGGAAGGGCGGATAACGCTGCAGGATCCTATCTGCAAATATTTTCTGGAATATCTTCCAGGAGTGGTGCATCCATGGCTGGCAGAGCTGACCATTGAGGATATGCTGAAAATGCAGACCTGTCATACCAAGACAACCTACAACAAAACAAGTACAACAGAAAACTGGGTAAGAAGTTTTTTCCAGACAGAACCTACGCATAGACCGGGGACGTTGTTTATGTATGACACGTCGTCACCGCATGTACTTTGTGCAATGGTAGAAAAAATAACCGGACAAAAAATGTTGGCTTATCTGAAAGATAAACTGTTACGGCAGATCGGATTCAGTGAAGAATCTTATATCATAGAAGATCCGTTTGGAACTTCTATGGCTGGGAGTGGTCTTATGGCTACTCCCAGAGATCTACTTTTGACCGGCTGTATGCTGTTGAAACACAGAACAGATCCTTATATTACCCGGGCAACGAATGCCCAGACGTCTACGTTGCTGGATGGAGAGAACAGATGGTATGGTTACCAGTTCTGGATTCCTATGGAAGGTATGTTCGCCATGATGGGATTGGGATCTCAGCTTATGATAGCAGTTCCTGCAATGAAGCTGGTAGTGGTAATTACTGCAGATACGCAGGGAATGGGCGGTGCTGACCAGTTAATACTGACGGCTGTTCGTGAGAAACTGCTGTTGGATACATTTACAGAGGAGACGTTGGATAGGAAGGAGTTACCGGTTTTAAAGCCTGTATATGTGGGAATCCACGATGATGTTTCCGGCAGAAAATACGCGCTGAGATTAAATCATTATGGATTTGGCTGGTGCAGTGTGACTTTTGATGAAGAAGAGAAAACGGGAATTTTATCCTATGAACTGAAAGGGAAAGTGTGTCAATTACCTTTTGGAATAGGGCATTTAGAGGAAGGCAGCTTCCCGATTTATAAGGAAAGCTGTGTAGCCTCTGCAGCTTGGATGGATCCGCATACCCTCTATATTCTATGCTGGCTGACCGGTGAAAGTGTAGCATCTATCCGATTCAGAATCTCTTTTGCCAAAAATGAATTAACAGTGCACATGATGAAAACGGAAGAAACAAAATATAACGAGTATACAGGATTCTTAAACAGTTAATAAATGGATGGAGGAAAGAAATTGGATACGAAAGAAAGAGAAAAAGTCCGGATAAAAAGGACTCCGGGGGGAACTAAATGGAAACACGTTCGCGCCTATCGGGGTGTTTATCTGATGACAACTCCGGTACTAGTCGCAGCATTGATTTTTTATTATCTTCCAATGTTCGGTATTCGTTATGCTTTTTTTACATATAAAGGAGTAAATGATCCGATTTTTATAGGGTTGAATCATTTTACCAGAATGTTTAGTATGCCCGGATTTTGGAGAGCGTTCAGCAATACATTAGTATTAAGCATTACAAAGCTGATTTTAAATACGGGAATGGCGGTTGTTATTTCTGTGTTATTGAATGAACTTATATTTTTGAAATTCAAGAAATTATTTCAGACAATTGTATATATTCCACACTTTATGTCCTGGGTGGTAACCGCTTCCATATTTTCAATGATTCTATCCCCTACCTCCGCAGGTCTTGTGAATGAGATGTTGATGAAAATGAATCTGATCACGGAAAATATTTATTTTCTCGGCGATCAGAAGTGGTGGCGATTCGCTTATTACATCATTAACATATGGAAAGATACCGGTTGGGGAACAATTATCTTCATGGCAACGCTGGCAGGAATCAGTCCGGAACTGTATGAAGCAGCTTCCATGGACGGAGCTAATCGATTTGAAAAAATGATTTATATCACATTGCCGGCACTTAACAATACCATTGTTACTGTCCTGGTGTTAAACCTGGCAAAGGTCATGAATCTGTTTGAATCGGTATTTGTATTGCAAAATGACGCGGTTACCAATGTATCCGATGTACTGCAGACATATATATATACGCAGACCTTCAACTCTGGTGCACTTCCGGATTACGGTTATACGACGGCTGTTGGATTATTTTCATCTATTATAAGCTGTATCCTGGTTGTTACATGTAATAGAGTCAGTCATAAGACAAGAGGAAGAGGAATCGTATGATGAAGAAAAAAATAAAAGCTTTTGATATAGTGTTAGTGCTGATTTTTATCGTTTTTTCACTTATAATGATTATTCCGGTATACAAAGTGTTAGTAGACTCCTTTGATTTAAAGACTGCTTACGGAATGAAGTTATTTCCTGAACAATTTGGATTTGCGGGATATAAATCTATTTTTACGAATCCGACAATGTTTCGACCGTTTTTGATTTCCTGTTATACGACCTTTGTGGGAACGTTGATTGGATTACTGATTTCTGTACTGGGAGCATACGCACTGATTCAGTGGAAAATGCCGGGGCGTGCGTTACTGGCAAATGTGCTTTTGTTTACTATGATTTTTCACGGTGGCATGATTCCTACTTATCTGGTAATGAAAAGTTTTCATTTGACCAATAACTTATGGGGAGTGATTCTCCTGCCTGCTATCAATGTTTACAATTTGGTGCTGATGAAGAACTTTTTTGAGGGAATTCCGGTCAGTCTAATGGAGTCGGCGGAAATTGACGGCTGTTCTCATTTAAAAATACTCTATAAGATTGTATTGCCTCTGTCTAAAGCAGCGCTGGCATCCATCGGTCTGATGTATGCTGTGGGATACTGGAATGACTATACAAATTATAAGTTATACATCACAAAATCTAATTTATACAACTTCCAGATGAAACTGCGAGGACTGATCATGGGAAGCGATTTACCTTCGGCAATCGAAGGAGCCAATGAAAATACGGTAAAAAATGCAGCGATTATTGTGGCAATTCTACCGTTTATGATTATATATCCTTTCTGTCAGAAGTATTTTGTACGAGGAATTAATATCGGAGCTGTAAAGGAATAATAAGTAATGATTATAGAAAGCAAAAATGACACCAGCATACAACTGCCTGATGTCATTTTTTGTGAAATAAAATCTCAAGAAAATCTTAAGAATTTTCGGTGGACAAACATAGGACTTTAGGGATACAATGTATTCTAGAGTGTCGGTCGAGAGACCGGATAGAACAAACAGATGAAAGGAAGCATTCATGAAAAAGAAAGTACTTGCAGCAATTTTGATTGCAGTAGGTGTTCTGACAGGATGTGGAAACACAGAACCTATTTCTTCCCCTATCCAGACTGTGGAAGCAGAGCCTATTGCTACTGATATCCAGGAGGTTGAACAGCCCGGTGCGACAGAGGAAGACAATGAGAATCATGACCATATGTACCGCAGTGAGCTTACCAATGAATGGATCGATGAGAGCCTGAAGGATCAGCGTCCCATCGCCGTAATGATAGATAACGAGAAGACCGCACTTCCTCATTTCGGTGTGGCAGATGCAGATGTAGTATATGAGATCATGAACAGTACCCTGAATGACAGAATTACACGTTTCATGGTAGTGGTAAAGGATTGGGATAAGATCGAGCAGCTGGGCAGTATTCGTAGTGCCCGCCCTACCAACTTCATGCTGGCAGCAGAGTGGAACGCAGTTCTGTGTCATGATGGTGGCCCTTTCTTCATCAATGACTGGGTAGCAAAGGATTATTCCGCAAACTTCAGCGGTGGCTTTGCCCGTTACAGCAACGGCAAGGCAGCAGAGTTCACCGAGTATATCACTTACGATAAGTACACCAATACCCAGAAGGGCAAGACCTATGATGGTCTGAAGCAGCGTTTTGAGAGCTCCAGATATACCACGACTTACAATGACTATTATCAGGGACCTCACTTCAAGTTCGCAGATGCAGAGGTTACCTTTGCAGACAGAAACGATGCGATCAGTGCAACCACTATTGAGCTTCCCTTTAAGCATAATGGTTCTACTCTGAAGTACAACGAAGAGACCGGAACCTATGATTATTATGAGTATGGTTCTGCGCACAAGGATGCAGCCAGCGGCGAGCAGCTGACTTTTGAGAACGTTATCCTGCAGAATACCACTTTTGCAGATCTGGGCGAAGGTTACCTGATTTACAATGCGATCGATTCCGGACGCTCCGGTTACTATATCACCGAGGGTAAGGCGATCGAAGTGAACTGGACCAAGTCTTCCGAAAATGCGATCACACATTATTATGATGCGAAGACCGGCGAGGAGATTGAGGTTAATACCGGTAAGACCTACATCTCTCTGATTCCTTCCGATGGCTGGAACAATGTTGTGATCAAATAAATATAGTCATTATCATAAAAGTAATAAGATCCCTTCTGTGGTGTTAGCACCGCGGGAGGGATTTTCAGTTCAATAAGGCGAATAACAAAGAGTATCATCCTTTGATATGATGGATATTTGATAGATATTCTTAACAAAAAATAAGCGTTTTCTATACAATAACCCTAAAAACTTCATGGATATCACTGAAAACTTGACTTATAATAAAGTGTAGTAAAAAGGTTTAGGAGTAACAGAAATGAAGACTGCGAAAAAGTATAATCCGGATCTGATCCTGCATGGAAATCTGATCCGTGCAATATTATCTCTGGCGATCCCGGTGGTGATTAACAGCTTTTTACAGACCATGTATAATCTGACAGATACTTACTGGCTGGGGAAGATTGGCACGGAGCAGCTGGCAGCGATCAATCTGGTAACCCCGATGCAGAATATCATTACGAATTTCGGCAGTGGGATCACGGTGGCAGGTGCTGTTCTCATCGCCCAGTTTATTGGTGCGGGTGAAAAGGAGGACGCCAGATCCATGGCGAATCAGATTTTCGTCTGCGCGATGGTAACCCGGACAAACAGACATTTAAGGCAACCCTGGGAGCATCCGAAGTTTCTTTCAGTGGTAACGGACATTTGAGCGATAAGACAACCTATCTGTTTTCTATACGGCAATCTTATCTGCAACTACTGTTCAAGGCTTTAGGACTTCCTTTTCTGCCAAACTTCATTGACGGTCAATTCAAATTGAAGACCAAACTGTCAGCACATGATGAACTGATCCTACTTGGCTTAGTCGGCATTGATAAGATGAAACTGAATACAGACGAGAAAGGAGAAGACGCGGAATACATATTAAGTTATCTGCCTACCATTCACCAGGAGACATTCACAGTGGGAGCTTCATACCGCCATTATGCAGGGAAACATGTACAATCGGTCACCTTCAGCCATAACTACCTGAACAATCGTAATATAAAATATCTGAATAATGATGAATCTTCCGAAGACAATCTGACACTCCGGCTTCGTTCAGTAGAGCAAAAGACCACCCTGCGCTTTGAAAACCAAACGAGATTAGGGCAATGGACATTGAAGGAAGGTGCAGAAATGAATTATTCCAACTATACGAATCAAACGAATCAGCGAATATTCGGTATAACCTCTACACTCTCTGATTACCGGACGGATTTGAATATATTCAGTTGGGGCGGTTTCTTCTCAACAGATTATACCACCGCCAATAAACGTTTTTCCGCATCCGCAGGCATCCGTACAGATGGTAACAACTACAATAAGGAGATGAAAGAATTATGGAAACAGCTCTCTCCCCGCCTCTCTTTATCTTACGAACTAACCCAGCAATGGACATTAAGCGGAAATGCAGGTCTATATTACCAACTACCACCTTATACAGCATTAGGTTTTAAGGACAACGACGGTCTTTATACAAATAAGAATTTAAAGTATATGCAAGTGATGGAGACCAGCCTCGGACTTGATTGGCATTTACAGGATAGGTTGATGATTTCGGCAGAAGGTTTCTTTAAGCGTTACAGCCGTATGCCTCTTTCTCTCCGTGACGACATCCCTCTGGCATGTAAGGGAGACGATTATGGCACAGTAGGTAATGAGGCATTGATTCCGACTGCACGAGGGCGTGCTTATGGTGTAGAAACCATGTTGCGTTGGCAGATACCGGAGCGCTTCAACTTTGTATCTTCCCTTACTGTCTTCCGCAGTGAATATAACAGCATCGCTTCTGCTTGGGACAACCGTTTCATTCTTAATGTAAGTGGTACGTACAATTTACCACGCCGTTGGAGTATCGGAGGAAAGCTAAGTTATATAGGTGGTGCCCCTTACACTCCTTACGATGAAGAAAAATCCTCATTGGTTGAAGCTTGGAATGCACAGGGGCGTCCGTATTATGATTACTCAAAGTACAATACGGAGCGTCTACCCAATTTCGCCCAACTTGATATTCGTGTAGATAAATCTTTCTATTTTCATCGCTGCATGGTAGGTTTTTATCTCGATTTGCAGAATATCACAGGAAGTAAGTTGAAGCAGCAGGATGTGATTATGAGTACAGGAGTTATTGAAAACCCGTCTGCACCTGTAGGAGAACAAAGATATAAGATGAAATATCTGAAACAGAAAAGTGGAACGATATTACCGTCGATTGGAATTACCGTAGAATTCTAATGCCAGGCCTTTGTTATTGACCTACAAAAAGTAAAAAAGCCGGAATGACCTCAAATAAATCATTCCGGCTATTATAATAAAACTATGGCACTTTTCTTTTTATTGAAATATCATTTATTGATGTTGTTCCCTCAGCAAATCATTCACCGTCTTTACCGGATTGAACGTACTCAGAGAAACTTCTACAAACACCGTATTCCAATCACTCATAGCACCGTTCCACAGACCGGGAAGTTCAAGTGCTTTGAGATCTTTGCCATTCTTTGATTTATAAGAGATGAAACCGGTAGCCTTATCTACGAAATTAACAAGATCAAACTTATGACCCTTATAATCGCGCACAGCACAAACCAAATCTACAGGATTAAAGTGCGTACCCTTTTCGAACATCTCTTTTTTCTCCGGATCGTCCATATCAATTTGAGAACTTTCAAGAATTTGCAGAGAAATAGTACCGTCACTATTATATGCCAGGAACGGACCACCGCCCGGCTCGCCCACGTTCTTCACCATACCACAAACACGCATCGGACGGTTCAGCTTCTCTTTCAGATATATAACCAACTCGGCATCTTCCAGATTCTTTGTCTCCGGATTCTTGCAATAGAGTTGTTTCTGCAGGAATTGCAGAACTTCAAGAATTTGCTCGTGTGTATATCTGCCGCTATCCAAAAGTTCCAAATAAGCAAATGCTTTTTGTTGCAGCGCCACCAATACTCCGGCAATCAACTTCTTATACAACACGGTGTCACCTTTCAGTTTATCAGGCACTACATTGTCGATATTCTTGATAAAGATAATATCTGCATCAAGATCATTCAGATTCTCGATCAGCGCACCATGACCACCCGGACGGAACAACAACTTGCCGTTATCACGGAAAGGCTGATTATTCATATCGGCAGCAATAGTGTCCGTACAGGGTTTCTGTTCAGAAAAAGTTATATTGTAATCTACACCGTATTTCTTGGCATAGACAGCTGCTTTGTCTGCCACCAGGTTTTCGAACAAGCGGCGATGTTCAGGAGAAACGGTAAAATGCACATTGACTTTTCCATTCTTGTTAGCAGCATAGAGAGCACCTTCCACAAGATGTTCTTCCAATGGAGTACGGCTTCCATCTTCATATCTGTGGAATTTCAACAAACCTTTCGGAAGCGCACCATAATTCAGTCCTGCCGCCTCAAGCAATGCAGCCACTACAGCTTTATAATCACCCTCAGCCATCAATGCGGGAATGTTCTTCTCGAATGCTTTCTCACAGGCGGCATTCAAGTCATTATAAAAAGCAAACTTTTCAATCTGCTCAAAGAATGTTTTTTCGAATTTAGTTTCGGGCACATCATAATCAGCCCCGAGAAATTCGAATAAATTCTTGAACATACGGCTTGCCGCACCTGAAGCAGGAACAAACTTCACTACTACTTTATCTGTCCGCGTATATGCATCCCATGCATCGAGATAGAGCTTCTGCTCTTCTGCTGCAGGTGCCAGAATACCTTTTTCCAATGAAGCAGCAGCAGCCAGCTTTAAGTACGGGAAACCTTTCTCAAAACAGGTCAGCTGTTCAGCTATCTGCTCTTCTGAAATACCTTTTTGCCTAAGCAACTCTTTGTCTTGCGGTGTTATCATACTATCTATTTTTTATTAATTGATTGCCAAAAATACAAAAAAAGCACAAGCCTTATAATAGAAAGGAAGAAAAAAACTACCTTTGGGCAACAAAAATGGACAATTATGGAAAGAGATGAATTTTTCACTACTGAAGAGAAGGAATTGCTCTTCTCTCTCTACAGAAAATTATTGCAGTTGACCGGTGAGACATTACAGAAAGGTGACTGTAGAAAACTGAAAACACATCTTATCAACTCTATAAAGGATAACCGCGTTCAGCGTGATACCTTCGGACTGAATCCACTGGTTAAAGATATGCAGACTGCCGTTATCGTGGCCGAAGAAATCGGAATGAAACGGGCGTCTATTCTGGGCATCATGCTGCACGAAAGCGTGAGAAACGGAGCTTGTACTCCCGAAGAAGTGCAAGCCGCTTTCGGTGAAGACGTGGCAGGCATCATCCGCGGGCTCATCCGTGTAAATGAGCTTTACTCCAAAAGCCCGACTATCGAATCGGAAAACTTCCGCAACCTGTTGCTTTCTTTTGCGGAAGATATGCGTGTGATCCTGATAATGATTGCCGACCGTGTGAACATCATGCGGCAAATCAAAGACAGTAAAAATGACGAAGCCCGTCGGCAAGTGGCAAATGAAGCGGCCTACCTGTACGCTCCCCTCGCCCACAAACTGGGTTTATATAAGCTGAAATCGGAACTGGAAGACCTTTCGCTGAAATATACGGAGAAAGAGGTTTACTATCATATCAAGGATAAGCTGAACGAGACAAAAGCGTCCCGTGACAAGTATATTGCCGCCTTCATCGCTCCGATGCAGAAGAAACTGGAAGAAGCCGGATTGCATTTCCACATCAAAGGGCGTACAAAATCCATTCACTCCATCTATCAGAAGATGAAGAAGCAGAAATGTCCGTTCGAAGGGGTATATGACTTGTTTGCCATCCGCATTATCCTGGATTCGCCTGTAGATAAAGAAAAGCAGGAGTGCTGGCAAGCATATTCCATTGTAACAGATATGTACCAACCTAACCCGAAGCGCTTGCGTGACTGGCTATCTGTACCAAAAAGTAACGGTTACGAGTCATTACACATTACTGTAATGGGTCCCGAAAGCAAATGGGTGGAAGTACAGATACGTACCGAACGCATGGACGATATCGCCGAACGGGGGCTCGCTGCTCACTGGCGTTACAAAGGTGTAAAGGGAGAAACGGGATTGGATGAATGGCTGACTACTGTCCGTGAAGCATTAGAAAACTCGGATAGTAACGGGTTGGAAGCTATGGACCAGTTCAAACTGGATTTATACGAGGATGAGGTCTTCGTATTCACTCCGAAAGGCGATCTATTTAAGTTAGGTAAGGGAGCCACGGTACTGGATTTTGCTTTCCACATCCATAGCAAATTAGGGTGTAAGTGTATCGGTGCGAAAGTAAACGGCAAGAATGCCCAATTGCGGCAAGTGCTGAATAGTGGTGATCAAGTGGAAATTATGACCTCGAATACACAGACACCCAAACAGGATTGGTTGAATATTGTAACCAGCTCCAAGGCACGTACCAAGATACGCCAGGCATTGAAGGAGATGGTTGCCCGTCAGCATGCCTTTGCCAAAGAAACGATAGAGCGTAAATTCAAGAACCGGAAAATAGAATATGATGAAGCCGTAATGATGCGCCTGATCAAACGTCTCGGCTTCAAGACAGTGACAGACTTTTATCAAAGCATCGCAGATGAAACACTGGATGTGAATGAAATCATCGATAAATATCTGGAACAACAGAGGAGGGAAAGTGATACGCATGACGACATCACATACCGCAGTGCCGAGGGATATAATCTGCAACAGACACAGAACGACGAAATCACCCGTTCGAAAGAGGATGTACTGGTAATTGATCAGGATCTGAAAGGACTGGACTTCAAGCTGGCACGCTGCTGTAGTCCGATTTATGGAGATGATGTTTTCGGTTTTGTTAGTGTGACCGGCGGCATCAAGATACATCGTAGTGACTGCCCTAACGCCACACAGTTACGTGAACGATTCGGATACCGGATTGTAAAAGCGCGCTGGGCCGGTAAATCGCAAGGTACGCAGTATCCGATTACGCTGCGCGTTGTGGGACATGATGATATAGGCATTGTTACAAATATCACTTCGATCATATCCAAAGAAAATGATATCTCATTGCGCTCTATCGGTATTGACTCCCATGATGGTTTATTCTCCGGAACGATGACGATTATGGTAGGTGATACAGGACGACTGGAGACACTGCTCAAAAAGCTGAGGACAGTGAAGGGAGTGAAACAAGTTTCAAGAAGCTGAGTTAGCTAAAAGTGACAGGCTACGAGTGACAAGAGTTTACCCCGGACTGAAGCTCCATCTACCGCAGACTAACGTTTAATCTAGGGTAGACTAAACGTTAGTCTAACAGTTAACAGATACTAACAAAAAGAGACAAAGTGAAATATAGTTTAAAAAAACAGATCCGCAGTTTCGGATATGCCTGGAAAGGTATCCGGCAATGTGTAGGGAAAGAACAGAACTTAAGTTTTCATCTCATTACTACAGCAGTGGTGATAGCTGCCGGTTTTTTCTTTGGCATAACACGTACGGAATGGATAGTCATTATCTTATGTATTGGCGTGGTAATAGCCGCAGAATTGTTTAATACAGCCATTGAGAAATTGGTGGATCTGGTTTCTCCCGAGCGTCACCCCATTGCAGGGCAGGTAAAAGACATTGCCGCCGGAGCAGTGCTGGTGTGCGCTGTTGCGGCGGCAATTATCGGAATTATTATTTTTCTCCCGTATTTAAGTTAAGAGAGGGGGGAAAGAAGTATGAATCCGATAGATTGGCGGATTTACAAGTTTCATCTTACTTTTTTCCTCTTATAATAAGGATACGTCAGCAAAAAGAAAAAAGCCAAAGCTACCAGGATTCCAATACCGATTACCTTATAAATCAACTGAAAATCAGTATATAGATAAATATCTGCAATACCGGTCCCATCTGCAAATTCAGAATACATTTCTCCATGATTCGATAGAAAACAACAAACTGCAAGACCAATCAGAATACCGGTTTCCATAGCCAAATGGCAAGTTGTATTCGCTGTTCCCCGTTGACAATGTTGCGAGAGCTTAACAAATATCTTCGTAAAAGGTATCGTAAGCACTACTAGAACAACGAGAAAAAACAGTGCAGCATAATCCCCTTGTTTGATTAACAATAATGCAATCCCGGGAATAAAAGCAATCAGTACCAAATTGAGGGCGGGAAGCCACCCCCGCAACAACAAGAAACGGTCAAGATTGCAATACCCCACTCCTATCGGTGCACGGAAAGCTACATATACCCGCAATGCAAATAGGATACTGAATATACTGCATAATATAGAAAAATATGCCGTCATACTGAAACCTTTGAGCTGGAACATCCATATTCCCGCTGCCACTCCTACCAGCATACCCAAGCGGGCTGCCAGTGCAAAGCCCAGATTTCCGGCACTACGGCGCGAAGCAGTAGTGATATCGATGGCCACCGTAATGCCTGCCGTCGCAGCCAATCCGAATGCTCCACCCTGCACAGCAGCAAGCATCAGCAACCTCGGAAAAGTATCGACAAAGATATAGCCTAAAGTCGTTCCCAAAATCACAAATATGGAATAGACAAGTACACGTTTCCGCTTATACTCATCTCCCAGATATGCATGGAACGGCCCCACCAGGAACATCGCCGCTGCAAATACCAGAAACATGCTGCCAGCCTGCCCTGTGGAAATGCCCAATCGGGACATCATCACCGAGGGAAGCACCGGGAAAAGCATGTAGATGGATGCAAAAAGCAGGAAATTGGCAAAGCATATCCTCATAAAGCCCAGTGACCAAAGATTATCAGTATTGCTCTTTCTCATTCGGGAAATCTAAGTTCTTGACATCAGATACATAACGGCTGATAGCATCAGTCATCACAGTATGCAGATCGGCATAACGACGCAGGAAACGAGGACGGAAACCATTGTTCATTCCCAGCATATCCTGAATCACCAACACCTGGCCATCTACTCCACCACCGGCACCGATACCGATAATAGGAATGGTCAGTTCACTTGCCACACGTTCGGCTAAAGCGGCAGGGATTTTCTCCAGTACGATAGCAAAACAACCGGCTTCTTCCAGCATGTGAGCGTCACTGATCAGTTTTTCAGCTTCCGTATCATCTTTCGCACGAACCGTATAAGTACCGTATTTATTGATAGATTGCGGCATCAGTCCGAGATGTCCCATAATAGGAATACCGGCACTGAGGATACGTTTCACCGTACCTATAATTTCTTCACCACCCTCCAGTTTCAGAGCGTCTGCATGACTCTCTTTCATAATACGGATAGCCGAAGCAAGACCTTCCATCTCATTACCTTGGTAAGATCCAAAAGGCATATCTACTACCACCATAGCACGTTTCACACCACGAACTACGGATTTTGCATGATATATCATCTGGTCGAGGGTAATCGGAAGCGTAGTCACATTACCTGCCATCACATTACTGGCAGAATCGCCTACCAGGATTACATCCATGCCTGCACCGTCTACAATCTGTGCCATAGTATAGTCATAAGACGTCAACATAGATATCTTTTCGCCTCTCTGCTTCATCTCTACAAGGCGATGAGTAGTCACTTTTCGAGTGTCATCTGAAATATAACCAGCCATAATTCTTTAGTTATAAGTTATTAGTTATGAGTTATTATTTCTCAAAATTTGGGCGCAAAGGTATAACTTTAAATTAATAACCTCATAAAATTATGATAAAGTTTTAAATGCAGGAGAATCTCTTATTCAATATTTTTACATATATTTGTTCCATTATACAATTCACATACAAAGATATACCATGAAAAAATTCTTTACTCTGTTCACATGTATTTTCATGCTGTCTATAAGGTTAGAAGCACAAGTACAACTCAGTAATTTACCCGTTCAGCAACCAATTCACGGATGTTGGTATAATCCGGACACCCAGGAATGGTTGTTAGGTTTCTTTAAAAACTTTGCCATATACGAAGATGATATTTGGTTGTATCAATCTATGAATATACGAAAAGGGAAAGTGGAGATTACGCTTGAGAAAGGAAATGAGAGTAGAATGATCAAACTTAAATTTGACAATAAGCAAGACAGTATCTGCACCGCTATACTTCCTGATAAACGACAATTGAAATTAACCCGGCACTCCACGCAACCAGAGTTTAAGTGCAAAGACCACCGCACATTTATAGACAATGGCTACTACACAGACTCTGTCACCCTCATTGGATATCTGCAACATACGGAGAGAACTTCACCTTTTTCTATCAGTATACCCAATTTCTACACTGACGAAGAGGATACATATTATGCGGATATAGATTCACAAGGATGTTTCCGTATCACTTTTCCTGTCATAAATACAACCTCCGTTTTTCTGGACTGGGGAAAAGAGGGAATTCATATCTATGATGTAGTAGAGCCTGGCGAAAAGATATTTCTATACCATGATTATGCCACCAATCGAACTCAATTCATGGGAAAAAACGCCCGCTTACATACTGAATTAAGAAACTATGCTTTGTATCCACCCAATAAAGAATACAGCATATATGTTCCTTATTACGACAAAACGCTAAGCCATGAGGAATTTATGCAGAAACTGAAGGATATCTACCAGACGAAAGTAAATATATTAAAGGGATATACAGACAAGTACCCATCGCTTTCAGACAGGTTCATGCAATATATACAATCCGGCTACACAATGGACCTGGCCTCCTACCTTATGCAAAGACGTTTCGCATTGAGAAGGGGATTTAACAAGGAATTTTTTGATAAACCTTATGCAGACTATGTGGACAGTCTGTATAACCGTTTACCACAACCTTATACATTACAACGAAATACCAATTCTTTTTTGAGGGACTATCTAGGTTACTATAATAGTATATTTTCCACAGCTATCACTCTCGGCAATATTGAAGTACTCCGTTATCTGGATCAGAAACAAATTCACCCTCTGAATAAACAGCAAAAGGAAGATCTTCTGGCATATGAACATGCTATAGACTTCAGTATATTGGGAAAACATTATGGAAAAGACTCTTTAGAAATAGATTCATTAGCCTTGCCCTACAAAGAGGGAATGCTACGCACCAACGAATTACTGAATGACAGTAGTATACTCCATTTGTGCCAGCAATATCAATCTCTGATACCTTTTTTAATGAACAAAAAGGAAATAGACGACCAACTCATTTGTTTCGAACAGATAAAAGCCTCCCCAATATTAAAAGAATGGATAGTTACCAAAGCCTTCTATAATAACATGGAATACAAAAGAAAAGAACTAGACGAAAAGATTTTGGAATATTTCAAGCAACTTGTCACCCATCAAGAGTTCAGGAGTACAATAATGAATCGACAGGAAACATACATCGCACTCAGCAAGCAAGAGATGAACTACCCGGAAAGTTTGAAGGAAACTGATCATTTAAAAGATAGCAACGATGCCGACGAACTATGGCATACATTGATTGATCCCTACAAAGGAAAAGTCATTTATGTAGATATATGGGGAACTTGGTGTGGTCCATGCAAAAAAGAAATGCAATTAGTTGCGCCAATAAAGGATGAAATGCAGAATAAAGATGTGATCTTTATGTACTTTGCCAGCAACTCTCCCGAAGCAACCTGGAAAAACTGCATCAAAGAATTCCGCCTAACAGGCCCCAACATTGTGCATTATAACCTCCCTCAGAAGCAACAGCAAATGTTGGAACAAAAATTCTCGATACATAGTTTTCCTACCTATATATTAATAGATAAGGACGGAAATATTACAGACATGGAAGCACCTTCTCCCAGCAGAAAAGCAGAATTGATAAATAGATGCAATGAACTGCTGACTAAATAGTCAGCAGTTTCTCATAATCCATACCTTTGAAGTCATCAATGATGTAATGACACAACGGAGCAATTTCTTCGCGTGAATTGGTAGTGGCCAAACCTATTACTGTAGCTCCGGAAGCCATACCCGCTTTCAGTCCGTTGAAAGAGTCTTCGAAAACGTAAGTTGTTTCCGGTGTGGTGCCAAATACTTTCATGCCAAGCAAGAAGCAATCCGGTGCAGGTTTGGAAGCTGTGAACATTTCAGCCGTAAGAATACGGTCGAACATAGTTTTGATTTCGGGTTTGGCACGATATACAGCTTCCATCTTTTTATCATTGGAACTGGTGACCACAGCCATCTTTACACCATTGCGACGGAGATCGGCAATAAAAGATTCTACACCGGGAATAAATTCGAATGTCATTTCCTGCTCAAAGCGGTCGAGGCCGGCGGTAATTTCTTCCTGTTCTTTAATCATACCGGGAAAGAAGGTGTTATAGATATACACCAAAGTTTGTCCCTTTACGCGGCTTTCAAGGTCTTCCATACCCAAGTAATCTACTCCCATTTTGTGCCAGAAGATGCTATACTGCGTCTCTGTGTCGACAACGACACCGTCGAAGTCGAAAAGAACGGCGATGTTTTTTGTTTCAGTCATATAAACTTCCTTTTACCTTATAATGTTAATACCTTATCAATTACGATACAAAGGTCTGAATAATCCTTGAACAGAGCAAATAAATGAGTAACTTTGCTGCAAATACAGATACGCGGACGGCACGGACCAGAGCGGACGAACGCGGATTCATTACTTTCTTTAGATTAATAGTTATGGATAATAACCCTCACATATTAGGTACCGAACGTATAGGTAAACTGCTGCTACAATATTCTATACCCGCCATCATCGGTATGACGATTACTTCACTGTACAACATCATCGACAGCATTTTCATCGGTCACGGTGTGGGTGCAATGGGTATTGCCGGATTGGCCATTACTTTTCCGCTGATGAATCTTGTAGTAGCATTCTGTACATTGGTGTCGGCAGGTGGATCTACAATCTCATCCATCCGTTTGGGGCAGAAAGATTTGGATGGAGCTACCGAGGTATTGGGAAATACGCTGATGTTTTGTCTGATCAATGCTGTTGTTTTCGGCGGACTCGCCTTTTTGTTTCTGGATGAAATATTAAGGTTCTTCGGTGCCAGCCAGGATACACTGCCCTATGCCCGGGATTTCATGCAAATTATTCTTGCAGGAACACCTATTACTTACACGATGATCGGACTGAACAATATCATGCGTGCCACGGGATATCCTAAAAAGGCAATGTTGACTTCCATGGTAACCGTGGTTTGTAACATCATCCTTGCTCCTATCTTTATCTTCCATTTTGACTGGGGTATTCGCGGAGCTGCCACGGCAACCGTTATTTCGCAGTTTATCGGTATGGTGTGGGTAGTGAAACACTTCCTTGATAAAGACAGCTTTGTGCGCTTCCGCCCAGACTTCTGGAAACTAAAGAAGCGCATCATCAGCAGTATTTTTTCGATCGGAATGTCACCTTTCTTGATGAATGTGTGCGCCTGTGTCATTGTGATTATCATCAACAACTCTCTGCAACGCCACGGAGGTGATATGGCCATCGGAGCTTACGGCATCATCAATCGCCTGCTCACTCTCTATATAATGATTGTATTAGGATTAACCATGGGTATGCAGCCCATTGTGGGATATAATTTCGGGGCACAGAAGCATGACCGTGTGAAGCAAACCTTGAAACTGAGTATTCTGACCGGTGTGTGCATCACGAGCAGTGGTTTCCTCATTTGCGAGCTTTTCCCGCATGCAGTGTCCGCTATCTTCACAAACGATCAGGAACTGATTGACATTGCTTCACGCGGTGTTCGCATTTGCGTGCTGATGTTCCCGTTGGTGGGTGCGCAGATTGTTATCGGTAACTTCTTCCAAAGTATCGGAAAGGCTAAAATCAGTATTTTCCTTTCACTTACCCGACAGCTCTTATATTTACTTCCCGGTCTGATCTTCTTCCCCCGCTTTATAGGATTGGATGGTATCTGGACCAGTATGCCGGTGGCTGACTTTTTCGCTTTCCTAACGGCACTTGTAGTGTTATGGACGTATATCCGAAAGAAAAACAAAGAGAGTATCGTGTAAGTAATTTGTACCACTCAAACAGGAGGTATAACCTTCAACAAAAAAGGGTGTAGCCCTAAGCACCAAAGGGCTACACCATCCTTATCAAAGGGTGTAGCCATTCGATCTGAAAGGCTACACCCTTTTTATTCAGCTTTACAGATAGCCGTAGGCAAGGTTAAAGCATTAAATTACCTCTATTCGCTCTTGATGCTCTGTACTGGATTTTCATTGGCAATGCGCCAGGCTTTAAGAATCACCAGAAGTACAATAAGCACCAATAAGCCCACTGCCAGCAGAACAAACCACACCGGTGAATGCAGTGTACTATCGGCAAACTGTTCCAGCCAGACACCGGAAACATACCAGGCAAAGCCGGTGCCGAGGATCACCGCACCAATAGCCACTTTTAGTATGTCCATTGCCAGTAAGCTAAGAATAGAAGGAGCTTCGGCACCATTCACCTTACGAATTGCAATTTCTTTGGAACGACGTTGAGTCTCATCGTTCACATAGCCAATAAGTCCCATGAGTACAATAAAGAAAATGCAAAGAGAAGTGATCCATACAGTATTACGGAAACGATACACATTGCTGTAATTTTCCCGTTGGATATCCATATAGGTTATAAACTCCAATGCAGCTTTCGGATATGCTTCTTTGACAAACTCATTCAGTCGCGCAAGATTTTCATCTACAGGTTCTTTTAAGCGGACGTTGTAAGAACCGTTACGTTTATCCGAAAGGATGAAAGCCGTACAAGTCTGTTCCATAAAAAAGCCCATATTACGCACATCTTCTACGATACCCACCACCGTAGGTTGGCTATCAAGACCCACCCATTGTGCATTGACTGGTAAGCGTTGTCCCAAGGCTTTATCTCCCCACTTCATCGTTTCCACCACTTTACGACCTATTAATGCTTCGCCGATATGTTCAGGCCAGGCACCTTCCACCAACTGCATACCTACTGTTTGCGGAAAGTCTTTCGCAACGTTCTGGAAGTGTAGCGGACAAAGGAAATTACCTTGAATATCTGTCAGCCCTGTAGTGCTGTAATGTGAAAGCAGCGAATTACTATTACGTGCTACAGACTCCACATAAGGTTGCCTGCGAATGTCATCTTCCACTCCTTGTCCGCTCAGATTTTCCGTGGTGCGCAACTGCCCCACCGCTAATCGCTCTGTACGAAAACCAACACTTCGTGTCATCAAATCATGATACTGCCAAATTGTAGTAACCAACACTCCCAGGATAAAAGATACGCCAATAAACTGTACGAACAACAACCCCCGTTTCCATGAACGCTTACTGTCAGTATATCTACGGAAAATCTGTGTTACAGGAATATTAGCAAACATTCTACCCGGTAAAACACCTGCGACTAAGAATAACAGAAGTACAGTCAGACCGGGAACCCACAGATTTTGCCAGGTAAAGAGTTCCGCAAGGCGGACATGCAACATATCCTCTATCCCTTCACGGAAAATATACATCAACACCAAACAGGCTATAATAGAAGTAGCAACTAGTATTCCTGTTTCCCACATGAACATACCCAACACATGCGTTCCGTCAGCACCACAACACTTATGTACTCCCACTGCTTTGGCACGACGGCTGAACGAAGCCACTGCAGCCAGCACATAATTCATGATAGAAACAAAGAAGATAGAAAAGCCCAGTACACCCAGTATTACCAGACGTCGTACATTGTCAGAAGAACTGAGATAGATATCCGACAATGGCAAGATGCTGAATTCCATTACATCCGTTCCTTCTTTAGTCTCGGTATAACGCTCTACGGCTTTCTGTATGCGATTATTCATCGCCTCTACGCTTTCAGGACTTTTCAGGCGGAAAAGAACGTTATAAATATCATTCGACTTCCATGTGCCACGTCCATAAATATATTCTTCAAGAGTAGGCAGTGAAATGACTGTGTTATGCGGATATACCGTATTGCCGGGAACATCCTGATAAATACCACGTACAGTGACATCCAGCATTTTACTCATGGAGAAAGTCTTTCCAACCGGCTCCTCGTCACCAAAAAGTTCGCGTGCTTTACTCTGTGAGAGAAAGACAGACAAAGGTGTAGCCAATTCGTGTGGGTCGCCACGTAATATTTCCAAGCCGATGGTCTGGAAAAAAAGCGTATCTGCAAACATGACCTGCATATCTTCCAGTTTCTTATCGTCAATATAGCAGTCGGGCTGATAGAAATTAACGGAAAGACTGGCAGATTCTATCAAATCCGGCAATGCCTCCCAAAGATCAGCGGCGGCAGGGCGAAAAGTGCTGTCGTCATAGTCTTTATCAGGAATTCCCTCCTTCACCCTACGGCAACGCATTAAAGCTACATTTTCCGGATCTTTATAAAAATTCTCATAACTCAATTCATAAGCTATTTGCGAGAAAAGCAAGATGCCTATCAGCAGCCCTAGTGTCAGGGACACCAGTTTAATGAAATTACTGCCCCGCCCACGAAGCAAAATCTGAACCGTATAATAAAGTTGTCTCATATCTTTCTTTTTTTACTCGCTTTTAATACTGTTTACCGGATTTTCGTTCGCTATCCGCCATGACTTCCAGATGACGCAAGCGAGGATAAGTAACAGGATAACTAATGCTATCAATATATATACCGGCCAGGAAAGCGGCACTTGTTCGGCAAACTGATCCATCCACATTCCATTGATATATGCTGCAGATATAATGCCGATAATAACAGCCGGAGCCGCTACATAAAGGACATCTATCGAAAGCAACTCCAATATTCCCAAAGATTCCGCCCCATTCACCTTACGAATAGCGATTTCCTTGGAACGACGACGCACTTCGTCTGTAGTATAACCAATCAGGCCCATCAGCATGACAAAGAACATAGTCAATGCCGCCAATATCGTGGCGTTACTGAAGACACGAACCGGATTATACTTGTTCAAAATCTGATCTTCCATACTATAGAAGTCAACCGTCTTGTCAGGATAAGCCTCAGAGACGTCCTTGTTCAGACGACGTAAATTCTCGGCAAAGGGTTCTTTGAGACGTACATGAACAGTATTACCAAAGGTACGGGTATAGCCAAACATAATGACATCCTGTGGCTGATAGAAAGAGCCTATATGGAAATTCTTCAGCACACCTACTACTTTCAAATTTCGACCTTCGGCACGCAACGGATGATTCAGCGCTTTGTCTCCCCAACGCATCCGTTCCGCAAAAGCCTCATTCACGACTATTTCGTCCGATGCACGCGCCTGACGCCCTTCCTTCATCGTCATCCCCATCATCTTAAAGTAGTCTTCAAGTGCATAACTGAATCGGGTCGAGAAGAGCGATTGTCCACCCTCACCTTCAATCATTGAACCGCTATAGCTCCATACTGGGGTACTGACAGCAGAAGATACCTCCTCCACATAAGGCAGTCCGCGGAAGAATTGCAAGGCAGGACCACTCGCTTCTTCACCACCGAAATAAACATTTCCGATAGCAACACGATGTGGATTGTAGCCCATATCTTTATCTTTCACATAATTGTACTGCGCCATCACCACATACATCAATCCGCAAATGAAAGCCACACCCGCAAACTGAACGAATAGCAACGGACGCTTCCACCCCTTTTTACCTTCCGTATAGCGGCGGAACACCTGAGACACAGGTATGCGGGCAAACAACCTGCCTGGCAAAATTCCACCTACAATGAACAGAACCAGTACCACAACAAGCGGCACCCAGATACGGTCCGGTGCAAAAAGTACACTCAACTTGGCTGCGGTAGTATCTTCTATGAACTCCTGAAAATTGAGTAATATCAACCCCATCAACACCAAGGCCAGCGCAATAATAATTCCCGTTTCCAAAAGAAACATTGAGAACACCGTACCTCCACTTGCACCGCTGCACTTATGCACACCCACCGCTTTGGCACGATACGTGAGCGAAGAAATAGAAATGAGCACGTAGTTCAGTGACGCGATAAAAAGAATAGCCAGAGCTAAGATACTCATAATGCTGTCCATGCGTTTCACCTGATCTTCGTCACGATACACATCACGGATAGGTTTCACAAAAACAGTGTAACCGTATGCTTTCTTATCTTCTTCCGGCCGATACTTCTGTATCATGGCATCCAGACGGGTATTCACCACTTCCTTGTCAGCTCCCGGACGGAAACGAATATATTCGTAATAGCTGTCGCCTCCGCGCCAGGAATAGTTACCCCAGTCACGGCTCCAAGCCGTAGGCATGGAAATAACAGCTTCCGGACGCATAGTAGCGTTCTCGGGCAAATCGACATAAGTGCCCTTTACCGTCAGTTGCAACTCCTTATTATAACTAATGACTTTTCCAATAGGATTCTCACCACCATATATTTTCTGAGCCAAATCGTCACTCAAAAATATGACATCGTTCTGCATCAGATCTTTTTCCGGATTGCCACTCAGTACCTCAATACCCATAGTCTTGAAAAAAAGTGAATCGGCTAATATTTTCCGGGCATCGATGCGTACACTGCCATTGTAAAGTGGTGAAGAAACAAAATACGCAATGCTGGCAGCCGCCTCTACCTCTTTGGGAAAATTCTCCAAAATGGCACCTGCCACAGGACCACAGTTTTGTTTTTGCGGTTCAAATTGTTCACCCTCAGCCGAAAATATGGAGTATATCTGATAAAGATCATCATAGTCCTTGTAGCAAGTATCATAGCTTTGTTCAAAAGCCACACGTGAAAACAGCAGAATACTCATCGTCAATCCCAATCCAAGGGAAATGACTTTGATTATATTCGAACCGCGCCCACGCAACAGGGTACGTATGACATAATATAGTTGTTTCATAGTTCAATCTCTTTATAAACTTATACTCCTTGTGCCGCAATACTGGCCACCACGCTACCATCAAACAAATGTATCGTACGATGTGCAAACGAAGCGTCATGCTGAGAGTGTGTTACCATAATAATCGTCGTTCCCTCCCGATTCAATTCCGTCAACAGATTCATGACTTCTGCACCATTCTTAGAATCCAGATTACCGGTCGGTTCATCGGCAAGTATTAATTTAGGATTAGTTACCACAGCACGGGCAATAGCTACACGTTGCTGCTGACCACCGGACAATTGTTGTGGGAAATGCTTGGCACGATGGCTGATATTCATTCGTTTCAATATATCCTCCACCATCCGACGACGTTCGGAAGCCTTAATGCCGAGATACGTCAAAGGCAATTCCACATTTTCATAAACATTCAGTTCGTCTATCAAGTTAAAGCTTTGGAATACGAAACCTAGTTTACCTTTCCGCACACGGGTACGTTCTTTTTCTTTCAAGTCTCCAACTTCCTGTCCCAGAAGTTTATATGAACCTTCCGTCGGATTATCCAGCAATCCCAAGATATTCAACAGGGTTGATTTACCACAACCTGACGGTCCCATGATGGCTACAAATTCTCCCTCTTTCACCTCAAGATTCACATGGTTCAATGCTACTGTTTCTACTTCCGTTGTACGGAATACTTTGCTGATGTCATTAATTTCAATCATGATGTTTATTATTAAAGTCTTATATAATATTCTGTTTATATAAATGCAGAAAGTATGCCAAAACTTAATATTCATTCATTATCAACAATTTATCTTTTTAAACGTATACAAATAGTGTCTAATAATTAGACACCTCCGTCTAAAAAATGGACAATTATGGAAATTAGTACAGCACGAAGGAACAGAAAAAAGGAAAATAAGACAATCATTTATCTAAAAGAAAACTCTATCTTTGCAATCAGTTTTCAATCAAAGAGATTATATAATATTAATATCATACACATGAAACTATCTAAACTCCTGTTCATTCCGCTTACCGGCCTGTTTATGGGCGGTTGCGATATGATAGATTACCATCCTTATGATGTCCGCATCAGTGGTCAGACAGATATAAATAATCGTAATATAGAAAAGATAGAGGCCAATTGCAAGGATAAGGCAACTATTCGTTTTGTCACTATGGGTGACTCCCAGCGTTGGTATGATGAGACCCTGGACTTTGTCAATCACCTTAATAAACGGGATGATATAGATTTTGTCATTCATGGCGGAGATTACAGCGACTTCGGTGTTACAGACGAGTTCCTGTGGCAACGTGATATCATGAATAAGCTGAAAGTTCCCTATGTCGGTCTGATCGGTAATCATGACTGCCTCGGTACAGGCGAAGAAACTTTTCGTATTGTATTCGGTGACCCCAATTTTTCTTTCATAGCCGGTCGCATCAAATTCATTTGTCTGAACACCAATGCTATCGAATTCGACTACTCCCGGCCCATCCCTGACTTTGAATTCATTAATGCCCAGTTAGATGATCGCCGCGACGAGTACAACCGTACTATCTTCTCCATGCATATACGACCGTTTTGCATGGAGTTTAACAATAATGTAGCTCAAGTGTTTCAATATACCATTAAGCAATTTCCCGGCTTACTATTCTGTACTGCTGCGCATGAACATCGCGTATTCGAAGAAGATTTTTTTGAAGATGGCGTGATGTATTACATGAGCGACTGTATGAAACACCGCAACTATTATATATTTACTGTAACCCCTGATGGATATGAGCGTGAAGTGGTCTATTATTAAAGCACTGACGTGCTTCCTTCTTGTATGCTCATCAACCGGCTATGCGCAAGAAGCCAATACAATAACCATAGAGCCACGCCGGGTATTCAGAGATACCGTTATCATCACAAAACATGATACCGTGTGGCTGGAGAAAGAAAAAGTAAAAATAGACAGTGCCGATATCAGTAATAAACGTTCCAGCCGTTATGATAAGCGTGTCCATCGCTATCGTAAACACTGGGAAAGCCTGATACCAACACATACAAAGCTGCAATTTGCCGGTAACATGGGATTGCTATCTCTGGGTACAGGATGGGATTATGGAAAACGGAATCAGTGGGAAACGGATATCTTTTTCGGTATTCTGCCTAAATACGACTCCAAACGTACCAAAATCACCATGACTCTGAAACAGAACTATATGCCATGGAGTATAGCTCTTGGAAAAGAATTTGCTGTCGAACCACTTGCATGCGGCATGTATTTCAATACAGTATTCGGCAATGAATTTTGGACACATGAGCCCGAACGTTATCCAAAAGGTTATTACGGTTTCTCATCCAAGGTACGCATTCATGTATTCCTGGGACAACGCCTGACTTATAATATTCCCCCACGTTGGCGTCTGAGAGCAAGAGCCGTTACTTTTTATTATGAAATAAGTACCTGTGATCTGTATGTAGTAAGTGCATTCACCAACAAGTATCTGAAGCCCAAAGATTATCTCAGCTTATCGTTCGGACTGAAGACACAACTCTTTTAACCTTCTCTATAACCACAAAGTCATGTCTGCTCACGCGGACATGACCTCAAGAGAATTTCCTTTCTTTTTTATTACGATGCAAAGATGGAGATTCAGTGTTACGGAAACATGTATAGGATATGACAATGATGTAAAAATGGCAAGGGCTGCATCTTCTTTGTGCGAAGTGCAGCCCTTTACCTTAGATCTTTAGATATCCTATATTTAATAAGAACGAGCGAATAAAGCACGACAAGCAGAAGGTTTGCCTGTCACCATACAGGTACCCGGTTCTTTGTCATCATCCAAGAACGTTTCGAAAGGAATACAACGGATAGTTGCTTTTGTTTCTTCTTTAATCTTCTCCTCTGTTTCAACAGTACCATCCCAGTGAGCAAGAATAAATCCACCTTCTTCAATCTTCTCCTTGAATTCATCATAACTATCCACTTTCGTGATATGAGAGTTACGGTAGTTAAGGGCTTTCTGATAGACATTAGTCTGGATTTCTTCTAACAGGTTCTTTACATATTCTTCGATGCCGTCGCAAGAAAGAGTTTCTTTCTCCAATGTATCGCGACGCATAACTTCCATTGTATTGTTCTCCAAATCACGACCACCCATAACAAGACGTACCGGCACACCTTTCAGTTCATAATCAGCAAATTTGAAACCCGGACGTTTGTTATCAGCATTGTCATACTTAACAGAAATACCCATAGACTTCAGTTTAGCAACAATGCCTGCCACTTTCTCGTTAATCTTCTGCAGCATCTCTGCGTTCTTATAGATAGGCACGATAACCACCTGTATTGGAGCCAGATGCGGAGGCAGTACAAGTCCGTTATCATCAGAGTGAGTCATGATCAGTGCACCCATCAGACGAGTAGATACCCCCCATGAAGTAGCCCAAACATATTCCATTTTGTTTTCCTTATTCACGAATTGCACGTCAAATGCCTTGGCGAAATTCTGTCCAAGGAAGTGCGACGTACCACTTTGCAAGGCTTTCCCATCCTGCATCATAGCCTCAATGGTATAAGTATCCAGTGCACCGGCAAAGCGCTCATTAGCCGATTTTACACCTTTCACTACGGGAACTGCCATGTATTTTTCGGCAAATTCGGCATATACATTCAGCATACGTACAGCTTCTTCTTCAGCTTCCTCACGGGTAGCATGTGCAGTATGCCCTTCCTGCCACAAAAATTCAGCAGTACGCAGGAAAAGACGAGTACGCATTTCCCAACGCATTACGTTGGCCCATTGGTTACACAAGATAGGCAGGTCACGATAGGAATTAATCCAATTCTTATAAGTATTCCAAATGATGGTTTCTGAAGTAGGACGGATGATCAGTTCTTCTTCCAACTTAGCTTCCGGGTCCACAATAACTCCGCTACCGTCAGGAGCATTTTTCAGGCGATGATGAGTAACGACTGCACATTCCTTTGCAAAACCTTCCACATGTTCTGCCTCACGGCTGAGGAAAGATTTCGGAATCAACAATGGGAAATAAGCATTCACATGCCCTGTTTCCTTAAACATATCGTCGAGTTGACGCTGTATTTTCTCCCAAATAGCGTATCCGTAAGGTTTAATCACCATACAGCCACGCACAGCTGACTGTTCTGCCAGGTCGGCCTTTACCACCAGTTCATTATACCACTGCGAATAATTCTCGCTGCGTTTGGTCAGGTCTTTTAATTCTACTGCCATTTTATTTTGTTTTTTAAAGTTTTTCGGATTATACAAAATGAGGAAGCCACAAATCTGTAACTTCCCCATTTTTCGGCAAGAGCGGCAAACGAGGCTCGAACTCGCGACCCTC
>OHIU01000121.1_pt1 | contig 58012 bp, 49 predicted proteins | sample 1568281 | NCBI WGS metagenome assembly OHIU01 (sample SAMEA3879543, study PRJEB24766) | human gut metagenome | biome: human-associated habitat; feature: feces | place: USA | collected 1985/1987 | reverse complement strand
TAAGGCTGCCTGCCAGAAAGTCATCCACAATGTTCATCTGTTCCAAAGGTTTCATGTTTCCTCCTGTTCCCACAGTGCATGCGGAGCAGAAAAAATACAGAACCTTTAACGTATCTCAGGATATAACGCACAATCTACAGATACCAACATTACGCTACAGACCTTCAATCCCATCTTCCGTCCAATGCACTATGCTATAAAAATGTTAAGTGAGTTACAAAAGCATAGAATTCATTGAATAAAGATTAGAAATCAGATCAACTTGCGTTGTTGAATTGTAGAATATATGCTTTGAGTTGATTGTAGCAGAGCAGAATGTAAAACGCAAGTACTAATCAACGTACATACATAATCAGCCGGCATACACATCCTTTCCGCCTAATACTGTCAGGAGAACCTTTGTAAGGTATGCTTCTTTTCAACAGCCTGGAAAAGCTCTATGTTATATGGCTCATTTATTGCATTGGTATGCATTGTGGTAAGTCCAACCGAAGCACAGTATGCGAGATATTTATCTATATCATCGACAGAATCATCAAATGAAGGTATCGGAATCTTTGAATCCACATAATACCGGTATGTCTCCTCTCTTATTATTCCGCTTGGCTCCCCATCAGCAAAATGTTCTACCATTCCCGGAATATCCGGAGTAAAATTTCTGTCTATCCCGGTAAGTTAAGACGAGAACCCTGAAGCCATTCTCCCGGTCTCAGGGTTCCCATATGCTGCTTAAGTGCATATTTAATTTCATCAAATGATTTTACGCCGCTTAAGTCTTTCTTTTTCCGATTCATAAAATCTATCCACAGATGCATATGCGTATCTTCCAATCCCGGAATCACTGTCTTTTTGCCGAGGTCGGTGATGCAGTCCTTGTCCACAGAGTATTCCAAAAGTATCGCGTCATCAGTTCCAACCGCTGCAATCCTTCCATCCTTTATGGCAACTGCCTGTACGATATCGGTATCTTTTCCCCCTTCATAGTATGAATCATTCCGTTTATAAAGATTCTGTCAGCTTCCATGCACATTTCTCCTTTCAGCAATTACAAATTCTTAATACAGCTGGTGTCTGTAGCATGCCACAAAATGTCCCGGCTTTATCTCTACAAGAGGCGGCATCTGATCCTGACATATCGGCTCATTATACGGGCATCTGTTATGGAATATACAGCCGCTTGGCGGGTTAAGCGGTGACGGGATATCGCCCTTGAGCATTATCTGTTCACGCTTAACATGCGGGTCAGGCTCCGGCACTGTTGAAAGAAGTGCCTGTGTATACGGATGAAGCGGATTGTTATACAGCTCCTCTGTCCCGGCAAGCTCAACAAGATGTCCAAGATACATTACTCCGACACGGTCTGATATATATCTTACGACACTCATGTTGTGTGAGATAAATACATATGTTATGTTCATTTCTTTCTTTACTTCAGCAAGCAGATTAAGCACCTGTGACTGAATCGACACATCCAGCGCAGACACCGGCTCGTCACACACTACAAGCTTAGGCTCAAGAATAAGTGCTCTTGCAATTCCGATTCTCTGACGCTGCCCGCCTGAGAACTCATGAGGATATCTGTAATAGTGGTCGCGCCTCATTCCCACCTTTTCAAGCATGTCAAGCACTCTCTGCATGCGTTCTTCTTTAGTCTTACATATCTTATGGATTATAAGCGGCTCCTCAAGGATGCTTCCTATCGTCATTCTCGGGTTAAGCGATGAATACGGATCCTGAAATATCATCTGCAGATCTTTACACAGAACTCTCTGTTCTTTGTCGCTTATGCCTACTATATTTTTTCCATTATAAATGACTTCGCCCGACGTAGGTTTATTAAGTCCTATAAGGCATCGTCCGGTAGTACTCTTGCCGCATCCCGACTCACCTACGATACTGAGCGTTTCATTGCGGTACACGTCAAATGAAACGTCATCCACAGCCTTTACGGACTTTGGCTCAACTCTTACCTTTGACTCCACTGGGAAATATTTCTTAAGATTTTTTACTTCAAGGATTTTATCAGCCATATTTCTCCTCCAATCCGCCCTTCTTGGGACATCTAAAATTCATTCGCATGCAGGCAGCATACCTTCTGTGTCTCATTAACCGTTCTGAGTTCAGGGTCATGGATTTTACACTCTTCCGTACAGTATGGGCATCTGCTTGCAAAACGGCATCCGCTTCCAACCTCACTTAGCTGCGGAACCATTCCTTTTATCATGTAGAGCTTCTCACCCTTCTTTGTTGTCATACGCGGAATTGATTTTATAAGTCCGATTGTGTACGGATGGAGCGGTCTGTCAAATATATCATCCACCGTGCCTTCCTCTACAATATGTCCGAGATACATTACTATTACTCTCTGACATGTCTGTGCCACAACACCAAGGTCATGCGTGATAAGCATTATTCCCATTCCCAGCTCTTTGTTAAGGTCTGTTATGAGCTTTAATATCTGGGCCTGAATTGTAACGTCAAGCGCTGTTGTAGGCTCATCTGCAATAAGCAGCTTAGGCTTGCACGACAACGCCATCGCTATCATTGCCCTCTGTCTCATTCCTCCTGACATCTCATGAGGATATGAATAAATACGTTCCTCAGGTGCGGGTATACCTGTAAGCCTTAACATCTCCTCCGCAACCTTAAGTGCTTCCTTTTTAGACAAATGCTGATGCTTCATTACCGTCTCCGCAATCTGGTTACCCACCGTATACAGCGGATTAAGTGAACTCAGTGCATCCTGAAATATCATTGCTATACTGTTGCCTCTTATCGCCTCCATCTTTTTCTCAGGAAGCTTCAGAAGATTCTCTCCTTCAAAAAGAATCTCTCCTTCATATCTTGCCAGACTTTTCTCATCATACAGCCTCATAATTGACTGTGACGTAACACTCTTTCCACATCCTGACTCACCTACAACTCCGACTATCTCACCCTTATTTATTGAAAAGCTTACACCATCAACCGCTACAGCCGTACCACGCAGCGTCTTGAACGATGTTCTCAAATTCTTCACTTCCAGAAGCTTATTATCATCCTTCATGCCAATTCCTCCTTGTTTTTGCGAAGCAAAAATCCGAACTCCTGTGAGGAGAGGAATTTTCCTCCTTGTTTTTGCTTAATTAAAGCCTGCATGACAATTGCATAACTTACGAATGCCATTAAACAGTTATACAAAATTGGCAAATTCATAAGCAGGTGCTTTTAGAGCGACCGGCACTTAGGTGCTGTCCTTTAGCACCTTATGTACCGCTGTCAGCTCTAAGCAGCGCAAGCTTGCCTGCGTTGATTTGTCCATTTTGTACAACGTCCCTGACATCGGCACTTTTGCAAATGTTATGTAGGATCTATAATATCCCTTATTCCGTCTCCAAGTATATTAATTCCGAGTACTGTAAGAATCATTACAATGCCAGGGTACAATGTCATCCACCATGAATTGTAGATAACCGATCTTGCCTCTGACAGAATATTGCCAAGGCTTGGTGTCGGCTGAGGAACGCCTACACCGATAAAGCTTAAGGATGACTCAACTATTATTGCTGATGCAAATATAAATGTTGTCTGTACGATTACGGGCGACATTACGTTAGGTGCTATATGTCTGAATATAATTCTCATCCAGCTTGCACCCTGCGCCTTTATTGCTTCTATGTATGACATTTCTTTTACCGAAAGCGCCGAAGCCCTCGCTATCTTGGCTATTGTCGGCATATATATGATACTTAGGCTTATTATTACATTCTCAGTCTTGGCTCCGAGTGCCGCCATCATCGCTATTGCCATAAGTGTTGCGGGAATTGACATCATTGCCTCGCATATTCTCATAAGTACTACATCAGCCTTAGGGAAGTATGCTGACAGCAGGCCGATTATAAGTCCGAATACCATTGCTATGATTGCAATAGCAAATCCAACATAAAGTGATATTCTGAGTCCGTATATAACTCTTGAGAACACATCTCTTCCAAATGTATCAGTTCCAAACAGATGTCCGTTGCCCGGAGCTGCAAGCCTGTTCTGGATATCCATCTCGTACGGGTCATATTTTGTTATCACAGGAGCAAGCACAGCTGCCAGAACCATTACAACAACTATGATAAGACCGGCAACTGCAAGCTTATTTTTAAGAAAGCTTTTAATCATAATCGCCCTGTGCTCTTTTATACTTTTCTTATTCAGAGCCATTGCGCTGTTATCTGCATTTTTCATAATCATCGTCTCCAATCCTTATCCATTAATCCTAATGTGCCTTCTTTGCAAGTCTTATTCTCGGATCCACAACTCCGTACAGAATATCAAGTGCAAGATTTATAATTATCCACATGATACTTATTATAAGAACAACGCCCTGTATCATAGCGTAATCTCTTCGTGTTATTGACGTTACGACAAGCTGTCCTACACCCGGTATATTGAATATAGTCTCAACAATTGCCGTTCCGGCAAACAATGTACCGAATGACTGTCCGATTGCAGTAAGAATAGGAATAAATGCATTACGCAGTGCATGCTTGAACAATATAACCGTGCTCTTAGCACCCTTTGCCTTGGCTGTCTTGATATAATCCGTATTCATGACCTCAAGCATTGAAGAACGTGTCATTCTCATCAGGATTCCCGCCTGTCCAAGCCCAAGTGCGAGTACAGGAAGTATTGAATATTTTAAAAATACACCGACACCGCTCTTAAGTGTCCTGTAACCTGATACCGGAAGCGCCTTGAATGCAACACCGAATACAAGTATGAGAATGAGACTCATAAGGAAGTTAGGAATCGACAGTCCAAGAAGTGATGTTGTGCTAAGCATATAATCAAGCCCGCGTCCCTTATTCTTAGCTGCAAATACTCCTGCCGGAATAGCAACGATTACTGCAAGTATCTCTGCCATTATTGCCAGCCGCAGTGACGGAACAAGTCTGGAAGCTACTTCTGCAAGCACCGGTTCACCTGTATAATATGAATCTCCCAAGTCACCTCTTACAGCTCCGAATATCCAGTCGATATACTGTTCAACGACCGGTCTGTCCAGCTTAAGTGAATGCCTGAGTTCGGTAATCTGCTCCTCTGTTGCTTCCGCGCCAAGTATTATCTGTGCCGGGTCACCCTTTGACATATGTGAAATTGTAAAAATAATTATCGACAGCAGGAATATTGTTACCAGTGCCGACAATAACCGTTTTCCAAGGAATTTTGCCATATCTGCCATACCTCCTTCTACATAATCAAAAGGAGCCATTCTTAATCAAATGGCTCCTTTGTCATCTCATATATTTTTATGGTTCATATACTGTGCATCCCCACAATGTGAGTCCCATAAATCCTGTATAATTTTCTACTCTTGAAGACTTACTGACTACTGTATACTGATGTCCGAGCGGGATGAACTCTGCTTCTTCCCATGCTGCCTTCTGAGCTTCCTTCCAGAGTGACTGTGCTGTAGTCATATCCTTTGCCGCACCCATCTGGTCGAATATTGAACTGATTGCTGCATTGTGTGTAAATCCTGTTCTGCCCGGTGTAAGGAACAGAAGTGTATTAGGGATAGGTGATACACCGAAGTTCGATACGAACATATCCAGTGTCTCAGGCTGGTTAATTCTTGTAAGCTGTGTAGCCCAGTCCATTACCTCTACTTCTACCTTGATTCCTATAGCTTCAAGCTGCTTCTGTACTACAAGTGTGCCATTATACATATCAGGATATTCTGTATTAGTTACCATCTCAACCGTTCCGCCATCGTACTTTGACTGTGCCAGATATTCCTTAGCTTTGGCAAGATCATGCTTGTTATAATATGCATCACCTGCATTAGTATCCCAGGCTGTCTGGAAAGGTCCCATATAATCTGAATCAATTGTTACATAATCTGAATTAGGAACCTGTGCCTTGGCAATCTCATTTATATCAAGTGCATATGATACTGCCTTTCTGAAGTTCGGATCTTCTGAATAACTTCCGCAGCCTTCCTTCTTCTCAAATATAAGGCCGCCTATCATGTACTGTCCCTGTGTAAGTGAGCAGTTGGTAACTCCGTCAAACTGATTCATGCTGTCGTAGCTTATCTTATTTACAAAGTCATACTGATCTGCAAGTGCACCTGCAACTCTTGTTGACGCATCATTAACCATATAGAACGTAAGTGTATTAAAGTTAACTGTCTTATCTCCTGCAAATCCGCTGAGCTTTGCTGAAGGTGCTGAATAATCAGCAAACTTTTCAAGCTTTATATATTCATTCTGCTTCCATTCAACGAACTTCATTGCACCTGTACCGATTATACTCTTATATCCGCTTGATGAATCGGCTGCCTCTACAATTGACTTCTTGGTAATACCTGCGAACTGTGACGGGTTAGCGAGGTAATAAAGGAATAACAGACATGGTGTGTCAAGCTTTATTGTAACTGTATAATCATCCTTTACTTCAAACTTCTCGCCATTCTTTATAATGAGCTTTGCTGAACCGTTAATTCCTGACCATCTGTTAAGCGATGCCGCAACATCTTCTGCCTTCATCTCTGTTCCGTCATGGAACTTAACTCCCTTTCTCAGATAGAATGTCCATTCTGTATTGTCATCATTATGTTCAATCTTCTCTGCGAGCTGTGGCTGTGGCTCAAAGTTGGCATCCATCTCAACCACGCCTTCATATATATACTTATTGATATCTCTTGCTGCGGTAGATGTTGTAAGTGTAGGATCGAGCATTGGCGGCTCAATATCCCATGCTACCGTGACATCCTGCTTAACACTTTTTCCTTCATTAGATGTACTTTCTTGCGCGCATCCAACCAGTGAAACCATCAGTGTAAGTACCATTAATAAGCTGATCAATCTCTTCTTCATAACAATTCCTCCTTTTTTTGCGAAGCAAAAATCCGAACTCCCACGTGAGGAGAGGAATTTTCCTCCTTTTTTTGCGAAGCAAAAATCCGAACTCCCATGTGAGGAGAGGAATTTTCCTCCTTTTTTTGCGATAGTATAACAAAAAGAGACAATCACGTTTTGTGACGTCATTGTCTCTTTTTGCCTGCCAAGTATTTACTTGTTGAAATCAATTATACTATCGTATAATAAAAAATATTGTAAATTTTTGTACTTTTCTTTAAAATCATTAATCAGGCTCACCACTTACCTTAATCATCTCCATAATCACCTGCGGAAGTACACCGAATGAATACGGAACATACAGTCTCTCCATCCACTGGTGCGGATCTTTCATAAATACGCCAAAGTTGAGTGCCGGTATATTAAGCTCTTTTTCGGTCTGCAAAGGTACACGGAACAGCATATCCATTGCCGGGAAGTTGCCTTTCAGTGAAGCAATCGCATCGCTGTCATCATCTATCTTCAGATAACTGCTGTCTGTAAGACAGGCAAAGAACTTAAGTATCTTAAATGTCTCTCCGGTTCTTTCCGCCATCGTATCAAGCACCTTTTCAATCTGTGTCTGCAATGCAGCCTCGTACGCATCTTCAAGATTAAGCGTATTATGTGGACAATATGGTGCTGCAAGGAATATAACTATTGCCTTTTTATCTATTCCTGCAAGCTTAAAAAGCCTTTTTGTCAGCTCGTATGCAGAATCTCTCTTGTCGGGATATTCTTTTATTATATCCGCCGTCAGGTCATCTACATACTTTTCAAAATCAGAGGTGCATTTTTCTTTTGCCATCTCATATATCTGCATGAACTCATATACTTCATATCCTTCTCCTGCCCCTTCTGCCGCATCTTTAAGAAGCCCAAGTATTGCCTTTGTATCTTTATACATTATCATATAATTAAAATATAAAAATGCCTCATCATCCCTGCACCTTAACTTAAGCACTGCCGGAGGCGTAGTAATCTCTCCGCCCGTTCCGTCACAGAACTCCGGATTAAGATTGACTGATGTCACGATTTTCGATGCCACATCTGCTACAGGCTCCCCTGCACCATTTACATAGAAGCACGGAAGAATCTTGCCGATTGCGCCTGTATATATATATCTTGTCGTGTCTCCCGGATAAAGCGGCGTTACGCAGTCGCTGTTGATAGCATAGAGAAATCTGTATCCTTTATCTTTCATATCCGAAAGCACATCAAGTGCATTTATAATTCCGGTATGAAGATTCTCCTCTACCGGATTAGACATAAACAGGATATTAACTCCCAGTTCCTGTGTTCTTTCACTAAAATACTTTGTAAGCACCATGAAGAGCGCAACACCGCTCTTCATATCACCGACACCTCTTCCAACCATCCAGCTTCCGCTCTCAAGGTCATTGCGGAAATCCTCCGGCAGCTTATCCTTTATCTCAAGGAACTTCTCTTTGAGTTTGTCGCATGAGAATGCATAATCTTTAAGATTGCCATAATCATCAACACCAACCGTGTCCATGTGTCCATGGATAATTATTACATTTTTTGTCTCTTTTTTTCCTGCCTTCACAAATGCAAATACATTACGTCTGTGTAGCGCATCCGCCCTTAACTCCTGCGTAAATGAATATTCAGGATGTTCCTGAAAATATGGAAGTTTTTTAAAATAACCATCTATATATTGCGATGCAAGCAGTTCACCGCCGTCGTTAGAATTTATGCTGTTGACTGCAACCAGACCTTTTGTCACAGATACCATCTCTTCAAGCATACTTTTATCCATAATAATCCATTCCTTTCTAAAATACTATTATTGCCGGATCCTTTATCGCTGAAAGCCTGAACCACTCCCTCACTTCCCCAAGTGTCATACTGTCATCCTTTTTGATTATCTTTACATCATAACTGTAAGGAACATATTTTATATTACACAGTCTGCAATACTCCTCACGCCTTGTGTTAAGCATATCCAGCATCTTTTTGCACGCCTGTGCCGCAGTTTCTTCAAGCATATTCTCATAAGCTTCTTCCTGACAGCCATTTTCTGATGCGCTCTCACCATTCTGTTCATATTCAAATGATACATATGCATCTGATGGTGTCTGCACGTTGTATTCCGGCTTGAGATCACAAAGTTCGACAGGCACCGCGCCTTTTTCCTTCATTAGCTGCTCAATGAATGATGCTATCGTGGTGGCACATAAGCCCTCATAGCACTGCCCTACATGTGTTGCCCTTCCCCATATATAAAACTTTGGATTTTTCTTCATAACCGATTCCTCCTTTTCGTTCCGGATGCATTTACAATCAGCCCTAATCAACTACTCTGAAGCTCATTGGTGACATCTCATCTGCACTTCTTCCTGCCCAGTCTCTTTCAGGCACCTTTGCAATCATCTTATCCTGAGCCTGCTGCATCCTTCCTATAACTTTATCTATGTCCATATTGACAGGTCTGTTACCATCAACAATGAGCTTTCCGTCAACTATAACTTTATCAACATTCTTGCCGCATGCGCTGTATACCAGCACCTTTATGGGATCCCTTACAGGCTGGCAGTCAAGATTATTAAGATCAACTATTACGATATCTGCCTTACATCCTTTCTGGATTCTTCCAAGATCAGGTCTTCCTATTGCCCTTGCACCTCCAAGTGTCGCCATGTTGAATACCTCTGCCGCAGTTCCCGTGAATGGGTTGGCACCTTCGGCAATCTTACAGAATATTGCTGCATATCTCATTTCCCATATAATATCCTGTGTAAATGTATCAGTTCCAATACCCATATTTATTCCAAGGTCAAGATAGTGCTGTAATGATTCAAGAATCATGCCACGTCTTCCAAAGCTCCACGGACAATGAATTATGTTTGTATTGGTGCCGGCTATAAGCTTAAGCTCTTCATCAGGCTTCATCAGCTTCATTGCGTTCATGCTGTGTCCCTGAGGCATAAGATAATGTCCGTAATGAACCCTGCTTCCTACTATGCCGTGATCATACAGATATCCGGCCGGTGTTTTTCCGTATGTTCTTGCAATCTGCTCATACTCATTAATGGACTGCGCCGCATGAATCGTAACAATCATCTCCCTGTCGTTATCCATAACCCTGCGCACCTCATCAAGATATTCAGGTGTACAGCAGTCCACCTGACCAAGATATAGTGCCACTGTCATCCTGCCATCATATGCACCGTCATATTTCTGTCTGGTATCCATGACGTATTGCAGCCTGTCATATGCCTGCTGTTCATGCATGTTGTAATATACATTTCTGCCGTCCTTAGTCATGAAGTTTGAACTTGATGCCACAGGTCCAACTATTGTACGCAGGCCCGATTCGCCCATATGCTCTATTGACTTTTCATCACACCAGCCCTGCTCGAATACTGTTGTTGAGCCTCTTGTCATAATGTCTGCAAGTGAAAAATCAAGCACGTCAATCTGGTCTTCCGGTTCAAGCTTTGTCACTGACAGATATTCGTACAGTCCCGACATATAATTGAATCTGTTGCCTGTATCCTCGATAAAGCCCTTTTCAAGAGGACTTCCCGCAATATGGCAGTGGAGGTTGATAAGTCCCGGTATAACAAGTCCCTGACCGGCATCTATCTTCTCATCCGCCTCTCCTATATAATGTTTGCCTACATATATTATTGTATTGCCCTTATACGCAACTTCTCCGCCTCTGATTATGTAATGCTCTTCCTCTTCACAGCCGATAACAAAAGCTGCATTATAAATAAGTGTTATCTTTTCATTCCTGCCGTCTTTCATGTCTGCCTCCTTCTCACACAAAGTGCTCCTCTGCCGGCTTTTTGTAATAAGCCTTAGGTGTCATTAATGTAAATTTCTTAAAATCCTTTATAAAATGGCTCTGGTCATAATACCCAAGGTCATTACATACATCTGCTGCATTCTTTTCTCCGAGTATATCAAGCGAACGCTGTATCCGTACTATATTGGCATACTGTTTCATTGACAGGCCCACTGCATTCTTAAATACACGGTCTGTGTAACAATGACTGTAACCAACACGTTCAACAAGTTCATTTATATTTATATATCCTCTGTTCTCATCAATCTTATTGACGGCATACATCGTCATGGCACGCCTGTCTGTCATATCTGCACTACAGTCATATTCATCGGTAAACATCCTTATTTTATCTGTAAATGGCATATCCTGTTCAACATTAAAATTCTTACAGCATTCCGAATATTTGCCCAGGTCTTCTCTCGCTTCCATCAGTTTGCTTGCATCAGCCTCAATCCAGTCAGGCAGCTGCCCCGGATTGAATTTTACACCAAAGCAGTAATCATAATCTCCTATTCTTGATGGCTTTCCCTGCATAAAGCTGCCGCAGAGCTGTGGATGCATCACTCCGTTCTTCCATACATACTGTATGTCTATGCAGCCATCCGGTATCGCAACTATTCTTTCGTTATCCGGATTATGAATCTCATAGAATTTGTTTATTGAATCTGTCTGAACGCTTATCTCATTGTAAATAATTCTGTCATTAATATAAAATGTCTTCCTGTTCATAGCAGCCTCCATTCCGCCCGGCAGTCACCGGCTTTTCTTAAGCATATTATTTCCGTTTTTGCCGGATTCCATCTGCAGCATTTGCAGAAATCACGGCACGCTTTCCGTACAAAAAAGGCGCCACATCAATGATGTGACGCCTTCGTCTGAAAACTATATTTCATATAATATACATGCTCTTACAATTTTTCAAGTCATAATGAATATTTTTTATATTATAAATTATTTTTTGCTTTTGCTTAATTAATTTAATGATACTGCAATATTAATTTACATTGATTTTACATATCTGTAATGATATAATCTGCAATATGTTTATCTACGAAAGGGGATTTTAACTATGGCATGGGAATTATCGTTACTCCATTGGTTTGAATCGATACATACACCGGTTCTCGATACAATTATGAAAGCCATAACTTTATTCGGCAATGCCGGAATATTCTGGATATTGCTTACAGTTGCATTTCTTTGTTTTAAGCAGACACGCAGATGCGGACTTGCAATGGCTCTCTCACTTGTTTTTTCATTAATCTTCACCAACATTATAATCAAGCCGCTCGTGATGAGACCACGCCCATTCTGGATTGACCCGTCATTCAACCTGCTTGTCACGGCTCCTACGGATTTTTCATTTCCATCAGGTCATTCATCAGCATCTTTTGCCGGAGCTGTTGCATGTCTGACACAGGACCGCAAAAAGGGAGTTATCCTCGTTATACTTGCTGCACTTATCGCAGTATCACGAATGTACCTTACAGTACATTTTCCTACGGATGTTCTCGCAGGAACAATACTCGGAATAATATACGGCATAGCAGGCGGAAAGCTTTGCAATATAATAACGGCGCACATTGCTGCACGCCGTCAGGCAAAATAAAGTCAATTCAGACTAAGTCAGTTCAGACTAAGTCAGTTCAGACTAAGTCAATTCAGACTAAGTCGAAGGTTATAACAGTACAATATTTTTTATCTTTGGACGCAACAATCTTATCAAGACTTTTCTGCAGTTCATCCTCTTTGCCTTTAAAGTCAAAAGGAATTGCAAGGTCAAAGATAAGTTTGGTGCGTTCTTTGCTTCTTACTATTCTGAAATCATGCAGCTTGAGCTGTTCATCAATATCTGCAAGATGACTTTCAACATATTCTTTCATCTCATTAACTTCATCATCATCTGTTACAACAGGGTCATAATGAATAACCATATGTATCTTGTGCTTTTCCTCAAACATACGCTCAATCTCATCAATCATCTCATGAGCTGCCAGCACATCTTCCTTTGCATCAACCTCCACATGTTCACTTGCGAACCTCTGTCCCGGACCATAATCATGAACCATCAGGTCATGCACTCCGAGGACTCTTTTATCGGACTTAAGTGTCTCGTCATACACAAGCTTCGTCAGTTCTTCCGATGCTGGCTCTCCAAGAAGAGGATTTATCGTATCCCTGGCAATTCCAATGCCGCTGTAGAGTATAAACAGCGCGACCAGAAAACCTATTATTCCATCAAGATTAAGTCCGCTTATATGGGCAATCACCGCCGCTACAAGCACGGCTGAAGTAGTAATTACATCATTACGGCTGTCTGCGGCTGTTGCTGCAAGCGTCGGACTGTCTATCCGCTTTCCTACTTTTGTATTAAAATACATCATCCACAGCTTTACAAGTATTGATACGGCAAGCACGATTATTATCTCAACTGAAAAATCAACTTCCTGAGGATTAATTATCTTCTGAAATGATGTCTTGGCAAGTTCATATCCGATTACAAGTATAAGTGCCGACACAGCCATTCCCGACAGATACTCCATTCTTGCATGACCATATGGATGTTCTTTATCTGCCGGCTTCTGCGACATCTTAAATCCCAGCAGTGTCAGTATTGATGATGCCGCATCCGACAGGTTGTTAACCGCATCTGCAGTAATAGACACACTTCTGCTTATTGTTCCTATTATCAGCTTGGCAATAAACAAAAATACATTGCAGACAATTCCCGTAGCGCCCGCAACGCTGCCATATCTGAGTCTTACATCAGGATCCTGTGTATCTTTATAATCTTTTACAAACAGTCTTATTATAAATTCCGTCATATATTCTCCATTCCTGCATGCCGCATTACGGCTGCGCCACTACTATGCGGCTTGTGTCCACTGATACTATATCATATACATTATCTTTTATTATAAATGTATTGTCAATGGGAGCACTGTGTATTATAAATATAAAAATAACAGGATGCGTATCAATCATTGAAGTTAATCACAACGTAATCTCAACGATTGATATTGCACCCTGCTATTCTTATGCTTAATTGTCGGTTATAATAACTGTGGCATCTTCCTGCCCTGTTTTATCAGAAATCTACTTCTGTATCATAGTAGCAGCACTTAAGCAGCTTCTCCATCTCTTCCTGACTTGGCTGACGAGGATTAGAACCTGTACATGCATCAAGTATTGCATTGGCTGCAATCTCAGGAAGTCTCTCAAGGAATACATTCTCAGGAACGAAGCCCTGCTCTGTAGGATAGCTGTCAGGACCGTAATTCTTAATGCAATGAGGAATATTAAGCTCGTCATTCATATGTCTTACATACTTGATAAGCAGCTCAACCTTCTCATCATCTGTATTGCCGCCGAGCTTCATGAAGTCTGCAATCTGACCGTAACGCTCCTTGGCTGTAGGATCCTTGGCATTAAATGCTATTACCTTAGGAAGATACATTGCATTAGCTGCACCATGAATAATATGTGCGCCATAATCGGCAAATGCTGCACCGGTCTTATGTGCCATTGAATGAACGATGCCAAGAAGTGCATTCGAGAATGCCATACCTGCAAGACACTGCGCATTGTGCATTGCATCCCTCTTCTCCATATCCTCATTATATGATCCGATAAGGTCTGCCTGAATCATCTTGATTGCATGAAGCGCAAGCGGATCTGTGTAATCACTGTTGGCTGTTGATACATATGCCTCTATAGCATGTGTCAGTGCATCCATACCTGTATGTGCCACAAGCTTCTTAGGCATTGTCTCTGCAAGCTCCGGATCTACGATAGCTACATCAGGTGTAATCTCAAAATCAGCTATAGGATACTTAATTCCCTTCTGATAATCAGTAATAATTGAGAACGCTGTTACTTCTGTAGCTGTTCCCGATGTAGATGATATCGCACAGAAATGAGCTTTCTTTCTCAGCTTAGGTATACCAAATACCTTACACATATCTTCAAATGTTATATCAGGATACTCGTACTTAATCCACATAGCCTTGGCTGCATCAATAGGTGAACCGCCACCGATTGCAACTATCCAGTCAGGCTGGAACTTCTCCATAGCTGCTGCACCCTTCATTACAGTATCTACTGACGGGTCAGATTCAATACCCTCAAACAGTTCAACTTCCATGCCGGCTTCCTTAAGATAAGCTTCAGCCTTCTGTAAGAATCCGAATCTCTTCATTGAGCCGCCGCCAACACAAATCATTGCCTTCTTTCCTTCAAAGCTCTTAAGTGCTTCCAAAGCCCCCTTGCCATGATACAAATCTCTTGGTAATGTAAATCTCTGCATAATACGATGCTCCTTTCATGTATTATCGTTAATTTTTTATCATACAAACATAATAACATATTTGCAGAACAATTCAAGTATATTAAGTGAAATTTCTCAACTTTTTTATACTTGTGCTTTAAGATTTTAATAATATGCGGATGTAAGGGGAGTTATTACATAAAAACATCCACCAAAATCATGCACATTCCATGCTAATGGTTTTGGTGGATGTTTCCGTTTATTCTGTTCTAAAACAAATCATAATAGATTCTGACTTTTCCCATCAATCATCCAACAGCTTCTTCATGCTGTTAAGGCTGATAAGGATTGTCGATGTATTGTGGAGAAGTGCCGATGTTGCCGGCTGGATTACTCCAAGCACGCCAAGTCCGATGAGTGCTGAATTAATTCCGACAATCTTCTTGTAGTTCCAATGAATACGCTTCATCAGCGCTGATGAGATATTTCTCAGAGTAACTATCTGTGCAAGGTCATCGCCGCTGACTGTTATGTCTGCTATCTCCCTTGCTATCTCAGCACCGTCACTGATTGCGATTCCTGCATCTGCCGCTGAGAGTGCCGGTGAATCATTAATTCCGTCACCTATCATTATAACCTTGTGACCTGCTTTTCTTCTCTCCTCGACAAACTTAGCCTTGTCCTCAGGGAGAACCTCTGCATAATACTCGTCCACGCCTACCCTGGCAGCTATTGCCCTGGCAGTTCTCTCGCTGTCACCTGTCATCATTACTATATGGCTGAAGCCTGCCTTATGGAGTGCCGCAATTACATCAGCAGCCTCTCTTCTTACAGGATCCTGTATGCATATAACTGCTGCCAGCTTATTCTCAATAGCCATATACAGATGTGAATATTCCTCAGGCAGCTTTGCAAACAGCTCTTCCTTTCCTTCAGGAACAACACACTGCTCATCCTCAAATACAAAATGATAGCTTCCGATTACAACCTTCTTGCCATCCACACTTGAAGATATTCCATGAGCAACAACATACTCAACCTTGGTATGCATCTCCTCATGCTCAAGTCCCTTTGCCTTAGCTGCATTAATTACAGCCTTAGCCATTGAATGAGGGAAATGCTCCTCAAGGCATGCAGCTAATCTCAAAAGATTGTCAGGTGTTTCATCTATAAACGGAACCACATCAACTACCGTAGGCTTTGCCTTGGTAAGAGTTCCCGTCTTATCAAATACTATTGTGTCCGCATCAGCTACAGCTTCAAGGTACTTGCCGCCCTTAACTGTAAGGTCATGCGTTCCTGCCTCATGAATTGCATACAGCACCGATATAGGCATAGCCATCTTAAGTGCGCATGAGAAATCTACCATGAGCACCGAAAGCGCCTTAGTAACATTACGTGTAAGCAGCCATGTAAGTGCAGTACCGCCAAGTGTCCAAGGTACAAGCCTGTCTGCAAGATGCTCAGCCTTACTTTCAAGTCCTGACTTAAGCTTCTCAGACTCCTCAATCATGGCAACAACCTTTTCATAACGGCTTCCGCGTCCTACTGTTGTTACCCGTATTGTCAGCTCGCCTTCCTCAAGCACAGTACCGGCATATACGCTGTCTCCTTCTTTTCTGTGGACAGGTACTGCTTCACCTGTAAGTGAGGCCTGATTAACCATACCGTCACCTGATACTACCACAGAATCAAATGGGATGACATTACCCATATGTACTACTATTCTGTCATCCTTCTGAATCGTATCTGCATCTACAAGCACTTCCGTTCCGCTGTTGGCAAGCCATACCTTACCGACATTGAGTGACATGCTTCTTGCAAGATTGCCGACTGACTTCTTGTGTGTCCACTCCTCAAGCAGCTCGCCTATTCCAAGCAGGAACATGACCGAGCCTGCCGTATCAAAGCTTCCTCTTATGATAGATACCCCGATTGCAGTTGCATCAAGCACAGGTACTTCAATCTTACGGTTCCAGAGACACTTGATTCCTTCAGCAATGAACTTAAATGATGATGCTATCGTATAGCATGCTCTCAATGGTGCAGGAAGAAGCCATTTTCTTGCATAATGGTACATAATCTTACCAACAAGCTGCTCCTGATACTCAGCATTCATTGCCCTGCCTGAATTGGCAACCACCGTGTCCGGCACATCCACACCCGCGTATGAGAACTCTCTTAAGAATTCAATTATACTTTTTCTTGAACAGGTATAATAGATTACCGCATCACATGTCCTGTCATATACCTTGACTGATGCAACTCCCCCAAACTTTTGCAGTGTATATTCAAGGATATCAGCCTGCTCATACGTCATACGATTCTGTACGACATGTATACGCATTCTGCCCACTGACTCACTCTTTATGCAAAACTTCATGGTTTGTACACCTCTATTCTGTTACAGTACTGTCAGAAGCCTTTGCTTCCTCTGAAGCATCCTCAAAGAAAAGCTCATCTGCTTCAGCCTCACGCTTCTCATTAATCTCCTTTGCATCAGCATAGATATCTTCGCAATTTTCCTGAATTGTGTTGGCTACAGTCATAACGCACTTCTTAGCACGAAGTACTGCTGCTGTGCAGTTTGTGTATACCTTCTTTGCATCCTTGCTTGAAAGAATCTTGATACCTGCTGTACCAAAAACCACTCCTCCTGCAAATGTTCCAACCTTCTTCCAATCTACGTTCTTTAAACAGTTCTTCATTGATTTATCCTCCTATAAAAGTTTTCGTTTAAACGAGAGTATAGCACCCTGTTTTAATGTTATCAACACATTTTTTCTTAATGATAAATTTTATCATTTTCACCTTGTATATCGCGTATTTACTGACTTTTTCGTTATATTAATTAAACTATTGTTAGGTAGTTCTAACCTTGTTGCAACATCAAAAACCATTTTATATTATGGTAATAATTATTTATAATTATCATAAAAGCCTTATGTATTACCAGCACATAACCTCATGTCCATTCTCGGTAACACGCACCATAATCTCCCACTGGGCTGACGGCATGTCATCATCCGTATATATTGTCCAGCCGTTATCTTCATCAATAAATATATCCGGGTCACCCATGTTGACCATCGGTTCAATCGTAAACACCATTCCCGGTGCCATAACCATATCTGTTCCCTTTTTGGTAACGTAGCTTACAAACGGAGTCTCATGGAATTCAAGACCGATTCCGTGTCCGCCTACCTCACGCACTACAGAATAGCCGTTAGCCTTGGCGTGGTCATTTATCGCCTGACCCACATCACCGAGATGTCCCCACGGCTTAACCTGCTCAAGGCCAAGCTCCACACATTCCTTGGCAACATCAACAAGCTTCTTCATCTCAGGGTCAACGTCACCTATGCAGAACATTCTTGATGAATCCGAAAAATATCCGTCAAGGATTGTTGAACAATCAACATTAATAATATCTCCGTCTGCAAGTATTATATCACTTGAAGGAATGCCGTGGCACACCTCGTTATTGATTGATGTACATACGCTCTTAGGGAATCCCTCATAATTAAGCGGAGCCGGAATACCACCCATCTGCGTAGTCTTTTCATATACCATGCGGTTAATCTCTTCTGTTGATATTCCCGCCTTAATATGCTCTGCCACATAGTCAAGCACCGCAATATTGATTGCACTGCTCTTGCGCATTCCCTCAAGCTGCTTCTCATTCTTGATTATGCTTCTTGGCGGAACCTTGTGGTGCCTCTTCCTGAAGAATTCCAGCTTCTTGTCAAATTCCATATGACACTCGCAGTATGGCTTTCCGCTCATACACCAGCAAGCATCTGTCGATCTTGGTTTCTTAAACATTCTGTGCCTCCATAGCTTCTATTATAGTAGGAAGAAACTGCTTCTTACGTGATACGATTCCGTCAAGCATAACACTTGTTTCACCCGGTTCTGCGTTAAACGCATCCTTAAGCAGCTCTCCCGCATTCTTTCCTGCAAATACTATCTCTGATGATTCCTTCATTATATTAGTCAGCATAAAGAATACCATCTGAAGATTATTGTCCCTTATTACAACAGGGAGCTCCGATATAACCCTGCCCTTAAGCTCATCAAATTCGCTTCCGTTGACCGAATTAATCTGGCCTATTCCAATCATTACATCATCTATCTTGAACTTTTTGAAATCCTGATAGCATATTTCCTTAGTTGTCTTTGACATCAGGTTGCTTCCCGCCTTAAACATTGCATGTGCAAATGTCTCTATATCAATTCCCGCAATTGCAGCAAGCTCAGATGCCGCCTTACGGTCAGGCTCGGTACATGTCGGCGAACGGTACATAAGCGTATCTGATATGATTGCAGCGCACAAGAGTCCTGACGTTGTCGCATCAGGCTTAAGTCCATGCTCATTATACATCTGATATATAATCGTTGCCGTACATCCAAGCGGCTGATTCCTGAAAAATACAGGGTTCATGGTCTCAATAGTTCCAAGTCTGTGATGGTCGATAATCTCAAGAATTTCTGCATCCTCAATTCCGAATACAGCCTGACTTTTTTCATTATGGTCAACAAGGATAAGCTTCTTTTTATTGGCTTTCATGAGTGTACGGCGTGAAATCAGTCCGACATAATCACCCGTATTACTGTCAAGCACCGCAAAATCGCGGTATCTCAGCTTTGCCATTACATCCTGGATATCAGCAATAAAATCTCTTGTATTAAATGTAACAAGCCCCGTTGTCCTCATAAAGTAGCTTATCGGCATACTCTGGTTGATAAGACGTGCTGCCGTATAGGTATCATGTGGAGTTGTGATTATCAGGCAGTCATGCTCTGCTGCAAGCTTGCTTATTGTAAGGGCAACCTCCGCTCCCTCGCATACTACAATACAGCCTGCATCCATCTCTATCGCCGATAACTGTGACTCATATCTGTTACCCAGAATCACTATATCTCCGGGCTCTATGTAATTCTCCATGAGATCCGGGCTTGCAGCCGCAATAAGCACCTTGCCCTTTTCAAACACCGTGTCCATTCTGCCGACAAGCAGATCTCCGTCAAGAGTATCCACGATATTAGAACATGAAGTCTTTGCCGCAGCAAGAATATTACTGTCATATACATCCATATAGGACTCGGCAATATCTCCTATTGTAATAAGACCCTCAAGCTTATCATCTGACGTTATCGGAAGTGTGTAAAGATTGTCCTTACGCATCATATTCCATGCCTGCTTAAGCGATATGTTCCTGTCAACCCCCGGAACCTGCTTAATCTCGACATCCTGTACCTGAGTTCTCACATCCTTGATATATTCCGGCTTTTTTACCTTAAAATAATCAAGCACAAACTGTGTCTCCTCATTAAGATGCCCGGCTCTCTTAGCCTCATACTGCTCACCTGCCGTATGGTTATCCCGAGCATTATTTATAAGGTTCTTGAGCTTTGCATACGCTATTGCAGAACAGATTGAATCCGTATCCGGATTCTTATGACCTATTACGGTTATCTTTTTTCTTTCCTCAATATTCATACTCATCTCCAAAAAAAATTCCTAATAGTCTGTTATAGAGTATACACCAGAACTATTAGGAATTCCATTATTTAATCGATATTAATTTCTAAATATGACAATCTCCGTCATATCTGTCTCACCATTGGCTCTAATAAAATCCATCATTCTCTTGATAGATTCGTCGAGCTTCTTGTATGATGCAAGTGTCTTATTAAAGTAATCAATCGCAAGCTCCATATTGCCGGCATCCTTCGCCTTCCATGATTCGCTTGCATTGTTATGTAAATCAATATGGCACTGTACCATATCCTTGAACTGTGATGATGACGTAATCTTAGGATCTGTAACCGACTGTGCCCACTTACCGAGCTTACATGCATTCGGTCCTGTAGCATTATTAAGCTGGGTAAGCTTAAGTGATTCAAAGCCGACAGCATTGTTGTATACCCTCCATGTAAGAATGAAATGGTCTATTGAGAATATCTTCATTCTGTCAAGGAGTGTAACATCTGAAAATCCCCTGAACATGTCACTTCTGAGAGTATCTATGTACCTTCCAATCTTATAGATATGCTCGCCTGTATCATGACAATCCTGTGAAAGTACTGAATAACTGTCTGTAATCTGACCGATAACTTTACTTAAATCCTTAGTATATGCCGACTGCTTATCTATTGCATGATAGATACTGTCAACCTCATCTGTTACATCATTCATCTGCGATTCCATTGCATTGATATTAGCGATTGAATCTTCAACTCTCTTATTACCATCCTCAAGCTTCTTAGTAGTTGCATCCATGCTTGCTGCAAGCTCTGCAATGCTCGTCTGCAATTCTCCCACATACTTGACAACATCATCCGCTGATGCTGATGTACTGTTGGAAAGCTCTCTTACCTGATCGGCAACTACCGCAAACCCCTTACCTGCTTCACCTGCTCTTGCAGCCTCAATTGATGCATTAAGTGCAAGAAGATTACTCTGGCTTGCAACCTTCTTAACCATATCGATAATCTCGCTGATCTTGGTAATCTTCTCCTGAAAATCCTGAATCTGAAGATTAATATTGTTAATCTCTTCTGTAGAATCCTTAACAACCTTGGCACTTACCCTCATGCCTTCAGCGCTGTCATTGGTCGCCTGAAGTACATTATGCGAACTGCTCCTTATATGTTCAATAGAGTTAGTGATATCATTGATAGAATTCTCAAGATTACCGCTTGATTCCTGCATCTCGTTAATAGTTACAGTCTGTGACTCAACCTGATCAAGCATATTCTTGACGTATGAATTATCACCTATTGACTGCATCGCTTCATTGGCACGCATTACAAAATTATTATTACTCTTTCTGAATGCATCCAGCACATTATTGAGTTTTTCTCCAACAGCTCCATCCGTAAATGCACTTGTGTCTATCGGATCGAAGTTTCCTTCTATCACCTTATCCATAGACTCAAGAAGAAGCTTAAGGTCGCTGTTAGATTCTGTTCTTTCTTTCTTATGACCAAACATAGACTTTCCTCCCAAATAAGATAATTAAACCCTGAATACACTTCTCCCATTTTTAGACATTTTACCACAAAACCGGTATAAATATCAACCGATTTTATACATATTGTACATGCAATTACGGATTATTTATTCACCGAAAACTGCTTTGTAATCAGCCTGGAACTTGGCAATTCCTGCATCTGTAAGAGGATGATGAACCATCTGTTCTATTACCTTGTAAGGAACAGTTGCTATATCAGCTCCTGCAAGTGCACAGTCTGTAATATGTATCGGATTGCGGATACTTGCACAGATAATCTCTGTTGTTATGTCATAGTTGGCAAATATATCCGTAATATCCTGAATAAGTCCTATTCCCGGCTGTGATATGTCATCAAGTCTTCCGAGAAATGGTGACACATATGCTGCTCCTGCCCTTGCTGCAAGGAGTGCCTGATTAGCTGAGAATATAAGTGTTACGTTAACCTTTATTCCTTCTGAAGCAAGGACTTTCGTTGCCTTAAGACCTTCAACAGTCATAGGAATCTTAACTACCATGTTCGGATGGATTGCCGCAATCTCCCGTCCCTCTTTAATCATTCCTTCTGCATCAACTGTAGTTGCCTTAACCTCACCACTTATAGGGCCATCAACAATTGAAGCAATCTCAGATATTACTTCCTTAAAATCTCTTCCTTCTTTGGCAATCAGCGAAGGGTTAGTTGTAACCCCGCAGATAACTCCCATGTCATTAGCCTTTTTAATATCCTCCACATTAGCCGTATCAATAAAAAATCTCATAATAACCTCCATTCCGCAGGCACAAAGTGTCGGAGGAATCGCGAGCCAAATGTCAGATTTGGCTCTGCGATAAATGCTATTTGTGGTGCCTGCAGCACAAATAGCTGTGTGAAAAATCAGATATCAATCTGTATTTTTCACACTAACCTCCATTCCCGTATTATGCCAATGATGCAAACACATTCTTTAACGCAGGATATATTCCTGCAAATTCATTATATCGTCTGTCATACCTTGCGGCAATCTCTTTGTCATGGTGTATCGTACCTGATACCTTTACGATTGCATCAACGGCAGCCTTAACACTATCGTACTCCTTACATGCCACCATTGCAAGCATTGCTGCCCCCTGTGACGGGCCCTCCTCAAGCGCAGGCATATCAACGTCAATTCCAAGTACATTGGCAATTATTCTGCACCACAGGCGGCTCTTTGCACCGCCTCCGCATATCGTTGTCCTGTCAATCTTAATTCCCAGCTTCCCGGCTACCTCAAAGGAATCACGCATTGCAAACGCTACACCTTCAAGTACAGCCTGTGTCATATCAGCTCTTGTCGTATCCATTGTAAGTCCCGTAAATGTTCCTCTGGCATGAGGGTCATTATGCGGTGAACGCTCTCCCATAAGATATGGAAGAAAATACACATGGTTATTGCCCAGCATATCGTCTGTTATCGGTTCCTGCTCTTTTGAATAATCCTTAGTTCCGATTATACCATCCATCCACCATTTGTTACAGGAAGCCGCCGAGAGCATGCATCCCATCAGATGGTAATTTCCGTCAGCATGTGCAAATGAATGCAGTGCATTATTATCATCCACACTGAATCTGTCACTTGATATAAATATCGTTCCTGACGTTCCGAGTGATATATTGCATCTTCCGCTGCCGGTAGTGCCTGTTCCTATTGCTGCCGCTGCGTTGTCACCGGCACCTGCTGCCACTATTGTATCTCTGGCAAGTCCTAATTCTTCCGCAACCGCTTCCCTGAGTGTCCCAACTTTTTCATAGCTCTCATAGAGAGCAGGCATCTGCTCCATGCTTATTCCGCATATTGAGAGCATCTGCCCTGACCAGCATCTGTTCTTAACATCAAGAAGGAGCATTCCCGATGCATCAGAATAATCCGTGCAGTGTACTCCCGTAAGCCTGTATGCAAGATAATCCTTAGGAAGCATTATTTTGCTTATTCTGGCAAAATTATCAGGCTCATTGGTCTTAAGCCACAGCAGCTTAGGTGCCGTAAAGCCCGCAAATGCAATATTGGCTGTATATTCTGAGAGCTTATCCCTTCCAATCACATTATTAAGGTATTGACATTCTTTATCAGTTCTTCCGTCATTCCACAATATCGCCGGTCTTATGACATTATCATCCTTATCCAGAATAACCAGTCCGTGCATCTGCCCGCCAAAGCTCATTCCTGCTATGTCCGTGGTGTCTGTTCCCTCTGTCAGTTCTCTTATCCCTGCTTTTGTCTGCTCATACCAGTCACACGGATTCTGCTCCGACCATCCCGGTCTTGGAAAACTTATCGGGTATTCTTTTGACACGGTTTTATATATCGTTCCGTCAGCTCCCATTAATATAAGCTTTACGGCTGATGTTCCGAGATCTATACCTATGTAACGCATAGCCGCCTCCATTTCATAACACCTGACATTTTCCTGTCAGTGTCAAATTTAGAAATCCATATGTTATATTCAAATGCTATTTAGAAAGGATTCTCAGTCTTATATAACATTCCTGCCGGCTGATTAAAGCCTATATCCTCAACTCCGAGATATCTGAACAGGTTGAAGAGTGTCTTTGCGTAATGCCCGAATGCAACTGCGGCATGATGAGGATAGTTCTTCTCAATCAGCACATGTCTGTAGAACCTTCCCATCTGAGGTACCGCGAATATTCCGATTGCACCGAATGAACGTGTAGCCACAGGAAGAACCTCCCCCTGTGCAACATATGCACGAAGCTGTGCATCCGCCGTACTCTGGAGACGGAACAGTGTAACATTGCCCGGAACTATATCGCCCTCAAGAGTTCCCTGCGTACATTCTTCAGGAAGAGAACGTGCCATAATCATCTGGTATTTCATCTCACAGAAAGAAAGCTTGCCTGCTGCCGTGTTGCCGCAGTGGAAGCCCATAAATGTATCCTTAAGCTCATAAGGGAATTTTCCCTTGATATCCTCATCATACAAATCCTCAGGCACCGAATTATTAATATCAAGAAGTGTTACTGTATCCCGGCTTACAACAGTTCCGATGAATTCGCTGAGCGCACCGTATATATCAACCTCACACGATACCGGAATCCCCTTCGCAGTAAGCCTTGAATTAACATAACATGGCACAAAGCCGAACTGTGTCTGGAATGCAGGCCAGCACTTGCCTGCTATTGCCACATAATCGCGTGAGCCCCTGTGTGCCTCCACCCAGTCAAGAAGCGTAAGCTCATACTGTGCAAGCTTAGGAAGTATCTGAGGCTTCTTATTGCCCTCACCAAGTTCAGCCTCCATCTCCTTAACTATCTCAGGGATTCTCTCATCCCCTTCATGCTTCTTGAAGCTTTCAAACAGATCAAGCTCTGAGTTCTCCTCTATCTCAACTCCGAGATTGTAAAGCTGCTTTATAGGTGCATTACATGCAATGAAATCCTGCGGTCTTGGGCCGAATGATATAATCTTGAGGCTGTTAAGACCTATGACTGCCCTCGCAAGAGGGGCAAACTCTGCAATCATATCTGCACATTCGTCAGCAGTTCCTACCGGATATTCAGGAATATATGCGCGGATATTGCGAAGCTTAAGATTATAGCTTGCGTTAAGCATACCGCAGTATGCATCTCCCCTGCCCTGTACAAGATTACTGCCTGTCTCCTCTGCCGCCGCAGCAAACATTACAGGGCCGCCGAACTCCTTTGCAAGAAGTGTCTCAGGTGTCTCAGGTCCGAAATTACCGAGGTATACTACAAGAGCATTACAGCCGGCTTCCTTAAGCTGTGCAAGCGCTGTTCTCATATGTGTCTCATTCTCAACACATGTAGGGCACTCATATATCTTCCCTGTCTGTGTCTCATACTTTGCATTATATGCTTCAACTACTCTCTGTCTTCTTGTTGCTGACAATGTCATCGGAAAACAGTCTCTGCTTACTGATACAATTCCCATCTTTAACTGTGGCATGTTGTTAATCATCTCTGATATCCTCCTGTTGATATATTGCTTCCCTTTAATCCGTTCCATGCTCCGTCTATTCCGGCATCCTCATGGGCTATAAGCCACTTATTGGCTGCCGCAAGAAGCCTGTCCTCACCTTCCGTGCATGCATCCCCGCTGCAATGCTTATCCCCAAGCTCTGCATTCGTTCCGTCCGGAAGTACAACAAGGCACTTAAAGCCGTTACCGTCCACTCCGCATGGTGCATAGTGCAGTGTTGTTGCATATATCTCAACCGCCGTGCCTGCCGGGACAAGGAATGCTTCAACCTTAGATGTATCATAGGTAAATTCATCCGTAATATCCTGCTGTCTGCCAAGCAGAAGAATCATATCCGTGACTGCTATATTCACCTCTGAGCTTCTGTGATACTCAAGTGCATTAAGCTTATCGTTATGTCCATTGCAATACCCGAACTGGATATTGCTCTCCCCATACATTCTGCTCTTCATCTCACTGTAAAGAGGGCTTTCCTCAAGATATGCGTCCTTACGCACATACACCACATCCTCAGGCAGCGGGGTCTGCTCCATGCGCTCAAGAATATCTGTCAGATTGTATTCCGTAATAACCCTGCCATACTGCCTGAATTGCTGCGAACCTACACTGTTAAAAATCATACCCACTCCAATTCCGCAGATGCTTCTGCAACATCCGGGGGCAATGCCTTGAGATGCTTTTCCCCCCGTAATTATCTTTATAAGTTCATTTTAACTTTACGGTTCTTATTGTCAATATATTATCAAATTATGGCACACTATTCTCCTTATTTGACAGCATTTTTACTCATGTGTCCTGAATGAAATATACTTTGTGCCTGACAATCTGTCATAAAACAGTTTGTTATGTCTTGCGAGTGTATTTACAAAAATATCACATATATACAGAAGCATTATCAGCATGAACAGACATATCGCCCATACACATGCTATACGCTGCCAGCCCGAAGGGTAGTATGACAGTATCACATATGACAGGAATGCATATCCCGGTGCCGGCATTACAACATAGTACACTATCATCTGCCTTATCATTATCCGCAAAGGATTAGCCCTGCTTCCGTCATCATTAACAAGCCTCAGTCCGACTATGTGTCTTCCGGCCGTCATTCCTCCGCTTACCGCAGGCACAACACAAAAATATGCAAGTACCCAGACGATATATATTTTGAACAGAAATACGCATCTGGTGTAGAGGTCCGAGCCCGGCTCAACTATATGCGTCGAATTCTTAATAAGGTAATAAAGCACAACGCAGGCAACAGCCGTCACGCCCATATCCACAATCATTCCTGTAAGTCTCCTTAAGAAGGTTACATTCCTGCCTCTCTCATATGACAGCTCATCGAGCTTCTCCCTCTTCGGAAGGAAAAATGTACACAGCGGCGTAATCCATGAGCCTGCCACCGCTCCCGCCGTATTGCATATAAGGTCATCCACATCAAAGTACCTGTATGGTCTCGGGTATATGCCAAAAAGTGCCGTAATCTGTGATACCTCAAAGAAAAGGCTCATGCAGAAACCAAGCACCATGACCTTAGGCCAGCTCTGCCTGAAATAATAATGCAGATATATTCCGAACGGAATCATCATTACTATATTCGCAGCAACCTCAAAAAATGTCTGTGTATGTACCACTGCACTAAGTGTCTGCAGATCCCATCCCGCGACTGCTATATCTGCCTCATGTCTTATGTCTGTAAGAAACTGGAATGGCACAAGGCGCACCATGTTATCAGTCATCCGGCTTACCTCCTCAAATGTCGGAAGCGGCAGTGACACAAGAAAACACATACACAGTACGTAAAACCAGAAGGTATACACAACTACAATCCTGTATGCCATAAGGCTGCCGTACTTGTGATACTGATAGAGCACGTACGGAAATGTAAGTGCAAGCGCGACAAAAGGGAATGCTATATACGCCGTTCTAAGCGCTATTATATATGGACTCATCTTAATCCAGCTCCAATCCTGTAAAATATTACCAATAACCTATAGCTATAGACTTACGGCACTTTATCCCAGAACCGCCCTGCCTGTATACAGCTCATAATATCTGCTGTGATTTGCAAGAAGCTGCTCATGTGTGCCTTTTTCTATTATACTACCATGTTCAAGTACTATTATGGAATCAGAATTACGGATTGTCGACAGTCTGTGTGCAATAACAAATGTTGTACGTTCAGCCATCAGTCTGTCCATTGCATCCTGAATCTGCCTTTCAGTCCTTGTATCTACCGAGCTTGTTGCTTCATCAAGTATGAGTATCGGTGCCTTGGACAGTGCCGCCCTTGCTATATTGAGGAGCTGCCTCTGCCCCTGGCTTAAGTTGGAACCGTCCTTTTCAAGCATCGTATCATAACCGTTTTCAAGACGGTTGATAAAGTAATCAGCATTGGCTGTCATCGCAGCCTGCCTTACTTCATCATCCGTGGCATCAGGTCTTCCGTATCTGATATTCTCCATAACCGTACCTGTGAACAGATGTGTGTCCTGGAGTACGAGAGCTATATTTTTCCTGAGTTCATCCTTATCAATCGTCCTTATATCATGTCCGTCTATCGTTATAAGCCCGCTCTGAATCTCATAGAATCTTGTAAGCAGATTGGTAATCGTTGTCTTACCCGCTCCGGTAGAACCGACAAATGCTATCTTCTGCCCTTTAGAAGCCTTAAGTGAGATATCTTTAAGAATAATCCTGTCGGGATTATACCCAAATGTGACATCCCTGAACTCAATATCACCGCGGACCGGCATTATCTCCCCAGTTCTCCCGGATACCGCTTCCGTATCCATATCCATAACACCAAAGACTCTCTCTGCACCTGCAAGTGCTGAAAATATCGTATTCATCTGTGAAGACAGTTCATTGACCGGTCTTGAAAACTGTCTCGCATATGTGACAAATATTGTCACACCTCCCACATCAAATCCTTTAAGTACACAGAATATTCCTCCCAGCATTGCCGTAAGCGAATAATTAACCTGACCGAGATTACCTACAACCGGTCCCATAATTCCGCCGAAGAACTGTGCATTTATCTGCTTATCCTTAAGGTCATTATTATATTCCCTGAATTCTTCTATAGCCTTTTCCTCATGATTGAATACCTTTACTACCTTCTGCCCCGTTATCGTCTCCTCGATATAGCCGTTAAGGCGTCCTATTGATTCCTGCTGCATCGCATAATATCTGCGGCTTCTCTTAATAAGGAATCTGCCTGCCTTAATCATGACCGGTGTCATCACAAACGTAACAAGTGCAAGCCATATATTCGTATATATCATCATTGAAAGAGTGCCTATGAGTGTCATAATTCCTGCAATGAACTGGACTATCGTATTGTTCATCATCTCTCCTACAGCATCAATATCATTGGTATAACGGCTCATAAGGTCACCATTGCTGTTAGTATCAAAAAAACGCACCGGCATATCCTTCATATGTGTAAAAAGATCATGCCTCATCCTGCGCAATGCCGACTGTGACACACTGAGCATAAGCCTCATCTGTATATACATCCCCACGAATGAACCTGCATACACAACTGCCATAACACATACCGCCATAAAAAGTCCCTGTGGATTACCGCTGCTTCCATCAACCGGAAGTATGTATGTATTAATTATAGGTCTTATCATGTAAGAAGCTGCCAGATTGCAAAGTGTGCTCAACATAGATGCAATAAGTGCCACAATGAGCTGTGCCTTTGTCTCCGACATATATTCCAAAAGCCTGAGTATAGTATTCTTCATATTCTTCGGTCTCTCAGCCTTGGCGCGCATATTGGCACGTCCGCCTCCTCCGGGTCCGCGCATTCCCGGTATTCCTGATGGTCCTGCCATATTATCCTCCATTCCGCAGGCACAAAGTGCCGGAGGAACCGCGAGCCAAATGTCAGATTTGGCTCTGCGATAGATGCTATTTGTGGCGCCTGCGGCACAAATAGCTGTGTGAAAAATCAGATATCAGGCTGATTTTTCACACTATCCTCCATTCCGCAGGTACAGATTACGAATTTGTCTGCAAATCATATATCTCCCTGTAAAGTGTACAACCTGCAAGGAGCTGTTCATGCGTTCCCATATCAATAACTCTGCCGTTATCCATTACAAGAATTACATCTGCATGCATTATTGATGATATCCTCTGTGATACCGTAATAGTTGTACAACCTGCAAGCTGTTCTTCAAGTGCTGTATTTATCTTTCTCTCCGTTGCAGTATCTACTGCACTTGTCGAATCATCAAGTATCAGAATCTTTGGCTTTTTAAGCAGTGCCCTTGCTATACAAAGCCTCTGCTTCTGTCCGCCTGATACGTTGCACCCGCCCTGTCCGAGCTGTGCTGCATATCCGTCAGCAAAATCATTTACAAATTCATCCGCCTGTGCCGCTGATGCTGCCTGCCTTATCTGCTCATCCGTGGCATCTGCGTCGCCCCACCTCAGATTATCTGCAATGTCTCCGGAAAAAAGTACATTATTCTGCAGCACCATTCCAACACCGTCTCTCAGATTCTTAAGTGAATATTCCCTGACATCAGTTCCGTCAATAAGCACACTTCCGCTGTCAGCATCGTAAAGTCTGGCAATAAGCGACACCAGTGTACTCTTGCCGCAGCCCGTAGAACCTATAATTCCCATTTTCTGTCCGCTCTTAAGGTGAAAGCTTATATTATCCAGCACCCATTCTTCCGAGTTTTTATAATATCTGAAGAAAACATTTTTGAATTCAACATCCCCACATAATACTTTCTTATCCTTCATCGCAGCAGCATCATCCGTAAGGTCTATGTCAGCCTGCATAACTTCATCTATTCTCTTAAGTGATGCCACTGCTCTTGTACTGTTAAGGAATACCATTGAAAGCATTGTAAGGCTTGACAATATCTGTGTCATATAATTGATAAATGCGGTAAGATTGCCGACAGGCATATGTCCTGCGATAATCATATTGCCACCCTTCCACATAACAGCCACTATTGCCATATTCATTATAAGTGCCATTGCAGGTGCCATGACTATAACAGTCCTCATTGCCCTTACTGTCGATTCGCATAACTGCTCATTGCGGCTGTCAAACTTAGCCTCCTCATACTCTCCCCTGACAAATGACTTTATTACTCTGATATTAACAAGCATCTCCTGAATACATGAATTCAGATTATCAAGCTTCGTCTGCATTCTGTCAAATCTCGGAAATGCCAGTTTCATGATTACGGCTACCACACACACTATAACCGGAATTACAACAATAAGTATCATTGCAAGCCCCGGACTCATAACAAATGCCATGATAACGGCTCCTATAAGTATTCCCGGTGACCTTAGGCATGTTCTCAATGTCTGCATTATCATATTCTGTATCTGCGTAATGTCATTGGTAAGACGTGTAACAAGTGAACCCGTGCTGAAATCATCAATATTCTTAAAAGAGAACTTCTGGATTTTTTCAAATAAGGCCATTCGCAGGTCTGTCCCTGTATTCATTGCTGCCCTTGCCGCAAAGAATGCTCCTCCTACACCTCCAACCGCCATAAATACTGCTATGATTACCATCATGATTCCCATTCTGACTATGTACCCAATATCATGATTCATAACTCCGACATTTATAATCCTTGCCAGAAGCCACGGAAGCATAATATCACCGACGACCTCAACAAGCATAAACAATGGCCCTGTAAAATAATATGCAGCATACGGCTTTATGTATTGGACATATTTTTTCAAGCTTCCACCTCCCATTTGTCTTTCCAGTCATTAAGCAGCTTTCCAAGCAGCACATACAACTGCTCTTTTTCTTTGCTGTTTAATGATGCAAATGTATCTTTTGCTTTTTCCTTTCTTACTTCCTCTATATGAAGCATCTTATCCCTTCCTGCATCAGTTATTGTGACATACACCTGTCTTTTATCTTTTTCTCCGCGCTTACGCTGTATAAGTCCGTCCTCTTCCATCTTGCGCAGCAGCTCGCTCATAGAGCCCGCCTTTACATCCATCTTCCCTATAAGCCCGCTCTGCGTAAGCGGTCCCTCCTCATCAAGGCTGTGCAATACCGTAAGCCTTCCTCTGTGCGCAGGTCTTCTGTAATGCATATAATATTCGCAGTCATTGAGAAGCTTCAATAAATCAGTATCCTTCACACTAATCTCCATTCCGCAGGTGGCATATAAAGCCTGCCCTGCTTTATAAAAAATATGGTTAGGTACATAATTGTTATGTACCTAACCATATTTTATCATCTGGGATTAATTTGTCAAATAGTCTTTTTATCGTGCTGAATGTGATCATTTGTCTTTTTTCATGCATAATGGTATGTATTTTTCTTCTTAATAAGGAAAAATGCGGATACGGCAAGCGCAAGCAGCTCAGCGGCCGTTGTTGCCCACCATATTCCGTCTATCCGCAATATCAGAGGGAGTATAAGAACCGCTGCCATCTGGAATACAAGTGTCCTCATGAATGATATTCCCGCCGATATCGCACCATTGCCAAGAGCCGTAAAAAATGATGACGCGAATATGTTAAAGCCCGCAATTATGAATGACAGGGAGAATATTCCAAACGCTCTGTGCGTCATTGAAAGAAGCTGCGCATCATATCCCACGAATATGCCGGCAAGCGGATATGACAATGCCTGTGCTGTTACCATCATGACGGCCCCTGCACTTCCCATAACCACAAGGCTCTTACGAAGCATATTCTTAAGTTCTGCATTATTGCCGGAGCCATAATTATAGCCGACTACAGGTGCGGTTCCTATATTGTATCCGATAAATACCGCAATAAATATAAACTGCACATACATAAGAACACCATATGCCGCAACGCCGTTCTCACCTGCGAACCTGAGAAGCTGAAAATTATATAATATACTTACAATGGAACCTGATATACTGGTCATAAGTTCTGATGCCCCATTAGTACATGCCTTAATGATTATTCCTGCATCCATGCGGCACAGCGAAAGGCGCAGAAGGCTGCTGTTCGGTCTTGCAAAATATATAAGCGGCAGTATTCCGCCTACACACTGGCTTATCCCCGTAGCAGCTGCCGCACCGGTAACTCCCCATCTGAACACGCCCACAAACACGGCATCGAGCACCATATTGGTTATTCCTGCCGCAAGCGTCGCCATAAGTCCAAGTTTTGGCTTTTCTGCTGTTGTAAGAAATGTCTGAAACACATTCTGAAGCATGAATGCTATATTAAAGACCATAACCGTTCTTCCGTATATAACACAGTCATTAAGCATTGCAGGTGTAGCGCCAAGCATCTGTGCAATAGGCCTCATAAATATGATTCCTATGACAGTCGTGATTATTCCGCATATAACCGTAAAATACACCAGCATTGAAAAATATTGTGATGCTCTCTTCTTATCACCCTCGCCAAGTGTCCTGGCAACAAGCGCACTTCCGCCTGCGCCTATCATAAAGCCTAAACCTCCGAGAATCATTATGAACGGCATAACAAGGTTAATCGCCGCAAATGATACCTTTCCTGCAAAGTTGGATACAAAAAAGCCGTCTACCACTCCGTATATTGACGTAAATACCATCATAATTACCGATGGCAGACAGAATCTTAACAGCCTGCCATAAGTAAAGTGGTCTGATAACTTAATCTTCATCTTAATCTCCATTCCTTCGCTGCCTTTTACGCATATCAAGTTTGTGCGTAAGCACAAATCTTGCGTGTGAAAAATCAGGCATCAGGCTGATTTTTCACACTTTTCCCTCTGTCTTACCCAGCTTCCGATAAGGCTGTATATTACTGATACAAGCGGGATAAATACAAGCATTCCCACTATTCCCATAAGGCTTCCGCCTATTGTAACTGCCATAAGCACCCATATTGAAGGGAGTCCTACCGAGCCGCCCACAACATGCGGATATATAAGGTTGCCTTCAATCTGCTGAAGCACCAGGAACATAATAACAAAAAACAGTGCCTTGAACGGATCAATCAGCAGTATAAGCAGTGCTCCGACTATACATCCGATAAATGCACCGACAATCGGAATTAATGCCATGAACGCTATAAGCACCGCAATAAGAAGTGCATACGGCAGTCTGAAGATAAGCATACATATAAAGAACATAAATCCAAGAATACATGCCTCAAGGCACTGCCCCGTAATAAAGCTGCAGAATATCCTGTGTGTCAGTGATGCCACATAATTAATCTTTCCAACTGTCTTTTCACTGAATGTAGCCTTAATAATACGTCTTACCTGTGATTCAAGCTTTTCCTTCTGCATAAGGATATAACATGCAAAAACAACTGCTATGAAAAATGTAGTAACTCCGCTTATAATTCCCATAGTTGCCGAAAATGTATGAGAAAGTATATTGGTTGCACCGTTGAATATGAAATTCTTAACAGAATCAAATACTGCAACCCAGTCTATCTGTACATCTCCTATATATTTTTCAATCTCAGGATTATCTGCGAATGTTTTCTGAAGCCAGTCCTGGAACTGTGGAAGCCACGCCATGAATGCCTGTCCGATTGACTCCATTGTACTCACAAGCTGTGGAAGAACAACTCCTATAACTATGCTTATCACGGCAATTACACATCCAAACGTAAGCAGCAGGCTCACCGGACGCAGAAGCCTTTCAGCTGCTGATGTCTTACAGTTATTCTTTCCCTGTATCAATGACATAAGCTTTTTCAACAGCTTCTCTATCCCCCTCATCGGAAGATTCAGAAGAAATGCTATCGCCGCACCAAGCACAAACGGAAATATCAGATCCCACAGAAATTCTATTCCCGCAAATACCTTCTCATAATTGATAAATATTGTATACACAAGCATTGTAAATACAATCAGCCCTGCTATCTGCTTTACTTTTCTCTTATCAGAATCCATTCTCTATAGTCTCCTTTATCTCTGATATACCATCCGACATCTGACTGACATCGGTTAATTTCATAATAACACACTTTACATTCTTCCGTAAATGTGGTAAAAAATGAAAAGACTATTAACATTATAAATGAAACGGGGTAAATATTATGTCGATTCCTAATGATCCGGTCATGCTTTTAAGCTTTGTGAATATGCAGCTTCGTGACCATTACAGCAGCTTTAATGATTTTTGTAAGACAAATTCTTTAGATAAAAAACTGATAACCGACAAACTCGCGTCTATCGATTATCAGTATAATGAAACAACTAATCAGTTTATCTGATACGGCAGTCTGCTGACTGTCCTGTCTATCAGTTCTTGCCGAATTCTGAAAGCTTGAGGCCTTCATTACGTTCAAGGACCATTCCGACACTCCAGCTGTTCACAAACAGTAACAGAGGATTGTCCTTAAGGTCTTTGATTTTCTTCATGTCAGACGTTCCTGACAGATGCTCAACATCAACCTCTTCCGGATTCTCTATCCATCTTATATGCTCATATGGAAGAGGCTCAAGGCGTATATCTACATTATATTCATTCTCAAGTCTGAACTTAAGTACATCAAACTGAAGCACTCCGACTACTCCGACAATAATCTCTTCCATTCCGGTGTTGAACTCCTGGAATATCTGAATTGCACCTTCCTGTGCTATCTGGCTGATTCCCTTAACAAACTGCTTTCTCTTCATCGTATCTATCTGGCGTACTCTTGCAAAATGCTCCGGTGCAAATGTAGGTATTCCGTCAAATGTAAACTTCTCATTGGATGTTGTAAGCGTATCACCGATTGAGAATATTCCCGGATCGAACACGCCGATAATGTCTCCTGCATAAGCTTCATCAACAATATGCCTCTCCTGAGCCATCATCTGCTGCGGCTGTGCAAGCTTAATCTTCCTGCCGCCCTGAACATGGGTGACCTCCATGCCGGCCTCAAACTTACCTGAACATATTCTCATGAATGCAATTCTGTCGCGGTGCATCTTATTCATGTTAGCCTGTATCTTGAATACAAATGCTGAGAAGTCCCCGGAAAACGGGTCAACATCACCGATTGATGAATGTCTCGCAAGCGGAGCTGTTGTCATCTTAAGGAAATGCTGTAAGAAGTTCTCCACACCAAAATTCGTAAGTGCTGAGCCAAAGAACACAGGTGTCAGGTCCCCGGCTCTTACCTCATCAAGATTGAATTCCGAGCTTGCACCGTCAAGCAGCTCTATATCTTCCTGCAGCTTCTCATAAAAATGAGACCCAAGCTCATCTGCAAGTGCGGCATCATCTATTCCAAGTTTCTCCGTTGCGACTTCCTTCTGTCCGTTCATCGCAGCCGTAAACAGTGATACTTCCCTGTCAGTACGATCGTATACACCCTTGAACTCCTTACCTGAACCTATAGGCCAGTTCATAGGACACGTCCTTATTCCAAGAACATTTTCAATTTCATCAAGAAGCTCAAATGGGTCATTAGCTTCCCTATCCATCTTATTAATAAAAGTAAATATAGGTATGTGCCTTAAAATGCATACTTTGAACAGCTTAATTGTCTGCTTCTCTACACCCTTGGATGCATCGATAACCATGACTGCCGAATCAGCTGCCATAAGTGTACGGTAAGTATCCTCTGAGAAATCCTCATGTCCCGGTGTATCAAGAATATTAATGCAGTAGCCGTCATAGTTAAACTGCAATACTGAAGACGTTACAGAGATACCTCTCTGCTTCTCTATCTCCATCCAGTCTGACACAGCATGCTTAGCTGTCTTCTTGCCTTTTACAGAGCCGGCGAGATTAATTGCCCCTCCGTAAAGCAGGAATTTCTCGGTAAGAGTTGTCTTACCTGCATCCGGGTGGGAAATTATCGCAAAAGTCCTTCTTTTTGTAATCTCACTGGTTAAATCTGCCACCTTAAATCCTCCTGATTCTTCTAACAGTTTTGCGAAGCAAAATCTGACGCATACCTTATATTATACTTGCGATATTACTTTTTTTCAACTGCCGAATATAATTTAAAGCGGCGTACAAGCTCATCAAGTTCATCTGCCTTTTCTGAAAGCTGTGTGCTGATAGCATTGCTTTCCTGCGCTGCGGCTGCGGTATTCTGTGTAACGCCTGAAATCTGTTCAATTCCTGCTTCAATCTGAGCCAGCGCATCTGCCTGTCCCTTTGAAGCTTCATTAGTAGTACGCGCAACTTCTGCAAATTCATGCATCTGTCCTATTATCTTCCCAAATACTTCTGCTACGGAAGCCGTAATATCATTACCCTTGCCAATCTCTTCCATAGTCTTGCCAATAAGTTCTCTTGTGTTGACTGCTGAATTAGAGCTGTCCGTTGCAAGCTTGCCGATTTCATCTGCGACAACCGCAAATCCCTTACCTGCTTCGCCTGCCCTTGCCGCCTCAATTGATGCATTAAGAGCAAGGAGGCTTGTCTGTGATGCAATATCCTCGATAGTTGCCGTGATATTCTCAATTTCTTTTGAAATGGCTGTGATATTCGCCATCTCTTCCGTGAGTTCCTGCATTCTTACCTGCTCACTCTTAGCATCCCTTGCGGCTTTCTCAATGCTTTCATATGCTTCCTGAGTCTTCTTCGCACTTGTCTCTGCAAGGTTTGCTACTGTCTCAACAGTTGCAGTAAGCTCCTCAATCGAGCTTGCCTGGTCTGTTGTGCCTGTTGAGAGTTCAACCGCCGCACTGGCAATATCTGCTGCACCTGCTTCAACAAGTCCTGATGTATTCTGGATGTTAGTAAGTGTTATATTGAAATTCTTAAGTATATATACAAAAGATTCCTTAATACTTGCAAAATCTCCTCTGAAATCTGTAATATTCTCACTTGGCTTTGTGAGATCGCCCTTTGCTATCTCTCTTAATGTAGCAGAAATCTCATCAACATAAGAATGAAGTACATTCATTGTTCCTCTGAGGGCCTCGGCAAGCTCACCAAGCTCATCCTCTGACTCATATGTAATATTATCTGCTGCTCCAAGGTCGCCGTTATACATGTGTGCGGCAGCATCATCAAGCTCTTTGATTGGTGCCGTAAGCATATCTGTTATAATTCCTGTAAGCATGACAGAAGCAGCGACCGCAATAATGAGAAGTACCACTCCGATTCCAATAAGCACATAGCTTGATATCATGCTTGACTTATAATATGACTGTCCGCTTGCATTAATGATGCTCTCAAGCTCAAGCGACAATTCCTTAATGTCATTTACGACCGGCTTGTATGTATTCTTATTGTATGTATAAGCATTATTAAGATCCTTATTCTTAAGGAGTGTCATAAGCTGTGGTCTTATCTTCTCTCCTTCATTAATCTTACTTTTTAGTCTTTCAAGGACATCCTTTCCTTCGCTGTTATCTATTGTTTCATCAAGTGACTGGACACCCTCCGTGACAAGCTTTACATCCGCTTCCATATTACTTGAAAATCCATTATAATCAGAACCTGCGCCAGCATTACCCGCAATAATATAGCTGTTTATCTCACTCTGAAGATCTGTCAGTCCATACTTAATGTCAGCGATATCACTTACATTAGTCATTGGCCCAACAAATATTTTTTTAACTTTTCCGGCTATCACTGTCATTCCGGCAAGAAGTACCACAGCAATAATTACAGATAATACGACAATTATTCCGTGTGATGTTTTGAGTTTACTGTTAATCGACTTGTTTTTCAGCTTTTCTGTAAGCTTTTCTTTTAATCTGTTCATTGATTGTCCTTCCTTAATAGTCTATATTTCACAATTTAACTATTATATAGTTCTCAGGTACTATTGTCAATATTTCCTGCACCTGATTTTAATTACCTGATTTTAATTATATATAAATTAATATAAGGGCATCAGAAGATGACACATTCTCCTGATACCCTTATTAGCAGTAAAATCAAATCGTATTCAAATCGTGAACGAACTATTCTATTAATCAGCTGTTATCTGATAATTAGCAGACGCCCTGAGCTACCATAGCGTTAACAACCTTCTCAAATCCGGCAATGTTAGCACCTGCAACATAATCGCCTTCCTTGCCATACTTCTTAGAAGCATCGTCAAGGTTGTGGAAGATGTTAACCATGATATTCTTGAGCTTAGAATCAACTTCCTCGAATGTCCAGCTGAGTCTCTCGCTGTTCTGGCTCATCTCAAGAGCTGATGTAGCAACACCACCTGCGTTAGAAGCCTTACCAGGAGCAAAGAGAACACCATTCTCCTGAAGGTACTTTGTAGCCTCAAGAGTTGTAGGCATGTTAGCACCCTCTGCTACTGCGATAACACCGTTAGCAACAAGTGCCTTAGCATCGTCAATCAGAAGCTCGTTCTGTGTAGCACATGGAAGAGCAACATCACACTTAATTGTCCATACGCCTCTTCCCTCATGGTACTGAGCGCTTGGTCTCTTAGCAGCATACTCTGTAAGTCTTGCTCTCTTAACTTCCTTAACTTCCTTAAGAAGTGCAACATCGATTCCTTCCGGATCATAGATCCAGCCTGTTGAATCTGAACATGTAACAACCTTAGCGCCGAGCTGCTGAGCCTTCTGGATAGCATAGATAGCAACATTACCTGCACCTGATACACAGATTGTCTTGCCTGCTATATCCTGTCCGTTAGACTTGAGCATCTCCTCTGTGAAGTAAAGAAGGCCATAACCTGTAGCCTCTGTTCTTGCAAGAGAACCACCATATGTAAGACCCTTACCTGTAAGAACGCCTTCATATGTTCCGCGGATTCTCTTATACTGTCCGAAGAGGTAACCGATTTCACGTCCGCCTACACCGATATCACCTGCTGGAACATCCATATCTGCACCGATGTACTTGTAAAGCTCTGTCATGAAGCTCTGGCAGAATGCCATAATCTCTCTGTCTGACTTGCCCTTAGGATCGAAGTCAGAACCACCCTTGCCACCGCCGATTGGAAGGCTTGTAAGTGAGTTCTTGAAAACCTGCTCGAATCCAAGGAACTTTATAATACTTAAGTTAACTGATGGGTGAAGTCTGAGACCTCCCTTGTATGGTCCAATAGCGTTATTGAACTGTACTCTGAATCCTCTGTTTACCTGAACCTGTCCGTTATCATCTACCCAAGGTACACGGAACATAATCTGTCTGTCCGGCTCTGTAATTCTCTCAAGAACAGCTTCCTTTCTGTAAAGCTCCTCATTAGCTTCTACTACAGGTCTTAATGACTCAAGAACCTCTGTAACTGCCTGAAGGAATTCTGGCTGTCCCTCATTCTTCTTAGATACTTTCTCTAATACTTCATCAACGTATCCCATCTTTAAGTAATCTCCTTTTCCTTAAAAATTAAGTGCAATCCGTAACCTTCAATTGCCTTATGAAGATATTATATTCAATATTCCTAATTTTTTCAAGTTTTTTCTTTCGTTTTGGTATATAAAATCAAGTAAAAAGCGTTTTTTCTTAATAAATTTAACATCCATCTATCCAAATATAATTAAAATAATTAATTATCCGATATATAAAATAGAAGAATTAAAAGTTTTGACAAAAAATGCACAAGGATGTGCATATGTTTATCATCATATTTCAAGGAGGAAATACTATGGCAGACATGAATATATTCTCAAGCCGCCCTATAGAGCGGATATCAGATGTAGCAACCGTAAGGCCGGCAGGCGGTGACAAAAAGCATGGCGGCACTTCTGGTACTTTTGAGCAGATGCTGGACAGCTATAAGAATAATGGCGGCAAAGCCCGCAAAGACAGCAATAATTCAGCCGGACCACACATTTCCGGCTCTTCCGGCTCAACAGGGGGAGACTCCGGCAGGTCCATGAATTACGGTTTTATCGATTATTACAACGGCAAAGCCCAGTCAGCTTACTTCTGCATGACAGAATCACTTATGGACAACAAAGCTTAAATCTGTGCTGTATTGCATAGATATTCATTATTCATGAATGATTTTGCATGCAAAAAAATCCGGTCACTTTAAATTATAAGGTTCAGTGCATTTTACTTAATTTTATTAAGAAATGCGTTTTTCGCCTTAATTTTTAAAGTGACCGGATTATTTTATTATATTATTAATTCAATCCGTCAATTATCTCGCCTGTGTTGTACCTGATTCAAGCGCCTTATCCTCAAGGAACTGGTCAATATCAAATACTTCTCCGTTGCGTACCTTGCTCATAAGCTCAATAGCAGTATTAACAGTTGAATAATCAGGCTCAATTACAGACATACCTACAATACCGAATAACTGTCCTGTCTTAGTCGCGCCTGTACCTGATACGCTGTAAGACATTATATTCCAGCCTGTCGGATCGTTAATCTGTGCCTTAACAAGGTTAGATATTGCACTGTCAGGCATGTTAGTCGCAATAAGTCCGGATACTGCATCAAGAACCTTATTGTACTGTGTAAGGATTGCAGTTGATGTAGCCTTGTCAATCATACCCTCGATAGCTGCCATCTGGTTACGTCCACGCTGGTTATCACCGTCTGAGAATGCCTGACGCTCTCTGCAGAATGCAAGAGCCTTCTCGCCATCACACTCATTAGGTCCAACCACAAAGTTGTAAGCTACAGGAGCTGCGTCCTCACCGTTAGTAAACTTAACATCAGAATTAATCGTGATTCCGCCAAGGGCATCAATAACGCCTACAGCACCGGTAAAGTTAACCTTAACATAGTAATCAACATCAACTCCGTACAGACTCTCAAGTGTGCTGATTGATGAATCGACACCATAGTTACCGGCATGCGTAAGCTTCTCGTAACCTGTTACAGCCTTGCCATTGGAATCTGTTGACAGTGTATCAACAGGGACCCAGTAATCACGAGGTGTAGAGACCATCAATACCTGTCTTGTCTTAGGATTAAATGTTGCTACAATATTAACGTCGCTTCGTCCGTTGGCTGATATAGCACCATAATCATCATTACCTGATACATAGATTGTGAATGACTCTGTTGCCGTGTTCTTATTAACAACATTCTCCTTTATCTGTGTTGTATATGTCTTAGTATAGATAACTTTTGTCTTTTCTTCAAAATCAGTGAACTGCTCTTCAAGCATCGCTCTGTTGGACTCGTTAAATACAATTACCTTTACTTCATTATTATAAAGTGCATTAATAATATTAGTCCAGTTATCATAAGTACGTGTCTTTACATTAGTTCCAAGTGTTGTATTAACTTCCTGGATAAGGCTCTCTGCCATGTCTTTGTTATTAATCTTGTTGTATCCGAATGTATAATTCTTAGTTGCTTCAACACCTGTTGCCGGATCGGTTGCAAGAACAACAAGTGAGAATGTATCCGTCTTGGTTGTTACACCCGCTATATTACTGATTACACTGTTAGCCTTGCCTATATACGAAGAACCAACAAACATCACTACCGCAAGCAGTACCGCAAGCACTTTGCCGACCCAGTGCGCCTTGGTAAACTGGGAAAGTACGTTATATACTGTTATAAGAAGCAGAATGCCTATAAGCATCGCCATATACTTAGCAGGAATCATATTAAGCTTGAATAATGCTGCAAGGAATATGATAAGTGCTATAACTTCGATTCCAATCAGTGCAAATCCTACTGATCTGGCAATCAGCTGCTTCTTCTTACGGCGTTCACGCTTTGTAAGAGAATCTGAGCCGGAGAACATAATCTCCATATTGGACTTCTTACTCTCATGTGACGCAGCCTTTTTCTTGTTACTTGAATCTGCCATAATGTAACCTTTTCTGAATAATTCAGTACCCTTTCTTCTTTGATGTCTCGAGTATATTTTCTCCCCACTCTGAAAATATACTCGTTAATTATACCACACAGATTATTTTTTACAACAAAAACTTCTCAATAGCCCGTGCTACGCCGCAATTGTCATTAGACTCTGTTATATAACCGGCGTACTTCTTTACCTCAGGATATGCATTCTCCATAACAACCGCAAGCCCTGCATATTCAAGCATCGGAATATCATTCATACCGTCACCGCAGGCTATAAGCTCTGACCTGTCAATTCCAAGTCCTGTAAGCAGGCTGTCCAGTGACGCAGACTTGCTCACTCCCTTTGGCACAACCTCAAGGAAATAGCTCTCTGAGAAAAATGCATCAAGCCTGTCACCATGCTTTGACAGCAGTGCCTCCTGAACAGGCAGAAGCTTTTCGTGTTCTCCGACAACAAGGAACTTTGACACCGGATAATCAACATATTCCTCAAGATTATCAAGCTTTAGTACCGGAGCATTATTGCACTTTGCTTCCTTTATAACATACTCATCCGTATCATTCTCAGCCACTATCGAATCATCATTATAAGTAAGCGCAACAACTCCATTCTCATCAGCAAGCTCACATATATCATGTATACACTCTGCCGGAAGCATGTTCTCATACATAAGTTTCCCCGTCTTCCAGTCAATTATGCTGCCTCCGTTATATGCAAGCACATAACCGCCGCGTTCCTTAAGTTCAAGCTCATCCGCTATTGCAGCGATTCCAAGCACCGGTCTTCCTGATGCAAGTATGACCGCACATCCGCTGTCAATCGCTTTCCATATCGCTTCCTTATTCTCCCTCGGAAGCTGCTTATTGCTGTCGGTAAGAGTTCCGTCAAGATCAAGAGCTATCGCCCTGTATTGTTTCTCATTATTGATATGATTTTCCACACTTTTCTCCATTCCGCAGGCACAAAGTGCCGGAGGAATCGCGAGCCGGATGTCAGATCTGGCTCTGCGACAGATGCTATTTGTGGCGCCTGCGACACAAATAGCTGTGTAAAAAATCAGCTATCAAGCTGATTTTTTACACTAATCTCCATTCCTGTGCATATTATATACAAAATGCTTCCGTACCTGTGCAAAAATCCACAGGTACTCACAGGATTGTATCATGGACTTGAATTGCAGTCAAATAATAACCTCGGGGGATTACTATGACTATATAGCCGCTTATACCCCTTACCTTTACAATATGCTATCCTATACGCCCGGAGTGTGCGTCAACAACATAGATAATCAATGGCTTGTCATCAATTATGAGGGTGACGGCAGTATCGGTGTCAGCACCTCAGGCTATATCGAGATTCCGAAGCTTTTTACATTAACCGATACCTCAAGCATTGATGCATCAGGAATAACACAGGTGCATAACCAGCCGGTGCTTAATCTTCTCGGACGCGGTGTACTCATTGGCTTTATTGACACAGGAATTGACTATCTGAACCCGATATTCCAATATGCAAGGGGATTAAGCAAGATTGATGCAATCTGGGACCAGACTATACAGTCCCCTGATAGCAATCCATCCGATAATCCGTACAAATACGGCACTGTCTACACCAATTCGCAGATTAATGATGCCATTGCCGCAAGTCTTGCCGGTGATGACCCTTATGCAATCGTTCCGTCAAAAGACGATAATGGTCATGGGACATTCATTGCGGGAATCGCCGCCGGAGGTGCAGACAAATCAGCAGGCTTTACCGGTGCCGCCCCTGACGCATCTATTGCCATGGTTAAGTTAAAGCCTGCCAAACAGTATCTCCGTGATTTTTTTCTTATAAATGATGAAGCAGTGGCATTTCAGGAAAATGATATCATGACAGGGATGCAGTTTCTCAAGGACACTGCTAATGCCAATGGGAAGCCGCTTGTAATCTGTATAGGTCTTGGGAGCAGCAGCGGTCCCCACAACGGAGGTACGCCGCTTGCCGCATATGCCAATGATCTTGCCAGACAGGCAGGCATAGGTGTTGTATGCAGCATGGGCAACGAAGGAAATGCGCGCCATCATTTTTCGGGAATCAAGCCCGCGTTCGAGGATTATACAACTGTTGAGCTGAGTGTGAGCGATAATGAAAAGGGCTTTGTTCTTGAACTGTGGGCAGACCGCCCCGAGATGTTCTCAATATCAATAGTATCTCCGACAGGAGAGCTTATCCCACGCATACCGGCAAGAAGAACCGAGCAGAGCAGCGTTATTGATTTTGTATTTGAGCAGACAAGGCTTTATATAGATTACCAGAATGTTGAATCCCTGTCCGGCAACCAGCTTATATTCATGCGGTTCATCAAGCCCACCGGAGGAATCTGGAAGATTAACGTACACGGGCTGTCCGGACTGTCAGGTGAATTCGATATGTGGCTTCCGGTCACTGCATTTCTGACCGGTGACGTGCATTTTGTAAGACCCTCTCCCGACACCACACTCACACAGCCTGCCACTGCATTTTCCGTGATAAGCGCAGGTGCCTATGACCACCTCACGGGCGGCATATACATTGCCAATGGCCGCGGGCCGACATCAGACGGGAGGCTTAAGCCGGATATAGTTGCCCCCGGCGTTAACATATACGGTCCTTCCGCTGACGGCGGATATACCTATATGACCGGCACCAGCGTGGCTGCCGCCCATGTTGCGGGTGCCGCCGCGCTGATATTCGCATGGGACATACGTTCAAAGCCCGCAACCTATCTTTCCAGTACCAACCTTAAGACAACCCTCGTCCGTGGTGCAAGGCGCGCAGCAACGCGCATTTATCCGAATAACGAGTGGGGCTACGGCATACTTGACCTGTACAATTCATTTGAGCAGATGAGGCTGCAATAAAAACAGGTGCATATCCGCAAAGATATGCACCTGTTATATATTAATCACATCACACCTGCTGCCCTACACCGTTCTCATCTGTATAACCGGGCCGCCCTTTTTGTTGATATAGTCACCTGTAATTATCACGCGTCCTATATTGTCGTCCTTCGGAATCTCATACATTATATCAAGCATGAATTCCTCGATTATTGAACGGAGCGCTCTTGCACCGGTCTTTTTCTCAAGTGCCTTCTCTGCAATCGCCTCAAGTGCGCTGTCATCAAACTCAAGCTCAACCTCATCAAGTGCGAGGAGCTTCTTATACTGCTTGAGTATTGCGTTCTTCGGCTCCTTAAGGATACTCACAAGCATATCCTTATCAAGCGGGTCGAGTGTAAATACAACCGGAAGTCTTCCGAGGAACTCAGGAATCATTCCGAAGTTTCTCAGATCCTCAAGTGTTACCTTGCTAAGAAGCTTATCATCGTTATCATACTTATCCTTAAGGTCTGCGATAAAGCCTATCGATGCCTGCTCGTTAAGCCTCTCCTTGATAACCTCATCAAGCTCAGGAAATGCTCCGCCGCATATAAAGAGAATATTGCGTGTGTTAACTGTCGTAAGCGGCACCATTGCATTCTTGCTTGTTGCTCCGACAGGCACTTCTATGTCACTGCCCTCAAGGAGCTTAAGCATTCCCTGCTGTACTGACTCACCGCTTACATCACGGCTTCTCGTCTCCTTTTTCTTGGCTATCTTGTCAATCTCATCGATAAATATAATTCCCTGCTCAGCTCTGTCAACATCATTGTCGGCAGCAGCAAGAAGCTTAGATACAACACTCTCAATATCATCACCGATATAACCGGCTTCCGTAAGTGAAGTTGCATCGGCAATCGCCAGTGGCACGTTAAGAAGCTTTGCAAGTGTCTTTACAAGATATGTCTTACCGCTTCCCGTAGGTCCTATCATGAGCATATTGGACTTCTCAATCTCTATGTCATCCATTGTGTCTGTGGCAACACGCTTATAGTGATTATACACGGCAACAGACATTACCTTCTTGGCATGATCCTGTCCGATTACATACTCGTCAAGCTTTGCCTTAATCTCATGCGGTGCCGGTATGTCCTTAAGCTCAATAATCGGTTTGGCTTTTTCATCCTTCTTGCGCTTCTTAATTCTCTGCTTCTTAGGAACCTCCATGTCCTCCATCCCCGGCATAAACATATTCATCCCGCCGAGAGAAGGGTTGGACATCATTTTCATCAAATCATCATAGTTAGAATTACTGTTTATCATGTCAAAGGAACGCTGCATACAGTCGGAGCACACATACATGTTGCCCGGCATCGCAATCAGCTTGCCGGCTTTGCTCTCAGGTCTTCTGCACACACTGCAGACCTTTTCGTATTCATCCTTATCTTCCTTTTCACTGTCAACTATATCATTGGTGTTATTAATCTTATCTTCACTCATACCTTAAAACCTATTACCTCTCTTATGCCATTCCATCCAGATGTCTTATAGTCTTCTTCATAAAAAATATTGACATTGCAACTGAAACAAACTCAGCAATCGGAAATGCGAGCCATACAAGCTCCAGTCTGCCGCTAAGTGACAACAGCCATGCTACGGGAACAATCACAAGGAGCTGACGGCATACAGACATAATAAGACTATGCAGTGGATTGCCTATTGCCTGGAATACTGTGCTGCATATAATTGCAACACCCGCAAATACAAAGCTGGATGCTATTATTCTGAGCGCCACACAGCCGATTGAAAGCATTTCCTGTGAAGCATCAAATATTCCGAGAAGTCCTGACGGGAAAAGTTCAAAAAGCAGCAGTCCGAATATCATTATTGCAACCGCATATTTCATTCCGAGCTTTATTGTCTTCTTAATTCTGTCAGGCTTTCTTGCTCCGTAATTATATGAAAGTATCGGGACAAGTCCGTTATTCATACCGAAAACAGGCATGAATATAAAGCTGTTGAGCTTATAGTATACACCAAACACAGCTACTGCGGTTGATGAAAATTCTGCCAGTATCTTATTAAGGCTGAATGTCATTACCGATGTAATAGACTGCATTATTATTGAAGGAATTCCCACCCGATACACCTTTGATATTACCGTCGTATCAATTGTAAATATTCCTTTAATGCTGAGTGTAATGTCATGATTGTATACCGCATTACATACAAAGCCAAGAATTGCTGCTATTATCTGGCCTATTACAGTTGCTGCGGCTGCTCCTGTAACTCCCATTGCCGGCAGCCCCAGAAGTCCGAATATAAGAATCGGGTCAAGTATGATATTTATTATCGCTCCAATTCCCTGTGTGAACATTGTAAATATTGTTCGTCCGGTAGCCTGAAGAAGTCTCTCCGTTATTATCTGTCCGAACAATCCAAACGAGAAAAGACAGATAACCGACATGTACTCATCTCCGTATTCAATTATCTGTGCATCGCTTATCTGAGCAGCAAAATATATTCTTGATAAGAATATTCCGATTATGGCAAATACTGCGTAACTGCATATTGCAAGAAATACGCCCATATTAGCCGTATCATCAACCATTCTCTTATTCTTCTCTCCAAGACTCTTGGACAGGAGCGCATTGACACCCGTTCCTGTTCCCGCTGCAACAGCTATCATAAGATTCTGTATCGGGAATGCCATTGATACCGCCGTAAGTGCCGCTTCATTAATCTGTGCAACAAATACACTGTCTACTATATTATATAAAGCCTGCACCAGCATCGATATTACCATCGGCAGCGACATTGTTATAAGAAGTCTGTTGACAGGCATTACACCCATCTTATTCTCTTTTGACTGTATATTCTCTTCCATTACTGATAACTCTCCATTAACCTATTATAGCTGTATATTCTCCCCAAGGAAAAATACTTTATAAAAGAGCTCTATTGACTCAAGGAGCTCTCTCTTCTCATTCTGTATTCTCTTAATAAGAAGACCGCATGCAATATCATCATATAAAAGGTCTCCTTCGTCTGCCTCTGTCTCAAGCATAAGTGTTCCGTCCTCAGCGAAACGAAGCGTAAGAATTCCTCCGACTTCTTCCGTAAAAAGGACACACATTATCTTAAGTTCATCCTTTATCTGGTCGGGAAGTGATGCAAAATCCTCGTTAAAATAATATTTCTGTTCATATGCACTTGAGGCACACAGAACCATTTTCTCATCATACATAGCCATATAATCCTCTTACCGAAACCTCTCCGGCAATTACATTCTTCATTGTTCCATCATCAAGTCTGACTATAAGCTCGCCGTTCATGTCTATACCCCGGGCAACTCCTGTCTCTTCATGCTCCGTACCATTATCACTGCTTATAAGTCTGACTTCACGTCCTGCATTAATCAGGGCAGAATTATACTGTTCAATCAATCCTTCAAGATTGGCAGTCTTAATAAATATATTATAATACTCTTCAAACCTGCGGCTCACAGATGCGATAATCCTGCTCCTCTGTATGTGAAGTCCTGTCTGCACAAGAATTGATGACGCGGTAGCTTTTATGGAATCATCAAATTCCGTAGTATTGACATTAATTCCTATACCTACGACAACATAATTCACACTGTCCGGAGTTGCACTCATCTCAGTGAGTATTCCGACTATCTTACGGCCGTTAAGGACTATATCATTCGGCCACTTTATTCCGAACTCACAGTCACAGCCTGCTGCATGAAGCTGCTCCTTAATTCCGTCCGCAACCGCAAGTGCTGCCACAAGTGTAAGCATCGATGCCCTGTCAGGTGATATGTCAGGTCTTAACACATACGTCATCCATATACCTGTACCGGCAGGTGACTCCCAGTGTCTTCCGCGTCTTCCCTTGCCGCCTGTCTGCTGTTCGGCTACAACAAGCGTTCCGTGACACGCCATATCTTCCGCAAGCTTTCTTGCAACATTATTCGTTGAATCAACTATATCCCTGCATACAAGCTTCTTAGCCAGAGTACCTTCTCCGTTGGCACTTTCGATATTAATTGCGCTCTCAAGTTCACTCTGCGTAAGTATATCCGGATATTCCGTTATCCTGTAACCCTTGTTATTAACAGCCTCTATTACATATCCTTCTTCCTTCAGCTGGTTAATCACTTTCCAGACAGCCGTTCTTGACACGCCAAGTCTGTCGCATATCTCCTGTCCGGATATATAATCATCAGTTCCACGAAGCATTGTAAGTATCTTTGTCTTCATCAGATACCTCCCACAATCTGTCCTGCGGTCAGGCGCAGTCTATCTTATTCTAAAGCATATGAATGCAAGCAGCCAGAGAAGCACAGCAACAACCGTAAGCGCAATCCCGCCTATACGGTTGTAGCTCATGAAATTCTTTGCCGCCGCAAGTGCATTGTCTATTCCACCTGCAAGAAATATGAGCGGAAACAGAAAACTTCTGCGGTCATTCAGGAATATAAGTGCCACAAAAAGCACTACAATAACTACCGCAAGCAGAATATTAAGTGCGTCTATTACCATCTTAGACCTGCGGTACGCTCCATATGCTCCTGTGTTAGACGTAGTAAAGAAATCCATGTCTTCCTCCGTTCATGTTAATATTAATCCTGATATGCACCAAGTGTAGCAGCCATAACAGCCTTAATTGTATGCATACGGTTCTCAGCCTCATCAAACACTACTGAATACTCAGACTCAAATACCTCGTCCGTAACCTCCATCTCCGTAAGGCCGAACTTTTCATATATCTCCCTGCCCACAGTAGTCTTAAGGTCATGGAATGCAGGCAGGCAGTGCATGAATATAACGCTGTCAGATGCGTTCTTAACAAGCTCCATCGTAATGCGGTAAGGAGTAAGCGCCTTAATTCTCTCTGCCCATACCTCATCAGGCTCGCCCATTGATACCCACACATCAGTATAGAGGACATCTGCATCCTTAGTTGCCTTAACAGGATCCTCTTCAAATGTAAGTGTCGCACCGCTTACGGCAGCATACTCTTCACAAGCCTTAATAAGTTCCTTATCAGGCCAGTATTCCTTCGGTGCACATGCAGTAAAGTTCATTCCCATCTTAGCACATGCTATCATCCATGAATTGCCCATGTTGTATCTTGCATCACCCATATATACGAGCTTAACGCCCTTGAGTCTTCCGAGCTTCTCACGGATTGTAAGCATATCTGCAAGCATCTGTGTAGGATGATATTCATTAGTCAGTCCGTTCCATACAGGCACACCCGCATACTTTGCAAGCTCTTCAACTATCTCCTGACCGAAGCCACGATATTCAATTCCTTCAAACATGCTTCCAAGTACTCTTGCTGTATCCGCAATGCTTTCTTTTTTGCCTATCTGCGAACCCTTAGGATCAAGATATGTTGTACCCATGCCAAGATCATGTGCTGCCACTTCAAATGAACAGCGTGTTCTTGTACTTGTCTTTTCAAATATAAGAGCAACATTCTTACCTTCAAGGCACTTGTCTGTAACTCCGTCTTTCTTCATCTTCTTAAGCTTTGCAGCCAGATCTAATAAATACTCTATCTCCTCTGCACTGTAATCACGCAGTGTAAGAAAATTACGACCTTTTAAATTAACCATAACTCTGATCCTCCGTTCGCATAATAACTAAAAATTTCTTTATCTTCTTATATTATCATCATCTGCATATAATTGACAAGATGCATAACAAAAATAGTACATATAAAAATAACCCGGAACAGACTGTTAATCTGTCCGGGCTGCTGCATAACTGCATGCATTCTGCACTATATATCCTGCATTGAATATTAATTAATAGAAGCAGTGTCCTCCGATTATTGCATAATCAGAAAGTGCTGCATAATTAATCACATCTGAACCGTTAAATGCAGTAAAATCCCCAATGTTATTCTTGCCTGACAGTGCTTCAAGCGCTGCTTCCATGCACTCATCAGTACGTGGCCCCGCTGCAAGCCTCTGTTCAAATCTCGCCGAGATACTTCCGCCTGACATCACTCCGCCAAACTGGCCTCTCGCATACACAACATCTGATACTGTATCCGGATATCTTGCACTTCTTACGCGGTTAAGTATTACATTGGCAACTGCAAGCTTACCTTCATACGGTTCCCAGCCTGCTTCCCAGTCAATGATACATGCAAGCACCCACAGGTCATCATCTGATACTGCCATTGTCGGATTATAAGTAAAATCTGTTCCTGCTATCGTTCTTGCAATAATCTGCTGTCTGAGAGCTTCCTCTGCCGCCTTGCGTGCTGCTTCTTCCTCAGCTGCCTTACGTGCCGCCTCTTCTGCTGCCTGACGTGCTGCTTCCTCTGCTGCCTTCCTGGCTTCCTCTTCCTCAACAGTCATTCCGCATTCAAATCCGTAATCAATTGTGACTGCATCAGCAAGAACATATCCTGTACTCTCATCAGACTTCAGAATCTTAACATATTCTCCTATACGGCTTACCGGCACAGCACTCTCATCTGCTGTAAATGTTCCGGTTACTGCTGCATCCTGATCGTATGAAGCATATACAACAGCCTCACTTCCGACCGGTGCTGCCGAAACCTCTGTCTCAAGCCTTGCAACGCTCTCAGCTTCATCATCAAAGCAAAGCGCATCCGTAGGCACATATCCTGTAAGATTGCCGGACGTAATCTTAGTCCATCCGTTGTCCTGTTCAATAACATCAGCAATATTATACTCGAAAAGCTTGCCTGCCACCTCTGAATCATCATCAGGCTCCTGCATTACTGCAAGATAATCAGTATCCGTGGCAACTGCCTTTCCCTTAAATATACTTTCTTCCTTAAGTGTCTCCTGCTTACCCTGTGCATACGCAACAATGTCAACTGCTTTTTCTTCATAAGATGCAGTTCTTTCTTCATTGTAAGTCTGCGCTGCCGCATATGCTTCGTGGGTTGTCCCGGCAGCAATGTAGTTAGGCATAACCGGCATCATTGCAATAACCATCATGGTGCCTGCCATCACCGCTACCCTGCTCTTTGATTTCATACATAACCTTTCCGCCTCAACTGTCTGTTATTAACTGCCCGCTGTCTGCACAGCAAAATAATATCACTTGTAAATAACAGTATCTTGGCTGACAGCAGTCAGGCATAGTAACCGCTGTCCTGTAACATTATTATATGAATAACCGATTACAATTATTACAAAAATGTTACATTTATTTCGAAAGTATTCTACCAAAGTTACATATTTTTGTCAACCCTTGCCATTTCTCCTCTGTCTGGCAGCCTCGAAGGTCAGCACGGATGCTGCAATTGCGGCATTCAGCGACTCAACTTTACCGGCCATCGGAATCCTTATTCTGTTGCTGCAGATATTCGTTACGGCATCTGTAAGTCCGTTGCCTTCATTGCCGATAACAAATGCACTCGCCTTAGTATAATCCGGCTCCGTATATTCAACACTTCCTTCAAGGTGCGCCGCGTACAGCTCTACTCCTTTGGACTTCATCTGTTCAAGTGTCCCGGCAAAATCATCAGCATACACAAACGGTACCCTGTAAAGTGAACCCATTGTTGAACGTATCGTCTTGGGATTATATATATCAACCGTATTCGGGCTCATAATAATTCCGTCAACACCTGCCGCCTCGCTCATTCTGATGATTGTTCCAAGATTCCCCGGATCCTGAAGGTTCTCAACAATGACATAAAGGCCGTTGTCATGTGCAATAATATCCCCGATTCCATATTCAGCCATCTTAATAACCGCAAGTATTCCCTGCGGCGTTCTGGTATCCGACATCTGTGCAAATACATTATCTGACACCATCTCATAAGGAACCTGTATTGTTGACATATATCCGCTGTTGCATCTTGCAAATGTCTCTGATGCATATATACTGACTATTCTGTCCGCCGGTGCCTCCGAAACCATCCTGAAGCCCTCTGCGACAAACTGCCTGCTGTCTTTTCTTGCTCTTGCACGCGTCTGAAGCTGTATGACATTCTTCACACGTGCATTGCCTGTACTGGTAATCATGCGTTTTTCTCCATTCCGGAAACAAGCTTTTTAAATACTTCACCACGCTCTTCAAAATTACGGAATATTCCGTAACTTGCTGCTGCCGGTGACATAACACAGCTTCTTCCTGCTCCTGTAATATCTGCCGCAAGACTGACTGCATCTTCAAGATGCTGAACATAATGTATTCTCTCAGGCAATTCAAATTCGCCTTTCATTAATTCTATCTCCTCAAGAATACGTTTGCCCGATGCTTCCATAAGGATTATATTCTTAATATCAGAATGTGCCAGATATTGTTCCAGCTCTTTATAGCTTATGCCTCTGTCCATACCGCCTATAAGAACTGTGTCGGCATCCTTAAGTGTATTCAGCGCCTGTATTGTAGTCTCATCAATCGTAGATATTGAATCATCGTACCACTTTATGCCATTTATTGTTCCAACATACTGCAGTCTGTGTGGGAGAGGCTCATAGCTTAAAAGTGCTCTTGTAAACTGTTCGTCAGTAACACCGCAGTCTCTGCATGCAGCATACACAAATGCAATATCAAAATAATTATGCTCTCCGATAAGCTTTATATCACCGACCGGTATTCTGTATTCGCATTTGCCGTTATCCTCATCTTTATAATATATCGTGCCGCCTGACAGGCTGTAGTCCGCTCCGCTACAGGCACCGCATCTGAATGTATACACATCCGCAGGCAATGTCTCATGTGGCCTGAGGCTATCCAGGCAATACAGCTTATCCCCTGCTTTCTGATGTCTGTATATATTCTCCTTGGCAGCTGTATACTTTGCCATAGTGCCGTAATGGTCAAGATGTTCTTCATGCAGATTAAGATATATTGCCATGTGTGGCGATACATCCATATATTCGAGCTGGTGGCATGAAAGTTCCAGAACCGCCGTTGTCGTGTCATTCATTCCGTCAGCTATCTCAAACACCGGAATTCCTATATTCCCTGCAAGCAGCACATCCTTTCCCGACGACTTAAGAACATGGTACAGAAGCGTTGTGGTTGTGCTCTTTCCCTTAGTTCCCGTAATTCCTATTATCCTGTCACGGAAGCATTCAAAGAACACTTCCATCTGGGAAACTATATTACATGTATAATCATTAATCTCTCTATCAAGCACAATGCCCGGGCTCTTGAATACAACATCAAAGTCATTAAGACATCCAAGATACTCTTCTCCCGTTATCGCTGTTACTCCTTCGGGAAGTCCGTCCTTCACAGGCTTTGCATCAGCAACAGCAATTACTGCCGCACCTCCGGCCTCAATTACCACAGGCAGAGTAGACCTTCCCTCACGTCCATATCCAAGTATGAGAACCTTCTTATTATTAACAAGTCCATGTATAAATTCAGTTAAATGCTTTATCAATGTCTTGGCGCCCTCTCTCCCAATTTTTCATTAAGTGTCTTATTCAATGCCTCCTCAAAATCCTTCGGAAGCAGATTCTGGGTATCATAGTATCTGAAATAATCCTCACATACAGGCAGATTCTTTTCATAAAGTCCGGTACCGCAATAATATCCAAACAGATACGGAAGCTTCTTTCCTGCCTCTTTCATGCTTCTTATTGTAAGCGTTATCGCCGCATTAACCTCATTAACGCTTCCTACACATTCAAACGGCTTCTCGCTTGCGATTCCCACAAGCTTGTCAAAGCATTCCTGCATTGTCTCATCTTCTGCCATATCAGTTCCGAATATCTTACAAAGCTTCTCCTGCTCAATAAACGGTGACAGAATAAGCCACACAAACATGCACTTAGGACAGTGACCGCACCATATATCCTTCTTGCTTCCTACATTGCAGCTTCTGAATATGGAATGGAAATCCGTACATGCAGCAAAATCAGCTGCAATCTGGAATTCACTCAGAGGTCTTAAAAGGCTGAAATAATAGGTATTGCTCTTAAGATATACTGCCTCATATTCATGAAAATCACGTTCAAATTCAAAGCTCTTGGAATACTGGTGATTAACGGTACTTCCCGGCACTGTGCTCTCATTGGCACTGGACTCATTTGACAGTGCAATATACGTTATATCATTCATATATGCAGCAATAACTGCCGAGAATGCCACAATTGCAGAGAACGGTGTATGTCCGTTAAGGAATCCCTTCTTGTTGAGTTCAAGCATATTACTGTCGAGAGTCCTGTGTGCTACAATCACATTGCTGTCATCCATGCTCATTCCTGCGGTCTCAACTGTCTTTATCGTTGCACCTCTCGGATTAATTATATAAGGATGAATCTGACTCTTATATCCTTTAAGCACATCAAGCGATACTACAGAATCCTTGCCTCCGCCAACCGGTACCATACAGTGCGCCCCATCTGCAAGTGACTTTATCCTGCTGTTCCTTAACGCCATTGCAGCTTCAACATCAGCCTCACACTGAAGTGATAATGCATTCTCACATATTCCGTTCTCAGGAACTATCTCCATAAAATCATTAATATTCTCTTCTATTCCGTTAGTATAGTAGAATTCTCCGAGTCCGTTAAAATACAACGACTTCCACCATGCTATCTGGTCTTCTCCAAGCGAAGCATTCTTTATTATTACCTTTGGAGGGCATGCTATCTTCCAATAGCTTACAAGCTCCACCATTCCAAGCGAGAATATAAGCCTTGCAAATGTCTCATCCCTGGAATAATCGCACTGCCTGTCCCCTGCAGGGAATCTCCACTGTGGTGCAAACTGTGCCAGATTGTCAATAGCAAAGTGATAAGTAATCTCCACTTCCTTATCATTCTGTTTCACGTCATATCCTTCATAAGTAAATGTCGGATACTTGGCTCTTAATTCTTTATATGAACTCATGTTAAGAATCCTTTCCTTCCATATATTCTATCTATTATATGTTATATATCCTATAATATGAAAAGAGCCGTCCGGATATGTCCAGACGGACTCTGCATAATGTCCAGCTGTTATTAATTACTTTGATATCATAAGACTTACCATGAATTCGTAGTCATCGATATCCTTTGTCATTGCAAGTGCTTCGTCAATGTCATAGTCTACAAACTGTCCGTTCTTATATGCAACAACGCGGTTACTCTTGCCTTCACACAGAAGATCAACTGCCTTGGCACCCATCACTGATGCATACACTCTGTCCTTACATGTAGGACTTCCGCCTCGCTGCATGTAGCCTAAGATTGTTGCTCTTGTCTCAATTCCGGTAGCAGCCTCTATTCTTCTTGCCATTCCCGTAGAATGTCCAATGCCCTCGGCGTTAATGATAAGATGATGCTTCTTGCCCTTCTTACGTCCCTCTATAATGTGGTTAATAAGCTCCTGCTCATCATTATTATATCTCTCAGGAAGAAGAATATCCTCAGCGCCATTGGCAATACCGCACCACAATGCTATATATCCTGCATTACGGCCCATAACCTCTATAATACTGCAGCGCTCATGGGATGTCGAGGTATCTCTTACCTTATCAATAGCCTCCATTGCAGTATTGACCGCTGTATCAAATCCGATTGTATAATCTGTACATGCAATATCAAGGTCGATTGTTCCCGGAACACCGATTGTATTGATTCCGAGATTCGCAAGCTTCTGAGCACCTGCGAAGGATCCGTCACCACCGATGACAACAAGTCCGTCGATTCCATGTTTTCTGCAGATCTCTGCTCCACGTTTCTGGCCTTCTTCTGTACGGAATTCTGCACAACGTGCTGTATAAAGGATTGTACCACCTCTTTGTAAGATATCTGCAACACTTCTTGTATCCATATCTACGATATCTTCTTCCAACAATCCTGCATATCCACGCTTAATACCTTTTACTTTAAGTCCTGCAGATAATGCGGTTCTTACTACTGCTCTGATAGCAGCGTTCATTCCTGGTGCGTCTCCACCACTTGTTAATACACCAATTGTCTGTACTTTATTTGCCATCTTTCTTGACCTCCAACTTATATCATATTCATTTATCCAATTGTATCTATTGTAATCCCTATTTTACAACTTTTCAATACTTTTTTCAACAACCTTCACATTTTCCCTCTGATATTTTTCTTCCAATTTTTTCATGAGTTCTTCGCTAATTGCAATTTTATTTCGCTGTCCATAGTATTTTCTTGCATTTTCCTGTTTACAATAAATAATCAGTTCTGCTTCTCCTGGATATTGCTGCAACATGTCTGCTAGAAACGCTTCTTCTTTTTCATATTCTGCCTTGTTTGCAAACTGAAGCCACAATTCTCTTGGTAATTGTTCAAATGGAACTATTTTCTGTAGTAAAATTTTGGCAGGACGTTCTTCATCTATTGCTACATTTCCTACCACAAACACTTTTCGATCCTGCGTAAACATGTTTCGATTTGCTTCATATTGTCTTGCAAATACGACCACCTCTACCGTTCCATATAAATCCTCTAATGTAAGAAATGCCATCATTTGATTCTTTCTTGTAATTTTTACATTTATACTGGTAATCATTCCACCAACTACCACTTTTGAACCATCCATAACCATTGGTTCATTTGTATCTTCTTTTCGTAGAAAATCCAATGTCGTATTGGTTATA
>OHIU01000117.1_pt1 | contig 59252 bp, 64 predicted proteins | sample 1568281 | NCBI WGS metagenome assembly OHIU01 (sample SAMEA3879543, study PRJEB24766) | human gut metagenome | biome: human-associated habitat; feature: feces | place: USA | collected 1985/1987 | reverse complement strand
AAACGAAAATTTTTCCACCCCATTAATGTATGCGTAAACAATGGGATACACGTTATTGCTAAACAAATCTTCTAGCACTGAATGTACTGAATCATCAAAATAATTAGCAATTAATATTTTTTCTGTAATATTATCAATCACAAAGGCTCCATTGTATACAATCAACGGAATTTTTGCATTTATTCCTTCGGTCACTTTTTTAGCTGTAACTAAAGAACGAGCTGTTGCATAGGAAAAAATCATCCCTTCTTCAACCAATGAATTGATTACTTGATTTGTGTAGTTAGAGGTTACTTCGTTACTTCTCAATAATGTCCCATCTAAATCTGAAACATACAAATTACTCATGCATTTTCCTCCGTTAAATTCCGATTTCTCAGTTTCAAAAAACTAGAATTTTCACATCGGTGTAATAAAATTTTTTAACTCTTCTTTCAGTCTAATAAACTCATCTTCATCTTCTTGAAAAATTATATCATCTATAATAGGTTTTCTACCTTTTGTTCTTGCAAGAATACGCCTGTTATTTTTTGAAACAGAATATCTATATTTTAACTTGCCTAAACATATTGGTTTAATAATAGGTTCCAAACCACTTTCTTTATTATAAAAAACCCATGTTACACCATCTGTAAGAATAACCTTTGCATTATTCTTTGCTTTTAAATGTCGTTTAATTTCAGTTAAACACTTATATTTAGAAGGGGCAAATCCTGTTATATAATCCAGTATAGGTGATTTAATTTCTACAACTCCTCTATAATTAACTAGAACTTCCAAATTGTTCCAGTGCCATTCATCAGTTATGCATAAATCAGGTGTAGCAGGAAGAAGTTTTATTATCTCATTGTTAGTTTTTTTATCTTTATACTTCTTTTCATATGTTCCACAATATTGTTCATATTGGTGTATTTCAGAATTAATCTTAATATCCACTGGTTCTATATCCAAATGACCAAAAACTGATTGCAAAAAAGGTCGAATAACATTGTCTTGATAAGCCCGCTCTCTACTGTCTAAAGTTTTTATTTGTCTCTTCATTAATTTAATATAGTTTATATATTCCATTTGTTCTTCTCCAAATTCCGATTTTCTCAATTCTCCAAACTTGAAGTTTGCGTCTACTTTAGAATCGTGCAAATCCACGCTATCACTGCACACACGATTGGAAAAGCTATTATTTGAGTCAATTGTTCTTTTTTATTAAACCCAAAGCTCTCATACCCCTTACTTCCCTTTGTTTCTGGAAAATAATGCTGGAAGAATTGCGTTTTTGTAATCAACCACCAATCAAGAACCACAATGTCAAAAATTTTAAATCCACACAGAATAATCATATATCTTATAAATATTTCCATAAAACCCATATTCTGCTTGATTGCATCATAACCTGCATAGATTGCGACAAAGAGCGCCAATGCTATACCAATTGCATAAGCTGTAAATCCGATTATCATTTTCCACAATGGCGGATTGGGATGATTCTTTGTTTCTTCTTGTAATTCCTTTGGCATAGTTTTCATCACAACTTTTGCAGGCAAAGTTCCTACTCCAATCACAATCACAAATGTTATTGCAAATATCATAAGCAAGGTCAATATTACTGTTGTCAACATATCATTCCTCCGTAGAATTCAAATTTTCCAGCTCGACAAGCTGGAAGTTATCTCTCTTTCTTTCTCGCTTTCTTCCAATGTATAAAGCCAATAATAAACCAAGCAACTGCAAGTCCTAGTTGTACTATTACCATTTTGGATATACTTCCATCACTTATGGACACTGCTGTCAAAAAAAATCCCAATGAAATTATCCAGCTTATTACTACCATTACTTTGTCTTTCTTCATAAACATTCTCCTCAATCAACTTCAAATTCGCCATTGCTTTCAACTCACCAGAAGACTGGGATTTATACTTCATCTTACTTTCTACATACTAATAAAATCCGACATCTTTATTACTGCATTTTTCCCTTCAGGAAACACTCTGCACAAAGCCCAATCATGGCACATAGGCATTATCACCGTTTCAGCTTTTGCTCCTTCTTTCTTCATCTTACTTATCAATTTCTTATTATGTGGATAAAATACTTCATGCGTACCACAAAATAACAAAATCCTCGGGAATCCTTTATAACATATATATTCCGGACTGATATCCGGACTACTTAACGGTACATTTCTTGCCCAATTTTCTGCAATCAAATCATTCATTTTCACGGTAAGCAACGGGTCCCTATGCTCCATAGCCAAGCGAATGTCCCTATTTCTTCCATACTCTAATCCGCTGGCCGGTGAAACTAAAATGGCTTTTGAAGGTTTATTTTTTACACGATTAATCAAGCTGAGTGTAAGATTCGCACCAGCACTATCTCCCATAATAGTAATATCCTCTACCAAATGCTTATTTACAATGCGCCTATAAACACCTTCCAACCATTCCAACGCCTGAATAACATTATGTTCCGGTGCCAATGGATAATACGCAAAATAGACAGTCGCACCAGTATCTCTTGCCAATTTAGATACTATATCAAAGTGTAAAAACATAGGTCTTGCCATTCCGCCTCCACCTGCCAGAAACAAAATAGCCTTCTTAGCATTTATGTTGTTTTTTCTTCGCATAACATATATCGGGAAATCTTTGTACCTATATTTTTTTACTTTTAATTGTAAATATATCCACAAAGGCAATTCTTCACAATTACTACTACTCGTAATGAAATTGTGCATTATTTTTTTTACGCATCCATTTACATGATGATTTAAGAAAAAAGCCACATCTTCTACTATTTCATATGTTACGCTCATCCGCTATTTTCTCCCATTACAATACTTCTCACAAAGCCTCCGTCCACTTCAACACTTTCGCTCTGTTATAATCTTAACTAAAAATTTCGCTTATATTTTTCACATTTGAAGTAAACCATCCTTTTTTTGAAAGTATATTTTTTACCAACCAATCCGTTATTTTTGACTTCTCCTTAATGTAAAAACAAGCAATAAATGTACCACCATTTTTTAACACACGCCACGTTTCTCTGAATGCACGTTCCTTATCTGGAAAAGCATGAAAACCATTCATACTAACTACAATATCATAAGTTTCATCTTCCATAGGTAAGTTCCCAACATCGCCTTGGATAAATGAAATATGTTGACATTCTGCCAAACGAGCTTGAGCCTGTGCAAGCATATCCTCGCTATAATCAAGACAGGTAATCTTTGCATTTGCAAGTGCTTCCCATTTTGCTTCTGTAAATACTGCTGTACCGACAGGAACATCTAACAACTCACCGTCAAAGTCATTTGGAATGTATGATAAAACTTTCCTTGCAATTTCATTATCATCCGTTCCACTCCAAAACAATTTAATATAGAGCTTACTAAAGATATTTCCCTGCGTTAATACACCATCGTATATATTTTTAGAATCATGATAAGCATTTTGTATTTTATCTGCCACTATAGTTCCTCCATAAAATTCAAATTTTCTGTTCCCTATAAAATTAATTTATTGGGATTTACCAAATCGCCAAATTCCGATTTGTATAACCTCTCTTAACATCTAATCCACTGCCTCAAATCGTGACATCTAATCCGAGGTTACAACCTGACACACATTTTACAGTAGATATGTTTCCATATAAGAAAACCGAGCTTTTTCAGAAGTCAGGCTTCAAATCCAAACCTCCGAAAAAGCCCGGAATCTATGTTTTTTAATTTGTCTTACGCCACGCTGGATGCGCTACGGAAGCAAAGCTTCCTACGCTTATCCACGGCATTCGCCGCATACAGCCCATCGCATAAGGTCTTTTCTACCTATATAATACAAGGCGATTTTACATTGCTGCTGCCTGCCACTGTCTCGACAGTTGAGACAGTGGCAGGCTGACCAAGTTCTACAGAATTCATCCGCTCTGACCACAAGTTGGCCATACACTCGCAGGGAGTTGAGTTGCCGAATTTCACCGTCTCAACCTGAAATCTGTTTCTTATTTCTTTGCGTTTTCTTCCAGTTCCAGCATGTACTTATCAAAATCAGACATGAACAATCTATCCTGGATGACACGGTATTTTTCAAATTCTGTCTCAGCATGTAGCTTTGCAATTTCCGCTGTCACCTTGCCTGCATCCTGTAAAATACCGTAATCAAACATTTCAATGAAGCTGTTGAGTCTCTTTTCCCAGTCCTGCATTGTAAGCGGAATATGCCGCAATGTCATGTTTTCCGCAAAATCCAGGTATGCTGTAACCATACGATTCAGCTGCTTCATTTCATCCTGACTCAGATAATTCTTAGCAACCGTAACATCGCTTTTCTTAATCTTTCCTTCCGGTGCATCTGCCTAGCTGGTTAATCCCATATGCTCCTTTGTATGATCGGCTCTTTCCACGATCCGCTCAGCCGCCGTATGCCCATGAACTGCGTAATGCATCTTATTCTGGACGGTCGCGTAGAATCTTCTCGTCGTTGCAGCATTTTTGTCATAGTCAATGGCTGTCGCATACAGGTCAGTGATCTTCTGATAGAACTTTCTTTCGCTGGCACGAATCTCTCGGATGCGCTCTAACTGCTCATCGAAATACTTCTCCGTCAGATACGTTCCACGCTTCAGCCGTTCGTCATCCATGACCCAGCCCTTGATGGTGTAGTCCTTAGCAATCTGGTTTACCCATTTACGAAACTGTACCGCACGCTCGGAATTGACCTTAAAGCCTACGGCAATGATCATTTGAAGGTTATAGTGCTTGGTATCACGTGTGACCTGACGAGAACCTTCGGTTTGAACTATTCGGAAATTCCGAATAGTTGCGGCCTCTTCCAATTCACTATCCGCGTATATTTTTTAATATGTTCATTTATCGTCGGTAAACCAACATCATACAATGTATCCTCTATCACATCGTAATTTACAAGTGTGTGTTGTAATACCTCTTGTAATCGTTTACTCTGTGCATTGTTCAAATATGGTAACATTCCTTGAACGATATCTGTAATCAAATTTTGTTTCATAGTCAATTCTCCTTTGAAATTATTTTAGAGAACGACTTGCAACGGCAGTTCTTTTTTATCTACTGCCGTTGGTAGGAGTATATCTTTATAAATCTTCGGCTTTGTATATAGCATATCCCTCGTAATAATAGCTATGATCTATTCCCTTCATATACACTTCCCGATCATTAATTTTATCTGTCAAAGCCTGCTTTAATACATATTTTATTTCAATATCTTTAATTGGACTTCTTTCCATTGCCAACAGATAGTCTTCTTTGTCTACAGCACTCCAATCAATGACCATGTTCAATTCTTTTTTTAAGATTAGATCGAGCCATATTCTGGCACTTCGACCATTCCCCTCTCTGAATGGATGTGCTATATTCATCTCAACGTACTTCTCAACAATTTCATCAAATGTTGACTGTGGCATCTTCTCAACATTCTCAAGAGCTGCCTGCAAATACATCACCGGTGCAAATCTAAAATTACCCTTTGCGATATTTACAGTTCGTACCTTCCCTGCGAAATCATATATCTCATCAAATAAATATTTATGGATTGCCGCAAGCATCTTAAATGTTCCGGCTTCATAATTATCTAAATATCCATTTTCAAATAATTCAACAGCCTTTTTCTTACTTATCTTTTCTTCCATTCTTGCAAGTTCTGTTGAATCGGTAATGTTAAGTTTATTATCTAAGGCCATATTTTCCTTTCTGAATACGAAGCAGCATATTCTATTAATATATATAACAAAGTGAGAAATAAACAAAGCCATTTTTCTTCTTTATCAGGCATTGACAACCATAATCAATAATGCTACATAATATTTTAACAATTATATCATGTTTTTGCACTTATCGCAATATTATCACTGATCTCAACGAACTCTCAACGAACTCATATTTCCAACAAAAGGCTTATCCAGAGCAAACTCTAATGTTTAACAATAGTGCCTGAATAAGCCTTTCAAATCAACGATTTATTATTTACTTTTCAGAATCCTTCCGTTCCATCCAGCACACCGTCTCCACATGCACTCCCTGGCAGAAATTATCATAGCACTGCACATCCCTGACCTCATACCTGCCACTCTCACGAAGATACTTAAGGTCGCGTGCGAGTGTAGCCGAGTCGCAGCTTACATAGACGATTCTTGGCGGTGCCATCTCAAGCATCGTATCGAGAAGTGATGTGTCACAGCCCTTGCGCGGAGGGTCTACAACGATAACGTCCGGTCTTAGCATATCCGCCCCTGACTTGGCAGAATCCGTATCACCCTCTCCACCGTTCTTATAGAACTCAGGCACTATCTCCTCTGCCTTTCCGACAAAGAACTGTGCATTATCTATATTATTGAGTGCCGCGTTATTCCGTGCATCCTCAATTGCCTGAGGAACTATCTCAACGCCGTATACCTTTTTCGCATTCTTTGCAAGGAAAAGCGAGATTGTTCCGATGCCGCAGTAGAGATCCCATACAGCTTCATTGCCGGTAAGCTGAGCATATTCAAGAACCTTGTCATACATACGTTTAGTCTGGACAGGATTAACCTGATAAAATGATAACGGAGAAATGCGGTAGCGCACATCACCTATGCAGTCCTCTATATAAGGTCTGCCCCAGAGTGTCTCGCAGTGTCTGCCTAGAATTACATTGGTCTTTTCGCGGTTTACATTTATCATGATTGAAGTCATGCCATCGATTTTGGCAAGCTCACCGACAAGTGAATCATACCGCTGGAGCTTATCCGCATTGATTACAAGGCATACACAGATTTCACCTGTTGCCCTGCCTGTACGGATGAGAATATGCCGCACAACACCGCTGTGCTTTTCCTCGTTGTATGGCTTTATATTATTATCAGTCATCCACTGTCTGACGATTCGCAGAATATCCTTATTCACGGGATCACCGATACAGCAGTCCATACAGTCGATAATGTCGTGCGTTCTTCCCGCATAAAATCCTATCTTAATATTGCCGTCACGGTCACAGCCTACCGGGAACTGTGCCTTATTGCGGTAATGATACGGCTCATCCGGTGCTGTCATTCCGACAATCGGATGCATGACATAGTCAGCCTCGCCAAGTCCGCCAAGCCTCTTCAGATTATTAGCAACCTTATTCTGTTTGAACCTAAGCTGTGCCTCATAGCTCATCTCCTGAAGCTGGCAGCCTCCGCACTGCCTTGCGACAGGGCATCTTGCCGTTACACGGTCAGGTGACGGCTCTATAATTCTTACAAGCCTTGCGTAGCCGTATGTCTTCTTAGTCTTCATCACCTTGGCTTCAACTACATCACCAATCACAGTATCCTTAATAAACAGAACAAATCCACAGGCATCTGCGCCTGTGGATTCATCACGTATAATTCCTATTCCCTGTCCTTCTGAACTTATATCTTCGATTTTAACCGTTACAACATCATTCTTATTAATCATGCAGTTCACACCTTTGTTCTCTTAATATTACTCTCAAACAGGCGGTTATATCCCATCCAGTCGCCGCCCTCCTTACTGTCGAATATCTCTCTGACTGTCTCTAACTTGGCATCCATGTTGTCTGCCATGCTAAGTGCCATTGCCTCTGCAAGTGCCGGCTTCTTAGGCGAACCATACTCAAGCTCCCCATGATGTGACAGAATGCAGTGCTTAATCTCCGTAAGCAGCATCGGTGGGAATCCTTCTATACCGTGCGCCTTTTCCCCGACCATCTCAGCCCCCATGACTATATGTCCGAGAAGATTCCCTTCGTCCGTGTAATCATTCTGCGGGAAATCCGAGAACTCCGGCACCTTACCGATATCATGCAGCATCGCACATGCTATAAGCAGATCTTCATTCAGAAAAGGATATGCCTTGGCGATATGTGCGCACAGCCTTGTAACACTCAGACTGTGCTCAAGCAGTCCCCCCATGAACCCATGATGTATGCTCTTGGCTGCCGAACGCTTCTTGAATATTGCGATAAATTCCTTATCTTCAACAAAGAAACTCTCAAGCAGCTTCTTAATATATCCGTTATTAATTCCTTTTATATAACCAAGCAGTTCGTTGTACATATCATCAATTGAAAAACGGCTTACCGGCATATAATTGGCAGGGTCATATTCACCTTCCCCAACCCTGCGCAGTCTCTCAATCTTAAGCTGCAATGCCCCGTTATAGCTTGTCACAAGACCATTTACCTCTACATAATCAAGAGCCTCATACTCGCCTATTCCCATTGAAGAAGGATCCCATATCTTACCATCAAGGCAGCCTGTCTTGTCCTGGAGTATAACACTCTCATATTCCCGTCCTGTCTTAGTGGTTGCCGTTGCCTTATTCTTACACAGGTAAATATCCGAAATCCTGTCACCATCTTTCAAAGTCTCAATAAACTTCATCTTTTAAGCCTCATCTGTCTATATTCTATAAATAATTATTTGCTTCCCAGCGTGACACTGAATAATACATTCTTATATTCATCCTTGCCTAATCTCTTAACATTGATTGTTGCCTTATCTCCACTGTTAAGCTTATATATTTTCTCACTAAATGTACTAAATGTCAAAACAGTTTCATCATTAACTGACGTAATGACATCACCTGACTGAATCCCTGCCTGAAATGCAGGTGAATTTTCCTTGACCTCCCTTACATACACTCCTGCCGGAAGTCCATATGCCGATGCCATATCTGCCGTTATATTCTCTCCGATTATCCCGCAGTATGTAACCGTATAACCATTGGACAGCTCCTCAATAAGTGCCTTAAGGTCAGATATGCCATAGAATGACATAACTCCATTGAATCCCGTTCTTACAGGTATTCCTATAAGGTTGCCCGTAGCATCAAACAGATATCCGTAATCCCCTGATATCATTGCCATATTCGTGTATATAAGTCCCAGATAAGAATCAACGAGACTGTCTTTATTAACAACACTCGTTGCAATTCCCTGATTAACTCCAAAATCAGCTCCGAGAATACGTCCTGCCGCTATAACCGTATCACCCTGACGCACCATATATGAATTACCAAGGTTGGCACACTTTATGTATGAGCGCGCTGTCTGTGTCATGTCGCTTTGCTTTATGCTTATAACAGCTATTCCCGTATCAGCATCACCTTTGAGATAATGTCCCCCGACCTCACTTGAATCTGCAAACCTGACTATAATCCGTGACGCATCTGCCACTTCATCATATCCCGTAATCACAAAATATTCCGCATCTACTTCTGCAAAGATGACACCTGATACAGAAGCTTCCCCGGTGCCGAACTGCAGCTCATCCGTGCTCTGTCTTCCGGTAACTCTTACTGTCGATCTGCTTACGGACTGCATAATATTCTGCAGCGTGTCCTTAGTATTATTATCAATACCTGTCTGTTCTGATTCCGGCCGTCCTAATCCCGGCTGTCCTGTTACATCATAAGTCTCCGGCTCTGCCTGACCAGTCTCTCCGGATACGCTGTCTGTCTCATAAGGATATTCGTCTTTTTCTATGACTATTCCCGTTCTTTCCGCACTGCTGCCGGGCTTATCCGATGATTCAATCTTCTCATATACCACAACAAATACTACTGCCGCCACTATTCCAAACACTACTGCACAGCACACAAGCTCAGCGAATCTTATAAGCTTATGATATCTTACAGATGGCTTTTCTACTATATTCTCCGTATACAGACTGTATGACTCCGGGCTGCCCGTACTGCCATTGTTATCTTTGATGTTTTTTGCATTCTTTTTCTTATTATCTGCTGACTTCATTCATGACCTCGCAAGATTCAGTACTTTTGATACATTATAACATTTCTTTAGTCTATAATATATTTATGAACAAATAATGAATTGAGTGTAAATATTTAGCCGCCGGCCTCCAAATATCTGTGGCATTTTTGCTTCTTATAAGGTAAAATGGATATGTATTTTCAGAAAGGTGTTTTCATAATGAACGAGAAAGTTTTAAAGACTCTTGAATATAACAAAATAACAGAAAAGCTTGAAGGTTATGCAGCAACGGATATGGCGCGCCGCATGTGCCATGAGCTTCAGCCGATGACTGATATTACATCAATAGAGGCAGCTCTTTCCAATACCAATGATGCACTTGGCCGCTCAATTACGCACAGTGCACCATCATTTGGCGGATTTGCAGACTGCCGTATGTGCATTAAGCGTCTCGAAGCAGGAGGCAGCCTTAACACAAGAGAACTGCTTAATATCGGTTCGATACTTGAAGCCGCAGCCAGAGCTTCATCTTATGCAGGTCATAAGGAAGAAGCGGATTCCCTCACGCCACTCTTTGAATCACTTGACCCGGTTACATCTCTGGCAGCGGAACTTAAGAGGTGTATCTTAAGCGAGGATGAGATAAGCGATGATGCAAGCCAGAATCTTAAGGATATCAGGCGTAAGATAAAAGCCGGGCAGGATAAGATTCATACTGAATTAACATCACTTCTTAATTCAGCTTCGGTCCGCACATATCTTCAGGATTACGTCATAACCACAAGGAACGGACGCTATTGTCTGCCTGTCAAGGCTGAATACAAGTCCAATGTTCCGGGAATGGTTCATGACCAGTCTGCAACAGGTTCAACATTTTTCATTGAACCAATGTCCGTTGTTAAGCTTAATAATGACCTTAAGGAACTTTCGCTTAAGGAAGAAGCTGAGATTGAAGTAATACTTGCAAGAATCAGTTCTCACTGTGCTGAGTATGCCGATGCAATTCTTACTGACCAGGAATCTCTTGTCCGGCTTGACTTTGCATTTGCCAAGGCTTCACTGTCACGTTTCTACAAATGCAGCCGCCCTGTCATGAATGAGAACGGCTATATCAACATCAAGAAAGGCCGTCATCCGCTTATTGAGCCGCATCATGTCGTACCTATTGACATATGGCTCGGCAGAGATTTTGACCTGCTCATAATTACGGGTCCCAACACAGGCGGTAAAACTGTTTCGCTTAAGACGGTAGGACTTCTTACTCTTATGGGACAGTCAGGACTTAATATTCCGGCATTTGACAACTCAGAGCTTGCCGTATTCAAGAAGGTCTATGCAGACATAGGTGATGAACAGAGTATTGAGCAGAGCCTCAGTACATTTTCATCACACATGACTAACACAGTTAAGATATTAAGATACGCAGACCGCAACACTCTTATTCTCTTCGATGAGATTGGTGCCGGTACTGACCCGACAGAGGGTGCTGCACTGGCTACGGCAATACTTGCCAATCTGCATAAGCGTGGAATAAGAACCATAGCAACAACACATTACAGTGAGCTTAAGGTATATGCCCTCTCAACTCCGGGCGTAGAGAATGCATGCTGTGAATTCGACGTTGAATCACTTCGTCCGACCTACAGACTTCTTATCGGTGTTCCCGGCAAGAGTAACGCATTTGCAATATCAAGCAAATTAGGACTGTCAGATTATATTATCAATGATGCACAGAACCGTATCGAGACTCAGGATGTTAAGTTTGAAGATGTTCTTACAGACCTTGAGGGCTCGAGAATCGCACTTGAGGAAGAACGCCGCGAGGTGGCTGAGCTTAAGGAGGAGGCTGCGCGTCTTAAGACACAGCTTCAGTCTGAGCGTGCAAAGTTCAATGAGCAGCGTGACCGCATTCTTGATAAGGCTTCAACCGAAGCTGCCCGGATTCTTCAGGAGGCGAAGGATTACGCTGACGAGACAATCCGCGTGATGAATAAGCACGGCATGACTGTACAGGAACTTGAGAAGTCCCGTACCAAAGTCCGTGACAAGATGAATTCAACAAGAGAACGTATCAGTGCCGGCAGGAAGAAAGATGAGCCTGCAGAGCCGCGTAAGGTTCATAAGCCTTCCGAGTTCACACTCGGTACACGCGTCAAGGTTCTCAGCATGAACCTCGTCGGAACAGTAAGTACACGTCCCGATGCCAGGGGTAACCTCTTTGTTCAGATGGGAATAATACGTTCCAAGGTTAATATTTCCGACCTTGAGATTATAGAAGAGGATGCATTTGGCAATGCAATCAGCAAAGGCAGCCGTACGGGCCGCAAGCCTGCCGGAGGGCTTGGCGGAAGCGGAAGCATTAAGATGGGCAAATCCTCGTCCATATCTCCCGAGATTAATCTTCTGGGATATACGGTCGATGAAGCTGTCGCTAAGCTTGATAAGTACCTTGATGACGCTTATCTGTCCGGAATTCCTCAGGTACGCATTGTTCATGGCAAAGGCACAGGTGCGCTCCGCAATGGCGTTGCCGCCTATCTTAAAGGAATATCTTATGTCAAGTCATTCCGCCTCGGTGAACAGGGCGAAGGAGATGCCGGCGTTACTATCGTAGAGTTTAAATAAATCTCAGGCAGATGAATTAATGGAGGGGTTTTAATGGCAGCAAAACAGAAAATTCTTATCGTTGATGATGACGAAAACATTGCAGAACTTATTGCACTTTATCTTACCAAGGAATGCTTTGAGACAATGACCGTCCATGACGGCGAAGCAGCACTTGCGGCAGTTACCGAGTTCAGACCGGATCTTATGATTCTTGACCTTATGCTTCCCGGCATGGACGGATATCAGGTATGCAGAGAGGTACGCAGAAACAATAATCTCCCGATAATAATGCTCTCCGCAAAGGGTGAGACATTCGACAAGGTTCTTGGACTTGAGCTCGGTGCTGATGATTACATGATAAAGCCATTTGATTCAAAGGAACTTGTTGCGCGTGTCAAGGCAGTACTCAGACGTTATCAGCAGCCCAAGGCTGATACAGCGGCAGATGCTAAGACTGTTGAATATCCCGGTCTTTCAATCAATCTTGCCAACTATTCTGTCATATATGACGGTACCCCTGTTGAGATGCCCCCAAAGGAGCTTGAGCTGCTTTATTTCCTTGCATCATCTCCTAATCAGGTATTCACAAGGGAACAGCTTCTTGATCATATCTGGGGTTATGAATATCTCGGAGATACAAGAACCGTTGACGTCCATATCAAGCGTCTGCGTGAGAAGATAAAGGATCATGAACAATGGTCAATTGCAACTGTCTGGGGAATTGGTTATAAGTTCGAGGTAAAGTAGTCTGCCATGCATATTTCTATTTTTAAGAAGTTCCTGCTGCTCTACATCTTTGTAGGCTGTATAGGTTTTATATTAATCAGCAATATCTGTTATTCCCTTGATTACCGTGCCATTATAGAGTCGAGGACTGAACAGATGTATAATCAGGCTGTCTCGATATCCAAAGATTATGCCAGCACATATTTTTCAGACGAGAAAATAAGGCTTATCAGAAGTGAGATGATAACCGTTGCCTCAGCATCAGGAGAACGCATTATGTTCATAGATACTGACGGCAACATTCTCATGGATACATCCAGCGATATTACAGACCAGAACAGCGTCCGGCTCAATGATTTTGACTATACAAGAAGCGGCAGCCGCTATTCCCAGTCCGGACGTTTTTTTGATTATTTCAGTGAGGATATGCTGAGCGTTATGGCTCCGATTACCAACGCTTACACTGTCAAGGGATATGTAGCCATACACATACCGCTTGGCACACTCCGTTCGCAGGTATATACAACATTTAACACCAACTATGTGACATTTATTATTATGATGATGCTTATCCTTCTTTTCGTGGCGTTTTATTTCATAATGATTCACAGACCACTTAAGGCGATTATCAAAGGTGTTGACGAATATTCCAAAGGCAATCTTGATTACCGCATCGACCTTGCCCCGGGTGATGAGCTTCACAGGCTCGGTGCATCCCTTAACTACATGAGCAGCGAGATTAATGAGATGGATAAGTTCCAGCAGAAGTTCATCTCCAACATATCGCACGATTTCCGTTCTCCGCTGACATCCATAAAGGGATATCTTGAAGCAATGTCTGACGGCACAATCCCTCCGGAGCTTCATCAGAAGTATATCGGAATTGTCCTGTTCGAAACCGAGCGCCTTACCAAGCTCACCAATAATCTGCTTACTCTCAATGACCTTGACCCTAAGAGTGTCCGTCTTAATTACAGTGATTTTGACATTAATGATGTTATCCGTCACACTATTGAGACGTTTGAGGGCGTATGTACAGAGAAAAAGATTACCTTCAAGCTTACATTTTCATCAAGGCAGCTCATGGTTCACGCAGATATGGAGAAGATTCAGCAGGTTGTATACAATCTTGTTGACAATGCCGTAAAGTTCAGCCATCCGGATTCATTTATTGCAATCTCAACAACCACGAAGAACGGACGCGCATTTATCTCCGTGAAGGATAACGGCATCGGTATTCCAAAGGACGACCTCAAGAAAATCTGGGAGCGTTTCTACAAGACGGATAATTCCCGCGGACGTGACAAAAAAGGCTCAGGCCTCGGGCTTGCCATCGTCCGTGAGATTATACAGACCCACGGTGAACGTATTGACGTCATAAGTACCGAGGGTGTCGGAACTGAATTTGTATTTTCTCTTAAGACTCCCAAGTCTACTTCTTCATCTTAGGATTGCAGATGAGGCTGCACAGATATCCAAATATCAGTGCAGCACTGCAGCCCACGGCTCCGGCTGTAAATCCCCCCTTAAACAGTCCCAATGCTCCGTCATTGTCTACAGCTTCCTTTATACCCTTCCACAATACATTACCAAACCCAAGCAGCGGTACAGTTGCCCCTGCACCTGCCCAGTCTGTGAACGGCTGATACAGTCCTACGGCACCAAGTACTGCACCGGCACACACCAGAAGCACCATAATGCGTCCCGGCATAAGCTTCGTCTTTTCCATAAGCACCTGAACCGCTGCGCATATAAATCCACCAACAATAAAAGCTATTACATATTTTTCCATTTTAATCCTCCACTCCGCAGACACAAATAGCTGTCCCTCTTTTCACACATGCTCCAGCACAATTCCGTGTGCAATTCCGGGAACTGATTTGCCCTCATTAAAGCTTGTCGGAGACATCAATGCTCCCGTCGGCACAAACAATACACGTCCAAGCCTTCCCTGTTCTATCATGGGAAGTATCTTTGCACACAGTGTTACCGCTGAGCAGCCGCATCCGCTGCCGCCGGCATGCGTATCCTGTTTATCTCCGTCGAATATCTCTATTCCGCAATCAGAATATCTGTCCTCTATGTGTATTCCCTTACGCTCAAGCAGGTCGAGTATTATGGTCCTGCCAACAAGGCCGAGATCCCCCGTTATTATCAGGTCATAATAGTCATCACCCGCACCGAAGTCTGACATATTCTGCGCAATAAGTTCAGCCGCTGCAGGCGCCATGCAGGCCCCCATATTCATACTGTCCTTCACTCCGTAATCTACTATCTTCCCGGTTGTTATGCCGGCAACCCTTATATGTGCCATCTTTCCGCTTCTGTCATGCATACTGTCATCCTCACTTAAGACAACACTTCCGCATCCCGTAACAGTCCATGTTGCCGCAAGCGGTCTCTGATTGCCGTATTCAAGAGGAAATCGGAACTGCTTCTCAGCACTTGCAAAATGACTTGACGCAAGTGCTACAGCTTTCGGGGCATATCCGGCAGCCACGCTCATTGACGCAAGTGCCATTGTCTCTCCCATTGTCGAACATGCACCATACACACCAAACAGCGGAATCTGCAGATCTATTATTCCATACGAAGTTGCAATAAGCTGCCCTAACAGATCTCCTGCAAATATATATCTGATATCTTCCGCTGTAAGTCCTGATTTATCAAGCAGTGTCTGTGCCGTAAGCTTCTGCATATGACTCTCCGCCTCCTCCCATGTCTGCATACCAAACATGGCATCTTCACTTATTGTATCTATATAGCTTCCAAGCGGACCCTCGCCTTCCTTTTTCCCTGCAGTACATGCATATCCTATAACATATGGCGTGTTTTCAAATTCGATACTCTGTTTTCCCTTTATCATAGACTGCCTCATTTCACCTTAATTTAAATAATACTTCCGTAATTAGTATGGATATCAGAGCATAAATTTATACAAAAACGGATTTTTCCCTCTATTGATATCGTTGTCTCATTTGTGATATACTATATTGTAAAATTTTATGTGCATATAATTCCCAGGCACAGAAATGAGGTACTATCATGAAATACAATACAAAAGGTGTCTGCTCACGTTCAATCACATTTGACGTAAAAGACAATAAAGTCACAGATGTACAGTTTGAAGGCGGATGTTCAGGTAATACACAGGGTGTCGCAAGACTTGTTGAAGGTATGGATATTGATGAAGCCATTAAGCGTATGAAAGGCATCAGATGCGGATTCAAGTCAACATCATGTCCTGACCAGCTTGCACTGGCACTCCTTGCATATAAGGACGGAATCGGAAAGGCAGAATAATCATGAAACGAATCGTATTGACCGGTGGTGGGACTGCCGGACATGTTACACCTAATATTGCACTTATTCCAAGTCTTAAGGATGCCGGTTATGACATCTGCTACATAGGCTCATATGACGGAATAGAGAAGAAGCTTATTACAGATCTCGGAATAACATATTACGGAATAGATACAGGCAAATTAAGACGTTACAAGAGCCTTAAGAACTTAAGTGACCCATTCCATGTAATCCACGGATATAGTGAAAGTGCGTCACTTATGAAAAAGCTGAAGCCTGACATTGTCTTTTCAAAGGGAGGATATGTGTCCGTGCCGGTTGTTCTCGCTGCTGCAGCGCATCATATACCGGTCATAAGCCATGAATCAGATATGACTCCGGGTCTGGCTAACAGAATCACTGCTAAGTCCGCAAGTAAGATATGCTGTAATTTTCCTGAGACAGTCAAACTGCTCCCGGCTGACAAAGCCGTTCTTACAGGTACACCTATAAGGCAGGAGCTCCTCAGCGGCAACAAGCTTGCAGGTCTTAATTTCTGTGGTTTCACAACAGCTAAGCCCGTTCTTCTTGTGACAGGAGGAAGCACCGGCGCAGTTCATGTCAACAATGCTATACGAGCCATACTTCCCGAACTTCTCAAGACCTATCAGGTATGCCATCTGTGCGGTGCCGGCAAAACTGACGAGAGCCTTAAGAATCTTAACGGTTATGTGCAGTTTGAGTACGTTAACAAAGAGATGCGTGATTTATTCGCAATGAGTGATATTGTTGTGTCGAGAGCGGGTGCCAACGCTATCTGCGAGCTGCTGGCATTAAGAAAGCCTAACCTTCTGATTCCGCTTTCAGCCAATGCAAGCCGCGGTGATCAGATTCTTAATGCCAACTCATTCAAACAGCAGGGATACAGCAGTGTCATAGAAGAAGAGAATATTACCAATGAAACGCTTCTCAAAGCAATTAATGACCTCTATGCAAGGCGTGACCAGTATATCGGTGCAATGAGCGTAAGCCGTCAGAATGATGCTATTCCGGTTATTATGGAACTAATCAATTCCACTGCCCGATAACCAATTAAATATTCCACTGACAAACAAAATACAAATGCTGTCCATGGCTGTTATACATTCTGTGAACAATCCGCTGTTCTTCTGATAGTATCAACAGCCATCTTCACCTTCTCAACACATTCAAGGTTATCATTACTCATATTCCTGACCTGATCGGCACTCGCCGTGACTTCCTCAGTAACCGCCGAAAGTTGTGAGATATTCTCAACAATCCTGTCGTTAGACTTGGAAAGCTCTGCAATATGGCTGTCAACTTCATTAATATGGCTCCTGAGTTCTTCCATGTTATTGCTTAATTCTTTAAATGCCTCTCCGGCCGCATATATCTTCCGGCTTTGAATATCACTGGCCTCAATCGAACCATTAATGGAATTGACAACATCCTGCGAATTAGCATTAAGTTCTGATGTTATTCTCGTAATCTCTTCAGTAGAATTCTTGGTCTGCTCCGCAAGCTGTCTTATCTGATCCGCAACAACCGCAAAACCGCGTCCGGCCTCTCCCGCCCTTGCACTTTCTATAGATGCATTAAGCGCAAGCAGATTGGTCTGGCTTGATATATTAAGAATCATTCCCGCAATCTGTTCAACTTCTGCCGTCTTGTTCTGAAGCTTGGTCATGGATTCAGTTACTTTCTTATTAGTCTCGGTGATTCTGGCTGACTGTTCCTCCAGCTCCTCAATCACTTTGATATTACTCTGCACACTCTCGGATGAACTGTCAGCTATGCTGACCATCTCCACGGACTTGCTCTCAGTCTGTGCAATTGCTTCCTGAATATGGGCGGTCATAGTATTCTGTTCTTCTATACTTTTTGCTGTGGAATAAGCAGCATCAGATATCTCATTCATGCTGCCTGCAACAGACTTAGTACTTGTAACAAGCTCATCCATAAGCTGTGTACTTCTGGCTGTTTCATTCTGAACAGTCTTTGAAGTATTCAAAACATCATTAAGTATGCTATTAACACGCTCCTGCTCGTCTTTGGCTGCACCAAGTGCATCACCGTTGAATGCAATCGATATCTTTCCCGCAAAATATATTCCGACAATTACGGACAATTCAAGCATCGCCTGACAAAATGCATTAACATCCATAGCGCTGACACCGTGTACAGCCTGCATAACGAGTACCAGTATAAATGAAACGATTGCACCTATCGTTGTATAGAGCATTCTTCTCTTCCTGTAATACGGAATCTGTAATATAAGAATACCAAAAAGCATATAGTGAATAAATGTTGCATCCGTCTGTAACCCTATAAGAATATATATAATATATACGTCAATTGCGGCTGCAATACTCAGATACGAATTAGACTTATTCTTCACATTAATGATACCATTAATGATGCTTGCTGCAGCTACAACAGCCGTTACACCATATACAAGAGACTTATTAATCCCGCCATTGGCAAGCTTAAGCCACAGATAAACCAATACTACCACAGCCATAATGGATATTGACAGTATTGTAAAATGGTTAAGTCGCTTATATCTCTCATTAATGTCATTATATTTATAATTCACATTGCCCATTATAAATAACCTCCGGTCCTAGTAAGTTTATACTAACTACTTATAATTATGGTCTTGTGCTGATTTTAATGTCAATATCAGCCATATAAAAAATGCAAATATTACTGCTATGACAATCCATACGCCGGCATGTGAACTGTCTCCTGTATCAGGTGATGATATATCCCCGGCTGAATATGGAGCGATTGAAGCTGTTGTGGTTTCCTGTGATGCTGCCGTTGTCTCCTGCGGCTCTTTTGCCGTCGGCTTCTGTGCTGCCGCTGCTGGCTCCTGCGGTTCTTTTGTTGTGGTCTCCTGTGGTGCTGTTGTGGTCTCCTGTGGTGCTGTTGTGGTCTCCTGCGGTGCTGCCGTTGTCTCCTGCGGTGCTGCCGTTGTCTCCTGCTGGCTGCCGCCACTTATAACAGTAAAATCTGTTGCTGCCGTTCCACTTGCCGAAACAATCTCCAATGTATGCCTTCCTGCTGAAAGACCTTTTATGAATTCAGGAGTAAGCGTGATAATTATGCTGCCTTCCCTGGCAGAGAATTCCTTATTCTCCACAAGCTGCCTGCCATCAACCGCGACTCTGATAAAATCCGAATATGCTGCATCAGACCTGAATATTGCTGCCACTGCCGCCGATGCATCAACAGATGCATTATTGCCTTCTATTATTGAAGGCTTAAGCTTGTCCGTCACCGTATCTTTAAACTCAATCTCATGCGATGCGGCGTCATCAGCAAAATATCCTGAGCATATCCGGCAGAAATAATATTCCGTATTTCCTTCCTTTGCAGCCGTTGCCGCTTTGGCCTCAACGTGCTTTAACTGATGTGGGATTCTGTCAATTGCACTGCCCTTAGATATCATTTTGTCACAGTCTTTGCAATACATATCGCCTGTATATCCGGTCTCGCGGCATGTTGCATCCGATGCCCCTTTTATAAATGTATTCTTATGATTATCGGGATTGAGCTCTCCATATTCCTTATGACATACAGAACATACAGCACGCTCAACACATGTTGCCTCTCCTCCTGTATGTATGTGCTCTTCAAAGTCACCTTCAATTCTGAAAGTAAGACAGTTATCATCAACACTTTCTACTTCAATATATATATCAGAATAAATACCTATATCTTCTCCCGCTGAAAGCGCCGCATCTGATTTTGTATTATATGTGCCGCCAAGTACTTCATAATTCCATCTCGGTGATGAGAAATTCATATTGCTTGGAAATTTGGTACCGGTATCTATAAGATAGCAGACAAGACCGGATTTCATCGGAATTCTGTCAACCGTGTTACCGTTCATCTTATACAGGGTCTTATATTGAGAATCATACTTATTGCCATCTGTCTCAAAGTTTCTGTACTCAAGATACAGTGTCTTATTCTTAGCCGGTATATCAAGCTTATACCCTATTGCACCTTTACCGCCGGATGTCCCCAGCGCCCTGAGATTATATTCGCCATCCGCCACAAGTGTTTCAACGTCCCCTTCATGAACCCAGCCAAGCGCCTCCTTCTCTTTCACCGAAATAAACTGCGGCACCGGTGATATATGCTTAGCCATTAATGACATATAATATACAGGTGATGAATTGTAGGAATTGTACAAATCCCGCAGCCCCATTACGTGTCCCATCTCGTGTGTTGCTGCTGCAACAGACAACATAATTCTGCCGTCAGAATCCCTGAACAGATATCCGTTGGAATCTCCATCCGGTCTTGCATATGAATTGGTGATCTGTACATACCTGCTGCTTTTTATGGTGCCTTTGCCGGTGCCTATCTCAACATAATCCGCGTAATCCGTATAATTCCACAATGGTGATGCCCAGCTTACAGCAATGTTGTTCTGTGTCGTATTCTTATAAATTATTGTAATTGAATCTATTGTTCCGTTACCGTCTTTGTCGAGCTCGTCAAATGAATATGTCTTTGAACCGTCATAATCAGATATCACATTTCCGGCAGATATTGCAGCATTGACCGCATCTGACCATTCACGCTTAAGCTCATACATACGGGTTGCGGCCTCACTGTCATCTGCATAACCTATCTTATTGGTATCGCTGTATTCTGCATAGTATCCGCGTTGATGTGACAACCGGACAGAACCGCCATTATCAAACAGATATACACTCTTCATGCGAAGCCTGTCATCTGATACACTCCGGTAATAATCACTAACGCTATACTCTGCCGTATTATATGAATTATCTGTTATTTCCCTTACCGTGATTCCCTCATAAACATCATCAACAAATTCATCTTCATCTGCAAATCTTGCAAATACAATAAGATTTGTAAAATTAGAATCATCCTCCGCACGTACGCTATCACTTCTGCCGAATATAAATATTACAGCAAGTGCAAGCAGTACTGCTGCTCTGCTTTTCTTCATTAATTTTCTTTTCCTTCCGTTATGTTATGTATTTTATTATAACATATCTTAATTAATACAGTAGAAAAATTTAAGCAGACAGCATAACAAAAGCACCGGAATCGCTTCCGGTGCTTCATATTCACATTATGTATTGAATTAATCTGCCTGCGGGATGCAGCTTACAGATTCAATTCAATCAGCCTTCAATTGAAATGTACTTCTTCTGTTCAACTGCCGGCTTAGCTTCCTTCTTAGGTATGAACAGCTTAAGCATTCCGTGCTTAAACTCGCCCTTTACATCTTCTTCAGTAATCTCATCACCAACATAGAACGATCTCTCGCAGGCGCCTGCATAGCGTTCACGGCGGATATACTTACCTGACTTCTTCTCCTGCTCATCCTTGTCAAGACCCTTAGCAGCAGAAACTGTCATATATCCATTGTCGAGAGAAACCTTAACTTCATCCTTTGCGAAGCCCGGAAGGTCAATCTCAAGTTCGTATCCTTCATCCGTTTCCTTGATATCCGTCTTCATAACATTCTTTGCGTGATGTCCGTAAAGCTTCTTCTCAACATTCTCGAATGGTGCATCATTGTAAAATGAAAAATCATTCATAAAATTATCAAACAAATCTTCTCCAAAAATACTAGGCATTAACATAAGTCATCGCTCCTTTTTTAATATATGTCCACATTCTGTGAACATCTCATGCACGTTACCTTGTTTCCTGGAACCGGGATGTTATGAGAACTCATAGGACTTTCATTCATGTCCTCCTTTTGTTCTCTTCCTTCGTTCTGGCTATGTTATAGCACTAATTGTTAGCACTGTCAAGAGGTGAGTGCTAATTTTTTAAAATATTTTTGCAACCCCCGTAAATTCAAGGGTTACAGTACTTAAAATTTTTTATTAAGCCGTATTTTTGTGTCTACTGTACCATTTTTGTACCATTTTTTTCGAATTTTAAAAATTCCAGCTTAACATCTGTCTTATTATTAAGATGATTATATACATCCATTGTTACATCACTATGAGCATGCCCCATAACATATTGAGTAGCTTTAACGTTAATTCCAGCTCTGGCCATGTTTGTGCATCCGGTATGTCTTATGACGTGTGATGAGAATTGCTCCATAGCTGCTTCGGCGTTTGTGGAACGATTGTAACTTCTAACAATATTATATATGCTCCCCACTTCCTTTCCAGACAGAAAAAGACGCAAGCCATATTCTTATGACTCACGCCTTTCTGCATAACTTACTTTTCTATTCTTCTGTTTCTAATTCCACTCTCTGTAAAATATCTCTTACAATACCTGCATCTTCAATCAGATTAATTCCAAAACATTTTTTACCTGCGTCCTTCAAAGACGCACCAACATGATATGCTTTAGTTTTATCAAGAATTAAAAATCGATCATGAAATGCTCTTGTGTACTTCACATCCAGTTTAGGATACTGTGCATTAAAGTTATCTACATCTGTTTGAGATAATTTTGTCCGTTGCAATGTATAAACTGTAACCGCCACATTTTCTTTCTTCTTTGACAAAATATTTAATGTTCCTACATCCACATATCCATCTACCAGAACAATTTCCGTTTCTGCCTTCTGAATCAGTCCTATTAGTAAACTGAACGCATCATATATCTGACCATCAAAAAATATCTTTTGATTAGACTCCTCATGATCTGATATGTACTCAAAAATTTGCTCCAGCTTTTCATCTGTCTTTTTCTGATATTCCAGTTGTTTTAGCTCAACGTTACTAATCCTTTCAAACAAAAGTGCATTGTTGGCTATAAACCGTCGCATTTCTACAAATGCACGCATAATACCTATACTTACATTAATTGCCACCTCACTATGCAATACACTTGCAAGCATGGATATTCCCTGCTCTGTAAATACATACGGTAATGTACGTCTGCCACCATAACCATTTTCTGTTCCACTGCCATTTGAGGTGCCAAATTGGCATTTCAAGTTTTCATATTCATCTTTTGTAAGCTGAAATCGAAAATCTTCTGGAAATCTGGCAATATTTCTTTTAACGGCTCTGTTTAACGCTCCCGTTTCTACCTGATAAAGCATTGCCAGATCACTATCCACCATGACTTGTTTGTTTCTTACTACATAAATCAGATTTTCAATGTCCGGTGGCATGATTTCAACTATTTGTGTTTCCACTGGTTCCATTTCTCTTACTTTCTGATCCGCCATTCCATCTCCTCTATAACTTGAAATGCCAAGCTGGCATTTCAAGTTACTTTACCGCACAATCATTTCTTATGAGTTCCCAAAATCCATTTTCCCATTTTACCCTATTTTTCTCATTCTGCCTACTGCTATTTTTCATACAATAATGAGGTCGCAATCCACGACCTCATCACCTTCATTTAAACATAAATCAATTCCTTGAGAATAATCTCTTCTGCAATCGCTCTGTGCTGATTGGCAGTTCTTACCCATGCCATCTGATCTTTCTCCTTATCCAGCAGTGGGTCTTTTTCTTCCAACTGTTTCAGAATCACTTCTTCCCGTTCCATGGCTGCCTTGCCCACAACTTCCAGAAGATACTTTCCAATCGTATCCTGCAGAAGCATCACCTGATAGGTTGAATTTCGATGGTTCTTCAGATAATCTCTGCAAAGAAAACCATACTTGCCAAGTTGCTCCATCTGCTCACCAGATTTATAGGTGAGATTCGGGATCAGATATCCATTTATATTTATATACGTTAATTTCATTTTATTAGCACTCTCCATTTCTCATAATTTTTTGGCCACAAATTTACGACATTTACGACATTTACGACAAATCTGACACTGCTTTACAATACCTGACAAAATGACTGATGCCCCGTAAAGCCTGTAAAACAGACACTTCTAGGGCACACAAGACAGGGCAAAAATCGACTTCCACTGTCAAGAGGTGAGTGCTAATTTTTTTAAAATATTTTTGTGTATACTGTACCATTTTTTCAAATTTTAAATCTTCCATTTCATAACAGCATTTCTTACACGCCGGTCAATATCCAGACGTGCTCTGCGGCCTCCCACTGCTTTTCTTACCTCTTCCACTCACTCCCCAATCCCGGCTGCGTTTGTCATTGCATGTGTTAGTTATGTCTAACTCTTATTTTCTAAAAAACCGTGTGAAACAAAACTGTAATTCCACACGGTTTTTATTCCTCCAATTGCCGTTACTCTGCTGAAGTAATTGATTCTTTATCTGAGATATGCGCTCATATCTACATTACCGCCGATTCCGTTAACAGCTCCGTCGCTTCTGAACTGCCACATATCATATCTTCCGCCATATGTTGTCTCATCAATATCTGCATACTGTGCTACCCATATCTGCGCATATGATACAATGCTTCCTGCGTTAATATAGTTATTAAACCAAGACTTACTTGCATATACCATAGGCATTCTTCCAGCACTTGCTACAGTCTCACAGAACGCATTGATAACTGCTGTTCTCTCACCGGCTGAGAGGTAATTGCCTCTGCCCTGCTCTCCGCCGCCTCCGGCCCACTCAACATCAATTGCAAGTGGAAGATTAAGTCCGTTCATTGCTGCTTCCTGAACAATAAAGCTGGCTTCCTCTACAGCTTCAGCCGTATTGACTGCCTGTGTTACAAAGTACGCACCCACATTAAGTCCTGCTGCCCTTGCACCGCTTACATTCTGGTCGAATCTGCTGTCCTTAACAATACGTCCTGTTCCCCAGCCTCGGTACCCGACACGGACAATTACATTATCTATGCCTGACGCTCTGACTGCACTCCAGTTGATATCGCCATTATATGTTGAGACATCGATTACAAGAGTTGAGCTGAGTGCGCCGCTTGCATTGAAATAATAGTTAAGTCCGTCTATCCAATGCCATCCGGTGAATGCTGCTCCGTTATCAAGATACATCATACTTCCGCCATCAGCATACCAGCCGTCCAATACCTGCTTTGTCTCTTCTTCTGTTACCACGCTGAGTTCAACAACCTGGAATCTTCTCTGTGCCTGAGCCGTGGATTGTGCCTGTGTTGTTGTCTGTGCCTGCGTTGTTGTCTGTGCCTGCGTCGTTGTCTGTGCCTGTGTTGTTGTCTGCGCCTTAGTTGTCTCCTGCGGCTTAGTTGTCTCCTGCGGCTTAGTTGTCTCCTGTTGCTTAGTTGTCTCCTGTGGCTTAGTTGATGACTGATTCTGCGTCTGTCCCTGTGTTGCCGCAGCCTTAGACGAAGATGTAAGTCTTACCTCCGCCATATCCGAGAGCATATTAAGCTCTGATGCATCTGCAGTCTTATCAACTTCCACAAGCAGCTTTGATACAACATCATACTCGCCATCCGTAATCTTGTATGTGGATTTTTCATATACATATCCTGTAATTGAAGAACCACCGTCAAGGCTTATCGTCTGTCTGTTGTCATCGTTAATATAAGATTCAACATCCGAATAATTGTAATATGTACCTGTGTTATTAGCCGTGTATACAATCTCATCACCATTTTTCTTAAACTTTGTAATAGTAATGATTTTCTTTCCTGCTGTTACAGAAGGTTTGGTTACTGCAGGAAGCGTAGTTGCAGATATTGCAGTTGTCTGCTGCTGTGCCTCCGCTTCCCTTACTGCCTGCGGATCTTCCTTCTCGGTATCTGCATCCTGCTCGACAACCTGCTCCATGATATTGTCAATGACTTCATACCTGACTATAGTGGCTTCAGTTGCATCAGGAACTTCAAATCCTGCTTCGGCCTGAACGAGAAGCGTATATGTACCGGCATCAAGATTCTTTATCACAACCTCGCCGTTCTTGTCTTCATCCTTGTATGACATGGCATCTTCCTCAAGTGCATCAAGTGCTGCCTTGGTCTGGGCTGCCTGTGTCTGCGCCGCCTTAGTCGCACCTGTTGTTGCTGCCTGCGTAGTTGCCTGAGTTGCCAGCTCCTTCTGCTTTTCAAGGATCTTGTCTACCTTCTCCTTATTATCATCAAGGCTTCCCGAGAAAAGCTTAACAACAAAATCATGTCCCTCCAGTGCTGAACCCGACTCATCAAGTATCTTCGCCGTAATCGATGACTCATCCGCAACTGCCTCAAGCTTCATTCCCTGAAGCGGCATAGGATGTGTTGCTTCCTCAGTCTCAACAACTGCCTGTGCAACAACCGGTGAAGTCTGCGGTGATGCCGCCTTTTTATTAGTATTGCGTATAGTAAGTACAACAGCTGTTCCCGCTGCAACGGCAACAATAACAGCTGCTACGCCGGCAGCTATTGCATATCTGCCTTTCGTAAATGCTGCAATACGTCCGCCAACATGTCCAAGGAGCTCAATTACACCCTTAGACTCATCATCATCATCATCATCATCTGAATCGTCCTCATCGTCATTGTCATCAACGGAATCATCATTATCTTCATCTACTTCCTGAAGATCGAGTTCAAATACCCCGTCATTACCGCTCTGATTGTCATCATCTGTATCATCATACATTGCTATATAATTATCATCTGAATCGTCATCATCGTCCGAATCGTCCATGAGAAGAATATCTTCGATATCCTCTAATGCATCTGACAGATTCTGTGTCTCATCAAGGCTTATGTCCTCGATATCCAACAAATCATCATCGTTCTTCTTCATTTTGCCTCTTCCCTTAATATCCTGATATCCAATATTTACCGTAGTGGATTATATCACTATTATCCAATAAAATCCACCCTTGCACTACATTTAATACGTGGTAAGATCTGCCAGGGTTGCATCCGTGAACTTAATAAGTGTCTGCGGATTAATTATTATCTGCATGCCGCGTACACCTGCACTAACGGCCATCTCATCAAAAAGCTCACACGTCTCATCAATAAATGTGGGGAACTTTTTCTTCATACCTATAGGCGAACATCCGCCCCTTATATATCCCGTCACCCCAAGCAGATCCTTCATCGGAATCATCTCCGCATGCTTATTGCCTGATGCCCTGGCAACCTTTTTGAGGTCAAGTTCCTGATCCACAGGCAGGCAGCACACAAAATATCCTATCTTGTCACCATGCAGGACAAGCGTCTTAAATACCTGCTCAGGCGGCTGCCCAAGCTGTGCTGCAACATGCACCCCCGAAAGGTCGTTCTCATCCACCTCATACTCCTTAACATCATACTCAATCCCTGCTGCATCCAACTGCCTCATGGCATTAGTCTTATGATTTTTCATTACTGCTCCTATCTTTTCAGTCTGTAGAGGACTTCCTCAAAGCACACTCCGTCCGTCTCAGGAATATCATATTCCATTGACTTAAGTATGCATTCCTTTATAAATGCTGATGCCTTTTTTACTGACTTTTCAAGAGGTACCCCGTTGACAGCGTCGGCACATATTATTGATGCAAATATATCACCCGTTCCGCATCTTGTAGTACCTACAAGCTTAGAACGAAGCCGCCTTGCATTAACACTGCCGTCAGCATTCTCCTCATATACATAATTGGAAATATAACTGCTTCCCTGCCGGATTCCTGTTATAACTATCTTCTTCGGACCAAGCTGTGCTATCATTCCTGCCAGTTCGTGAAGCTGCGCGTCCGTATACTTCTCCCTGTATTCGGTTCCCGTAAGCATACACGCTTCCGTAACATTAGGTGTCACAATATCCGCCTCGCTGACAAGCCGCCTCATATCCCTGCACATATCTTCTGTATATGTTGAATATGCACTGCCTCCGTCCCCCATAACAGGGTCGACTATTACTGTTGTTCTCTCCGTCCTGAAATCATCTATAAAACGTCTTACAATATCAATCTGTCTGTGTGACCCCAGAAATCCGGTATAGATTCCTTCAAACTCAAGACCGAGCTTTCTCCACTCATCAATATACGGCTGCATCTTATCAGTGCAGTCATCAAAAAAATAACTGTCATATCCTGAATGATTGGAAAATATGGATGTAATAACAGGACAGCACTGGACTCCCATATATGAAATTATCGGAAGCAGCACCGTAGTTGAACACCTTCCAAATCCCGACAGGTCATTGATTGCAGCAACCTTTTTCTGATTATTGTGTCCCATATCCCTCATTACTTCTTCCTCAGATTACCGAATCTTGGCATCCTCTCATATGTGTAACCCTTAAGATCCTTACTGAGCATTGAACCAAGCTTTTCCTTATCAATTCTTAACACCATATATGCAAATGCAGCAAACATGGCTGCTTTAATTACAAATGGTACAACAGCCTGCGCAGTCGTTGTGTAATTAGTTGAATTAAATGTAAACGGAATAAGCATTACAAAATTAATAACCGCTGTAATTGCATACCATCTGCCATCAAGCTTTCCGTCCGCAACACCGCTGCATATCATCATAAGGCCTATATTCATAATCATATCCATACTGAGACTGATTCCCATAAGCAGCCATACAACAGGAGGTACATGAATCAGCGGTGATATTGTAGACACATACAGATCTACGGCCGCATCTGCTGACAGCCCCGTATTAAGAAGGAGTTCCTCAAGTCCCGCATGGTTAATTGACGATGCAAGCACACTCATAGTCATAATCGTTGTTATTCCATACACTGCGCCATCACCTACACCAAGCCCCAGTCCGGCGATAAATACATCTCCCGGTCCCTTATATCTGTCCTTAATTATGTTAGCAACACATATTCTCGCAATCGTGTAGAACAGTGTCATGACAAGTGATGTCATACATATCTCCATGCCTCCTGTCATTCCGTCAGGTCTTGCGAAGTCCGGAAGTATGCTTATGACAAAATTACTTCCCATAAATATAAATATCACATATCCCAGAACACCTGCTATGAGCGGCATTATCTTAGCTTTGTAACGTATGAAAATTACAAAAAGCAGCACAAGGAATACCGACAGTATAACCATGCCTCCTGCACTTATAAGGGATGCCGTGTTGTCCGGCACCGTCTGTGACATGTCAATCATAGATAAATCAAAACCATCATTCATAAAACATTAATCCTTTCCCACGCAAAAATGCGGTATCTCTATTATAAATAACCGAAACGGATTTTGCAATGCATTTAGACATTACAAAAGGACCGCCGCATACGCAGCAGTCCTCATGTACATAATCTTCGTTGTGTAACAATATATCTCTTCTAAATAAATTATATATATATTTTATCAGAAAAAGGCACACTGTAAAACTTCTTTGATTATAACTTTGTTACGTTAGTAGCCTGTGGTCCCTTAGCGCCATTAACTACGTCGAACTCTACCTCAGCGCCCTCGTCAAGTGACTTGAAGCCTTCCATGTTAAGTCCTGAGTAGTGAACGAATACATCGTTACCTGACTCGTCTGAGATGAAGCCGTAACCCTTCTGGTTGTTAAACCACTTTACTGTACCTTTCATTCCAAGTACCTCCGAATAAAAATAAAAATAATGAGGTTGAATTGTGAACAAATCATGTCCCTCAACCTCTTGTATCGTACCATATTCGCTATTTTGTGTCAAACAAAATTTAATCATTTCTTCATAGTTTTTTAACATTCTTAACGAGCTCTTCAAGGGCTTCAAGGCTCTCTATAAAGTTGACCTGATTGCGCAGCATCGACGAATTGGGAAAGCCCGCCGTGTACCAGGCAAAATGCTTCCTCATCTCTCTTATTCCGGTAAACTCGCCCTTACATTCCACAAGTAGTCCGGCATGCCTGAGTATCATATTACGGACATCTTCATCCGATGGACGCTGTGGTATTGTACCATTCTGAAGATATTCCGACACCTCCCTGAATATCCATGGATTACCTCTCGCAGCTCTTCCTATCATTACGGCATCACAGCCGGTCTCATCAAGCATGGCTCTGGCAGACAGCGCATCCGTTATGTCTCCGTTACCGATAACCGGAATATGCACTCTTTGCTTTACCTGTCTTATAATGTCCCAGTCTGCCTTACCGGTATAATACTGCTCTCTTGTTCTTCCGTGTACGGCAACACATGCTCCGCCGGATTCTTCAATTATGTGGGCAATCTCAGGTGCATTAATCATATCATCATTAAAGCCCTTGCGTATCTTCACGGTTACCGGCTTCTTCACGGCTTTTGCCATTGCACTCACTATCTGCCCGACAAGCAGCGGATTCTTCATAAGTGCGGAGCCTTCTCCGTTATTAACCACCTTAGGTACCGGACAGCCCATATTGACATCTATCGTATCAAATGGCAGCTCCTCAATTCTCTTAGCCATATCAGCCATAATCTGCGGATCAGATCCGAATAACTGGACAGCTACCGGGTTCTCCTCAGGTCTTACCTTAAGAAGTTCATCCGTATTTCTGTTATTATACATTATGGCCTTGGCACTTACCATTTCGGAATAGAGCATTCCACAGCCCTGTTCCTTGCATAACAGTCTGAATGGCAGGTCGGTTACGCCTGCCATCGGTGCCAGAATCACATTATTCTTAATCTCAACATTACCTATAAACATCAGTTTCCACCGTTCATTAAGTCAGGACTCAATTATTGCCAAGTGCCCTGAAGCCCGGAATAATCTCGTCATACTTCTGCTTAATCATGAGATAAAGACCGACTGTATTAGCCTTCTCTTTCTCATAATTCTTTATAATCGTATCGTAATTACGCATAAGGCAGTCTACAGCCCTCCGGCTTATCTTGCCGTTATCCGCATCACTTCTTAATATATCTTTTATCTTGTCTGCATCAAAGCTTTCTTTATAGCTCCTCTTGCCATAGAGTGCGCTGAGTATATCTGCCACAGCTACTATCTGCTGCGGGAATGTCAGATCTTTCTCTGTAAGTCCTGCCGGATATCCCGAACCGTCAAGCTTCTCATGATGCCTCGCCGCAATATCCCTTATGTCATCATCCACTATTCCGTCAAGAATCTCTCTTGTTATTGTAACATGTGAACGCATAATCTCCATATCGGCATCGTTAAGTCTTCCCGGCGACTCAAGTATCTCAACCGGAATTGCAAGCTTGCCAAGGTCATGAAGCAGTGCACCATAGTACAGATTCTTAAGGTCAACACTTGACAGTCTCATAAGGCGTCCGAGCTGCTGCGCAAAATTGACTGTTGACATCGTATGTATTACGGTAAATTCGCTTCGGAAATCGATTGTATATACAAGCATATCAAGATATGCCCTTCTCTCACGCTCGTTAAGTTCAAACTTGTCCAGCAGTTCATTAATCTCATCCTTATAGCTTCCGTCAGACAGATGTTTAAGTATTCCGTACCGGGCATCCGCCTTGAAGAATAATTCAAGCGCAGCTCTTGAGAATCTTACATCCACATTATTAATAAAATATGACTTATCCATCACCCCGCTCTTCTGCTGCATATATGTATCCATCTGATCAGCGAGTGCAAGACATTCTGTTATATGCTCATGCTTTGACTCAACCGCTTTCAGCTTCTTATAAGCCAGATGGTGATACAGCACGATATCCGCAAGATTGCCAAGAGGTGTAAAATACTTAAGGAAAAGATATCCGTAAACAGAATGTTCCCATACAACAATATTCTCGAAATCGGCTACATTCTTAATATTCTCCTCGCGGTACATTCCTATATCATGAAGCATTGCAACCATTGTATAGTTGACTATCTCAGCATGTGTATATACTCTTTCGTACTCCAGCATCTTTGAAACTATATATCCTACCACTTCTCCGTGATTGACTATATTGCGGTTAACCATGGAAAGTGTTCTTCTTATGATTTCATATATGCCCTTGCATGTGGAAATTCCCATTCCCTTATCTACCCCGTTCCTGTAGTCTTCTACACATGGCATTATATCCCATAACTGCGTAAGGTATCAATAGTAAAATGTATACAACCGTATATTGGCATTTGGCTTCCCACATAAAATGAAACAAAAAGCCGCCGACAAATATGAGTGCATATATAAGTTCCTGTAAGTCTGACCTTTTAAAATTAAGTACGAAATATGCGAATGCACCACCCAGTATCACACTCTGCATTATATTCATAAATTTTATAAGCAGGCTGTTAACTGAAGTACCGTCAGTATATATAGCTTCCATTGATGGCATTACTTTATGATTGGCAGTCTGCATGTCCCCAATAAACGTAAAACATTCAAATGTAGGATTATTCCACTGCGATGCCGTCTTTTTTGCAAAGAACTTAACTGTATATGCAGGATTTTTTAACATATAAGGAATTCTCTGTCTGAGATATTCCCTGCACTGCTGTGACTCAGCCGCCGTATCCCCATTATTATCCGCATATACCCTGTCGTTATATCCGTTATACCAGCCCTCTGCCCTGCCGGGGCTTTCCTGAAGTCCCATTGCAACCCATGCAAGATGCGGTACTCCGTCACTTGCGGCATCGCCGGATATTGCAGTATATGCAGCTGATGTAAGCGGACTTACCATCATATTAAGTGCTGTCATAAGCACTGCTGCTGCGAGCATCTTCCTGCTTCTTGTCTTAATCAGTGTAATCAGCTCTGTAATGAGGAGTGCTGCAAACACAATCATATAATTAGACTTGAATACGCATGCAAGTGCCACCATGACTGCTGACAGCACGCCATGCCTCATATGTCCGTCTCTGACAAAACGTACAAGCATATAGCACGCCGCCATGGCGCATGCCATTCCGAGCATCGTTCCATAGACAAACATGACATATATTGAAAACGGCAGGAACATACACATGACAATAACGCTTACCGCTGCAATATCTTCGCCAAACACTTCCTTTATAAGTCTGTATATGTAGTAATATGCAATAAAAAGTGCTGCAAGATTAATCAGCTGAAGTGCAATATAATTGTCCGTTCCGATAAAATTAAACAGTGCCCATATAAATACAACCATTCCATTCTGGTTGGGATACTTCTGCATATACCGAATCGTTGTCTGTGTAAAATCTTCCGACAGGTCATTGCGTATTATCCGTCTTGCGACCGCACATATCATTCCCGAATCCGAACCGGGTGCCATCTGAGTTCCGACTATAAGCGCAAACAGAAAAATTCCAAGCAGTACACATGCCGCAGCTGCGGCTTTTCTAAATTCCGGCTGCTTCTTAATCCTGACGGCAGCAAATGTAATTGCGGTAACGGCAAGTACTGCTGCAAGCTGCACAATAAAATTGTCTGCCCTGTATGTCGTATGCTCACTTTGGGATATGAATGACGTACCGCACAATGCCATTGCGAACAGTACACCCGTAATAACAATCATAAGCACTCCGACAGTATACCTGTATATTTTATCGAGAACCATACCACATTTCATTCCTTCAGATTCCATTTTCAAATTCATCCAACAGCTCCTCAAATACATCCAATGCGGCCTCAACAGGAGCCGGTGATGTCATATCTATGCCGCACAGCTTAAGAAGTTCAATCGGATGCATAGAGCTGCCGCCTGAAAGGAATCTGAAATATCCCTCACGGGCACTGTCATCCCCCTTCTTATAACCGTCAATAAGTGACCGGGCTATAGCAATTGCTGCCGAAAAGCCTGTTGCATACTGATATACATAAAAAGGCGTATAAAAATGCGGTATTCTTGCCCATTCATACTCAATCTGTTTATCAAGTACCATATCACTTCCGAAGTACTTTTCATTCAGCTTCCTGTATATATTGCAAATGTCCTGCGCCCCAAGTGCTTCTCCATTCCGTAGTGCCTCATGCGTCTGCATTTCAAATTCAGCAAACATCGTCTGTCTGAACAAAGTTCCCTTGAACTGCTCAAGGAAATGATTAAGCAGATACTTTCTTTCCCTATTGTCCGTACACTTCTCAAGAAGACTTCTCATAAGCAGTACTTCATTACATGTAGAGGCCACTTCTGCAACAAATATCCTGTATCCTGCATATACATGCGGCTGCTTCTTATTAGAATGATATGTATGTATTGCATGCCCCATCTCATGTGCCAGCGTGAATACATCATCAAGTCTGTCCGAATAATTAAGGCTTACGTAAGGATGTGTCCCATACTCTCCCCATGAATACGCACCGCTACGCTTGCCCTGATTCTCCCTTACATCAATCCATCCACCGTCAAAGCCTTCACGGAGTATCCTGCCGTAATGCTCTCCGAGCGGTCTCATTCCTTCAATCACCATCTCCTTGGCTTCATCATAGTCTACCTTCATACTGTAATCCGGAACCATAGGTGCATAGACATCATACATATGAAGCTCATCAACTCCGAGTGCCCGCTTACGCAGCCTTACATATCTGTGCATAAGCTCCATCCGCCTGTTCACTGTATCTATGAGATTTGTGTATACATTAACCGGTATATTATTCTGTGAAAGATACATCTCAAGAGATGAACCGTAATTACGCACTCCCGCATAGAATCCCGCCTGCTTAAGATTGGCTGTATATGCCGCCGCAAGCATATTAATATGCCCGGCATATTCCCTGTACAGGCTCTCAAAAGCTTCTTTCCTTACACGCCTGTCGCTGCTCTCCATAAATCTCCCATATACGCCATTGGTAAGAGACGCACTTTCTCCGTTCTCGTCCGTGATATCTGCGAACCTGATATCTGAATTGTTGAATTGTGAAAATATATCCTTAGGCGCACTCTGCATAACCGACGCCTGTGCAAGCAGCTGTTCTTTGTCTGCTGAGAGTGTATGCGGCTTCTCCAGAAGGATATCCTCTATCATATGCGTATAATGTCCTAAATTTCCATTCATCCAGCCGCGCAGGATATTCTCGTCAATTGCCAGAATCTCCGGTTCAATAAATGAATATTCAGAAGCAAACTTAACTACAAGCGATTGCGCTTTCTGCGCCATCCCCTGACTCGCAGCATCTGACATATCTTCATAAAGCCTCATATATGCATATACATATATCTTCTCTGCTTTCTCATCAAGTTCATCATATATCTTTATTGCGTCAAGGAGCGTCTGCGCTGAATCAGCGAGACGCCCTCTGTATTGAAGTCCTTTATTTAATTCATCCGCAAAGCAGTCATAATCAGACTGCCACGCAGCATCATCTTCGTATATATCCTCAATGCTCCACTTGTCTGTCTTAGCAACGTCACATCTTAACATACTGTTCTCCTTACATACTATGAATCAAGCTCCGGACCATATACAGTCGCTGTTATTGCAAGCGCGCCGTGTCCTATATGACATGCAACACTGAGTGACAGCGGATCCATATGTAAATCATATTCAGGAAATGCTTCCCTTATCTCTTTTTCCCACACGGCTGCCTCTTCAGGATTACCTGTATATGCTGCACCAATATGAATTCTCTTATTGCCTGCCGCATCTGCAAATCTTGTCTCAAGGTCATGTTTAATGGCGCTAATCATCGTCTTCTTAGCTGCCTGCTTGCCGCGGCACTTTGCAAATGCATCAAGCTTCTCACCCTGTATCTGCAGTACCGGATTAAGCTTAAGTATTGTACCGATTGCAGCCGCTGCAGGTGTTATTCTGCCACCCTTCTTAAGATACTTAAGTGTATCAAGTGTTATATAAATACTCGACTCCATCTTAGACTCTTCAAGCAGCTGCTTAATCTCCGCCGCACTGCGTCCCTGTGCCACATACTGCTTCGCATCAAGAACCGACTGTCTCATCGTAACAGATATTCTCTGGTTATTGACAACCTGTATTCTTCCATCGTAATCCTCTGCAAGCATTGTTGCTGTCTGGCAGAAGCTGCTGAGACCGCTCGACATAGGTATAAATACAATTTCATCATACTCCTTAAGAAGTTTCTCCCATGCATCAATGCATTCTCCGGGAGACGGCATTGATGTTGATATCTCCGAATCCTCAACCAGATGCTTATAGAATTCCTCCTGTGTAAGATTTATATCTTCAAGATACATCTGGCCATTAATAAAAAACGGCATCGGTATTACACTAACTCCAAGTTCTTTTGCTTCTATCTGCGTAATTCCGCTATTGCTGTCCGTAAGTACTGCTACCCTGCCCATTCACATACGCTCCTCTACAAATAATAGTTAATTATACATTCAAATATGGCAAATAGCAATGTTGTAATGAATACCCTGTTTCGTGGCATTACAATTTACATATTGCAATATTTCATACTTAAAGATACATACTGAGAAATTATACATAACTCATTGGTTGATTAAACATTCGATATCCTATAAAATAATACATAAGTTTTGTTATCAAAACGCAACTATTTTCAATTATGAGAGGAGAATAAGAATCATGGGATTTCTTACAGGTAAGACAGCCATTATCACAGGTGGAGGACGCGCCGTATTAAGTAACGGAAGCTGCGGTTCTATCGGCTATGGTATTGCAACTGCTTATGCAAAGGAAGGGGCTAGCCTTGTCATAACAGGACGTAACGTGCAGAAGCTTGAGGATGCCAAAGAAGAACTTGAGCGCCTTTACGGCATCAGGGTTCTTCCTGTCCAGGCTGATGTAAGCGCAGGTGCCGACAATGAGGCTGCCGTTCAGAACGTAGTTAAGCAGGCAGTTGATACATTTGGGAGAATTGATGTACTTATCAATAATGCACAGGCCTCTGCTTCAGGTGTAACTCTTGCAGACCACACAACAGAGCAGTTTGACCTTTCCGTATATTCAGGTCTTTATGCTGCATTCTACTACATGAAGGCATGTTATCCATATCTTAAGGAGACTAAGGGAACAGTAATTAACTTTGCGTCGGGTGCCGGACTTTTCGGCAACTTCGGACAGTGTGCATACGCTGCTGCCAAGGAAGGTATCCGTGGGCTTACAAGAGTTGCGGCTACAGAATGGGGGCCTGACGGAATCAATGTCAATATCGTATGCCCTCTTGCATGGACTGCCCAGCTTGAGAAGTTCCAGCAGGCTTATCCTGATGCATTCAAGGCTAATGTTAAGATGCCGCCTGCCGGACATTACGGCAACGTAGAGACTGAGATAGGACGTGCATGCGTACAGCTTGCATCTCCTGACTTCAAGTATATGAGCGGTGAGACAATAACACTGGAGGGTGGAATGGGGCTTCGTCCTTAAGCTCCGGCAATGCCGCATAATCACATAATTTACGGAGATTAGGTTACCATATGTCTGATAATATTTTTACAATAAAAGCATACAACAGCTTAACCACGGATGTTCTTGAATGTATTGAGAGCCTTAATTCCTGCATGCCTGAATACGAGCTTTATTATGAAGATGAGGTTCAGGCTGATGCTGACGTTTTCTTTGCTGCCTGGGATGGCAGCCGTCTGATAGGCTTTCTTTCATTCATCTATGTCCCGGGATGTGATGAAGCTGAGATTACTGCACTTGTAGCTCCTGATATGCGCAGCAGGGGTGTGTTTGGCTTACTGCTTAATGAAGCGTGGCGTTCGGCCGCGCTTCTTAACATAAGCCATTTTTATTACGCACCTGTCCACACATCAGACAATACACCGGATACAGCATCCAATCCTTCACCTGCATACTCACATTCTGAGTATCTTCTGAAGCTCGACTGTAATAATTATCCGGCAGGGAATTCCGATAATGATTCCGGCTCTGCTTTATATGGGGGACTTCCGGTTCCTTTGCAGGAACAGCTTGCGGCTGCCAGCCTTTTTTTCCATGAAGATGAAGAAGAGGAATCAGTGTTCTGCTGTATAACTGATTCCGAAGATAATATCCTGTCATCCTGCTTCCTTGATGATGAGAATTCCTACATATGCATCTGGGGTGTTGAGACAGACGCACATCACCGCCGTAAGGGGCTTGCATTGCTTCTTATGCAGTGTATCATAGCTGCCGCATTAACAACTTCCAATGATAACAATATGCCTGCGCCTGTATTCATGCTTCAGGTATCAGGAAGGAACACGGCTGCACTGAATCTGTATAAAAAATGCGGCTTCCTTACAGAAAGCCGCATTGATTATTATTCGCTCCATTCATAATTACGCAGATGCCCATGAAGCCTCATATCCGCAAAATCATGCTGTCTTAAAGCTTCATACAGAACTATTGCAACCGAATTGGACAGATTCAATGAGCGTATGTCGCCTATCATAGGTATTCTTATTGCAGTATCCGGATGCTGCACAAGTATATCTTCAGGTATTCCTGCACTTTCCTTACCAAACATAATATAGCAGTCATCTTCATAGCGCACATCACAGTAGGTATGTGGTGCCTTCGTTGTTGCCATATATATCTTGGCTCCGGGATTCTTCTCAAGAAAATCTTCATAGTTATCATACACTGTTACATCAAGCTTGTCCCAGTAATCAAGCCCCGCCCTCTTCACCATCTTTTCATTGATATGAAATCCAAGCGGTTCTATGAGATGCAGCCTTGCTCCTGCTGCCACACATGTACGTCCGATATTACCGGTATTCGCAGGCATCTCCGGTTCATGCAGTACTATATTTATCATTCTTCCTCACCTTTTATCGCAATATCAACTTCAACGAATGTCTCTCCGTCTGAGAGCAGAGGCACACATACATCTTTCGTATAAGCGGTACTAACACTGAATGAACCATGACAGAATGTAGGGGGTGTAATATCCACAGCAATTCCCTTCGTTGAAAGAATTGTCGCGGCATTACCCATAATCATGTTGGTAAGCTCACTTATGGCACTTACCGCAAGTTCATTCATCTCTGTAATCTCCATCATCGCCATCCGGCTTACGACCGACAGTGCATTCTTCTCATTGAACACAAGCATTACCTGTCCTCTGAGCTCGCCCGTAAGTCCGATCATTATCATTACAGTATCCTCTTTAAAATCTCCGCCTTTTACGTATGGCTTACCTACTTTAAGTTCGCACTGGCATACATCTCTTATCACGCTCGATGATGCCATAAGAAATGGGTTAATAAGGTTTACATTAAAATCCGCCATAGTATCTCCCTCCACGAATACAGGAACCTCATCAAACTCATCATTCGGCCTGAAGTTTATTAATAAATCTCTGTAATCGCTCTAATCCCTTTTTCAAATCAGTAAGTGAATATGCATAAGATATTCTCAGGAAGCCCTCTCCGCAGTCACCGAATGCCGTTCCAGGAACTACAGCAAGCTTCTCCTCTCTAAGCAGCCTGCTGGCGAATTCATCTGATGAAAGTCCGAACTTCTTAATTGATGGGAATACATAAAATGCTCCAAACGGTTCAAAGCATTCAAGTCCCATTCCTCTTAATGCATCTATCAAAAATCTTCTTCTCTGGTCATATGCTTCTACCATCTTTGCGACTTCATCATCGCAGTTCTTAAGTGCTTCGACAGCAGCGAACTGACTGTTGGTAGGTGCACACATAATTGCGAACTGATGAAGCTTAATCATCTGGTCCATAATCATCTTAGGTGCTATAGCATACCCCAGTCTCCATCCTGTCATTGCAAATGCTTTTGAAAAGCCGTTAATCGTGACAGTTCTGTCATGCATCCCCGGAAGGCTTGCTATCGATACATGCCTGCCCTTATATGTCAGCTCCGCATATATCTCATCAGAGATAACGTACAGGTCATGCTCTATAATAACCGGTACAAGCTCCTCAAGTTCTTCCTTAGTCATAATTCCACCTGTCGGATTATTCGGGAACGGAAGCACCAGAATCTTAGTCTTGTCTGTTATACTCTCTTCAAGCTCCTTTCTGGTAAGCTTGAACTCATTCTCTTCCTTGAGATTAATTATTACCGGCTTGGCATCTGCCATAACCGCACATGGCAGATACGATACATAGCTTGGCTGTGGAATAAGCACTTCATCTCCCGGATCTACCATTGCACGAAGTGCAAGGTCTATTGCCTCGCTTCCACCGACTGTTACCATAATCTCATGAACAGCATCATAATGCAGGTCATATTTTCTTGAGATATAATTGCCAATCTCAATACGCAGTTCCTTAAGGCCCGCATTAGCAGTATAGAACGTTCTTCCTCTCTCGAGTGAATATATGCCCTCTTCCCTTACGCTCCACGGAGTGTCAAAATCAGGCTCACCAACGCCAAGAGAAATAGCATCCTGCATCTCACTTACAATATCAAAAAACTTTCTTATTCCTGAAGGCTCAATCTGTGTGACCTTCTTTGCTACAGGGTTTCTCATGGTGTCACCAGCATCCTCTCATCTTTGTCAGGCACATCAAGAACCGTGCCGTAATCTTTATATTTTTTAAGAATAAAATGTGTTGAAGTGCTAAGAACAGATTCAAGCGGTGCAAGCTTGCTCGAGACAAACTGTGCTACGGACTTCATTGTCTTACCCTCGATAATTGCAGTAAAGTCAAATCCGCCAGACATAAGATACAGTGATGTAATCTCCTCGTAATTGTAGATTCTCTCTGCTATACTGTCGAATCCTACGCCGCGCTGTGGAGTTACCTTAATCTCTATAAGTGCAGTAACCTTCTCATCGCTTGTGTTATCCCAGTTAATCAGTGTATGATAGCCGCATATGATATGCTCTTTCTCCATATCTGCCATCTCATTAGCTATTACAGTCTCATTCGTTCCAAGCATTGTCGCCATATCTTTAATATCAATACGGCCGTTTTTTTCAAGCATATTCAGGATCTTCTCTCTCATTATCCTTCTCCATTCTATTATATTAAAGCTGTATAAACCTTTCTGATTCCTCATTACGCGGTACATCCAGATAACGCACCTCATCTTCAAGATGCATCATCTTAGCCTTCTCCTTAGTTGTATGTCCGATAACAACAGCGTCATAGCCATTCTCATTAAGTACATCAACTATACCACATCCATCTTCAGCTGTCATCAGCATACATCCCGTAGATGATAACTCATAAGGATTAATATCAAACAGCTCGCACATCTCGATTATCTCCTGCTTTACAGGAATATCTCTGAGATTAATATCAAAACCACATCCATTATCCGCTGCCAGCCGCCACAGTGCTGCGTATATACCGCCATCGCCTGCTGCCACAAGGTATGATGCTCCTGCCCCCGCTGCAAGTGACGCCCTGTCTGCGACAGACAGCTTCCCCGCGTCTGCAGCCGCCGCATTAATGACACTGTCAGCATAGACTTTCTTTGCCTCATCCATATGCGAATCCAGCACATTCATTATGCCTGACATTCCGATACTTCCTGATGCGATTATATCAAGATTACCGCCCGCCTTTTGCATACCGGCAGGCATTCCCTCACTGCTTCTGCCAAATGCACTTGCTGTTATAACAGGCTTCCGTATGTGCTGAGATGTACTGACCGCAACATCCTCAATATGTGTCCCACACGTTCTGCACTGCGCATCTATATCTGCAATGAGCTTTTTGAGTAACTTCTCATCATAGCTGTCAGGGATTGTAACCGCCGCATTAATGCCTTCCGGCTCCCCGCCGCGGCACGCAAGAGCATTACATGCATCAATAACCGCATATCTTCCATTGCTGACTGCTGATAATATGCCCTGGCTGCCTGATCTGTATTCAGTTATATTCTTAAGTACGCTTCTTCTGAAAACTGTATCCGAGAGCATAATATTCTCCATTCCTGCGCTACTTTATGCGCATCTCAGGTTCGTGCATAAGCATTGTAATTGACAGCTGTACAGTACAGGTATTACAATATTCCAAGTACTGAGCTTAACACAAGCGGTGCTACCATCGCTATTATCATTATAGATATTACTACAACAAGGATTTTTTTATTCTTTTTGCTTGTAAAATTAATCATAATTTTCCTTTCAGGAGGTTTTCGATGATATTTATTATTGTTCTGATTCTTTCACTTGCATTCACGGCTTTTGTAAAATACACTTACCGCCGTGACAGATTAACCGAATCGGCTTATCTTGAGCGTGAATCCAGGGCCAACGCCACAAGAAGGCAGAGCCTTGATTCTCTTGATTATATCACAATCCCGCTTGATTCCCTACCATTTTTTTCAAATCCCTCAAAAGAAATTGCTTCCTGTCAGGAAACAATCAGGCATCTCGCATCATGCAGGATAGTAAATCTTCAGGGAATAACCAACACAGACCTTAAGCTTACTTACGGTGCTGCCAATCTGCCCGCACTCTCTGAGTATGATAATAATTATGCATCACTTACCGGCACCATAGTAAAGTGGGGTGAGCAGCTCATTAATGAAGGTCATGTTGAAGAAGCTGTCCGCGTCCTTGAATTCGGAATCGAATGCGGTACTGACACAAGCAGCAACTACATTCTGCTGGCATCCTGCTATATAAAAAACGGAGATTCAGACAAATTCAACAATCTCCGTAACCGCGTTCATATGCTGAACACTCCGATGAAAAAGTATATTCTCAAAAAAATGGATGAGCTGAATGCCTGACCACGTACTTAATATACCGGGATTCTGCCATACTGTCCGATAATACCATCAATCATGCGTGAGGCCTGGCTCTTTGTCATACTGTCTATTGGAACTGTTACCGCCACATTATGGTATTGAGCAAGTGCCGTAAGGTATTTTTTCTGTGCCGGCGTTATCGGCGAATCCTTCTTAACGCTATAATTAAGAACCATTGCCTTATTGAACATCTCATCTTCCGGATTAACAGCATACAGTGCGTAATACAGCTTCGATGCACTTATCGCATCATCAAGCGCCCTGTGGCTCTTGCCCGGGTCTATCTTAAAATGCTCGCACAGTGCCGGAAGATTCTTATGTGGAACATCCGGGAGAATTCTTCGCGCAATCTTAAGCGTGTCAATTCCTTCTTTTGCATATTCCAGCTTACTGTTAGCTGCTGCTTTTTTTATGAAGCTGTAATCAAATATCACATTGTGTCCGAGAATCGGAACATCCTTTGTATATGCAATCATATCAGCAATTATATCGGCAATTACCGGTGCACCCGCAACATCTTCATCTGTAATGCCTGTGAGAGACGTTATTCTCGGACTTATTGATATCTGTGGATTGACAAATGTTGAAAATGTGCTCACGACACGTCCACACTCCACTTTTGCCGCCCCTACCTCAATTATCCTGTCCTCAGCAGGATTGGTTCCGGTTGTCTCCAGATCTATGGCAACATATGTATCTATCATACCTTTGTATTCCCTGTCTAGTCTATATCACTCTTATCTCTTTTTCTTACCTGCTGTATCTTCCGGATGTTCCTGTCTGTACTTTTCGTACAGATCCGGTCTGAACTTTTTAGTTCTCTCAATTGACTGTTCAAGTCTCCATGCTTCAACCTTAGCATGGTCACCGCACAGAAGAACCGGTGGAACTTTCCTGCCCTCGAATTCCTCAGGTCTTGTATATTGCGGATACTCAAGAAGATTGTCGTGGAAACTTTCAAACTGAGCTGACTCATCGTTATTAAGCACACCCGGCACAAGTCTCGCCACGGCATCCATAACAACCATAGCCGGAAGCTCACCGCCTGTCAGAACATAATCACCTATAGATACATAATCCGTAACTATCATCTCAAGCGCTCTCTCGTCAATACCTTCGTAATGTCCACACAGGAATACAAGTTCATCCTCCTGTGCAAGCTCCCATGCCATCTGCTGGTTAAACACCCGTCCCTGCGGTGTAAGATACACAACCCTCGGCTTCCTTCCTATGCTCTCTTCAACCGAACGATATGCCGCACATACCGGAGCAGCCTGCATAAGCATTCCTGCCCCGCCTCCATATGTGTAGTCATCAACCTTCATATGCTTATTGGTTGAAAAGTCCCTGATATTCACAGCATCAACCGAAAGCTTTCCTTTGCTGATTGCCCTCCCCATAATACTTGTATTCATCCCGTCAAGTATCATCTGTGGAAACAATGTTAATACATGAAAATTCATCTCCCGTGCTCCGCTCTTACTTAGTCATCTCTGCAAGCGTATTCAGAAGGAATCCGTAATACTCATTCTTAAGGTTATATCCATTGCCTGTCACTGCCGAATTAAGATATCCCGAAGAATCCTGGAATGCAGAATTAATATCCGTAAATGTTGCCCCTGATGTTGCCGCAACCTCTTTTAACTTTGCATTAAGTGCCTCAACATTACTCATTGTAATGTAAATGCTGCTCTTGCTCTCACATGCCTTTGTTATAGGTGTTACAGAAACAAGATATATCTTTGCTGCTGGAACTGTCTGCTTAATCTGTGTAATAAGACTTGCAAAATCCTGTGCAATTGAGTCTACAGTCTTGGAGTTGTAGTTAAGATCATTAAGTCCAAGCATGATATAAACCTTCTCAGGATTAGATGATGCAAGCTGGCTCACCTTATCCGCTGCTTTTGATGCAGTAAGATTAGTATCAGCTATTATCTTATCTGAGCCCAGATACTTATAGTATTCCATTCCCGATACAATTGTATCGCCAATAAATACACTCTTGCTGTATGATGCCTCACTTGTAAAGTCCTCAGCCGCAGCCGTCTTAGTAGTGGATACAACACCTCCCGCTGCCTGTGTAGCTGCCTGTGTAGTCTGCACTTCTGTCGATGCCTGTGTCTGAGTCTGGGTATCAGCTCCCTGTGTTACCTGAAGCGGTCCCATTGAAGGCTTTGAATAGAGTGACTCTTCCTCCTGCTTCTTGTCATTGGCACATGAACGGACACTGAATGCCACTATTACCACAAGAATTATAATTGCGATACCGCCGAATATATAGTTCTTGTATTTGTTCCATGTACGCATCTTCTTATTCAGCTTAATGTCGGTAAAACGACTGTCATCCGCATCATCAAGAGGTATATATCTGCGTCCTTCAGCTCTCTTCGCCTGTGCACCGGGATTAGGCATTCTTCTCGGTCTGCTCTGTCCCGGTCCCGACTGTCTCTGAGGGCTTCTTTCCTGTCCGGCAGCGCTTCTCTCTCCACTCTGCTGTCCCTGTTGGCGTGGGCGTCTCGCCGCGCCCGAAGATGCACTTCCTGCGCCCTGCTTTGCCTGCTGTCCCTGCGGGCGCTGACGTCTCGGTGTCCCCGATGAAGGTGGGACTGACTTAGCAAGTCTTCTCGGCTCTCTCATTCCGTCAGCCTTAGGCCTGCTCTCCTGACCTGCCTGTGAATTCTGTATATTGTTTAATTCGTTATCTCTCTTATCCATATATTCTCCAATCTAATACTGTATCTTTCTTAGTATTACCGCAGATGTTCTTCTTAATCCAAGATCCAGATATCCCCCCGGCACACTGTATCCAAGACGTTCCGTGCTATATCCGCCATCATACGTCACAAGCACCTGCTCCACATCATCATGCGAAGTAAGTCCTGTCTGCCATGCCGGTATATTCACACGTCGCTCGTCATCACCGTTGTTAATGACTACGATAACCACATCATCCTCGCAGAATCTTCCATAGCATATAAGATTATGTTCTGCGACAAGCATCTTATATGATCCATGCATAAGTGCAGGACTTGATTTGTGCACAGCTATTATATCCCTGTGAAATGCTATAAGTTCCTTGTCTTCATGTCCCCACGGATATGTTCTTCTGTTATCAGGATCGGTCCATCCACATACACCGGCTTCATCACCATAATATATCGTCGGTGCGCCCGGCCATGTCATCTGAATAACTACTCCCTCCATAAATACGGCTTTATTGACGCCCTGGGATGCAGCATCCGAACCTTTTGATGCAAGCCTGCCGACAGTCCTGTTAGTCCTTGTAAGAAATCTTGAATGATCATGGTTAGACAGTTCATTCATGGCAATACCAACTGCCTGTCCTCCCATTCTTGCCATATTGTGATTCATTACGCCAAAGAAATTATCTACATTGCCAAGCATATCCTGCCTGAACTCATCGCTGTGCTTCTGCATTCCTGTAAGAAACCATGTAACAGGTTCCATAAATGCATCGTAATTCATTATGGTATCCCACTGGTCACCCTGCAGCCAGTCATATGAATCTCCATAATTCTCAGCAAGAATAAGCGCATCAGGGTTGGCTTTCTTCACGACATTACGGAACTTACGCCAGAACTCATGGTTGTACTCCGTACCATATCCAAGGTCTGCCGCCACATCAAGTCTCCAGCCGTCGACATTATACGGTGCCGATACCCACTTAGCTGCTATTCTCAGTATATATTCTTCAAGTTTTGGTGATCCCTGATAATTAAGCTTCGGAAGCGTATCATTGCCCCACCAGCTGTCATATGAATTATTATCAGGCCATGTATCCCCGTAGAATTTGAAGAAGTCATGGTAAGGGCTGTTGCGGTCTACATATGCCCCCTTCTCATAGTTCTCCTCTGATGCATAATATATATGTTCTCTGTCAAGCCATTTGTTGAACGAACCGCAATGATTGAAAACTCCGTCAATAATGACCTTCATATTCCTTCTGTGCGCTTCACTCACAAGCTGCGCAAAGAATTCATTGCCTGCTTCGAGATTATTCTTTCCCGTAACTCTCTTTATATATCTAGAAGCCTTTGTATTGTCATTATCCCCCTCGTCAAGCAGGCTTCCGCCATCATCTGTAATCCTGCCGATATGTGGGTCTATATAATCATAGTCCTGAATATCATACTTATGATTAGACGGTGACACAAATAATGGATTAAAATATATTACGTCAACACCGAGATCCTGAAGATAATCAAGCTTATCCATAACGCCCTGAAGATCACCGCCATAGAAACGGCGCACATCCATCTCATTAGGTCTTGAATCCCATTCCTCTACACGTTCAACATGCTGACCGATATATGCATATTCATTAGTAAGCACATCATTGGTCTTATCCCCATTACAAAAACGGTCAACAAAAATCTGATACATGACAGCACCCTTAGCCCACTGTGGGGTCTTAAAGCCCGGCATTATCTGAAAATTGTAGAATGGGTTAAGATCTCTCATAACGCCAATCTGGTTATAATAACATACAACCTTTCCAACACGTACTTCATAGTAATAATAAAGCTTCTCACTTCCGACATTAATATCTGCCTCATAGAAGTCAAACAGCTCATTAGAAAATGTCCTGTGCATGGCAATTCTGTTATTGTTAACCACAACGCAGGCCTCGTCGATGTTGTATCTTGCTGTTCTAAGCCTAAGCTTCACATTCTCATCCTTATCAGGCTCTGGTGGAATTCTGTATTCCGGACCTGCATCACTGAATATGGCATGTATATTAAGTATAGGCTTAACATTCATGAGATAATTAAGTCTCTTCTCACAAACCGTCATGCCATCAAAATTCTTAGTAATTCGCATAGATCGGGACCGCTCTCCTTCCAAAACTACAACATATACAGATTAATTCTATAACGAAACGGGGGATAATTCAAGGGAAAAAGTAACTTGTAAAAAAGACTGTGTAAAAAGACTTGTAAAAAAACATGCAAAAAAACATGCAAAAAGGACAGCGTTGCAGGCTGTCCTTTTTGGAGAAGGTATTTCACTTATTATGGGGTGTAATATATAAATAATGTATTGGGGGGTTTTTACGATATTTATTATAGCATCGCGCCTACTGTAAGTGGTCACAAATGTAACAAAATTTGACATATTTTTTTGTGCAAAATGTCGAATTTGTTGTATACACTCAAATACATATGACCTGTTGCAATACCTGCCAATACATTTTTATATTAAAACAGCGCCTCAAATTCTTCCCTTGTAACTTTTTCTTTTTCTATAAGAAGCTCCGCACATCTGTCGAGAACATCGCGGTGCTTTGCAATTATATCCGATGCCTGCTTATAGCAGTCGTCTATTATCTCCTTGACCTCATCATCAATCCTGCCTGCTACAGCCTCACTGTAAGGTCTTGCATGTGCAAGGTCTCTTCCGATGAATACCTCATCACTGTCATCATCATAATTAATAAGTCCAAGTTCCTTGGAGAATCCATACCTGGTCACCATTGAACGTGCAGTCTGTGTCGCCTGCTTAATATCCTGTGAAGCTCCTGTTGTGATATCATCAAACACAAGCTCTTCAGCGACACGTCCGCCAAGGCTTACAATTATATTCTGAATCATCTTGCCCTTAGTGTTGAACATCTCATCTTTTTCAGGGAGCGGCATTGTATATCCTGCTGCCCCAAGTCCTGTAGGTATAATTGATATTGTATGGACAGGGCCGACATCAGGCAGAACATGGAACAGTATTGCATGTCCGGCCTCATGGTAAGCCGTAATCTTCTTCTCTTTTTCCGATATAATTCTGCTCTTCTTCTCAACACCGATGCCAACCTTGACAAATGCATAATTAACATCTGAATTACTTATATATCTGCGACCGTTCCTAGCTGCATATATTGCAGCCTCATTAAGCAGATTCTCCAGATCTGCCCCGGTAAAGCCTGCTGTTGTTCTCGAAAGACTGTCAAGATCAACATCATCCCCAAGCGGCTTCTTACGTGCGTGAACCTTAAGTATCTCAAGCCTGCCCTTAACATCAGGTCTTCCCACGACAATCTTACGGTCAAAACGTCCCGGACGTAAGATTGCAGGATCAAGGATATCAACACGGTTGGTTGCTGCCATTACGATAATGCCTTCATTAACGCCGAATCCGTCCATCTCAACAAGCATCTGGTTGAGTGTCTGCTCCCTCTCATCGTGTCCGCCGCCCATTCCGGTTCCACGCCTTCTTGCGACCGCATCTATCTCATCGATAAATACTATACACGGAGCGTTATGCTTGGCATCGTCAAAGAGATCCCTGACTCTTGATGCACCTACACCAACAAACATCTCAACAAAATCAGAACCGGATATACTAAAGAACGGCACTCCCGCCTCTCCCGCTACTGCCTTGGCAAGCATTGTCTTACCTGTACCCGGAGCACCTGTAAGTATTACACCCTTAGGTATTCTTGCTCCAAGATTAGTATACTTCTGCGGATCCTTAAGGAAATCAACTATCTCCTCCAGTTCTTCCTTTTCCTCATCAAGTCCGGCAACATCGCTGAACTTAACAAGCTTGTCAGGATTAATAATCATCTTGGCACGGCTCTTTCCAAAATTCATCATCTTGGCATTGCTTCCGCCTGATGCCTGCCTTGTCATCATAAAGAACAGGAATATCACCACAATAAGTGACATTGCGCATGGCAGAAGAATTGAAAGCCATGAGTTCTCAACCTTGACATCCCTCATCTGGTAACTAACCCCATTGGAATTAAGCAATTCCTGTATTGCATTGACATCTGACACATACATGACTCTGTCAGCACCATCTGATGATGACTTAAGAGTTACCGTAAGCTTTCCCGTAGGGACCTGCTCATTCTGCTGAATAATTATGTTGTTTATATTATCATCTTCAATATCCTCAGTCAGCTGCTGATACGAATACTGCGTACGCTCATCCGACCTGGCCCCGCGTAATGAGAATACTGCACATGCAGCTATAAGAAGTATCACGAGATACAGCCACATGCCATTAAATCTGTTATTATTCATCTGATTCTCCTCTATCTGACATTTCTATATACGGCATATCTTAATCAACGAACTCAATTACACCTATGTACGGAAGATTTCTGTATTTCTGATCATAGTCAAGTCCATATCCCACTACAAACTTATCAGGTATGTCAAACCCGTTATAATCAACTTTCACATCTGCCTCACGCCTGTCCGGCTTATCAAGCAGTGTACAGATTTTAAGTGATGCCGGTCCCATCTTCTGGAGATAAGGTACGAGTCTGGACAATGTATTACCCGAATCAATTATATCTTCGATTACAATTACATCTCTTCCTTCAATACTCTCATCAAGTTCTTTTTTTATCTTAATATTGCCGCTTGAGACCGTACCTGAGCCATAGCTTGAAACCTGGATAAAGTCTATCGTTACCGGCATCGTAAGTCTCTTGGCAAGTTCACATGTGAAGAACAGGCTTCCCTTGAGTATACATATAAGATGCACGTCACGGCCTTCATATTCCTTATTAATCTGCTCTGCTATCTCTGCTATTCTTGTCTCCACCGCCTTCTGGCTGATTAATTCTGATATCTTCTCCATCGTCTCCTCCTGATCCATTTCCGACACTTATCATTGCTGTATTTATTGTCGTATCCTGCGCTTTATAACGCTCACTCATTCTGAATCCGACTATCCATACGATTTCATTGCCGTCTGCCACAACAAGCACCCTGTCTCTGTATTCTGCGGGTATCTTCTGTTCAATCATGAACCTGCCAAGCTTCTTGCTCCGTCCATCACTGTACACGCAGATAAAGTCCTCTTCCTGTCTTGTTCTTAATTGCAGATTAAATTTTATTTTATCATAATCAATTAATTTCGTATAGTCATTTTGTTGGAATGAATGTGCATTTTTTTGCAAATTAATACGATCAGCCGCATACCATCCGTTTTTTGAGTACCAGCGGCCATCATGTTCATCCACGCCGCCGTTTTGCCCATCGCACTTCATATCAGCTTTTTGTATTACTATTTCAGAATACCTGCGCCTTGCCTTAAGTCCATACGGAATATCCACACTGCTTCCGGTTCCGGCCTCGATAAGCGCTTCAACACTTTCCACATGAACCGCGCATATATCCTTGGCCGCTTTAGCTTCTGATGCTATAGCCATGTGCACTACATATTTTCTTATAATCCTGTCATATTGTGAAAGTCTTACTGCATCTATTACAGTCTCACGCTCACGCACATCTGCGCATTGGGCAAATGCAGCCTCGGCCTGCCTGTTTATATAATCCTGCGCTTCTTTCGCAAATGCTGCCGCAGACGCTATATTGCTTACCGCATTGGCATTCACCATGTCATTAAGCATTGGAATAATCGTATTGCGCAGGCGGTTTCTGGTATAATCATTGCCAAGATTGGTGCTGTCCGTGCAATATTCCTGATTATGCCCGCGAAGCCACTCTTCTATTGCCGCGCGCCTCACACAAAGCAGCGGTCTTATTATTGTATACCCTGTTCTTACGCCATCACAGGTGCCATACATAACATTCACAGGTGACATTCCCGCAAGCCCCTTAAGCGCACTTCCGCGCACAAGATTATGAAGAACCGTCTCTGCCTGGTCGTCCATGTGATGCGCAAGCGCAACTACCACACGCCTGCCTGTCTGTCCCGGTATCTGTCCTGATTCCCGGCCCGCAGTCTTTTCGTTTTCTATCTCGGCACACAGCCTTGCAAATTCGTCCTGACGCGCATGCCTTCCTGCTTCCTCGGATGACATATGTGTCTCCTGCACAAGTGCCGGGACATCTATATGAACCGTCTTAAGCCTGATTCCAAGCCTATCGCAGAGTGCTTTCGTAAAAAGCTCGTCATGCATTGCCTCTTCACCGCGTATGCCATGATTAACATGAAGTGCCCTAAGTTCAAACGCCATCCTCTCCTTTAGGCTGCCAAGCACCATAAGCAGGCTCACTGAATCAGCTCCGCCGGACAGTCCGACAACCACGCAGTCTCCTGCACTAATCATTTTATTTTCTTTTATGTATCTGCAAACTTTATCCGTAAAATCCACGTCAATCCCCATTCTGCTGTACCTAATCGCTGCGTATCCACACTCACTGCAAACATATTACTGCAACATATTATTACAGATTAATTTGTGTGTCAAATATCCCTGTGACTATCACACTCATATCATCCGTTATCCCGGTCTTTCCCTGTATTGCCGCCTCTATTATGTCACTTGCAATCACATCCGGCACGCGCACATCTATATTCTGTATAATCCTCACCATCTGTTCTTCCTTGTCATCTCCGTCAAGAGCCTCTATAACGCCATCGCTGACCATTATTATATAATCTCCGTCATACAGCTTTTTGGATGTCCCGTCGTAGTCCATCCTTTCAAGCACTCCTATAGGCAATGTTGTGGAACGGATTATCTCAACCCATCCGTCTCTTTTTATAAATGTTGACGCCGCACCAAGCTTTATAAATTCCGCTATTCCCGAATATCTGTCTATAAGGCAGTTATCAACAGTCACCGGATGACATTCGCGCCTTCCTGCCGATATTGCAGCATTTATAAGCTCTATCGCAGCCCTTGCATCAAAGCCCGCATCAAGGCTCTGCTCAAGCAGTTCTATAACAACGCCGCTTTCACTCCTTGCCCTTACACCGCTGCCCATTCCGTCCGCAATCGTAACCGCAAGTTTTCCACCGCTAAGATATTCAACTGAATAGTTATCCCCTGATACACCGTCCATATCAGAAGTAACAAAACATTTGCCGACTATCGTCTGATACCTTGGACTCTGCACAAATATATAATCATGATATGTCTCATTGACAAGTCTTCTGTTCACCTCTGACGGTTCAAAATCAATTCCAAGAATATTCTCCAGACATTTGCATATCTCCTTAGCACTTATATTGCCTTTTCTGGCAGTTCTTGCCTGCATTATTATCTCTATCGGCCTGTCATTGGCTGCCAGGACACACATATTTTTCACACGGATTCCCCTTCTTGCAAGCCTTTTTTCTATACTCCCCCTTACCTGCGGAGCCGGCTCCTTAAGCTCTTCCCCGGCATCAAGGCAGTGTTCAATCACTTCCGCCATTACCGAAAGTTCATTGGCTATCTCGCAATCGGCACATGATTCACTTAACCTTCTGAATGTTCTTGCTGATTCTTCCAGCTTTCCCTTTGAGTATGCAATCTTAATGTCATATGTCTCCATCTGTCAAACTCCAGTCTGCTTATAGTCGCTTATAGTCTTACCGGCGTATGTATTCCGCCGTTTTCTTCATGACATTATACAGTTAAGCGACTGCATGTTTTGTCAAAATGACTTGTGCTGCCTTTACATTTGGTCGACAAAAAACGCAGCCATGCGGCTGCGTCCTGTAATGCGCTTCAATTATCTGCCCGAACCTTCAGACCTGAAGATTATCTCATCAGGATATAACAGTCCAAACTTATTCTTGGCAATCTCTTCAACAAACTTCTTGGTTTTGACATATTTTTTGTATTCCTCAAGTGACTGGCTTCTGGACTCTTCCTCGGCAATCTGCTGTGACAGTTCTTCACGCCGCGAATTATATTCTCTTCCTTTGGCATCAAGCGATCTCTTGCCGGTAAACACAACAATACTCAGCACCAGCACAACCACAATTGCTGCTGCCATAGCCAGTATGTTAGAGCGTCTCTGTCTCTTCAGTCTCGCCTGTCTTCCCTGTTTTGTCTCGAACTTTCTCATCCAATGTCACCTTCACTTTAAAAATCCAACTGAATAACATTTTAAAATATCTTATTAACATTTTCAATGGAATCAGCAAAAAATTAATACATGCCGCAAGCATGTCAACAAGCCAGTTATGTGTTGCCACCCTGTATATCGCGGCTCCCATCGCAAATCCTGCAATCGAAAAACTTCTTATAATTCCGTCATTTATAAGAAATGTAACGTGAAATATCACAAATCCGCTGCACATCCAGTATACCATATCTTCTGCAAAAATCCACCGGACGCCCCTGTGGACAACTACCCTTCTGAATACCCTTATAATGTCATAGCATCCCGCAAGCACCATCCCCCACATCATGGAAGCAAGCAGATATCCCCACTCCCACGTTATCAGCGTGCTCACCCGAACAGCCTCGACATCACAGAACTGCCCTTCTTAGCATAGCTTTTGACATCCGAATACTGAATTGCATCTATACGCCCGTCAACATCCACTTCGCCTTTTTCCACCGACAGACGCCTTACATGAAGGTCATCACCATGTATTGTCATCATGCCGTAATCCGTCTCAAGGAGAACATTCTCAAGGTCAAATGAGATAACGTCATTAACACCGGTTATCCTTGCCTTCTCCCTGTTCTCCATATCAAGTGAATGCTTTCTTGCAAGCTTTGGCTTCTCATCCATCATAATCCCTCCGGACCAACATCTTACTATAAATATATACCTGTCCTTCCGGGATTATGAATAATTATCAGATATATTCAAACATATCCTTGGCTTCTTCTTTTTTAGTTGTGTCTCTTATATCCGTAACACGGACCTTTACCGACTTATTGCCGAACTGAATCTCTATCACATCGCCTTCTTTAACATCATATGATGCTTTTACGACCTTGTCATTGACAATAACACGTCCTGCATCACATGCATCATTAGCAACCGTACGGCGTTTAATAAGCCGTGATACTTTTAAATATTTGTCAAGTCTCATACTTACTCCGTTCCTGTCCATTCAATAATTGTAATAACATAAGATGCGCCGGAACAGGTGTCCCGGCGCATCTTTCATAAACTATAACTAATTCTGATGAATTACTTATTAACAGTATCCTTAAGTGCCTTACCAGCCTTGAACTTAGGAGCCTTTGTAGCAGGAATTTTAATAGCCTTGCCTGTCTGTGGGTTCTTACCTGTTCTTGCTGCTCTCTTGGCAACCTCGAATGTACCGAAGCCTACAAGCTGGATCTTCTCATCCTTCTTAAGCTCTTCTGCAACGACATCCATGAATGCCTTTAATGCCTTCTCGCTGTCCTTCTTTGTCAATTCTGACTTCTCTGACATTGCTGCAACTAACTCTGTCTTATTCATCTTAGTGAACTCCTCCTCATTCGGATTATAGTTATTATTTGTTGATACACGCCCAACTAGCTTAATTATACTATTTAAGCCCCTTTTGTCAAGAAGATTTGACATTTTTGTCAATACTTAACCGCGCATTTTACGCTTTTTTCAACATATTATATAAGTGCCGGCGGTATAGATTTATAACAGGCCTTTGTCCGTAAGCATCTTCTTATATCTGTCAAGCACCTGCGGCTCAAGCCTGCCATCGGATATCCACTGCTCATACTCACTTATGCGGTCAAGCTTCTCCTTCTTCTTAACATCATTCCACCTTGTATGTCCTGCTTTGGCATCGTTAAGCTGCCCTTCATCGCCAAATACATGCGGATGGCGTCTGACAAGCTTATGTCCCAGCTCGTCTACCACATCTTCAAATGTAAATTCTCCATTTTCTTCAGCTATTCTTGCATGCAGAAGCACCTGAAGCAGCAGGTCTCCCAGCTCCTCCCGGAGATTAAGATAATCCCTGTTCTCTATTGCTTCAATTACCTCTTCACTCTCATCACGCAGACACCCTGTTATGCTCTCATGTGTCTGCTCGCGGTCCCACGGACAGCCGTCCCTGTCCCGTAACTTAGCTACGACATTTCTTACATCCTCAAAGCCATAGTGTTCTTTTATATACTGTTCATTCATTACTTATCCTCATTTCCGGTAGTATTATTATATTGTACTACGATTCCATTTGTTTGCCAAGAAATGCCGCTGCGGAATGTGCAAGCTTGCTCTCCGTCTCCGTACATCTGCTTCCTGCATCCCTGCTTGTGATTATGACTGCACCTATGGCATCGCCCTCACAAAGAATCGGGCTGACTGCCTGCCATGCATAATCTTCCTGATTGTCCGTCTGCCCTGCCGTAATGTCCACATACTCCTTGTCGGAGCGCTGTGTACAGAGATTCATCCTGTCTTCGATTACATTCTGAAGTCCTCTGCTTACTTCTTTTCCAAGGAGGCTCTTGCGGTCACCTCCCGACACTGCAATAACTCTGTCCCTGTCAGTTATACATACTATATGTCCTGATGTCTGTGCCAATGCATCAGCATACTGTCTTGCAAATTCACCAAGTTCACCTACAGGTGAATATTTTTTAAGAATAATCTCTCCGTCCGTTCCCGTGAATATCTCAACCGGGTCAGCTTCCCGGAACCTGAGTGTTCTTCTGATTTCCTTAGGTATGACTATTCTTCCGAGGTCATCTATACGACGTACGATTCCTGTTGCCTTCATAATCTTCCTCCAATTTTCTTCTATATATTAACTTTGGAGTTAGTATGTGGAAAAACATACAGAATTATTCGGTTATTGTTCTATGTTTCTGACCTGGATACGGCTTGAATTACAAAAAACGAATTTTAAGTTCGAGCTTGCAGAATAGAAATCTGTAATTTTATTATCTCGGTTGTACTACTCGCACTTCTGTGCTATGATAGAGAAAGCAACGAGAATACTCAGCTTTGAGCAGGAATAATGGTGAGAGGTGACAATATGGCAGTATGCTACAAAAAGCTGTGGAAAATGCTGATTGATAAAGACATGATTAAAAAAGACTTACGTTTGCAGACTGGTTTAAGTACATCAACAATGTCGAAACTGTCGAAAGATGAAAATGTCAGCATGGATATTATAGAAAAGATTTGTACAGTGTTAAATTGCGATGTTGGAGACATCATGGAGTTCGTTCCTGATAAAAAAGAGGAACAGTAAGGAGGTACGGCATCATGGATCATTCTTATCCTTATATTGCGTCTTTAACCAGAGAACCGTTCCTTTTCTACGAGATGCGTTCTACCGCAAAGCTGATGAGCGAAGGACTTTCCGATGAAGCGATTGCAGAAGAAATTTATTCAGACCATTGCAAGATTTACCAGAATCGCCCGTATCCGTACCGATTATGTGCATGAACAACAGGCTCGTTACCGTACTGTCATTGCCGATCTGGAACAGCGTATTGCCAATGCTTCCACCGGCGAGCGTGTGAAGCTGAACAAAAAGCAGACTGACATCGACCTGGACGACGGCGCGAAAAAGAATTATGCAATTTTCCGGGATGTTTTGGCTAAAATAAAGTAAAGGAGGGCTTGCGTATGATGGCAGATGAGAAGATTAAAAATTCCAATGAGCTTGAGTTTGCCGTATTTTGCATTGAAAATGTTGCGGCAAAGCTGGGTGTGGATGCAGAACGTGTCTATCAGGCATTTACCGAAAAGAGTGATATTCTGAACGGCTATATTGTGCCGGAATATGAAGTGCTGCACACTCAGAGCCGGGAATATATCGTAGATGACCTCCTTGATGTGATGAAAGAAAGGGGTGTGGAAGTATGATTCTCTATCATGGCTCTTTTTTAGATATTGCACAGCCGGATTTGGTTCATTCCCGCCCCAACGTAGACTTCGGGCGTGGCTTTTATGTCACGCCGCTGTATGAGCAGGCTGCGAAGTGGTGTGGGAAATTCAAGCGCCGAGGAAAAGATATGACAGATTACGATCTTGTACTTGGCGGCGTTGCCAATGACAAGGTGTTTAATACTGTGGAGCTGTTCTTTGACGGACTGATTGATAAAGCAGAAGCAATCAATCGGTTACGTTATGAAAAGCCGAACATGCAAATCTGTTTCCGTACAGAAAAAGCACTGTCTTTGCTGCATTTTGAAGGGAGTGAAAGACTATGACCGCAAATCCGATTTTACTTCAGAAAAAATATAGCCGTGTGATTGAGTGCTTTGCAAAACAGCAGGGACTTTCACTGGATGCGGCGTTGGACTTTTTCTATCATTCCGAGGTTTATCAGCTGATACGGGACGGTGTATCAGATATGCACTGCATGAGTGACGCATATTTGGCGGATGAACTGAAGCTGGAATATCAGGCGAAAAATTAGTAATCGGGGCATATAGTGGTGAAGTTGATTTGTATATCCATATTGATTGAAATCATGACCTCGTTGACCTCGATTATGACCTCAATGACCTCGATTATGCCAGATAACGACAATAAAATGCTGGATAACACTGAAAGGTGCCGGAATTCAAAAGTGATTGCACTGACCGGGAACAATTCGTTTTCTGTGAAGAAGCTGCTTACCGTGAATGATTTGACCACGAATTATCTGGTTTACAGTCCGTGTGTTTATAATCACCCGGATGATAACTGACTTTTGGATATAGAACTTTACAGCGAGGAGTTCCGAACAGACCTGATTTCCATTTGGATGGATGAGATGTGGCCTACATCGAATCCGGCACAGCTGCACATGGCTGTGATGGCGGCAATCTGCGGATTAAAGGATGCACAACCGAATCAGATATTCACTTAGCGATAGCTTTGCAAACTGGAGTGTGTTTCATTCGTTCTTCAAATAACGAATAATATTTTTCTGTAACTGATGGTATCGCTTTTTAGTGTCAGGATTCTTTCCGCAATACTCTCTTTTCATTTGCTCATTAGGTTCGTATGCTATCGGAATATCGTATAAATCAAATTGCTCACGGGTAAGATCGACATAACATCCATCAATTTTGTTGAAATAATGTGTTCCTCCTCCGTTCACTCTGATACGATGAATACTTCCTCCAAACATATCATAAACAAGCATTGCTGTAATAGCACATTGCCCGTATGAAGGATCGGTTGAAACCCATTCTGCTTGACATGACGGATATGCCGTCTCTGCTGTCCACGTTTTTCTCAACACTGCATACAACTTATGTAATGTATCAATTCCAGTAAATGCAGCTACTTCCTGACACTTTTTTTCAGCCAATTCCTGTCCCTGATAATAAGAACCATCAGCACCAGCCGGCACTATTTCTTCCAAATTTCCCAAAGCCTTTTTATTGCATCACTCATAGGATTTCCTTTCATATCAAAGCTATATCAATTCTAAAAACTGGAATTTTTACCCGCTTCTATTGTTTATAGTTTGCTTCAAGCCATCTAGCAACACCATCTTCGTCATTCGATAAAATCACCTCTGTTGCATATTGTTTTAAATCATTGTGTGCATTTGCAACAGCATAACTTTTATCAGCCATTTGAAACATGTCTATATCATTTTTTCCATCACCAAACACAATTAGCTTTTCACAATTCATCATGCTTTGTAATTGCCTTATAGCATTTGATTTTGATGCTTCTAACGGCATAATTTCTAACCACTGTTCATTTGTATAAATATCCGTCTGATATACACAATGATATTTATCCTTATATTTATCATACAAAGGCATAAGTTTTTTCGGCGAATCAATACAGGTAATATAAAAAATATTACCCTCTTTCAACTCAGGCAATGAATTCACCTCATTTGTTCGAACATCGCCTTTACGACTTTCGAGGAACATATTCATACCCTCTGTACACATTTTTCGCACAAACGAAAATTTTTCCACCCCATTAATGTATGCGTAAACAATGGGATACACGTTA
>OHIU01000074.1_pt1 | contig 72594 bp, 68 predicted proteins | sample 1568281 | NCBI WGS metagenome assembly OHIU01 (sample SAMEA3879543, study PRJEB24766) | human gut metagenome | biome: human-associated habitat; feature: feces | place: USA | collected 1985/1987 | reverse complement strand
AGTCGTTAGCGAATTGTACGTCAACACCCAACAACTCTGAAAGATGGTTCAGAATGTGTTTCAATGAGAATTTGTCAGCCGGACCTTTCGGACGACCGAGGTGAGAACCAATAATTATACTGCCACCGTCAGCCAAAATTTTCTTCAGCGTAGGAAGAGCAGCACGCATACGGTTATCATCTGTAATGTTGAAGTTTTCGTCCAAGGGTACATTGAAGTCCACACGAACGAATGCCTTTTTACCGGCAAAGTTGAATTGATCAATTGTCATAATACTCTATTTTATTTAAAAGTGTTATTAATTTGTTTTCGTGAGCGCAAAGTTAGCATTTATTTCTTTCTTTTGCTATGAAACCGTCATTTATTCTTTATCTTCCGGCTTCTCTTTGCTAACTTTATACTTCTCGCAATAATATTTGCACATCAATTGCAAACCGCAGTTGTCACATTGTGGTGTACGTGCCTGGCAGACGTATCGTCCGTGCAAAATAAGCCAGTGATGAGCAATGGGAATGTCGGCTTCCGGAATGTTTTTCACCAGTTCTTTTTCTACACTGAACGGGGTGGTGCATTGGTCCGAAACTAGTCCGAGGCGATGGCTTACACGGAACACATGAGTGTCTACTGCCATTGCTGCTTTGTTGAATACAACGGATTGGATGACGTTTGCCGTCTTACGTCCTACACCGGGAAGTTTTATGAGTTCTTCCAGTGTGCCGGGCACTTCGCTGTTGAAGTCTTTCACCAACATTTGTGCCATGCCTACCAGATGTTTTGCCTTGTTATTGGGGTAAGACACGCTACGGATATATTCATATATCACTTCCGGAGTACTGGCAGCGAGAACTTCCGGAGTCGGGAAGTCGCGATACAGTGGCGGAACAATCATATTCACCCGTTTATCCGTACATTGGGCGGAGAGGATGACCGCTATCAGCAGTTGAAACGGAGTCTCATAGTGTAGTTCCGTTTCGGCTACGGGACGATTTTCCCGAAACCAGGCAAGGACTTTTTCATAACGTTCTTTCTTTCTCATCGCAATTTATTTTTATGGTAATTGGGAGCTACTTTGCCATTGAAGTAGAGCATGGAAACAATGGTAAGGCAGGCTCCGAATAAATAGGCTTTATCAAAGGTGCTGACTTCTGCAATATAGCCTCCTGTCAACATACCGATACCGATGCCTACATCCCAGGAGGTCAGGTAGGTGGAAGTGGCGGTACCACGTTGGCTGTTGGGGGCGAGGTTGACAAATAAAGTGTTGTAAGCGGGGAACATAATGCCGAATCCCACTCCCAGCAACAAGGCCACGGAAAAGAAAACAATCGTACATACCATGTTGTTCCAGCTGATAAGATATACACAGGCCGAAAGCAGGAAAAAACTGAACACCACGAGATACAGTCCAGCGGAAATAACCTGCGTTATCTTACCTCTGTCCACAATCTTTCCGGAGAATATACGTGAAATAGCCATTCCTATTGCCATGAAAGTGAAGAAGAAACCTGTGGTGGCATTAATCCCGATTTGTTTGGCATACATAGCCACATAGTTGGTCGTCATTCCATAAGGAATGGAAAGCAACAAGAGGCTGATACCTGCCGGAATACCTTTCAGCAATATGAATCGGTCGAGAGATATCGGTTCCCGTCTCACAGGTGGTTTATAAGGAGTCTTTACAAGAGAAGCGCAAACGAACCCAGCCATACAGGACCCTAGTGAACAGCAGAATATGGTAGTAAAACTCATTCCCGCATCATGCAGAAATAATCCTGACATCGGACCCACTGCCATTGCAATGTTGTTTGAAAGCCCATAATATCCCAATCCTTCTCCGCGTCGTGAAGATGGCATGATGTCAATCACCACTGTGTTACCACCTACGGTTACCATTCCGAACGATACTCCCTGTATGATACGGAACATGATAAACAGTGTAAGCGAGCCTGCAATAATGTATCCGGCAAACATCGTCATAAAGATGAAGTAAGCCATCAAATATAAAGGTTTACGTGCAAAACTGTCCAGAAAATAACCGGAGAAAGGGCGGATACACAATGCAGCTACTGTGTAGCAGGAAAGAATGATACCGATTGTGGAATTGCCGGCACTGAATACTTCGGACAGGTAAAAGGGAAGTACCGGTATCAGCAACCAGAATCCGAAATACAGCAGGAAGTTGGCTGCGAGAATAAAACAATAACTGGAAGTAACAAGTTTATCTTTCATTCTTATTAAATTGAGAGTTGAGAATTGAGAATCGAGAGTTGCCTGTGGCATGATAGCGCAGCCCAACTCTCAACTCTTAATTCTCAACTCTCCACTTATTTTAGTAAGCGGCTTCGAATTCCTTCAGGAATCTTGTGTCGTTTTCAGAGAACATACGAAGGTCTTTCACCTGATATTTCAGGTTAGTAATACGCTCGATACCCATACCGAGGGCGTATCCGCTGTATATCTTACTGTCGATGCCGTTACTTTCCAATACGTTGGGGTCTACCATACCGCAACCCAGGATTTCTACCCAGCCGGTATGCTTACAGAACGGACAGCCCTTTCCGCCACAAATGTTACAACTGATGTCCATTTCGGCACTGGGTTCCGTGAACGGGAAATAAGACGGACGCAGACGGATCTTGGTATCTTCGCCGAACATTTCTTTGGCAAAGAGCAATAACACCTGTTTCAGATCAGTGAAAGATACGTCTTTATCTACGTACAACGCTTCTACCTGATGGAAAAAGCAGTGTGCACGATAGCTGATAGCTTCGTTACGATATACGCGTCCCGGGCAAATGATGCGGATAGGAGGTTGTGAGACTTCCATAACGCGTGTTTGTACGGATGAAGTGTGCGTACGCAATACGATGTCGGGATGTGCTTCGATGAAGAAAGTATCCTGCATATCGCGTGCGGGGTGATCTTCAGCAAAATTCAATGCGGAGAACACGTGCCAGTCATCCTCAATTTCCGGACCTTCGGCAATACTGAAACCCAGACGTGCAAATATATCGATGATTTCGTTTTTTACGATGGTGAGCGGGTGGCGTGTACCCAGTTCTACCGGATAAGCGGAACGAGTGAGGTCAATATCGTCACAACCCGTATCCTGGCTTTCGAACTGTTCTTTCAAGGCGTTAATCTTTTCCTGCGCCTTGTTTTTCAGTTCATTCAGTCTCATGCCGACTTCTTTCTTCTGTTCGGCAGCCACGTTGCGGAAGTCTGCCATCAAGTCATTGATAGCGCCTTTTTTACTGAGGAATTTGATGCGGAGTGCTTCCAGTTCCTCGGCGTTGGCAGCTTTCAGTGCTTCCACTTCTTGCAGAAGCTGGTTGATTTTATCTATCATATCGTCGTTATTATTTATTTCCGAAATACATAAAACGGTGCAAAGATACAACTTTATCATGATTTCGCTCCCAATCTCTTTATAAAATTAATCGGTCGCGGGGAAAAAGTCTGTGGCTGGTTAGGTGTAAATCTTCGTAGCATCTCTATGCGATCTCCGTATCGTATAGATTGTGGATAATCATTATCCTTGTCAGCTATGCACTGTCCTCCTTATCTTTGTGAGAGGTTAATTAGCTTCTTCTTTGTTCTTTTTCAGTGCCTTCTGATAAAGTTCTTCTTGCAAAACAAAGAATTCTGCCATGAGCTCAACAGGAACACATGGGTCGTTTTCATCTTCCGCATTGTTCATCAATTGCTCGATTCTTTTAGAGAGGGAAAGGTAACGCTGCATTTCAGGGTCATAGGGGTTAAGCGTATGCAGTATAATGTCGCTTTTCCTTAAATTAGTTTGTTTCATCTTTTATGATTGATTTATTCGGCAAAGGTAACTGCTTTTTTAGTATTCTTAAGTATTCCGGCGTAAATAATCTTTTTGCTAAGCAATTTTTTCGAACAGATATTAAAAAAATATATTAATAGGCCTCTCTGATAACAACTTAATAGCTATTCAACTATCTTTATTACAGAAAATAGTGGCCACAAGTGTTTTCGTATTACTAACAATATCTATATAGTGTCAGATTCTTAATGGAAGGCATTATATAGTAACTAATTTGTAAACTATGGAAACCAAAAAAACACCCAAAGCAAACTTGGAAAGCAAGAGACCCACGTGGTTACTTGTAGGTTATGTAGTCGTACTTGCCTTCATGTTCGTAGCGTTTGAATGGACGCGTGATATTAAGATTGACACGAGTGGTCGTATCGTCGAAAATGTATTTGAACAGGACATGGAGATCCCTCTTACAAGGCAGCCTGAGGTTGCTCCCCCACCTCCACCTCAAGTTACTCCTATTAATGATGTTTTAACAATAATAGATGATGACGCTAATGTAGAAGAAACCAATTTTGCCTCCTCGGAAGAAACCGGTGAGGATGTTGTAGTGAAACACATACCTGTCACTGTGGACGAAGATGTACCGGTAGAAGATGAGATTTTTGAAGTAGTGGAAGAAAATCCGCAATTTCTCAATGGTGGTACAGTCGGTCTTTTACAGTATTTGAGTAAGAATATCAAGTATCCCACCATTCCACAAGAGAATGGAACCCAGGGGCGTGTAACAGTACAGTTTGTTGTGAACAAGGATGGTAGCATCGTGGATGTGAACGTGATAAGAGGCGTTGATCCTTATCTGGACAAAGAAGCGGTTCGTGTTATTTCTACCATGCCGAAATGGAAGCCCGGAAAACAACGTGGCGTACCCGTACGCTGCAAGTTTACAGTGCCTGTGACGTTTAAGTTACAATAGGATAAGTTTTAAAATCATTACATTGTTTGATTAAAGGTGAGATGGTTTGTTTGAGTGTGGATGCTTGAATGAACCATTTCACTTTGCATCAATAGTTCCTACATCCTACACCATTTGTTATTTTTATCTGATTATCAGGTGTATATATGATGTATGAAGCGGTGTAGGAAGATGCATAAAAGCTTCATCCTACACCATAAAACAGACAATAAAGAACGTTTTTATACTTGTAATTTACTAATCCACAGATTCTTAATGTGCATTGTACAAACTTTGCCCGAATTCGTACAAATATCTTTTTTTAGCCTGCAATTATTCATTACTGGAGTTAAACACCATCCTCTCATAGTATAGAAGGCTGAATTATAGATGTAAAATTTGATATGCCCCTTTCTTTTTCCCCTAAAGCTTTCATGTTAATGTCATTATGCTATAAGTAAAACCTCGTTTTCCAATTGTGGGCTGTCTGTCCCGCAATTGCGGGCTGCATAGCCTACAATTGGAAAACGTATAGCCCGCAACTGTAGGACGAAGTTTTGCTACGGGTAAAAGAAGAAAAGTAATAAAGCAAAGCGTGGTTTTCATACGACCTTTTACTCATCTTTCTTATTGTTCCTAAGTATTCTATTGTGGAATCTTTTTGGATTTATAAAGGATAGGTGGGGAGATAGAGTAAAAAAAGGAATATATCCTGCTTCTGATATATTCCTTTTTATCGTGGAGAGTATCGGACTCGAACCGATCACCTCGACACTGCCAGTGTCGCGCTCTAGCCAGATGAGCTAACGCCCCGTTGCTAACGTTTGCGGAGCTACCCGCATTTTTGATGGTGCAAATATAATGCATTATTCTGAAATAATTGCTATGTTTGCCAAAGAATTTGAAAAAAAGACGTTATGCTGATATATAATACGACCTATCACGTAGAGGAAGGACAGGAAAAAAACTTCCTGATTTGGATGCAGGAGTACTATCTTCCCGAAGTTGAGAAAAACGGTACTTTGCACGCTCCCCGGATTTCCCGCATATTGAGCCACATAGAGGAAGGCAGTATTTGTTTTTCGGTTCAGTTTGAAGTGGAAGATTCTGCCAAGTTGCACCGTTGGCATCAAGAACAGGGTGTCAAGTTGAACGGGGAGTTACTGAACATATTCAAGGATAAAGTAATAGGATTCCCTACATTGATGGAGGTGATAGTGTGATACAGCCGGTCAAGGAAAAGATAATTCTGGGTATTGACCCCGGCACCACTATTATGGGGTACGGTGTGTTGCGTGTTACGGGTGTAAAACCCGAAATGATAGCTATGGGCATCATTGACCTCCGTAAGTTTGGTGACCACTATTTAAAATTGCGCCATATCCATGAACGCGTACTGAGCATCATAGAGAGTTATTTGCCTGATGAACTTGCTATTGAAGCTCCTTTTTTTGGAAAAAATGTGCAGTCTATGCTTAAATTGGGGCGTGCGCAAGGAGTGGCAATGGCAGCCGCCTTGAGCCGGGACATCCCTATTACGGAATATGCTCCTCTAAAAATAAAGATGGCGATTACCGGAAACGGACAGGCATCCAAAGAACAAGTTGCCGACATGTTGCAGCGTATGCTGCATTTCCCAAAGGAAGATATGCCGGTGTTTATGGATGCAACGGACGGACTCGCTGCTGCCTATTGTCATTTTCTGCAGATGGGACGTCCGGCAGTGGAGAAAGGCTATCATGGATGGAAGGATTTTATAGCCAAAAATCCGGATAAGGTAAAAAAGGGGATAAAGTGATGACAATGGATAGGGTGATGAAATAAGACTTGAAATCTAATAAAATATTTAATACTTAAAGACAGTATCATGAAATTGAATGAACTTGCCATTATTGGAGTAACTGCAACGACCATCGCCAGTTGTGCTCCCGCAAAGAACGAATATGCTTCGTATGAACTTTATCCGGTCCGTTCCGGCAGTCTGACTGAAATGGAATATACACCTGCTGCAACGCAGTTTACCTTATGGTCGCCCACGGCGGATGAAGTTCGTCTGATGCTGTTTGAGGCAGGAGACGGAGGACATGCTTACGAAACAATTTCCATGAATCCGTCCGAGGAGGGAACATGGACTGCCAAAGTTGAAAAAGACTTGAAAGGCAAATTTTATACATTCAATGTCAAAATCAACGACAAGTGGTTGGGAGACACACCGGGAATCAATGCCAAAGCTGTTGGTGTGAACGGTAAACGTGCGGCGATTATTGATATGAAATCCACTGATCCTGAAGGGTGGGCGGACGACAAACGGCCTGCATTGGCTTCTCCTGCAGATGTCATTGTTTACGAGATGCATCACCGTGACTTTTCCATTGATCCGTCCTCGGGCGTTGAACATAAAGGAAAGTTCCTGGCACTGACAGAACAGGGAACGGTCAATCCCGATAAACTGGCAACCGGTATCGACCATCTGAAAGAGTTGGGAATAACCCATGTGCATATTTTGCCTTCTTACGATTATGCTTCAGTGGATGAGACCAAGTTGGATGAGAATAAATATAACTGGGGATATGACCCTCAGAACTACAATGTACCCGATGGTTCCTATTCTACTGACCCTTATACGCCGGAGGTTCGTATCCGTGAATTCAAGCAGATGGTGCAGGCTTTGCATAAGGCAGGCATCCGTGTAGTGCTCGATGTGGTATATAACCATACTTTCAATACTTCTGACAGCAACTTTGAGCGTACCGTTCCCGGCTATTTCTATCGTCAGAAGCCCGACGGCTCTTATGCGGATGCTTCGGCTTGCGGTAACGAGACTGCCAGCAACCGCCCTATGATGCGTAAGTATATGGTAGAATCTGTTCTGCATTGGATAAACGAGTATCATATCGACGGCTTCCGTTTCGACTTGATGGGAATTCATGACATCGAGACCATGAACGAGATACGCCAGGCTGCAACGGCTGTTGATCCTACCATCTTTATATATGGTGAGGGCTGGGCGGCTCAGGCTCCGCAGATGCCACAGGATTCTTTGGCCATGAAAGCCAACACTTACAAGATGCCGGGCATTGCCGCTTTCTCCGACGAGATGCGCGACGCTTTGCGCGGTCCGTTCAACGACAATCATCAGGGGGCTTTCCTTGCCGGGCTTCCCGGAGGAGAGGAGAGCATCAAGTTTGGTATTGTAGGTGCCATTAAGCATCCGCAGGTAAACAATGATTCTGTTAATTACAGTAAGGCTCCTTGGGCAGAGCAACCTACACAGATGATTAGTTATGTGTCATGCCATGACGATATGTGTCTGGTTGACAGGTTGAGGTCCAGTATTCCGGGCATCACTCCCGAAGAACAGGCAAAACTGGATAAACTGGCTCAAACCGCTGTATTCACTTCGCAGGGTGTCCCCTTCATCTATGCAGGCGAGGAAGTGATGCGTGACAAGAAGGGAGTGCACAACAGCTATGAGAGTCCCGATTCCATCAACGCCATAGACTGGAAACGCAAGACGGAACATGCCGATGTCTTTGCTTATTATAAAGGATTGATCCGGCTTCGCAAGAATCATCCTGCTTTCCGCATGGGTGATGCCGGCTTGGTGCGTAAACACCTTGAGTTCCTTCCAGTCGATGGCAGTAATCTTGTGGCCTATCAATTGAAGGACAATGCGAACGGTGATGCTTGGAAAAGTATAATCGTAATCCTGAACTCCCGCAAGCAGCCTGCAAAAGTTGCTGTTCCCGAAGGTAAATATACGGTGGTTTGCAAAGACGGCTTTATCAATGAACAAGGTCTGGGTACGGTGTATGGAACAGAAATACTTGTGCCTGCACAGTCGGCAATGATCCTTCATCTTTAAAAAAATCTTATCTTTGCGCCATCAACTATATTAAATACGTTTGAAATGGCGCAACCATACACTATACACATAGCGGGGGGCGTAGTACGCAACCCGCTTGTTCGTTTGGCCCGGCCCGTAACTCTCGACTTTCTGGCGGGAGAGCACATTGCCGTTGTAGGTCCTAATGGGGCAGGGAAAAGCCTTCTGGTAGATATGCTCACGGGCAAGTATCCTTTGAGGGAAGGTGAACTGGCTTATGATTTTTCTCCGTCGGCTACCAAGACAGCCTATGATAATATTAAATATATAGCTTTCCGTGATACTTACGGCTCTGCCGATGCCAATTACTACTATCAGCAGCGATGGAACGCCCACGACCAAGAAGATACTCCCGAAGTGCGTGAGATGTTGGGGGAGGTCGCTGACAGCGCTTTGAAGGGCCAATTGTTCGAGTTGTTCCGTATCGAACCTATGCTTGATAAAAAAATCATTCTTCTCAGCAGCGGTGAGTTGCGTAAGTTCCAGTTGACAAAGACATTGCTCACCGCTCCCCGTATTCTTATTATGGATAATCCGTTTATCGGGCTGGATGTTCCTACCCGCGAACTTCTTTTCCATTTATTGGAAGAGCTCAGCTGTATGGATTCTTTGCAGATTGTCCTTGTCCTTTCCATGTTGGATGACATACCTTCTTTCATCACTCACGTGGTGCCTGTGTATAACATGACGGTGGGTGAAAAAGTGGAGCGTGAAGTATATATGCAGGCTTTCCGTGGGCAGGATACCGCTGTTGCCATGGATGAGTTGCAGCAACGTATTCTTGATTTGCCGTACGGAAGCGGGAATTATACTTCGGATGAGGTGGTAAAGTTGAACAAGGTCAGCATCCGTTATGATGACCGCACCATCTTGAAAGAATTGGATTGGACGGTGATGCGCGGGGAGAAATGGGCGCTGAGTGGAGAAAATGGTGCAGGCAAATCTACCTTGCTCAGTCTGGTGTGTGCCGATAATCCTCAGTCATACGCCTGCGATATCAGCCTGTTCGGCAGGAAACGCGGAACGGGTGAGAGTATTTGGGAAATTAAGAAACATATTGGCTATGTCAGTCCTGAAATGCACCGTGCCTATTTGAAGAACTTGCCCGCCATTGAAATAGTGGCGTCCGGTTTGCATGACAGCATCGGGCTGTACAAGCGTCCTCGGGAGGAACAGCTGGCTGTATGTGAATGGTGGATGGATGTTTTCGGTATTGCGGGGCTGAAAGATAAGCCTTTCCTGCAGCTTTCCAGTGGAGAGCAGCGTTTGGCTCTTTTGGCCCGTGCTTTTGTGAAGGATCCGGAATTGCTGATTTTGGATGAACCTCTCCATGGGCTTGATACGTACAATCGTCGCCGGGTGAAAAAGATAATTGAGGCATTCTGCCATAGAAAAGATAAAACGATGATTATGGTGACGCATTATGAAAATGAACTGCCCGGTACAATTACCGGTCATCTTTTTTTGAAGCGGAACCGCTAATAGCTTTATAAATGAAGTACGGAGTCTTTTATATATTGCTTTTGTTGCCCTTGCTGACCTCATGTGGAAGGCAACATGCGGCATCGGAATCCTTGCAACCTGATTCTGCCAGGGTAGCTTGGATATTTTATAAGAAAATCTGGGCAACTTCCACGTTGGACAGTGCAAAAAGGTATGCCGCTCTGGCATGTGATTATCTTTCGGACCAAGAACAGGAAGCAAGGGTAAATTATGCCATGGCACTCCGTTGTATGAAGTTGGGTGAGTTTGAACAGGCCCTGGCCTATTGTAGGAATATGGGTGAGAGGACGGATGGCTGGATGCAACAGGAGTTGTGCGTGATTATGCCCGAGGCGTATGCTGCCATGGGACGCTATCTTGATGCGATCCGTTGCTTGGACTCCATACGTGATTGCAGGGTATCGCGCTCTGTCATACCGCATTATTGTCTGGCTAAAGGAAATTTGTTTGTAATGACGGGGCAGGCTGATTCCGCATTCCACTATTATGAGATTGCTGCCAATTCCCTGAACCGTTGGGTGGCGGGGGTGGCCTCACTCCGGTTGAGAAATTTTTATGCTTCGTGTGGAAAGGATAGCTTGGCCTATAATTTGGCATTGAAGGCGGACAATATCTTGAAGAGTGAAATCCGGAAGGAAGAATTTGTGGAAAGCCGCACTAGCTATGAGAAAGAGAAGATGCAAAATGAACTGAATCGTTTGAAGATAGATAAGCAGCGCCAAGAGATTATGGTCTTATCCCTTGGATTGAGTGTCATTCTGATTGTTTTTGTCTTCTATTTCGTATGGCAGTACCGGAAACGCCAGACTGACCTATTGCTGTTGCAAGAAAAGACTGCCCGTCTGGAGCAAACCCAACAGTTGCTGGTGCAGGCAGAGGAACTGACCCTCTTGCGTGAAAAGGAAGCGCAGTTGCGCGAGTCGTTATTCCGCCGCATGAAGTCTTTTCATAAGATTCCTTCTTTGGAAGAGAACAGGGAGGAAACGGATAGCCACTCGCGTATTGCCTTGTCCGAAGAAGATTGGGAGGATATCCGGCAGACTGTGGATAAGAGTTATGATAACTTTACGCAACGGCTGCGACAAAACTTTCCTTCTCTGTCTGAAAAGGATATGAACTTCTGTTGTCTGGTGAAGATAGGAGTAAGTATCAAAGATCTCTCCGATATTTATTGTATCAGCCGTACGTCCGTCAGTCGTAAAAAGCAACGTGTGAAAAAGGATAAGTTCGGGCTGACCGCGGACGATGAGACTTTGGATTCTTTTTTGCGGCATTTTTAGAATTTGTCTATATCATTATCTGGTTGTTTATAACTTATATGTCTGTATATTAGTAGTATATATGCCTTACGACTTTCTCGTATTGTCTATGGGAAAGTTTGCGCTTTTGCTTACTCTTCTCTAATTTTGTTGCCATACTATTAAAATAACAAGGACATGAGAAACAAGAAACAGATGAAAGCTTTTTTCCTGTTGGTGGGGATGGCTTTATTAGCAGGCTGCAATGGCACTGGAAAACAGGTAAATGATGGCTTGGCTGAACGGCCGGTAGTAGGCTCTGTAGAAGTTGTGAACGGTGACTCCGTATGGGTCTGTGATTTTTCCGCATTAAAGGATACGGTCACTTTGTATTTGAGCGCTGTTGCGGAAGATTTTCAAGTCGTGAAACTGGATAATAGTGACGAGGCATTGGTACCGGCAGGGAATGCTTTGGTTTCTGATAATTACATTCTGGTATATGGCAGGCAGCAGACTCCTTTCAAGCTGTTTGATAAGTCCGGTAAATTTTTGGCCAATGTAGGTTCCTTCGGACAAGGGCCGGGAGAGTATCAATTAGTGTATGATGCCCAGATTGATGAATCATCGGAACGTATTTATATCTTGCCGTGGAATGCGAAATCCTTGCTTGCCTACGATTTGAAGGGGCGGTATGTACAAAGTATCCCTTTGCCCACTCTGGTTCCGAAGGGTAAGTTTAAGGTGGACAGCCGGAATTCCACGTTATCCGTGTTCATTCTCCCTTTCAACAATCTGCCATACGTGGCATGGCGTCAAGACCTTCAGGGAAACTTGATAGATACCATTCCCGGACGTCATTTGGCGGTACGTCCGGACTTCAGTAATGAAGTGTCCAGCGGCAAGGTCAACGGTACATTTGACGTATTCCTCTTTACCTTCTTCGAACTTCGTTCCGATACGCTCTATCATTTTGAGGAGGGGCGTTTGAATCCACGCTTTACGGTAGATTTCAAGACCAAAGAAGTTCCAATACATTTTTATCAAGAATTGCCTCACCATTTTGTTGGTGACGCTACGGTGAAGAAGCAAGTGAGCGAAAATAACTATACTACTGAGGCTCCGTCTTATTACATCATGGACAAGAAGACACTGAAGGGGGCTTTTTATAGATTCGTGAATGACTATTTAGGAGATATGCCTGCTTATCTGTTTGCTTGCGGTGATTACTATATACTCAATATGGAACCTGCCAAACTGAAAGAAGCATTGGAGAAACATCTGGAGATCAAGACGAATCTTTCTTCCAAAGAACGTGAGCGTTTGCAGAAGTTGGCGGATGGCATTCATGAGAATGACAACAACTATATATTATATGCAAAATTTAAATAAGCCATGAAATACATTAACTTTCTTTTTTTGTTGGTACTTTTCTTTTTTTCGGCTTGCAAACACAGGACAGAAAAAGAACGGGCCATTGCTGATACGTTGTTTGTGGCTGTAGAACCGGTATGTCCTGCGGAACCGCCTTTGGTTGCCGGAAGCGTTACTTTAAGCGAGGATGATTTTGGCCCCCTTGTCGAATTGTCCGGCAAGCAACAACTTTTTGATGAGAATGGCCCGGTTTTCAAGCTTTCCGAACCGGAAGTATTGATCATTGAAGGATGTTTCCTTTTTCAGAATCGTCCTGCAGGAGGCATGGTACAGATACGAAAAGAGAATGGAACTACCACTGTAAAACCGATGGGAGGTGAAGAAGGTGCATTGCCCAACTTCTTCCATTGGTATCACTTGCCTGATTTCCGGTATATGGCTTCTATGGGACAACAGGGAAATGGACCGGGAGAGTTCATTTATCCGCATCTGGTGCAGAGTTGTAAAAAAGCTCCTGGTGCCTATTTGTATGAAACGACTACATCCAGACTCTATATGGCCGATACTGCCGGAACATTGAAACCTGTGCCTGTTGATTTTCAAAAAATAAAGGGAAGCACTTATTCTAACAAGCAAATTGTTGTTGCTGCCCCCGATACTCTTTATTCGGTGGATAATGTCCGGGGTGGGAAAGCGCTTTTCCGTACGGTATTACGGGAAGATTCAACTGTGACGGAGCAGATTTACAACCTATCTTTCAGTAAAAAGCACAAAGGATGGGCAGCCTATATCGGAGACTTTGCCATGTCCCCGTCAGGCAGCCGTATTGTATATGCTTACAAATACTTCCGTAAACTGTTGGTGATGGATAAGGAAGCCCGTATTGTGCGTGACATTTCATTTGATGCGGAAGGAGTGGATGCCAAAGACGATGTAAAAACTTTGGGGCCTGATAATGTGACTTATTATTGGGGGATTTCTGCTACGGATCGTTACTTCTTTCTGGTTTATAGCGGGCGTACTCCCATTAAAGTAGGACAAGAAACCAATAAAGGTAACGGTTATATTTTTGTAGAGCAATACGACTGGGGAGGCAACCCTGTGGCGCGCTATCGGCTGGACCGCTGGGGGAAAGTATTTACAGATGGAACTACCTTTTATTTGCTGTGCTATAAGTATGACGATCCTCTCTTCCTTTATGCGTTGCCGGAAAATAAATAAAGGTATCCGCAACTTATCTATAGTATAAATCGTTATATTTGTACATCAACTGTTTAAACCATTTATACCATGAAATTTTTTATTGATACAGCCAATTTGGACCAGATTCGGGAAGCCTATGATATGGGCGTGCTCGACGGTGTGACTACTAATCCTTCGCTCATGGCGAAAGAGGGCATTAAAGGTGTAGATAACCAGCGTAGGCATTATGTGGACATCTGCCACATTGTGCAGGGAGACGTTAGTGCCGAGGTGATAGCCACGGATTATGAAGGCATGATTAAAGAAGGGGAGGAACTGGCCGCCTTGAATCCGCATATTGTGGTAAAGGTGCCTTGTGTTGCCGATGGTATCAAAGCGATCAAATATTTCTCCTCCAAGGGAATACGTACTAATTGTACTTTGGTCTTTTCTGTGGGACAGGCATTGCTTGCCGCCAAGGCGGGAGCTACTTATGTCTCTCCCTTTGTAGGACGTCTTGACGACATCAGCGAAGACGGCGTCGCACTGGTGGGAAAAATCGTGGAAATGTACCGTTACTATGGGTATGCTACCCAAGTGCTTGCTGCCTCCATACGTCATACTGCACATATCATCCAGTGCATCGAAGTGGGGGCTGACGTGGCTACCTGTCCGCTTTCCGCCATCAAAGGACTGCTTAACCATCCGTTGACGGATGCCGGCCTGAAGAAATTCCTGGAAGATTATAAGCGTGTAAACGGATAATCTAAAAAAAAGCTATAAGCCTTTCTTTCACCGCAATTCTTGGCCAATAATGACGAGAATTAGAATAAAAAGATTTATTTTTGCGCCTTATATTAGATATAAGATATAAGAAAGGCACCGATGAAAGAAAGGCTTATAGGATTTATCAAGACATATTGTTTGTTTATCTGCATTTTTGCATTGCAGAAACCTCTGTTCATGCTGTATTACCGTTCGCTTTATGAAGATTCTTCGTGTGCGGACTGGTTCAGTACCATTTGGCATGGGCTACCTTTGGATTTGTCTTTGGCTGGCTATCTGACCGCCATTCCCGGTTTTCTTTTCATTGCTTCCGCATGGACACTGTCTAAAGTCCTTCATCGCATCTGGTGCGGATATTTTCTTTTCATTTCTATCCTGCTTTCCATTATTTTTATTGTTGACATAGGGTTGTACGAGTATTGGGGATTCCGGCTGGATGCCACTCCCTTATTCTATTTCTTCTCTTCTCCCAAGGATGCGGTTGCCAGTGTAAGCCTTTGGATGGTGATGGGCGGCATTATAGCGATGGCCGTTTATGCGGCAATACTTTATGCCGTTTTTTATGGAGTCTTGTTGCGGAAAAAACGGTTGCTTGGAATGAAGTTGCCATACTGCCGTCTGCGGGTGTCGGGGGTGCTGTTCCTGATGACAGGTATCTTGTTCATTCCCATCCGGGGAGGATTTACCGTATCGACCATGAATGTGGGCAAAGTCTATTACAGTCCTAACCAACGCTTGAACCATGCCGCCATAAATCCGGCCTTTAGTTTGATGGAATCTTTGTCTAAACAGAAAGATTTTGGCAGCCAGTATCGGTTTATGGAGGATGCGGAGGCAGGATGCCTTTTTAAAGGGTTGACAGATCCTGCCGTTTTCGGTGCAGAGGCAACCACTGCTGATTCTTTGCAACCATCGGCCGATTCGTTGCACGACCTGTTTACTACCCGTCGCCCCGACATACTCTTTGTGATTCTTGAAAGTTTCTCGTCCAGGCTGATGGCAACTTTGGGAGGAGAGCCGGACGTAGCTGTGAATTTGGATAGCTTGAGTAAGGAGGGGATTCTCTTTACAAACTTCTATGCCAACAGTTTCCGTACCGACCGCGGTTTGGTTGCCATCTTGAGCGGTTATCCGGCGCAGCCCACTACCAGTATCATGAAATATCCTCGTAAGACGCAATCCATTCCGGCCATTGCCGGCAGTCTGAGGAAAGCCGGTTACGGAACTGAATATTACTATGGAGGTGATGCCGACTTTACCAACATGCGTTCTTACTTGGTGTCTTCCGGTTTCGAGACGATTGTGTCCGACAGGGATTTCCCTGTTTCGGAGCGTTTGAGTAAATGGGGGGCGCACGATCATCTGGTGTTCAACCGCCTGCTGGAAGATTTGAAGGCAGAAGCTTCGGAAGAGACTTCGGCAAAGCGGCCTGCTCCTCATTTCCGTGTCTTGCAGACTTCCAGCAGCCACGAACCGTTTGAAGTTCCTTACCGTCGTCTGGAAAATGACCGTTTGAATGCATTTGCCTATGCTGATAGTTGCCTGGGTGATTTCGTAAGACAGTATCGTGAATTGCCTCAGTGGAAAAATACGGTCATCGTATTGGTGCCCGACCATCTGGGAGCTTATCCCGAGAATCTCAACAATCTCACGGTGGAGCGTTATCAGATTCCCCTGCTTATGATAGGCGGCGCTGTCCGTGAACCCAAACGTATTGATGTATATGGTTCCCAACAGGATATTGCGGCCACTCTGCTGGCGCAGTTGGCGTTGCCGCACAACGAGTTTACATTCAGCAAAGATATGCTCAACCCGGCTTCTCCCCATTTCGCATTCTTTACAGTGCCTGATGCCTTTGGTATGGTGACCCCGGATAACCAGGTAATATTCAATTGCCAGGCCAATGCCGTAGCGCTGGATGAAGGACCGTCAAAAGGAAAAAATTTGCCGTTGGGAAAAGCGTATCTGCAAAAGCTATATGATGATATAGCTGGAAGATGAAAGGAATATAAACTGCAAAAAACTTATGATGATGTTAATGGACGCTTTACAAGGTCTTGTCAGTGTGGATACTGATATATTCCTTTTCTTCAACGGAATGCACAACACGTTCTGGGACTACTTTATGAGTGCCTATAGCGGCAAGTGGCAGTGGATTCCCATGTATGCCGCGCTGCTTTACGTGATAGGGCGCAACTTGTCGTGGCGCACGGCGCTGATGTGCGTGATAGGTGTGGCGCTGGTAATTACCTTTGCCGATCAGGTCTGCGCCACGCTGATACGTCCATACGTGGAACGTATGCGTCCTTCCAACTTGGACAATCCCATTTCAGAGATGGTGCACATCGTGAACAATCATCGCGGCGGGCGTTATGGTTTTCCTTCCTGCCATTCGGCAAATACTTTCGGACTGGCATTCTATCTTTTTTTTCTGTTCCGCAGACGGTGGCTCACGTTTTTCATGATGGCTTGGGCAGTGCTGACCTGCTATTCGCGCGTATATCTCGGTGTGCATTATCCGGGCGACTTGCTGGCGGGTATGCTGGTAGGGCTGGCGGGAGCTTGCCTTGTTTTCTTCCTGTTCCGGAAAGTCAGCGGATATAAGCGTGCCGGACACGTCACTCATGCCAACGTTCCCATACTGACAGGCGGACTGACTGTCGTGGTGATGCTGGTGTATGCGGCGGTCATGAGTGCTTAGAACTGATAGCTTGCCAGTATCGTTTATATCTATCTATCCCCAGAAGTCTTTTCAGCACATCCTTGATGTGTATGTCTTTGGATGTGGCAAACTTGGCAAGGTCGTATTTCACGGTATCTTTTCGTGTATGGATACGTCCGGGGCGTATTTGTACTTCCTTCAAGTCGATGGCTTGCGGTTGCAGGCAACTTATAATGTGAAGTACTTTATTCATAAACCGGAGTAATGGAGATAGTAATAAAAGCATGTATTTACATGTGCATGTAAACATTGCCTACATGTATATGTCGGTATGACTTACATGCGCATGTTGGTACTAACAACATGTACATGTAGGTAATATGGATTATTAACTTGGGAAAGGTTATTCTTTAGTTTTGCCAGGCATTGTTATTTGGCGTTCTGCTCCAACGGGTTATCATAGCAGCATTCTTCGCTTGATGCAAAATATTTTATAGAAAGAATAGGTTTCTCATATTTTGTTTGTAGTTTTGTATCAGTTGAAAATGGCAAAACCGGCAAATGGCTTGCCGAGCAGGTCGGTAAAAATGAAGCTACGGCTTCCCGATGGTGTTCCAACAAAATACAACCATCTCTTGATACGCTTGTCAGGATTTCAGAGCTACTTGATATTGATGTTAAAGATTTAATTATAAGCAATAAAGCATAGTCATGGACAAGAAAGAAATATTTGACAAAATAGAATATGTAGTGGCGTGTGTCGGAACTTTTGCGCAGCGGTACAACCTTTCCAACTCACAGGCATACGCATATCTGCGCCGTTTTACAGGTATAGATTTCCTTCTCGACTGCTATGTGGCCGAACATACCCTCTCTATTGATAATGCAGTTTCTGATCTCCAAGTTATTTGCCAACGGGGAGGAGGCAAGATATGACACGACTCTATCACGGCTCTAACGTAGCCATCGAAGAAATTGACCTTTCTCGTAGTAAGCGTGGCAAGGATTTCGGGCAGGGATTCTATCTCAATGCCAATCCTGACCAAGCAAAGGTTATGGCTATTCGCACAACCCGATTTCTAAATGAAGGCCAACCTACATTATCATGCTTTGAAATGGATGTTCTTTTTTCCGATGAAGATTTTTGGCTGACGCAAAATCAGTTAGCAGAGCTTTATAATACTACGCAACAGAATATTGCTCTTCATATAAAAAATATCTATTCTGCCGATGAGTTGACTGACAGCGAAGCAACTCACAAGGACTTCTTGTTAGTTCGTCAAGAAGGTAACCGTAAGGTTAAGCGAAACCTTACCCATTATAACCTTGACATGATTATTGCTCTTGGGCATAGAATTCAGTCTGATGTAGCGACTCGTTTCTGCATTTGGGCAAGAGAACAATTAGAAGAGAATGGCAGAAATTGCGATTTGGTTAGTCAAACATCCCTCTCTCCTGAAGAAAAAGAATGTATAAAAGACAGAAACGGACGCTATTGGAAGGCTATGACAGCAAAAGCTTCAGAAACCTATAAAAATAGGATGCGACGGCTGAGTTCTGCCGAAACTGATGAGGAACGTCGTTTGCTAAAGTCTTTTCGAAGAGATGACAGCTTTCTCGGGACACCTGCGCCACATCATATTATGTATAAGTTAGCCCATCCTTTGAAAAGTAAGGATGGTCAGCGTGCTTATGAGTTTCTGATAGAATATGACATCTACGAACCTATGGTCGGTATTTACTACGGTTGCAAGGGATTGATACTCAAAGGAGATTATGACCAGCAAATACGAACCTTTATCAATGAATGGGAAGAAATAAAAAGCAAACTGGCGTATGTATTGACGACTACATTTCCGGGTAAAGAATTTCTTCCGCGTTTTAGGCAGACCAATAATGCAAATAATAACACCTATTGGCCTTTTTGGATTACCCTCTACGAGGAGGAAGATATTGTAGGGGTTGCTGCACGTGCAATTCGTATAATAAGAGATGTCTATCAACGACGCTTTGATTTGCAGGAAACTACTAAAGTCATTACTCCCACTCCGGAATGTGTAAACGATGATAAGAAGAAGGAGCTTGTAAAATATGAGAGGGAGCGTGCCTGTTTTAATACGATTACTGCTTTTACCGAGTTTGCATATCAAAATCTATTAGGGAAACTTGGAAACGATACCGGTCGAATGATGTTTGAGAAGCTGATTAACTCGCTAATGCATGATAAATCTATTCATATTGTTGATGGTTATGAGAAGGCGTATGCCATCGATCGTGACGGTACTGAATTTGCCTATTTAATTGTGGCATTCATTGATCACTTAAAGATGCATGGCTGCAAAATATCACCACCATGGGCAGCAATTTCAAATGTATTTCTCAATAAGGATGAAAAGTGTTTTGGGGAAGCAGGTCTTAAGAACTTATATAAGCCCCGTAATGACAAGACTACTTCAATACATAAAAAACATGTAACTAAGTCTAAAGAGGAATTGTTAAATATGCTTTAAGCCTTTTTTACGTAAATAAGCCCTCTGCTGACAATATGATAACTTTGCACTCACAATCAAGATGGTTGTGGGTGCTTTTCTTTTTATTGCAATAACAAAGGTAAAAGTACTTGTGCGCACAAGAATACTTTTTAAAGCCCAAATTATTAACTAAAAAACAATGTATTATGAACTTTACATTAGCTGATACAAATTCGTATGAAGATACGAGATATAATGAAGAAACCGGTTGTGAAGAATATCTTTTTGATGGAAACTGGTATGAAGAAGATGAATTGGTTGATTACCTGAAAGAGTTAGATCTTGTTGAGATAGAATGTGCAAAAGGATTTGTGAGTATTTACGATTTAGACTTGCATTTCCCTGCTGATTTCTATCTCGATGACGACGATGACGAAGAAGACAACGATGACGATGAATAAGCAACGATTTTTTGAACCCTTTGTTGGTGATAAATATCAAGAAGGTATAAATGGAAAGAAGATACTGGTAGTAGGCGCAAGCTTTTATTGTAATCGCACCCAATGCAAGTTCTTCTTGCAATGCACCAATACGGAAAATAAGGATTCGAGTCCATTTGATGTAAAGTGTCCGGAATATGCAAAGGCGCAAAAGCAGCTTCACAACGAGCCTGCTTATTGTATTGGCGATGCACCGCGTACATACAAGACGTTTGCATCTTATATCTCTAAGTTGATAGGTGATGATAGTTATGAGCATGCATGGAGTTATCTGGCTTTCACCAACTATGTTCAGTTCTTCTTGCCAAGCAAAGGAGGATCTTTCAGAGAGACTCGAATGACAGATCTTTCGGAACGAGATTTCCATGCTTTCAACGAAACATTGGTAGAACTGCAACCGGATATCATGATTATATGGGGATGTGTTATCAATACCAGATTACGTGAACAGAATGAATATCTTGTCGATAAAGAAGAGTTAGAGCGGACCGAATGGTATGTATGTCATATCAAAGTGCCGGGTGTAAATCATGAGATTGCATTGATAAATCCTTATCATCCCTCATCAAATGCATGGTACTCTAATATTGGGATTTTCGATAAATATTTATCTAAAGAACTTGTTTGACAATGAATAGAATATCTTTTTTCTCAGTATGCTTCTTTACTGTCGGGAGCATTATAGCATTGCTATGTACCGCTTTAGGCTTTTATAAGTGTATGCCGATGTGGGCGTTTACCGCTTTGTTCGTGGTGTATTCCGTGATACACATCTCTATGTATTGCTTGCAAAAGCGTGACGAGGCGGTGAAGTTCCAACGGTTTCAAAAGTTGCGGTTGGGAGTGATGATACTGCTTGTCGGCTGGGTTTTAGGAACATCCTATATAGCGATGCAATCTTCTCCACAACGCAGTATCAGGGAGATAATGGAGCTCTGGGTGGAGCGGATAAAAGCTATTTAAATAGAAAAGGCGGGCAGCTTCCTATATTTTACAGACTTTCGTTCTCTTTATTACAGAAACTTTTATAGCTTTGCAGTTGTAAACTTTAAATGTAAAAACAGAAAGAATAGATAGAAAGTAAAATATTGTAGAACGTTTGAGGACGTATTATTCTGAAGGTTAAATCTGGTAAATTGAACTTTTGGTCATGAATAATATAAGTCTGAGCATTGTTCATACCCGTACGGGCGTGAAGCTGCTCCGCTTATTTCATGACCAAGGCTTACCAGAGCCGAACCTTCAAGGAATTTGTGAGAGTAGGTTCGCGCTCTTTTTGTGTTTGCGCATATACCTTTCCTCCACATACGAAGCGCGGGCTATTAACCATTTAAATCATAGGATATGACATTAAAATCATGCATGAAATGCGTAGGACAACTACTGTGTTGCTTCCTTCTGTCAGTTGCTTGCAGTGACGACGCCATTGAGGAACAATCCTCTATTACCTTACCTCCCGAAACGGAGGAGATATTTGAAAAGGGGGTGAATTTCACTACCACTGCCGGAACTCGGTCATTGGCCTTCGAAGCTACGGAAGACTGGGAGATAACTACCGCCGCTACACGCAATGGAGAAACCTGGTATCGGGTTTATCCGCTTAGCGGTGGTCCGGGAAAAGCTGAAATTTCTATCAGTGTGGATGAGAATGAAGGCTACGACGAGCGCAGTGTCGCCATTACCATCAATGCCGGAAAAACAAACAAGACTTTGATGATTTTACAAAAGCCGAAAGAAGCTTTGCTGGTGACAAGCAACCGTATGGAGATGAAACAGGAGGGAGGCACACTGAATATTGAAGTGAAAGCTAATGTGGAATACAAAGCGGTCATTGCAGATGATTGTCAAAGCTGGATTAAACCGTCAACTGCTTCTACACGCGGACTGACTACCACAACTGCAAACTTCACAATCAGCCCGAATGAGGAACGTGTGAAACGTGAAGGAAAAATTTACATTACCGATGGCAAGTTGACGGAAGAGATAGACGTGTATCAGCATGGGGGAGATATTGTGCTGTTGAACGAAAATGAATATCCTGTTGGAGACCGTGGCGAGACTATAAAGGTTGAGTTGCGCAGTAATTGTGCTTACGGCGTTAAAATGCCCGATGTGGATTGGATGAAAGAAGCTACACTGACCCGTGGGATGTCCAGTCATACGGTTTACTATACAATCAGTGCCAATGAAAAGAGTGAAGCCCGCAGAGCGAAGATTATTTTCTACGATAAGGACAACACGTCTATTGCAGACACGTTGACCGTGATACAGGCACAAAAAGATGCTGTTGTGGTAGATACCAAAGGCATCGAACTGAAATCTCCCAACGACACTATTATCTCTATTGATGTAAATGCCAATGTAGAGGTGGAAGTACGTCCGGCGGATACCTGCCAGTGGATTACGGAAAGCACGGCTACACGTGGCTTGCAACTTCGTAAAATCTATCTGAAGGCAGCACGGAATGAAAGTTTTGCTCCCCGCCGTGGCAGGGTGCTTGTAAAAAGCAAGAATGGGAACGAATGTGATACGTTGAAAATTTGGCAAGCAGGTAAACCTACTTCCGTGAAGTTGGAGCAAACGGCATTGGATGTTCCGAAAGAAGGGGGAACGTATCGGATAAAGGTAGATGCGGATGTTGCGGTGGCGATGAGTAAATGGAAGGTGTTAGAACCGGAAGGTGACTTTTTAGAGGTACTTCCCGGTGAGATGACTCCGGAGGATATATGGAATTCTCCTCTGTTCTATTACGAAAATAAATCCGGCATATCCTATCAAGCTAACCTCTCTGCTGATGGACAATATCTGGAAATTAAAGTGAATCCTGCATTAAGCTCACAACAGGCAGCTTCCGTTACAGTGACTCTCTATGGAGAGTATGAAAACAAGGAAGCGAAGCTGACTATCAAACAAGAGCCGGACCCAACCAAAGTGGTTCGTTTGTGTTTAGCAAAATTGGGAGAACAGGTATTTGCAGGTATCTGTGATCAGTCCTATAAAGCTTTAAAGCAGGTATATACTCAAGAAGAACTATATAGCCGCCAAAGAGAGAGAGTAGAAGGGTACAACGAATGGACACCTTTCATTAATCATGAGCTGACAGCAGGTAACAATAGTATGTCAAGAGCACGTAGTCTTTGCTATTCGGCGATAAACCGGACACTGTTTATGAAATATGGTTTGCAGAAATCCCAGAAGGAAGAACTGACCTTTACAGACAGCGCGGCTGTATCGGCACTATTGGATATGCAACGCTTTATGTTGCACTATCAAATGGGGAATATGTGGGGACAGGCTGTATGTCTGGATGAATACTCCAATGATTTTAATGGCTTCGATACTACTCCTGCCATGTCAAAAGGTGAATTGTTGCAGCATTTCACGCCTTCCTTGTTGTTGTTACGTGAATACCTGCCTGCCGAAAAATCAGCATTAGCAACCGCAGATGATTATTTCTTCCCCTCTCGTGATTTCCCTTCTTTGTTGTTGGCGCGTATCTACGTCGAACAAAATAAATATGCTGAGGCTAAAGCGCTACTGACTGAAATCGTGAATAGCGGTAAATACAAATTGGGTGATATGATTTATGTAATGCCCAATCCGAATGGAACTCGAACACCTCGTGGGGTACAAAGTTTTGAGTATGTTTCAGATATTTGCTTTAGCTATGTGGAAGTGATGCTTATGCTATCTGAATGTGAGAAACGTCTAGGCAATATAGCCCGTGCAGAAGAGTATTTGAATACAGTAGTTATTGCTAATGTCGGTACACCGGCTTATCCGTCTAATGTAGAGCTTGCAAAGACCCGTTCTACTGATGACTTTATCAATCGCTTGGCAGATGTCTGGCAGATACAGTTAAAAGGTACAGGCACTTACTTTGCTTTCATGAAACGCAACGGCATTGCCGAAGAACGTTTGAATGTACCGGCATGGCGGTTACTCTTCCCGATTCCTATGGATGAAATAAATACCAGTCCGGTAGTAAAGCAGAATCCGGGATATTGATGACGGATACTATAAATACAAAAAACTTGCTATCTATGAATTGACTGTGAATAGTTACTTAGCAGGAATAGTGCAGCTCCGGAGAGAAATAATAGGACTTCGGAGCTGCTTTTTTATTATAGTTTCCGCGGTTCAAAAACATCTTTTCTCCTTATGTTGTTATGCTTAATAAAAAACACCAAGGATTTATGACAAGTTTAGGAAGTTGGATGAACAAAATCCTCATTGATTGGGGTATTGACCCGAAGTTGGCAAATATGTTTGACGAATCGATTATCGCAGTGCTGATGATTGCGCTGTCGATAGGGTTGGATTATCTGTGCCAGGCGATATTTGTGGGTGGCATGAAACGTTATACAAAACGTTCGCCCCATAAGTGGAACACACTGCTCATGAAGCGGAAAGTGGTGCATCATCTGATACATGTCTTGCCCGGCATCCTGATTTATTTTTTATTGCCTTTGGCTTTTGTACGGGGCAAGGAGATGTTGGAGTTCTCACAAAAGATATGTGCGGTATATATAATTACCGCTGTGTTGCTTACTGTCAACGGTCTGTTGTTGGTTATGCTTGATGTATATAATGCAAAGGATACCCAGAAGAACCGCCCGATGAAGGGATTTGTCCAGGTGCTGCAGGTATTGCTGTTCTTTGTGGGGGGGATTGTCATTGTTTCTGTGCTGATTGACAAGTCTCCCATGACGTTGTTTGCCGGTTTGGGCGCTTCGGCGGCTGTATTGATGCTGGTTTTTAAGGACAGTATTCTGGGCTTTGTGGCCGGGGTACAGCTTTCTGCCAATGATATGTTGCGTATCGGAGACTGGATAGCGTTGCCCAACGGTGTCGCCAATGGTACTGTAGAAGAAATAACTTTGAATACGGTGAAGATACGCAATTGGGACAAGACTATCTCTACCGTGCCGCCCTATACGCTTGTGAACAATTCTTTCCAGAACTGGCGCGGAATGCAGGAGAGTGGTGGACGCCGGGTAGATAAGAATATTTACTTGGATATGACCACCTTGAAGTTCTGTACCCCCGAAATGCTGGACAATATCCGGAAAGAAGTTCCTCTGATGGCAGATTATCAGCCGGCAGAAGGGGAAGTGCCTACCAACTCGCAACTTTATCGCATCTATATTGAACGCTATCTGCGTAGTCTCCCGGTTGTTAATCAGGATATGGATTTGATTCTCAGCCAGAAAGAACCTACCACATACGGTGTGCCGATTCAGGTCTATTTCTTCTCCCGTAACAAGGTCTGGAGGGAATACGAACGCATCCAGTCTGATATTTTCGATCATCTGCTGGTGATGGTACAGAAGTTTGATTTGAAGTTATACCAATATTCCGACTAATAGATTATACGGAAATCTGCCCATACAGGCAGGTGATCGCTGTACCCGGCTTGGTATTTCATGCCGTAATAGGTGCGGAAGGGTTGTTTGCCTCCATAATTGGGGTCTTCTGTCAGAAGAAAGGGCAGGCTGAAGACATCCGCTCTCTTCTCGTCAGCAGATAGGGGAGAGCCGGCTTGCAGTAAGTTACCCGATACGATGATGTGATCCAGTAATCCCCATTCTCCCTGGTACTTGTAACTGCCGAAATGTTTTCGGGCCGCAGCTTTTCCGGCTAAGAGATGGTAAAGCCTGTGAGGATTCAAAGAACCGGAGACAGATGACGGAACTTCGGCTTTCAATATCTGCCGTACGGATTTGTTGGTAGGATAATCATTGAAATCTCCCATAATAAGTATTTGCGCCCGGTTGCGTACTTTATAAAGACTGTCGACAGCGTCTTTCAGCCTTTGCGCCGCCAACAGCCGGTAAGGTTCGGATTCTTTGGCCCCGCCCGACCGTGAAGGAAGATGTACGACAAAGACATCCAGGCTGTCATGGTTCAGTAACTGTCCGCAGACGTGCAGTATGTCTCGTGTCGGGCGACTGTTTTTGTGTGGCTTTTCCACTGACAGACTTTGCGAAGAAAGCAACTTGAAGCAGCCGCGTTGATACATCAGTGCCACGTCAATCCCTCTTTCGTCGGGTGATTGTGTCATGACGTAGCGGTAATCGGCTTCCTTTAAAATGGAATAGCAGGTTAAGTCACGCATTACGCTGTCATTTTCAACTTCACATAAGGCGACGATTGCCGGTGGATTCCATTCTCCGGCAGCGATAATGGCACGGGCAATATTATCCAGTTTCTTTTTGTATTTGGTATAGTTCCAGTGCCGGGTGGCGCCGGGCAGGAATTCATAATCGTTTTTAAGGCTGTCGTGGCGGTAGTCAAACAGATTCTCCACATTGTAGCCCAAGATGCGGAAAGTAAGGGTATCTGCTTGCTCTTGTGCATGCAGGGAGGTAGATAAGAGAAATAAGAAAAGCAGACAGAATGCTTTCATAGCGATAGAACAGGAGGTGAAAACTACTTAGTAGTAGTCGGCTGACTACTACTAAGTAAATGGTGAACTACTACTAAGTAGTTGTTGGATTACTACTACTTAGTTGGAATATTCTTCAATATATCCAATAAATGCTTCCAGAATTTTTCCACGGTGGGGATAAGCATCCGTTCATCGGGAGAGTGGACGCCCTGCAGAGTGGGACCGAAGGAAATCATGTCCAACGAAGGATATTTGTCGAGGAACAGGCCACATTCCAGGCCTGCGTGAATGGCCTTTACCTTGGCTTCTACACCGAACAGGCGTTTATAAGAGTCAGTCGCGATTTCCAAAATTTCTGAATGTGGATTGGGCTTCCAGCCGGGATATCCGTCACCGAAGGTAACTTCTGCTCCGGCCATCTCGAATACGGTACGTACCATGTTGGCGATGTCTTGTTTGGAAGATGCCGTAGAACTACGTTGGCTGGTTTCAATCCGGATAATATGGTTGGGCTTCATTTTGATGGAAGCCAGATTGGTAGAGGTCTCCACCAATCCCGGAATATCCTGGCTCATGGCATATACCCCATGAGGAACTGCATAAATGGCTTGCAACAGATGTAGGGTCGTTTCTTTGTCAATTGCTTTCGGACGTACAGTTTCTGATTCCAGCGTGAATTGCAGGTCGGGATCAACCACGGCATATTCGGCTTCTGCCTCTGCGGCAAAAATATTAAGGTCAGTACGCAACGCATGCTTGTCCGCATCCGGAATTGCGATGACGGCGTATGCTTCACGGGCGATGGCATTACGCAGGTTGCCGCCGTCTATCTCGCAAAGATACATATCATACTTTTTGAAAGTCTGGCTCAAAAAACGGTTCAGCAGTTTGTTGGCATTGCCGCGTCCCAAGTGTATGTCACCGCCCGAGTGCCCGCCTTTCAATCCTTTCACCTGTACTTTACAGAAGAAATAACCGGCAGGTACATCCACTTCTTTGTAGCTGAACTGTGCCACGGAATCCACTCCGCCTGCACAGCCGATGAAAAGCTCGCCTTCGTCTTCCGAATCGAGATTCAACAGGATATCTCCGTTCATAAAACCTTCTTTTAAGGCAAAGGCCCCGGTCAGTCCGGTTTCTTCATCGATGGTAAACAGGCATTCTATAGGGCCGTGTTCAATGCTGTCGTCGGCAAGAATTGCCAATTCGGTGGCAACACCTATACCATTGTCGGCACCCAATGTAGTACCTTTGGCTTTTAGCCATTCGCCGTCTATCTCGGTTTCGATGGGATCGGTGAGAAAGTCATGTTGCACGTCATTGTTTTTTTCGCATACCATATCTACATGTGATTGCAGGACAACGGTCTTACGGTTCTCCATACCTGGAGTGGCAGGCTTCTTTATCAGCACATTACCTGCTTCATCGGTCAAAGTTTCCAACTTGTGTTTTTCTCCGAACGCTTTTAGATAAGCGATTATTTTCTCTTCCTTCTTGGAAGGACGCGGCACTTGGCAAATTTCTTCAAAAAAATGAAATACGCCTGCCGGCTTTAAGTCTTTCTTTTCCATAATGTATAATTTCTAATGCTGCAACCTCATTGTGCAGCCTTGTTTTGATTTTAAATCTGATTTTATAGATAAATACAGTAAGGCCCTCTCATGATGGATCATTACCAAATCCCAGTTTATTAACGTCATATTATTAAATATGGTTAAAACAATTGAGGATTTTATTTCCCTTTCTCTTTTTTTAGAGTAAAAAAGGCGGCTTAGTCCAATCAAAGCCCTATATTTGCACCCACAAAAATAGTGTAAATCGGATGCAAATGAAAATTTATTTTCATTTTTGATGGGATACGGCTATTTTCGCATAACAAAATTAATGGAAATGCTCGATACAGTATTGATAACTTTGTTAATAGTTGCTATTTGCATTGTTTTATTAGGTGTGAAAGTCTTTTTTGTGAAGAATGGCAAGTTTCCTAACGGTCATGTCAGCGGTAATAAGGCAATGCGTGATAAAGGTATCGGATGTGCACAGTCACAAGACCGTGAAGCCCGGCGCAAGCCTCGTTTTTCCATTGACGAGTTGGAAAAGACCTTAAACGATAGTATGAACTAATTATTAAAAAACAATATTTGATCAAATTATGAAGAGATTAAACTACCTTATGAACGGTTTGGCAGCTCTTGCTATTATCGTTTTATTTTCTCAATGTGCCGGTAATACAGATAAACAGACAGCGAGTGCCCCTGCGCAGACCGGCGGATTATCTGAAATGAAGATTGCTTATGTTGAGATAGATACACTTTTGGCAAAATACAATTTCTGCGTAGATTTGAATGAGGCCATGGTCAAGAAGAGCGAAAATGTCCGTTTGACCCTGAACCAGAAAGCCAACGAACTGGATAAGCAGAAACGGGAATTCCAGACCAAGGTGCAGAACAATGCCTATCTTACCCAAGAAAGAGCACAGCAGGAATATAACCGTATTGCCAAACTGGAGCAAGACCTGCAGAACTTGAGCAACAAATTGCAGTCTGAATTGATGAGCGAAAATGAAAAGAACAGCTTGCAGCTGCGTGATTCTATCAATGCTTTCCTGAAAGAGTACAACAAGACAAAAGGTTATAGCATGATTATCAGCAACACCGGTTTTGACAACCTGTTGTATGCCGATAGCATTTATAACATTACCCGTGAAATCTTGGAAGGCTTGAATGCCAGATATTCTTCTCCTGCAAAGAAATAAAAGGGATATTTAAATAGAAAAGCCCGGATGCCAATGGTGTCCGGGCTTTTTATGTTTCTGTGCAAAATTTATTTGACTTGGATGATATCATAGTTCAAGTCGCTTACAGCTTCCTGCAGGCTATCGTTTACCAGGCGTAAGGTGGTATCGTTTACCACTACGAAGTAAACAGGGGCTTCGCCATTGTCCGGAGTCAGTTTGATGGCTGTCTTCTTCTTGTTGTTGACGTCTTTCTGAATCATCTCTTTCTTTCCTGTGGTAGTGAAACTCTTGTTCTTGCCAGGACCATCGGCGTCCAGATAGGTAGTGACTAACGTATAGCCGCTTTCTCCGTCAGGGCCTATACTATCTACGCTCAACACATATTGGATGCCCGGACCGTCGGCTGCAGGAAGAATTCCTTCATACACGGCTACGGCGGAAGAGTCGTTGCCTGTAACGGTCATTACACCTTCATCCATGGCGGTGTCATTGTTTTGAGTTCCTTTTGATTGGCAGGATACCAATGCAGCGGCAATGGCTGCAATCATCATTACTTTTTTCATTGCTTTAATGTTTAAGTTAAATATAAAAAGACGCCCGATAGCGTTGCGTCAGTCATCTTCATTCTCTCTTTTGATGACGAGTAACTTATCTACCCTTCCGCGATCCATATCCACAATCTCAAAATCCAGGTTCTTGTAAGTAAACAGGTCACCGGCTTTCGGTACCCTTCCTATCAGGAACATGGCAAGACCGCTGAGGGTGGTAAAGTCCTCTTCTTTCAGGTCATCGTAGTTCAAGATACCCATCGTTTCCATGAAGTCGTCCAGGTTCATGGAGGCTTCGACCAGCATTGAACCATCCTGCCTCACGATAATATCTTCTTCCTCCGTTTCATTCTCTTCAAGGATGTCTCCAAAGATACTTTCTGTCAGATCGTGCAGGGTGATGATACCTTCTGTATTTCCATACTCATCTACAACAACTCCGAACTTGTTTTTGTTCTTTTTGAATAGCTCTAAAACTTTCTTTGCATACAAACTTTCCGGGATAAACAATGGAGGGCGTGCGATATTGCGTAAGTTGAAGGGTTGCTCGCCTCCCATCATCAGTATGATATCTTTTACGGAAACCACTCCGATGATTTCATCTTTACCTCTTTCTACCAATAAATATTTGCTGAAGTGCTGCTCGCGAATGATGTGCAATACCTCTTCGGGAGTATCGGTAGGATGCAGAACGACGATGTCTCGCCGGTAAGTCATCAGGTCATTGGCACGCTTGTCCGAGAAACGGAACACGTCGCGTAGCATTTCCGTCTCTTCCTTGTCAATGATGCCCTGTTCCGAACTCTGATGTAAAATCATCTTCAACTCATCTTGCGTCATCTGGCGTTCCTCACCATTGTTCAGCCCTATCGCTTTATTCATAAGTTTGGTAGATGCGCTGAGTAAACACACGAACGGATAAGAAACTTTAGTCAACACAATCATAAACGGGCTCAGCATGGTGGCCCACTTCTCCGGATTGTTCAATGCTATGGACTTGGGTACCAGCTCACCGATAATGAGGGACAAATAAGTAATGACGGCTACTACCGTTACCATGGCGAGCGTATCGGCATATGCGGCTGTTCCCGGGACCATCAAAAACAAAGGTTCTATATCATCGGCAATGGTGGCGCCGCCATAAGCACCGGATACGATGCCGATCAACGTAATGCCAATCTGAATGGTTGAAAGGAATTTTTCCGGTTCTTCCAATTGTTTCAATACTCCTCTGGCTCTTTTGTTTCCTTTGCCGACAAGGGTTTCAAGACGCGCTTTACTGGACGATACCAATGCAATCTCATACATGGCGAAGATACCGTTTAAAACAAGTAAAAGCAGAATGATAATAAATTCCATACTGGGATTTCGAATAGTTTATGGAGCAAAGATAATGTTTTTTGGGTATTTATTATTAATATTGTCCTCCGTTAGAAAATTTAAACAATATAAAACATGGAAAAAAGAAAAATCTTGTTTGGCAGCTTGATGCTCCTATTGGCTGTGGCAGTGCAGGCTGCACGTGTAGATACGGTGATGGTGAAAAGTCCCTCGATGGACAAGGACGTAAAAGTTGTGTATGTTTTGCCGGATAAGGCTATTGATGGGAAGGCATGTCCGGTGGTTTATTTATTGCACGGATATAGCGGGAATGCATTGACTTGGATTACGCTGAAGCAGGAGCTGCCTCTGCTTGCCGATGAAAAAGGAATTATCTTTGTGTGTCCCGACGGAAAAAATAGCTGGTATTGGGATAGCCCTAAGAATCCGTCATACCGGTATGAAACGTTTGTCTCGTCTGAACTTGTGGAATACACGGACACTCATTATGCCACAATCCCCCACAGGAAAGCACGGGCTATCAGCGGTTTGAGTATGGGCGGCCATGGAGCACTCTGGAATGCTATCCGCCATAAGGATGTATTTGGTGCGGCAGGGAGCATGAGTGGAGGAGTGGATATCCGTCCGTTCCCTAAGAATTGGGAAATGAGCCGGCAACTGGGTGAATTTGATGCCAATCGTGAGGTTTGGGATTCCCATACGGTGGTCAACCAGCTCGATAAAATAGAAAATGGCGATTTGGCTATAACCGTTGATTGCGGTGAAGCCGATTTCTTCCTTGAGGTGAACAAGGATTTGCACAAGCGTTTATTGGAAAGGAAGATAGATCATGATTTTACTACCCGTCCCGGCGGACATAACGGAACTTATTGGAATAACTCGATCGATTATCACATTCTCTTTTTTGACAAGTTCTTCAATAAAAAGTAATCCTGAAAATGGTTCTTCTGTAATATTACGGTACGGGCATAATCCGTACCGTAACTGTTTATAATTTCTTTGCCTGCCTTGCCTCGTTTATTCTTGATTGATTATTACTGCATGACTTCTGCGGCGTTCGATAGAATTGCTTAGAACGGACGTTTGCAATGATGAAGTCTTCTTTTCCGGTATGGCAATACTTCCGTCTATTACCCCTAATGCAGTATATAACATCAGTTCGTTGGGGTCGCCGAAGGGCAGGAATCTGGCTAAATCATTGTTTTCATTGATTGCAAGATCCGGTGTGAAGCCTTTTTCATAGTCTGATTTGCCTTCTGAGTTGTATATTTTGCAGACGATGGGACTCATGGTAATCATTAACTCCGGGTTGGAGAAGGCTCTGGAACCGACGTTCTTTCCTTCGGTGGTGCCGCCTATGATGACGACCTTTTCCATAAGGGGTTTCAGACAGTTTATTACCATTTCGGAAGCTGATGCTGTCTGGGAACTGGTAAGTATATAAAGGGTGTTCAGATTCAAGTTGGCCCCGCTCTGTATCAAGTTTGCATCCAGTGTAAACGGAACCTCCCGGGGAGTGAAGCGGCTGTTGAATTCCAGAAATCCGAGTTCCTGCCCCAGCTGGCTGGCAGGTGCCAATAAAGCACACATCAATTCGGCGCAAGAAAGCAGACCGCCGTTGTTGTAACGCAGGTCCAGAATCAATTCGTTGACCTGCTGACCGGCAAAATATTGAGAAGCACTGCGCAAGTCATCGTCATATTCGTTGCTGTTGCCGGTTGCTCCCGAGCTGAAATGGTTATAGACCAGATACCCCACGCGCTTATTGCCTTTGGTATATACATTCTTATAATAAACCGGATTGTCATTGACGGTGCGTGCCGCGGCAATGCTTCTGGGTTCTTTGTAAGCAACGATGGTATCGTTTACGGCATCATAATAACCTACCGTAAGTTCCATGGCGCTGCTTCCGTATAGTTTTTCATAATTCTTGCTGGTGATGGGCTCACCGTTCATTTCCATGATCCAGTCTCCGCGTTCCAGCCGGATGGCGGCAGCGGGACTGCCGGAAGCCACATACAATACGTGGGCATAGAGGGCGGTGTCATTGTTTTCCACCCGGTTGGTTGTAAATTGGAAACCATAGCTGTAATCCGTATATGGAATGCTCCGGGTAACGTTTGCCAGACTGTCTATGGTAGAGTAATGTGAGCTGCCCTTGCCGTCCTTTTGGGAAAGAAGCGATGCATAGAAAGTGAACGGTTCTTGAAAATAGTTCAGATTCTTGCTGTTGGGGATCTCTTCATTCCAATAGTACCACACCCGCATGGTATCGTCAATCCAACGGTCTGTCCGGGTTTGTCCGGCGTATGCGGCCCAACGGTCTTCTCCACAGGAGGTCAGGCAAATGGGAGCAATTAGTACTCCCAATATGAATATCAGTATATTTCTTGCTTTCATAGCTGCAAAATTAGGAAATAGTTTGTTTATCTACCATAAATATGGTATAAAATTCCCTATCATATGTCATAGGTTAGCTTCATGCTTCCCTCTATCTTTGCGTCATCCGAATGGAAAGGATTATTCACCTAAAATACAAACGACAATGGAAACAAAGAAATTGCATTTTGAGACTTTGCAGCTCCACGTTGGGCAAGAGCAGCCGGATCCGGCTACGGACGCACGTGCTGTTCCTATTTATCAGACCACTTCATACGTATTCCGTGACTCGGCCCATGCTGCCGCCCGTTTCGGTTTGCAGGATCCGGGAAACATCTACGGACGGTTGACAAACTCTACACAAGAAGTTTTCGAGAAGCGTGTAGCTGCCCTGGAAGGCGGTGTTGCCGGATTGGCGGTAGCGTCGGGTGCGGCGGCAGTTACTTATGCCTTTGAGAATATTGCCCGTGCAGGTGACCATATTGTGGCTGCCAAAACCATCTATGGCGGCACCTATAATTTATTGGCCCATACGCTGCCCGCTTATGGTATTACCACTACCTTTGTGGATCCGGCTGATTTGGATAACTTTGAAAAAGCTATCCGGGAGAATACCAAAGCCGTATTCATTGAGACTTTGGGTAATCCGAACTGTAATATCATTGATATTGACGCTGTGGCCGGAATAGCACATCGGCATAAGATTCCCTTGATTGTAGATAATACTTTCGGTACTCCCTATCTGGTCCGTCCTATTGAGCATGGGGCCGACATTGTTGTCCATTCGGCAACGAAGTTTATCGGCGGACATGGTACTTCTTTAGGAGGAGTCATCATTGACGGCGGCAAATTCGATTGGGTGGCCTCCGGCAAGTTTCCTCAGCTGACGGAACCCGATCCGAGTTATCACGGAGTACGTTTTGTCGATGCTGCCGGTCCTGCCGCATATGCTGTCCGTATCCGTGCCATATTGTTGCGTGATACAGGTGCTGCCATCAGCCCTTTCAACGCTTTCATCTTGTTGCAGGGGCTTGAGACATTGTCGCTCCGTGTAGAGCGCCATGTGGAAAATGCCTTGAAAGTGGTCGGGTTCCTGAGCGGGCATCCTAAAGTGGCCGCGGTCAACCACCCGTCTTTACCCGAACATCCCGACCATGCGCTTTATCAGAAATATTTTCCGAATGGGGGTGGTTCCATCTTTACGTTTGAGGTAAAAGGAGGTGTGAAAGAAGCGCAGACTTTCATCGACCACCTGCAGATATTCTCATTGTTGGCAAATGTGGCCGATGTGAAATCTCTGGTTATTCATCCTGCCACCACTACACACTCCCAGTTGAATGAGCGGGAATTGGCGGAGCAAGGTATCAAGCCGGGAACGGTACGCCTTTCCATCGGTACGGAACATATAGATGATCTTTTGGAAGACTTGTCGCAGGCATTGGATAAAATTCAGAAATGAACATAGCTGTATTATTGTCGGGAGGTGTTGACAGTTCTGTCGTGGTACATCTCCTTTGTGAACAAGGTTATCGCCCCTCCCTGTTTTATATAAGGATAGGGAGGGATGATACCGATTATATGGATTGTTCCGCTGAGGAAGATCTGGAGATGGCTTCCGCCATTGCCCGTCGTTACGGGCTTTCGTTGGAAGTGGTCGATCTGCATCGGGAGTATTGGGACAATGTGGCTGCCTATGCCATCGATAAAATACGCCGGGGACTGACCCCCAATCCGGATGTGATGTGTAACAAGCTGATCAAGTTCGGCTGCTTTGAACGGCAGGTGGGCAGGGAGTTTGACTTTACGGCAACCGGACATTATGCCACGACTGTCCTTCTGGACGGGAAGACTTGGTTGGGTACTGCCGTTGATCCCATTAAAGACCAGACCGACTTTCTTGCCCAAATAGATTACCTGCAGGTTTCCAGACTGATGTTCCCTTTAGGCGGATTGATGAAGCAGGAAGTGCGGGACATAGCTTTGCGTGCAGGCTTGCCCAGTGCCAGACGCCGTGACAGTCAGGGAATCTGTTTCTTGGGCAAGATTAATTATAATGATTTTGTCCGTCGTTTCCTCGGTGAGCGCGAAGGAGATATTATAGAATTGGAAACAGGCAAGAGATTGGGAAAGCATCGTGGATATTGGTTTCATACGATTGGCCAGCGCAAAGGATTGGGGTTGGGCGGCGGCCCTTGGTTCGTAGTCCGCAAGGATATAGAGGGAAATGTGATTTATGTTTCCCGAGGATATGATACGGAGTTGCAGTTCGGCAATGAATTCCGTATGCGGGACTTTCACTTCATTACGGACAATCCGTGGAAAAAAGAAGAGAATGGAGCTGTAGAAGTGACTTTCAAGATACGTCATACCCCTGAATTCATGAAAGGGCGCTTGTTCCGGGAGCCGGAGGGATACCGCATCGTTTCGGACGAAAAGTTACAGGGAATTGCTCCCGGCCAGTTCGGAGTGATTTACGATTCTGCTTCCCGGCTTTGTGTCGGCAGCGGTGAGATTGGCTTGTAGTTGCTCTGCGGCATGTCGTTTTCGGCCCTATATATAATATTCCACCAGATCTACGATGCCTGCCTTCATGGCATATTTGGTAGCCTCATGTGCATTGTTCACGCCCAACTTCCGGAAAATATTTTTCCGGTGGCTATTCACCGTGTGGAAGCTGAGATTTCTGTCGGCGGCTATTTCCTTGGTCGTTTTTCCCAAAGCGATTTCTTTCAGAATGCTTCTTTCGGCAGGTGTCAGCAGGTTGTCTTTGATTGCAGGATGGGCAGGAGAGGAAGCATTCCTTCCCGAAAGCAGCAAGTTGCTGGCGTGATTGCAGATAAAGCGCTCTTTTCTTGACGTGCATTGCAATGCCGTCAGGATTTCTTCTTTGGAGTTGTCTTTCAGGATTACCCCGAATGCCATGCTGCTGAAGAGCACCTGGCGCAGGAAAGGTATGCTCAGCTCATCGGAAAATAGTAACCAGTCCGTTTCCTTGAAACGTTCGTGTAATACGATCAGTTCCTCGGCTCCGGAAAAATCAAATAAGGTATAGTCTAAAATTACGACTGCTGCGGGGTGCAAGCGTAATTGCTGTATCAGCTCTGCCTTATTGTCTGCTTCCAGCAGTAAGGAGGTATCTTTCTGCTTGCTCAGCAGAAACATCATGCCCGCTTTGGTGATATCTTGATTGTCCGCTATGATGAATTCTCTCATGACCTTTATACCCTTATAAAAAACTCCGCTGCAAATGTACACTTTTTCAGCGATTTGCAGCGGAGTGGAATTATATTAATTTGTAAGGGGTTTACCAGGAACGTCCTTTGAAGATGTTGGACTGACTCAAGGGAACAAGGTTACCGCTTAATGTCATTGTGTTGGAATTGAAATTGGGGCTGATGGTTACGGTTGCGTTGTTGCCGCCGTTGGTCAGCGTCAGGAATATCTGGGCGGAGATGCCGATGCCCTGGATGCTGAAGTTGCAGTTTACGTTGCCCTTCTTGTCCGTGGTCATCTGGATGTCGGAGACGGTTCCGTCCACTGTCACGCCGCCAATGCCGTTGGGGCCGGGATATACGGTGTTGAAGGCAACCTGTACGGTGCCGCGGCCTTCATTTACCAATACAAAGTTCGTGTTGGAGTTTACAAATGCAGTCTGTCCGTTGCGGAACATTACCTGGTCGGCTTCCATTACAAACTGTTTTGCCTTCAGTGCCGCTACGGCATCGTCATAAGAGATGGTGTTCGCTACTTGTTCTTCTGCTTTCAGGCGTGCGCGTTCTGCGTCTCTCTGGGCTTTACGGTCTGCACGGCGTCCTGCTCTACTCTCCTGGGCATAGACGGTGCTTGCAGTCATGCCCAGCATTACCAATGCTGCTAATGCAATAAACTTTTTCATACTCAATTTTTTGTTTAGGTTTAAATAAATTGTTCGTTATAAGTTTATTGCAAGAACAATGCCTAACCGGGATTGTTCACCGGTTTTTTAATTATTTTATATCCGACGGTTGCAATGAAGATGCTCATCAGCGGACTGACCAGGTTGAAAAAGCAGTAAGGAAGGTATGTCAGCGTGGGTACACTCAAGATGGTGGCTTGCGTCATGCCACACGTATTCCAGGGTATCAGGGGGGAAGTTACGGTAACGGCGTCTTCTGTGGTACGGCTCAGCAGGCGGCTTTCGTATCCTTTTTTATCATATATATTGCTGAACATATTTCCCGTAAGGATGATGCTGATGTACTGGTCTGCAGTGGCCAGATTCAGGAATAGTCCCGAACAGACAGTTGAAGCTACCATGCTGACCGTGTTTCTCATAAAGCGTACAAAGACCGAGGTAATGCTGCCCAGCATTCCGCTTGCGGTCATGGCTCCCCCGAAGCACATGGCGCACAGAATGAGCCAGATTGTATTCATCATGCCCGACATGCCGCGTGTGGCGATTAACTCTGTCAACATGTCACTGCCGGTCTGTAGGCCGGTACTGCCGTAGAAAGTTGTCATGATACCCTTGAATATATTGTCATCTCCTGCAATCTCCAATAACAGGCCGGGCTGGAAAATCAGTGCGAATATGCCTGCCAGCATGGTGGAGAGGAACAGGGTGATGATTGACGGTATTCTGCGTGCAATGAGTATGCCCGTAACGATGGGTACGGCCAACAGCCAGGGAGTGATATGGAACTTTGCATCGAGAGCAGCCGTAAATGCCGCTATCTGCTCCGTGCCGCTTGTCTCGTGAGTCAGCCCCATCACCGTGAAAATGACCAGCGTTATGGCAAGTGACGGGATGGTGGTAATCATCATATACCGGATGTGGCTGAACAGGGGAGTATCCGTGACAGAGGAAGCCAATACGGTAGTGTCTGACAAGGGAGAGATTTTATCCCCGAAATAGGCTCCCGATATGATGGCTCCTGCTATCCATCCTTCTTCAAATCCTTGTGCCTTGCCTATGCCCAGCAAGGCTATACCGATGGTGGCAATGGTAGTCCATGAACTGCCTGTCATGACCGACACCAATGCGCAGATTACACAAGTGGAGGTCAGAAAGAAATCGGGGTGGATAATCTGCATGCCATAGTAGATGAGGGTGGGTACTACGCCGCTTACCATCCATGTTCCGCTCAACGCACCGATAATCAGCAGGATAATGAGTGCTGTGGTGACTCCCGCCACGTTGTTGGTGATTGCCAGTTCATAATCTTTCCAGGGAATGCGGTAGAACGCCATGCCGATAAAGATGCAGAGGGCGGTGGTGGCAAGTAGAGAAACCTGGCTGCCTCCACTGAGGGCGTCACTTCCAAACGTGTGGATGGTGGCAAACAGCATTCCTACTAAAAAAGCAATGGGAAGAAGGGAAACCAAAGGGGAGGGGATTTTATTTTCTGAATTCATTGTACCATATCTCTGTTTAGCGGCTGCAAAGGTACGATAAATTCTGTATAAAATACCTATAAACCAAAGTGTGAAACCGAGGAATCCGCTATGTACGGCTGGTACACCTCCCGGTTGGAGGCAGAGGGGCAAATTCCCGTCAGCAGCCCTGCAATGACGACACCTACGTTGCATCCTTTATTTTCCGGACGGGAAAATTGGGAAGCGATCGGAATAAAGATTTGAGGAATCATGGAGCAGACACCTGTGACAAGTGATGCCGCCCAGATGATGTAAAATCTTCTAATTCCTGTTTCATACTGTAACAAAGCTAAGATGCTGCAAATCTAATTTTTTGTGTTGTCAATCTCGTCAGGATTGTTATCTTTTTCTCTTCTGATTTGTTGTACTCTTATTCCCGTTTGCTTAATAGTACAGCTGCAAAGGACTATTCGTTCCACCATGGGGGAAATTTTATTCCACCGTGAGGTAAATATCGTTCCACCATGGAGGAACGATATTTACCTCACGGTGGAACGAATTAATCTCAGGCAATGTTTTCTTTGGCAACAGGAATTGCTATAATAAACAGAGCAGCATAAGAGTTCCCTCAAATGCTGCTCTGTTTTAAATTAGTCAATCTTCTTTATAAGTGTCGTAGTAATGTCGTCCAATTCCGAACTACCATCGTTCAGATTGTCCCAATCCTCAAAGGCAAGTATCAGCTTAGTAGCTGTAAGTTCATTGACGGTAAGGACATCTGAATAACCATCATCGTAAGAGATAGTCAGCTTATTTCATATTGTTGCTAACTGTTAGAGTGTATAAACAGAAAAAGGACACCTAACTTAATAGATGCCCTTTCAATTAATAGTATGTATGAGTTGGTTTACTTCTTAGAGTAATGGTGCTTCATGGAGAATATATGCACTTCTATCTTATCATCGTTTACAGAGTAAACAAGACGATGTTCTGCGGTGATTCTCCTTGACCATTTACCAGTCAATTCATATTTTAGTGGTTCTGGCTTCCCAATTCCAGTATAAGGATGTTCTGCAATATCGATCAGTAAAGCTGTAATCTTATTCAGAATTATCTTATTGCCACTCTGTGAGAAGAATAGATATTCCTTCCGTGCTTGGTCAGATAATATTATTCTGTACATGATGCTCGCTTTAAAAAGTCTTCTATGCTTTCTCCATCTTTCTGTGCTATATAATTGCCATTCTTTATATCTTCCTCACCTTGACGTATAGCTTCCATTGTTGCAGGTGAGGACATTATATATTCAGTCTCTTTCAATGAATTGTATTCATCAAGGGAAATCATCACTACTCCTTTACCATTACCACGATTGACGATTACAGTATCGTAATCATCAATTACTGAATCAATATAACCTTTAAGATTTGCTCTTAAATCTGTGTAATTGGCTGTTCTCATAAATCCTCCTTTTTTATGATGCAAATGTATGTACTTATTTGCGTACTTGCAAATATAATTAGTTAATTATTAAATATGAAGAAAGGACACCAACTTAATGATGTCCCTTCCTCTGTCAATCAACAATCCACTCAGCCCAAGAACCAAGCGTATTCACTATCTCCTAATTTGGCACGTTGAATGCTGGTACGTGTTTGCCTGTGCTAAAGTAGATTCTCTTTCCATTCGTGGTGATTGAAACCTCAATAGGTGATAGACCTTTCTTGTTTTGCTTACTTTCTCTCAATGAAAAGTAAACCATTGTACAATGTTTCTCCATTTTAAATTAAATGTTATATGGAGTGTATCGCATTGTATTATAGTTGATTATGCCAATTCTTGCAGCCGTTTTTAAAGAATGGCAAATTCGGCTGCAAATCGGCTGCAAAAGTAACCTGTTTATGGCTTGATTTGAGAAGTAATTGGCTGCTCTTTACATGAGTTGTTTGGACTTAAATAAAGCAGAGTTTATCTCCTTACTGATTCACCATTCATTCACTCTAAATAGTGAGTGGTGCAAGGTGCTTCAATCTGTTATCCAAACCAAGTTACCACAAATAAAAAAAACTCCTGCAACCACAAGGATTACAGGAGTTTATCTATATTTAATTGTCTAAATTACTTGCTCAAAGCTTGAGCTACGTCAACCGCGCAAGCCACTGTACATCCTACCATCGGGTTGTTACCGATACCCAGGAATCCCATCATTTCTACGTGAGCAGGAACTGATGAAGAACCAGCGAACTGAGCGTCTGAGTGCATACGGCCCATCGTGTCTGTCATGCCGTAAGAAGCGGGACCTGCAGCCATATTGTCCGGGTGCAGAGTACGACCTGTACCACCACCGGAAGCTACAGAGAAGTAGGGCTTACCTGCCAATACACGCTCTTTCTTATAAGTACCGGCTACCGGATGCTGGAAACGAGTCGGGTTTGTAGAGTTACCTGTGATAGATACATCTACACCTTCTTTCCACATGATAGCTACACCTTCGCGAACATCGTCGGCGCCGTAGCATTTTACTTTGGCACGGGGACCGTCGCTGTATGCGATTTCACGAACTACTTTCAATTCACCCGTGTAGTAGTCGAATTGAGTCTGAACGTATGTAAAGCCGTTGATACGGGAGATGATCTGGGCAGCGTCTTTTCCAAGACCGTTCAAGATGCAACGCAAAGGTTCTTTACGTACTTTATCAGCTTTAGCTGCGATTTTGATAGCACCTTCGGCAGCAGCGAATGATTCGTGGCCGGCCAGGAAAGCGAAACACTTGGTCTCTTCGCGCAACAGCATGGCAGCCAGGTTACCATGACCGATACCAACCTTACGGTCGTCGGCTACAGAACCCGGAATACAGAATGCTTGCAGGCCGATACCGATAGCTTCAGCAGCATCAGCGGCATTCTTGCAACCCTTCTTGATAGCGATGGCGCAACCTACAACATATGCCCATTTTGCATTTTCGAAACAGATAGGCTGAGTTTCTTCACACGTCATATAAGGGTCAATACCGGCAGCTTCGCAGATAGCGTTTGCTTCCTCGATGTCTTTGATGCCGTTAGCGTTCAAGGCTTCAATAATGCCTTTGATACGACGGTCTTGACTTTCAAATTTTACTTCTCTAATCATAGTTTCTTTCCTCCTTATATTATTCGTGACGTGGATCAATGTGTTTAACAGCTCCCTGTTCAGCAGTGAAGCGTCCGTAAGTACCGGTTACTTTCTTCAATGCTTCGTTGGCATCGGTACCTTTCTTGATTTCATCCATGAATTTACCCATGTGAACGAATTCGTATCCGCAGATTTCGTCATTCTTGTCAAGAGCGATAGTCTTGATATAACCTTCTGCCATTTCCAGATAACGGGGACCTTTAGCCAAAGTTCCGTACAATGTACCTACCTGGCTACGCAGACCTTTACCCAAGTCTTCCAAACCGGCGCCGATAATCAGACCGCCTTCAGAGAAAGCCGACTGAGTACGTCCGTAAACGATTTGCAGGAAGAGTTCGCGCATTGCTGTGTTGATAGCGTCGCAAACAAGGTCGGTATTCAATGCTTCAAGTATTGTCTTGCCCGGAAGAATTTCAGCTGCCATGGCGGCTGAGTGAGTCATACCTGAACAACCGATAGTTTCAACCAGTGCTTCCTGGATGATACCTTCTTTAACGTTCAAAGTCAGTTTACAAGCACCCTGTTGAGGAGCACACCAACCTACACCGTGTGTCAGACCAGAAATATCGACAATTTCTTTAGATTTTACCCATTTGCCTTCTTCGGGTATGGGAGCTGGTCCGTGGTTAGGACCCTTCTTTACAACACACATGTGTTCCACTTCGTGTGAATAAGTCATAATTAGCTCTTTTTTAAGTGATATAATTAAAAAAAACGTAGTTTCGCTTTTGAAATCGTTCGCAAAGTTAGTTGTTTTCTTGGTTTCTGCCAACCGTCTGATTTGACTTTTTTATTAAAAATAGGTAATAGGTCGTTGAATTTCTGTGGAATGTAAAGTTGAGTTTGCAGTTTTGTCTTAACTTTGCCGCGTAATTAATGGATACAAATTATGATAGAGGTGACAGATGCTGCTTTGCGCCGGTCGGCAGGTGAAGGAATGGATGCGTTTATAAAGGTCTTTACGGATGCATACAAAAATAAAATCGGTGACGTATGGACTGCTGAGACTATGTCTTTGCTTACGGGTGAACAACATTCTTTGCTCGCCTATCAAATATTCCGGGATGAAATAATGGAAGGCGGTTTTTGCCAGTTGATACAAAATGGATACGGGGGGTATATCTTTACCAATCCGTTTGCCAAGGTGATGCGCTTGTGGGAAATCGGTGATTTGAGCAAGTTGGTCTATGCGGCAAGGAAGATTTATGATGAGAACCGTGAAGATTTGGAGCGTGAGCGCACGGATGAAGAGTTTATGGCCATGTACGAACAATATGAGGCTTTCGATGACTTGGAAGATGAATTCCTGGAAAAAGAAGAAGGATATACTGCTATGGTTGCAGGATACGTGGATGAACATCTGGATTTGTTTGCAAAGATTGTGTAGTAATGTTAAAATAAGGTTGTTCGTGCAGTATTAAGATTAATATTTCATTTAATCTTAAAAACAATGAAAAAACGAGGAGAGTGCTCTATTACTCAATTCTTTTATCTAAATTTGCGAACTCTAATTTTTATAAGAAAGATGAAACAGTTAAAATTCTTGATGGTTGCCTTTACCTTATTAATGGGCGTTTCTTTAACTTCGTGTCTAAATTCGGACAATGACTATGCACCTTCTGTAGGTGGTTTGGTTAAGGTAGGTGATAGTATGTTTGGTAATTCATTCACTATGCTTGACGGGGTTACTAAAATAAGTCCGACGGCGGCATCATTGGCTACTTTGGAAAGTAATATGGGATTTAAGCCTTCAAGTACGAATATTGCATATGTCACAGGAACATACGACGAAACTTTGAATTCCAACCTTATAGAAGACAAAGAGTATAAATCTGTAAATCTGCTTTGGGCCGTATCTTTGGATGCAAAGGTTGAAATAACGGAACGGGGCGCAGAAAATGACTCTGTGAATAAAGCTCCGGTTATTGATATTGACAATTCAAGCCAGATGGGATATGAAATGGAAAAGAAATTGCATAAACCATGGTTCTTCTATGACAAAACCACGTTGATATTGCCTATCAATTATTTTGTCTATAAGGCAGGTGCCCATAAGTTTACATTGGTTTATTATCCGGAGGAGAATGCCGATGGAAATAAAACTTTGAAACTGTATTTGAAGCATTATGATGCAGATGATAAGTCAACGAACACTAATTCTTTGAATAATTCCGGTGCATATCCTCAAATTTATTATTATGCATATGATTTGCGAGGTGTGTTCTCTCAATATTCTAGAATGACCGGTGAAATGCCGACAACGGTGACTGTTGAATATGTAACAAATGCCAATAGTTTAAAATTGGAAGATGCGGAAACTAAAACCTGTGAGGTTGAAGTAAAAGGCATCAATGAATCAACAACTGATAAATAAATTTGAACTACAAAGAATTATTTCATATAGCTCTACAACTGATTTCCTCTCCGGCTCGTGCCTGGGAGGAAATTCGTTTGGAAGAGGATAGGCGAAAGGTGTTTACTTCTTTTGTTTATCCTATGATTGGTTTATGCGGGTTGTCCGTCTTCATCGGTTCCTTGTGGACGATGGGATGGGGTGGTCCGCAAAGTTTTCAATATGCCATGACACAATGTTGTGCCGTGGCTGTATCCTTATTTGGAGGATACTTTTTGGCAGCCTATCTGATAAATGGGTTGCGTGTCCGTATGCTGATGACGGACAGTGACATACCATTGACGCAACAATTTGCCGGGTACGCATTGGTCGTACTCTTTGTGCTTAAAATCATCATAGGCATCTTGCCGGATTTTAGGATTATCTCTTGGTTGCTTCAATTCTATATTGTTTATGTAGTGTGGGAAGGAAGTGCAAAAATGATGCAAGTGGAAGAAAAAGACCGTTTGCGCTTTACTATTCTTTCTTCTATTTTGTTAATAGCTTGTCCGACGGCTATTGAATGGATATTCACTAAGCTGACGGTAATGCTGAACTGATTTGATTTATGAAACAAGCTCCTGTAAATATAAAGAATAAGCGTGCTACGTTTGACTATGAACTGATAGACACCTATACTGCGGGTATTGTACTCACAGGTACGGAAATCAAGTCTATCCGTTTGGGTAAGGCAAGCTTGGTCGATACTTTCTGCTACTTTGCCAATGGTGAGTTATGGGTGAAGAATATGCATATCGCCGAGTATTTCTATGGCTCATACAACAACCACAATGCACGCAGGGAGCGCAAGCTTCTCTTGACTAAAAAAGAATTGGAGAAGTTGACACGTGGTTCCAAAGATCCCGGCTTTACTATTGTTCCTGTGCGTATGTTCATTAACGAGAAAGGGTTGGCGAAAGTGGTGGTAGCCCTTGCTAAAGGTAAAAAACAATATGACAAGCGCGAATCTTTGAAGGAAAAAGATGACAAACGCGATATGGCGCGTATGTTCAAAAGATGAAAATAGGGATTAATTCCTGATCCTTTCCCTAACCCTTATATACAATGGCTTCTATTGAAAAGTTGGTGCGTGAGCGCATCCTTATCCTTGACGGTGCCATGGGCACTATGATCCAACAATACAACTTGACGGAGGAAGATTTCCGGGGGGATCGCTTTTTGCGTATCCCGGGACAGTTGAAGGGAAATAATGATTTGCTCTGCTTGACCCGTCCGGATGTAGTACAGGATATCCATCGCAAATACTTGCTTGCAGGTGCGGATATCATTGAAACCAATACTTTTAATTCTACGCGTGTCAGTATGGCGGATTACCACGTGCAAGAGTATGTGCGTGAAATAAATCTTGCTGCTGCCGGACTGGCACGCCGGATGGCCGATGAGTTCACGGCTCTTACTCCCGGCAAACCCCGTTTTGTGGCAGGTTCCGTAGGACCCACCAACAAGACCTGCTCCATGAGTCCTGATGTGAATAACCCTGCATATCGTGCTTTGACATACGATGCGCTTGCGGCTGATTACCGTGAACAGATGGAAGCTCTGCTGGAAGGTGGGGTAGATGCACTGTTGGTCGAAACAATATTTGATACCCTGAATGCTAAGGCTGCCGTTTTTGCTGCGACGCAGGCAATGGAAACTACCGGAATCCGTGTACCGTTGATGCTTTCCGTGACAGTTTCCGATACGGCTGGACGTACACTTTCCGGCCAGACGTTAGAAGCTTTTCTTGCTTCCGTGCAGCATGCCGATGTTTTTTCGATAGGGCTGAACTGCTCTTTCGGCGCCCGTCAGCTTAAACCATTCCTGGAACAACTTGCCCGTCGTGCTCCTTACTATATAAGCGCTTATCCTAACGCAGGACTGCCCAACAGTCTGGGAAAATATGACCAGACACCGGCCGACATGGCACATGAAATAAAGGAATACATTCACGAAGGCTTGGTAAATATCATTGGGGGGTGTTGTGGAACTACCGATGCTTACATAGCCGAATATACGGCTTTGGTGGAGGGAGTTACTCCTCATGTACCTGCTCCGAAACCGGAGAACCTTTGGCTTTCTGGTCTTGAACTTTTAGAGGTCAGGCCGGAGAATAACTTTGTGAATGTGGGCGAACGTTGCAATGTTGCCGGTTCACGCAAATTCCTGCGTCTGATTAATGAGAAGAAATATGATGAGGCCCTCAGTATTGCCCGTCAGCAGGTTGAGGACGGTGCACAGGTCATCGATATTAACATGGATGACGGTCTGTTGGACACCCGGACTGAAATGATTACCTTTCTTAATCTCATAGCTTCAGAACCTGAGATAGCGCGGGTGCCTGTCATGATAGATTCCTCCAAGTGGGATGTTATCGTTGCCGGGTTGAAATGCCTGCAGGGAAAGTCCATCGTCAATTCCATTTCTTTGAAGGAAGGTGAGGAAAAATTTCTGGAACATGCCCGTACCATCCAGCAATATGGCGCTGCCGTTGTGGTGATGGCTTTCGATGAGAAAGGGCAGGCGGATACCTTTCAACGTAAGATTGAAGTCTGTGAACGCGCTTACCGTCTTTTGACGGATAAAATCGGGTTCAATCCTCATGATATTATTTTTGATCCGAATGTGCTGGCCGTAGCTACAGGCATGGACGAGCATAATAACTATGCTGTCGATTTTATTAAGGCTGCCGGTTGGATAAGAAAGAATCTGCCCGGTGCGCATGTCAGTGGAGGGGTGAGCAATCTTTCATTCTCGTTCCGCGGCCATAACTACATCCGCGAGGCCATGCATGCCGTGTTCCTTTATCATGCTGTTCGCGAAGGGATGGATATGGGCATTGTCAATCCTGCCACTTCCGTACTTTATACGGATATTCCGGAGGATATTCTGGAGCGCCTGGAAGATGTGGTCTTGAATCGTCGTCCCGATGCTGCGGAACGTCTGATAGAAACCGCCGAGCGTTTGAAGGCAGAAACTGATACCGCTAAAGCATCCGGCAATGTACGGCATGCAGTCCAGTCCCAGCTTTCTTGGCGGGAGAACGCCACGGTGGAAGAACGCTTGAAATATGCTTTGACCAAGGGTATCGGTGATTATCTGGAAGAAGACTTGGCTGAGGCTCTGGAGCAATATGCGAAGGCAGTGGATATCATCGAAGGCCCACTGATGGCAGGCATGAACCATGTCGGTGATTTGTTCGGTGCGGGTAAAATGTTCCTTCCACAGGTTGTGAAAACAGCACGTACCATGAAGAAGGCGGTGGCTATCCTGCAACCGGTCATAGAATCGGAAAAGCAGGAAGGTTCTGTTTCTGCCGGAAGAGTATTGCTTGCTACCGTGAAAGGTGATGTTCATGATATAGGCAAGAATATAGTTTCTGTAGTGATGGCTTGTAATGGTTATGAAATCATAGATCTCGGAGTGATGGTGCCTGCCGAAACTATTGTACAGCGTGCCATGGAAGAAAAGGTGGATATGATTGGTCTGAGTGGCTTGATTACCCCTTCTCTGGACGAGATGGTGCATGTGGCTCTTGAACTGGAGAAGTCCGGTCTGGATATACCTCTGTTGATAGGTGGTGCCACTACTTCACAGTTGCATACGGCATTGAGGATTGCTCCGGTTTATCATGCTCCGGTAATCCATCTGAAAGATGCCTCGCAAAATGCGGCAGTTGCGGCGAAGCTGATGAATCCCGAATCGAAAGAAGAATTGAGCGAGGAATTGAATGAAGAGTACCGGCGCCTGCGCGAGAAGAACAGTGAGCGGCAGGTTAAAACAGTTTCTCTTGAAGAGGCTCAAAAGAATAGGCTGAATTTATTTTAATGTTTTATTTTTTTCTTGTACTGGTCGAAGCGTGATGTGATGTCCCTTACAAAGTTGTAGGTCTCTATACCACGGAAATAACCGTTTTTGCAGACTGGGTCGGAAAAGTATTCTTCGTTGCTTTTCAGCAGGATGAAGTTTTCTACATTGTCCCGCCAAGTGTACTTGTCTTTACCGTACTTTTCTGCCAATGCCATGGCGTCCTGCACGTGTCCTATCCCTGAGTTGTAGGATGCCAATATAAAGTTGATGCGCTCTTCTTCGGGAACTTTGGCAAAACTTCTGGCTGTGGCGGCTATGTATTTGACAGCAGCTTTTATGCTTTCTTCCGGGTTCTGTTCCTTCCCTGCGGGAACTCCCATGGCACGTGCGGTGCCCGGCATCAGTTGCATCAGTCCTCTTGCGCCTGCCCAAGATACAGCGGTGCTGTCAAAATTAGATTCTGTATAGGCAAGGGAGGCAAGCAACCGCCAGTCCCAGTTGATTTCCGGTGCGTATTTCTTGAATAAATCATCGAAATGGGAGATTTTACCTTCCCGTAAAGAAAGAATCGGAGAGTGGGGAATAGCCTTGCTGATTTCAAAATAACGCTTCATGCTGGCTGTATAGGCTGGTGAGGTCATGTTTTCTTCATGCCATTTGTTGGCGGCGGCAGCTAGTTTGGGACAATCTTTGCGCACGGCCCATGATGCGCGTTGGTCAAAGCTGATGGACAGTCCGATATTCAGATTGGGATAATACGTGGTGTTGAGTTGGGCAAGGTCGTTGTCGGCTACGGTATAGGGGATTTTCCCTTGTGATACCTGGGTTATCAGGTCTTCCATGCTGATGCTGTCATTCGTGACTTTATGGATATGGATACCGCCTCCCAACTCTTCGTCCAGATTGACCAGCCGATTATAATACTTTCCGGGTTTTACATAGACATCCTTGCCTATCAGTTCGGTCACGTCCTTCAGAGGCTTGGTACGTCCGCCTGCCCGTTGGACTATTACTTGGTGGGTAATGACCTCTTCTCCGCAGTAAATCAGGCTGTCCTTCCACTCTTTGGTGATAGGCAGGTTGTAAGCAATCAAGTCTCCTTTGCCTGCCAACAGCTTTTCGATGAGTTCATGCACATTTCTTGCAACCTCTATTCGGAGCTTTACTCCCAGGCTGCTGGCAAACTGTTCACTCAATTCATACTGGAATCCCATGTCCTGCCCGCGGTAGATAAAGTAGGAGGTAGAACTATATAAAGTCAGTACCACCAATTCTCCACTATCTTTTATTTGCTGCAAGTCATCACCTGCCTTTTCTTTTTCCGCACGATGACTTCCGCCGCATCCCAAGATGCAACACAGGAAAATAACGAGAAGGATCGGCTGTCCGTATTTCATCTGCTCGCGGCATTACTGATTGTCAATTGCCCAAATGCTTCTTTATATACATTGTTAAAATGTCGATAGCCACCTGGTTGTTTCCGCCTTCAGGCACAATGAGGTCCGCATATCGTTTGCAGGGCTCAATGAATTGCTGGTGCATGGGCTTCAGGATGCGTGTATAGCGTTCCATTACTGCCTCGGCAGTGCGTCCGCGTTCTACCACATCGCGTTGTATGACACGGATCAATCGTTCATCCGGATCTGCGTCAACAAATATTTTAAGGTCCATCATGCTGCGCAGCTTCTTGTCACATAAGGCAAGGATTCCTTCGATGATGATGACTTCGCGCGGTTCGATATGGATGGTTTCGGGCTGGCGGGTACAAGTGAGATAGGAATAAGTGGGCTGTTCAATGCTGTTTCCCTCACGCAATGCTGCAACGTGCTTGGAAAGAAGGCTCCATTCGAAAGCATCCGGATGGTCGAAGTTTATGTTTTGCCGTTCTTCTACAGGAACGTGGCTGCTGTCCTTATAGTAAGAATCTTGTGGTAGCAGTACCACTTCACCGGCCGGCAGGCTCTCGATAATTTTGCGTACGACGGTGGTCTTTCCCGAACCTGTTCCGCCTGCAATTCCTATTATTAACATCCGTTTAAGTGTATTATTGAAACAAAACTTGTACTTTTGCACTTGTTAAAAACAACTGCTTCAGCTGACAAATATAGACATAAATCATTTAAATAGCAAAGTTATGGTAAAGCACATTGTATTATTTAAGCTTAAAGATAACGCTCCGGCTGACGAAAAGTGGGCGGCGATGAATAATTTTAAGAAAGCAATCGAAGCGCTTCCCGTTAAAATATCCGTGATTCGTAAGATTGAAGTCGGATTGAATATCAATCCGGGAGAGAGTTGGAACATTGCTCTTTATAGCGAGTTCGATACATTGGAGGATGTAAAGTTTTATGCGACGCACCCCGATCATGTGGCTGCGGGCAAATTGATTGCTGATGTGAAAGAAAGCCGTGCTTGTGTGGACTATGAAGTGTAGTTCTGCTTGCATCGGACTGATAGTTGATAATTAATAATTAATATTTTAAGAAGACGTGAAGAAAAGTGTTTTTTCTATTTGGCTGTTGCTTCTCACTGTGGTGGCACAGGCGCAGATACATGACCCCGTTAAGTTTAAGTATGAGCTGAAGACTTTGTCGGCCGGTGAAGCGGAGGTCGTATTTACCGGAACTGTTGAAAAGGGGTGGCATGTCTATTCTACGGATTTGGGCGACGGCGGTCCTATCTCGGCTACCTTTAATGTTGAGAAACTGTCGGGAGCGGAACTGATAGGTAAGTTGAAACCGGTAGGTAAGGAGATTTCTTCATTTGACAAATTGTTTGAAATGAAGGTGCGTTACTTTGAGAATACTGCCCAGTTCGTGCAGAAGTTGAAGTTGACCGGTGGCGCCTATCAGATAGAAGGTTATCTGGAATATGGTGCATGTAATGATGAAAATTGTTTGCCACCCACTCAAGTGCCGTTTAGTATCTCTGGCAAGGGAGAGGGGACGGCTAAAGAAGATGCTGTGGGAAACAAGGCTGAAGGACAGTCTGCGTCACAGGAAGTTGCCGCTGATACAGCATCCGTTGCCGTGATCGGCGGTGCGGATGTTCCTACGGGAATCAATGTGGGAGGTGGGACAGACCTTTGGAAGCCGGTTATCAATGAACTGAATTCTTTGGGTGAAACGACTTCCCAGGAAGATATGTCATGGTTTTATATCTTTATTACAGGATTCGTCGGTGGATTGTTGGCGCTGTTCACTCCTTGTGTATGGCCTATTATTCCGATGACGGTCAGCTTCTTCCTGAAACGTAGTAAAGATAAGAAGAAAGGTATCCGTGATGCTTGGACATACGGTGCGTCCATCGTGGTGATTTACGTGACGTTGGGGCTGGCTATTACACTTATATTTGGTGCCAGTGCATTGAACGCACTCTCTACGAACGCAGTATTCAATATCTTGTTCTGCTTGATGCTGGTAGTATTTGCCGCTTCTTTTTTCGGGGCGTTCGAAATTACGCTTCCTTCCAAGTGGAGCAATGCTGTGGATAGCAAGGCCGAAACGACGGGAGGATTATTGAGCATCTTCTTGATGGCGTTTACATTGTCTCTGGTATCCTTCTCCTGTACAGGTCCTATTATCGGTTTCCTTTTGGTACAGGTTTCCACAACGGGCAGTGTGGTGGCTCCGGCTATCGGCATGTTGGGCTTTGCCATTGCTTTGGCGTTGCCGTTTACCTTGTTTGCGCTGTTCCCGTCCTGGTTGAAGTCAATGCCTAAGTCAGGCGGTTGGATGAATATTATCAAAGTCAGTCTGGGATTCCTGGAACTGGCATTTGCTTTGAAGTTCCTTTCGGTTGCCGACCTGGCCTACGGATGGCGTATTCTTGATCGTGAAACCTTCCTTGCTTTGTGGATTGTTTTGTTCGCATTGCTCGGTTTCTATCTGTTGGGCAAAATCAAGTTCCCCCACGATGATGATGATACCAAAGTCAGTGTGCCGCGCTTCTTCATGGCTATGGCCTCATTGGCGTTTGCGGTTTATATGGTTCCCGGTTTGTGGGGTGCTCCGCTGAAAGCAGTCAGTGCTTTTGCGCCGCCTATGCAGACTCAGGACTTCAACCTCTATAACAACGAGGTACATGCCAAGTTCGATGATTATGATCTCGGTATGGAGTATGCCCGTCAGCACGGTAAGCCTGTTATGTTGGACTTCACCGGTTACGGTTGCGTAAATTGCCGTAAGATGGAGCTTTCTGTATGGACAGATTCAAAGGTGAGTGATATCATTAATAATGATTATGTACTCATCACGCTTTATGTTGATAACAAAACTCCACTTTCTTCTCCGGTAAAGATTATGGAGAATGGCACGGAGCGTACTTTGCGGACGGTGGGCGACAAGTGGAGCTACTTGCAGCGTGTCAAGTTCGGAGCCAATGCACAGCCTTTCTATGTGTTGATTGACAATGAAGGCAAGCCGCTCAACAAATCCTATTCTTACGATGAAGATATTCCTAAGTATATAGATTTCTTGCAGACCGGATTGGAGAATTACAGAAAAGAGAAATAATAACAGAAGAGGAGGATGCTTTGTTAGGAAGCATCCTTTTTTATAAATGTCCTTTTACATACATGAAACATATCATTGACATTGAAAATTGGGAACGTCGGGACAATTACGGTTTCTTTCGTGGATTTGTAAATTCGTGGTATTCTGTTACTACGGAGATTGACTGTACGGAAGCGAGCGTTGCGGCCAGAGCTGCAGGGCATTCTTTTTTTCTTTATTATCTGTATGCCGTGTTGCGTTCGGCCAATGAAGTGGATGAATTGCGCTTTCGCGTAGACAAGGAAGGGCAGGTCGTCTTTCATGACCGGGTAGATATCATCTCTCCCATAGCCGTTCCGGGGAAAACTTTCTATACGGTGCGTATTCCTTACCATGAGGATTTTCAACGTTTTTATTCCGAGGCTCAGGCGTTGATTACTGATATTCCGGAGGATGGTGATCCTTATGCGGCGGAAAAGAAACTGGCGGAGCAAGGAGATTATGATGTAGTGCATTTAAGTGCGGTTCCGAAAATGTATTTCACGTCAACGACCTATACGCTTGCCGAGGCGGGCAATGCTTGCAGCCATCCATTGATGACTGCCGGGAAGGTGGTAACCCGTGAGGGACGTCTGGTATTTCCCCTTTCCATTTACGTGAACCATGCTTTTGTGGACGGTTCGCATCTGTCGTTGTTCTTCCAGAAGATAGAAGAGCACTTGAAGAGAATTTCCCGAAAATAAATAAATGATTATCCGCAATATTACCCCTATGCCACTCTTCCATATTACGGCACATCAGTGCAGCGGGGAAACGGGATACGTGTATAAGGCTTTTAATGCCATCTCACTATAGGACTGAGATGGGTAGATGCGGTGAAAGAATAAGGATGGGCCATGACAAGAGCTTATTACATGAGCCATGGCCGATGTCCTGTAGTTTACCATGCTAAGTTATGTTATAAAACATGCAAATGTTTATTGCTGATATTAAATAAATTACCTTTCTTTGTGGCAGGATGGTTCAGCACGGTTTGCGAATCACCGGTTACTGTGATATCTAATTTGTTAATCTTAGCATGAAAGTGGCGTTCGGACAACAGACTACCAAAGTCAAGCAATTGGCGGATCTTATCAGCCAGGATATCTCGATGGGAAAATACAAGGTGGAGAACGCCTTGCCTTCCATCAATCGGTTGAGTCAGGACTATAAGGTATCCAGAGATACTGTTTTCAAGGCCTTTATTGATTTGAAAGAACGTGGAATCATTGATTCTACTCCGGGAAAAGGATACTTTGTGGTAAATAGGCAAAAGAATATCCTGTTGTTGCTTGATGAATATTCTCCATTCAAGGACACGCTCTATAATAGCTTTGTCAAACGTCTTTCCACTAAATATAAAGTCGATTTGTGGTTTCATCAATATAATGAATCGTTGTTCAATACCATAATCCGTGATTCCATAGGCAGATACAATAAGTATGTGGTGATGAACTTTGACAATGAGAAGTTTTCTCCTTATTTATATAAGATTGACCCGTCACGTTTGTTGTTGCTTGATTTCGGAAAGTTTGATAAAAGGGAATATTCGTATATCTGCCAGGATTTTGGAGAATATTTCTATCGGGCCATGTCACAATTGTCTGCCAGGATACAGCACTATCAAAAACTTGTCCTGTGCATTGCCAAAGGAAGTAAACATCCGGAGGAGACAAGTGAATATTTCAAGAGATATTGCATGGACTGCCATGTGGATTATAGCGTGATGGAAAATATGGACGAGTTGGAAGTGCGTCCGGGGGAGGTATATATAGCTGTTCGCCAAGTAGATGTGGTGGAGATAGTAAAAAAGAGCCGGATTGCCGGGCTCACCTGCGGAATGGATTTCGGATTGATAGCTTATAATGATACTCCTGCCTATGAGGTGATTGACAAAGGCATAACTGCCATGAGTATCGATTGGAGGAAAATGGGAGCCATGACAGCGGATTTTATTCTTTCGGGTAAACGAATACAAGTTTATTTGCCGATTGAAATCCATTTAAGAGGTTCCTTGTAGTTCTTTTTTTAAAGTAATGAATTCAGCATAGTTCGGTATAGTTTAATTTATTAACTCAATAGAAATAGTATGAAAAAGTATCCTAAAATCGGGATTCGTCCCACAATTGACGGTCGTCAGGGAGGCGTACGCGAGAGTCTTGAAGAAAAGACCATGAATCTGGCTAAAGCTGTAGCCGAATTGATTTCAGGTAATCTGAAGAATGGCGATGGAAGTCCCGTAGAATGCGTCATTGCCGATGGTACCATTGGACGTGTGCCCGAAAGTGCGGCTTGTGCCGAAAAGTTTGAACGCGAAGGGGTAGGGGCTACCATTACTGTAACTTCATGTTGGTGCTATGGTGCCGAAACGATGGACATGAATCCTTACTATCCGAAAGCAGTTTGGGGATTCAATGGTACGGAGCGTCCGGGAGCCGTTTATCTGGCAGCTGTATTGGCTGGGCATGCTCAAAAGGGGTTGCCTGCTTTCGGTATTTACGGACGTGACGTACAAGATTTGAATGATAATTCCATTCCGGCAGATGTCGCCGAGAAACTTTTGCGGTTTGCCCGTGCCGCACAGGCTGTAGCTACCATGAGAGGAAAATCTTATCTTTCTATGGGCAGTGTGTCTATGGGTATTGCCGGCTCCATTGTCAACCCCGATTTCTTTCAGGAATATCTGGGCATCCGTTGTGAATCTGTTGATTTGACGGAAATCATCCGCCGTATGACTGAAGGTATTTATGATAAGGAAGAGTTTGCCAAAGCCATGGCATGGACAGAAAAATATTGCAAGAAGAACGAAGGCAAGGATTTCAATCTTCCGGCAAAAACAAAAACTCGTGAAGAGAAAGATGAGGACTGGGAGTTCATTGTGAAGATGACCATCATTATGCGTGACCTTATCCAAGGCAATCCGAAACTGAAAGAGATGGGCTTTAAAGAAGAGGCGCTCGGACATAATGCGATCGCTGCCGGATTCCAGGGACAACGCCAATGGACGGATTTTTATCCGAACGGTGACTATTCCGAAGCGTTGTTGAACACTTCTTTCGATTGGAACGGTATTCGGGAAGCGTATGTCGTTGCTACTGAAAATGATGCTTGCAACGGTGTTGCCATGTTGTTTGGCCATCTGCTGACCAACCGTGCGCAGATTTTCTCGGACGTACGTACGTATTGGAGCCCCGAGGCCGTGAAACGTGTAACGGGTAAGGAACTTACAGGACTGGCTGCAAACGGTATCATCCATCTGATTAACTCCGGAGCTACCACACTGGATGGAACCGGGCAACAGAGTAATGCCCAGGGAGAGCCTGCCATGAAACCTCATTGGGAGATCTCTGAAGAAGAAATGGAGAAATGCCTGGAAGCTACTACCTGGTATCCTGCCAATCGTGACTATTTCCGTGGCGGCGGTTTCTCCTCGAACTTTTTGTCAAAAGGTGGAATGCCTGTGACGATGACACGCCTGAACCTTGTCAAAGGTCTTGGCCCTGTGCTTCAGATTGCCGAAGGATGGACAGTGGAAATTGATCCGGAGATTCATAAATTGCTGGATGAACGTACTGACCGTACCTGGCCCACTACCTGGTTTGTGCCCCGCTTTTGCGATAAACCCGCCTTTGAAGATGTATATTCGGTGATGAACAATTGGGGAGCCAATCATGGTGCCATCAGCTATGGGCATATAGGTAAAGATCTGATAACGTTGGCTTCTATGCTCCGCATACCGGTTTGTATGCATAATGTGGACGAGAAGGATATATTCCGTCCGGCGGCATGGAATGCTTTCGGCATGGATAAGGAAGGTGCCGATTACCGGGCTTGTGCTACTTACGGTCCTATTTATAAATAATTCTGAGATAAAATAGAAGAGTCATGATAAACAGATTCATATTGAACGAAGTGTCTTACTTCGGACCGGGAGCACGTGAAGTGCTCCCTAAAGAAATCGCTCGTCTGGGATTGCGCAAGGCATTTGTAGCTACGGACAAGGATCTTATAAAATTCGGCGTGGCCGATAAAGTGTTGGATGTATTGAGAGCGGCGGGCATTCCATACGAAGTGTTTAGTGAAATCAAACCGAATCCTACGGTTGGCAATGTGAAGGCCGGAGTAAAGGCTTTTGCGGCGTCGGGTGCAGATTTTATATTGGCAATAGGTGGCGGTTCGTCCATTGATACATCGAAAGCCATCGGGATTATCACAAATAATCCCGATTTCTGCGACGTCGTTTCTTTGGAAGGTGTTGCGGATACCAAAAAGAAGTCTGTTCCTATTATTGCGCTTCCTACTACAGCCGGGACAGCTGCTGAGGTGACCATTAATTATGTGATTACCGATGAGGAGAATCAGAAGAAGATGGTATGCGTCGATCCTAATGATATTCCGGCGATTGCCATTGTAGATGCCGAACTGATGTACTCGCTCCCTAAAAGTTTGACTGCTTCTACAGGGCTGGATGCGTTGACTCATGCCATTGAAGGTCTGATAACGAAAGGGGCTTGGGAAATGAGCGATATGTTCGAGATTAAAGCTATTGAAATGATAGCGCGTTATCTGGAGACTGCCGTCAATGAACCTTCCAATGCCGAAGCACGCAATGGTATGGCTGTGGCACAATATATTGCCGGAATGGCCTTTTCCAATGTGGGACTGGGTGTGGTGCATGGCATGGCACATCCGCTGGGAGCCATTTTTGATATTCCGCATGGCGTGGCAAACGCGTTGTTGCTTCCGGTGATAATGGAGTTCAATGCTCCTGCGGCGCTCGACAAGTATGTGGATATTGCCAAGGCCATGAATGTATATCAACCGGGGATGAATCGGGAAGAGGCAGCCGGTGCCGCCGTTGCGGCAGTGAAATCGCTTGCTGTACGTGTCGGTATACCTCAGCATTTGTCAGAGTTGGGTATCAAGGAAAAGGATTTGGAACGTTTGGCTGAATCTGCCTTCGCTGATGTATGTACTCCTGGCAATCCGCGTGAAGTGTCCAAGGAAATTATTCTCGGACTTTATAAGAAAGCTTTATGATCACTATAGAACAGATTAAAGAATTTGTATCTCAGGCCCACCGTGTGGGTGTCGCCGGGCTGACGGTTTGCAATAGCGGTAACCGCGTCATCACCCAGTCAGAAGGTGATTATACAGTACTCACACAGGAGGAAATAGATGATCTTGAAACTTACATTTTAGGTAAAAGAACTAAATGAATAACACATATTTAGCTGTGGACTTCGGAGGGGGAAGCGGTCGTGTAATGGCCGCTTCCATCCACCGGGGAATACTGAAGCTGGAAGAGATTTATCGTTTTCCGAACAGGCAGGTTCGTATGGGAAATCATATCTATTGGGACTTTTTGGCCTTGTTTGAAGAAATGAAGACGGGAATTCGCCAAGCGGTCCGTAGAGGGTATTCTGTCAGGAGTATAGGCATTGATACCTGGGGAGTGGACTTTGGTCTGATTGACAAAGAGGGTAATTTGTTGGGAAATCCGGTTTGCTACCGGGACTCCCGGACGGACGGGTTGCCCGAAGAATTTTTTGACGGTCCTGCACTTTCGGCTCATTATGCGGAAACAGGTATTCAAGTGATGGCTATCAATACGCTTTTCCAGCTTTACAGTATGCAGAAAAAAGGTGATGCGCAACTTGAGGTTGCCGATAGGTTGCTGTTCATGCCCGATCTTTTCAGTTACTATCTGACCGGTGTGCCCAACAATGAATATTGTATTGCTTCCACCTCGGAATTGTTGGATGCCCGTACACGCACTTGGAACCGCACTTTGATTGAATCTTTAGGTTTGCGGCAATCGCTTTTCGGTGAAATAGTGATGCCTGGAACCGTACGGGGAAAGCTGAAAAAGGAAATATGCGAAGAATTGGGAGTATCCGAAGAAGTGGAAGTTATTGCAGTGGGTTCACATGATACTTCGAGTGCTGTTTTTGCAGTTCCTGAAGCAGGCAAGAACAGGGCTTTCCTCAGTTCGGGTACTTGGTCGTTGCTGGGGGTGGAATTGGACGAGCCTATTCTTTCGGAGGAAGCCCGTAAAGCCGGTTTTACAAATGAGGGTGGAGTCGGTGGAAAGATCCGCTTCTTGCAGAACATTACCGGATTGTGGATGTTGCAGCGGCTTATCGCTCAGTGGAAAGAAGAAGGTAAGGAGACCGATTACGAATATTTGATGACAACGGCCGAAAAATCCGAGATCACTTCGGTGATAGACGTGGACGACAAAGCTTTTCAGAGTCCTATGGATATGGAGGCCGCTATCGCCGGATACTGCCGGAAGCATGGATATCAGGTACCTGCTTCGCAAGGAGAATGTGTACGTTGTGTCTTGCAGTCGTTGGCACAGCGCTACAAACAGGGAATTGAACAATTAAACCGTCTGTTGCCTGCTCCGGTAGAACAGTTGCATATTGTAGGAGGAGGCTGCAGGAATCATTTGCTTAATCGGCTGACTTCTGAAGTAGTGGGGATTCCCGTATATGCTGGTCCTGTGGAGGCTACAGCTATCGGAAATATTCTGGTACAGGCTCTGGCGGCAGGAGAGATAAAGGACCGTAACGAGATTAAAGAAATCATTTAAATGAACTTTCACCATGAATAACATAAAGAAAACTACTATAATGAGTAAAGATGGCGTAAGCTATCTGATACCTTTCATTTTGATTACAAGCTGTTTTGCTCTTTGGGGCTTTGCAAACGATATTACCAATCCGATGGTGAAAGCCTTTTCTAAAATCTTTCGGATGAGCGTTACGGATGGTGCATTGGTGCAGGTTGCCTTTTATGGCGGTTATTTTGCGATGGCTTTTCCTGCGGCTATGTTTATCCGTAAATATTCTTATAAGGCGGGTGTGCTCTTGGGGTTGGGTTTGTATGCCCTTGGCGCTTTCCTGTTCTTTCCTGCTATGCTGACGGGTAGTTATTATCCGTTCCTGATAGCTTATTTCGTATTGACTTGCGGACTGTCTTTCCTTGAAACCAGCAGTAATCCTTACATCCTTTCTATGGGGACAGAAGAAACAGCTACCCGCCGGTTGAATTTGGCGCAGTCGTTCAATCCGATGGGATCATTGCTTGGTATGTATGTAGCGATGAATTTTATCCAGAATCGTCTGAACCCGATGGATACGGTTGAACGTAGCCAGTTGGCTGCCGCAGATTTTGAGGCGGTACGTGATTCGGACTTGAGCGTGCTGATCGGTCCTTATCTTGTTATTGGCATCATTGTTTTGCTTATGCTTTTTTTAATTCGCATGGTAAAGATGCCAAAGAATGCGGACCAGTCTCATGAAATAGATTTTTTTCCTACGCTGAAACGTATTTTCCGTATCAAGCATTACCGGGAAGGGGTCATAGCCCAGTTCTTTTATGTAGGTGCACAGATTATGTGCTGGACATTTATCATACAATATGGTACCCGTTTGTTTATGGCGGATGGTATGGAAGAAAAGGCGGCGGAAGTACTGTCACAGGAGTATAATATTATAGCGATGATTATCTTCTGTTGCAGTCGTTTTATATGTACATTTATTTTGCGCTATCTCAGTCCCGGACTGTTGCTGAAAGTGCTGGCCATCGTTGCCTGCTTGTTGACAGGAGGTGTGATAGGCTTTCAGAATATCTGGGGTATGTATTGTTTGGTCGGAGTATCCGCTTGTATGTCGTTGATGTTCCCTACGATTTACGGAATTGCATTGCAGGGCTTGGGCGATGATGCTAAATTCGGAGCTGCAGGATTGATCATGGCGATTCTGGGTGGATCTGTATTGCCTCCTCTTCAGGCAAGTATCATTGACCAACATACATTGCTGGGCATGCCTGCAGTGAATTTATCCTTTATATTGCCTCTTATTTGTTTTGTGGTAATCACCATATACGGACATCGTTCGTATGTAAGACAGAAATGCAAATAAGTAGGAACTTCTCATGTATTACAGATTTATTACAGAATTAATCTGTAATTTTGTACTTTTAAATCTGTATAAATATGATGTATTCGACAAATAGGATAGAACCATCTTCTTTCGGAAGGAAAATTTGCGGCTGGTTTGCCGGACTGCTGTTCCTGTGCCAATGTACAGTGCATGCGCAGGAGAAGGACTTCACCACTTGGACAAATGTCGGCTTTACTTATGGGGTAAGGCCGGCATTTGATGTATCCGGAGGATTGGAATGGCGGACGAAGGATGATTTGGGTATGACAGACCGTTGGGGAATGGATATAGGGGCTTCCTATAAACCATTGCCTTTTTTGAAACTTGGTGCAGGATATGAGGTGCATTACCGCAACCGGGGTGAGGACGGGTGGAAATTCCGTCATCGCTACCGGGTGGACGGTACGTTTTCCGCACGTGTACAGCGATTGAAGATATCCTTGCGTGAGCGTTTTCAACATACTTTCGACGGTAATGGAGATGAATTCCGTTTGCGTTCCCGTGTAAAGTTAGCCTATGACACTCCTGGGTGTAAGTTAGAGCCGTATGCATCGGTCGAGATGTACAGCGGGTTGAACCGTGGCGAGCATTTTGATGTGCAGCGTATGCGCTATCGGGGAGGTTTGGCATTTCCATTGTCCAGTCATTGGGAAGCGGATGTATTCTATTGTCGCCAGTGGGAGCGGGATAAGCGGAAAGACATTGTAGGTGTGGAATGTTCTTATCGTTTTTAAGAAGCAAGTCGAAGCTGTTGCCGGGTTATTTTGATTGAATCGGTTTGGTTTTCCGGTGTTCCTTTTTCAGATAGAAGTTGAAGCCGGCATATACTTGCAGGGTACCGAAGCCATTGTTCAAGGAAAAATTGTTCCGGTAATAATCATACGTCCTGCCAAGGAACGAGGTGCCTATGAAATATTTGCTGTTATTGTAAACAATGCCTGCCCGTACGATAAAGTCTATATTGAAATTTTTGTACCAGTCTTTTTTTTCATTTTCTTCTTTCTCTATTTGGGATGTCTTATATGCGATGGACGGATTGAGCGACAGGCACGCAAGGCAGTTGCGTGCGAACACCCAGTTGTAGGCATAGCCGAAGTTCAGGCTGATATTGGTGTATTTGATATGCTTTACTTTCATGCCGGGATTCATGTTTTCTTGGATAATTGCAGGAAGTTTGGTGTAATCAAAATTCAGGTTGTGTGTGGATGTGGAAAAGCCGGCAATGAATGAGCCTGCATTGCGGCGTTGGTTGGTGGACTGGCTGAATGCCGCCGGATAGGAAAAACGACGGTTGTTGAAAATGTAATATAGGTTCAGACCTTTCATCCTCACTTTCAGTCCGCTGAAATCTTCAGAGTAATTTGAAGGAATGTCCTCGGAGAATCCTGTAACCTTGTCTATCCTGTAATTATTGCCGGTGCGGTGGTAGAAGATGTCCACTCCTATCTTGGAACTGTAAAGGCTGAGGTCGAATTCCGTTCCTCTGTCCTTTCCGCTTTTCTTTCCGTAGAGTCCGTCCGTATCGATAGCCCATCCCAGGAATATCCAGCGCCAGCCGAAATAAACTCCGATTTTATTATGAGGTTTGGGCGAGAAACTGAGGCGCTGGGGGGTGGGAGAGGTATTCTTGACGGAATAATACTCGTAATTCGTGAAATGATCGAGCATCAGGGCATAGTTATACCGGTTGGGGCTTATATAGGTCGTATCGAAATCACTGAAGTTGAGAAACTTCTTGATTGTTTCGACAAAGCCCCGTTGCCGGGCTGTAGGGGCAATGCTGTCATGCATGAGAGAATCTTTCACTTCGTCTTGGGCAAACAAAGAGAAAGGTAGGCATATTATCCATAACCAACCGATACCCCTTTTCAGCATTACTTCTATTAAAAATGAGTTTTTACAATTAATCATTTTAGGTCTCTTGTATGAACGAAGATAAGGAAAATGCCGTAAAAAGGAAAGATAATGGAGTGTTTTTTTTGTTCCGTCTTATTATGCTCTTGATTTTGTGCTATCTTTGTCTCATTGAAGAATCAATAGAAACAGTTATGAAGAAGATTATCAATCCATGGAAAAGTATGGAAGGCTACAATTGCTTCGGTTGCTCTCCCGATAATGAAGCCGGTGTAAGAATGGAGTTTTATGAGGACGGTGACGAGATAGTGAGCATCTGGAAACCGCGTCCTGAATATCAAGGATGGCTGAATACGTTGCATGGTGGCATCCAGTCGGTATTGTTGGATGAAATCTGTGGTTGGGTAGTATTCCGCAAATTGCAAACCGGTGGGGTGACATCGAAGATGGAAACGCGTTTCCGCAGATCCATTTCAACGGAAGATACACATGTCGTATTGCGTGCTTCCCTCCGTGAACAAAAGCGTAACATTGCCATAATAGAGGCTCGTCTGTACGATAGCGCCGGAGAACTTTGTACGGAAGCTACCTGCACTTATTTCACCTTTCCGAAGGAGAAGGCTGAAAAGGAAATGTATTTCCATCATTGTGACGTAGAACCGGAAGAAATATTGCCGTTGATTTAGTTCTTTCTTATAAGATTATTGGTCGTTTGCAATGAATTTGAAAGAAAAAGTGAACTTTTTGTGATAAATCCTTGGAAGTTCCGAACGAAACGTTTACTTTTGTCGCATTAAAATAAAGAATATGAAGAATATCGTAGCACATCATTATCATCATCATCCTGACGAATAACTCGGTGGGCGTATGAGTGTATGTGTATAACGTAGAACATAAAGGACGAGGCTTACCGATTATCGGTGAGCCTCGTTTTTTGTTTTCTGTCTTCAAGCAAAACGGTAAATCATAACTAACAAATAACCTTATGTTAAGAATTGCAGTACAAGCTAAAGGGCGTCTCTACGATGAGACAATGTCATTTTTGGAGGAATCGGATATTAAACTGAGTGCCATGAAACGTTCGCTGCTGGTACAGTCTTCGAATTTTCCTTTGGAGGTGTTGTTCCTGAGGGACGATGATATTCCCCAGTCTGTGGCAACCGGAGTTGCCGATATCGGTATCGTGGGCGAGAATGAATTTGTAGAAAAAAAAGAGGATGCGGAGATTGTAAAGCGGTTGGGTTTCAGCAAATGCCGTTTGTCATTGGCAATGCCGAAGGATATTGAATATCCTGGTGTGACTTGGTTTGAAGGAAGGAAGATTGCCACCTCTTATCCCGGAATCCTTTCTGCTTACTTGAAGGAACAGGGAGTGAGTGCAGAGATCCATGTTATCACCGGTTCTGTGGAAGTGGCGCCGGGCATCGGTCTGGCAGATGCCATTTTTGACATTGTGAGTTCGGGTTCCACATTGGTAAGCAATCGTCTGAAGGAAGTGGAAGTGGTGATGAAGTCAGAAGCCTTGCTGATTGGAAACAAGAACATGAGTGAGGAGAAACTGGAGATCTTGCGGGAGCTCCTTTTCCGTATGGATGCTGTAAAAACGGCTGAAGACAAGAAATACGTGCTGATGAATGCTCCCAAAGATAAACTGGACGAGATAGTCAGCGTTCTTCCGGGCATGAAGAGTCCTACAGTGATGCCGTTGGCACAAGAGGGATGGTGCTCTGTGCATACGGTATTGGATGAAAAATGTTTCTGGGAGATTATAGGCAAGCTGAAAGCGTTGGGAGCGGAAGGAATATTGGTGCTGCCTATTGAGAAGATGATTCTTTAAAAGATAATTCAAGAATAACTTAACGAAGACCCCAATTTATTATGATTCTGATATCAAATCCAGATCAATCACAATGGACTGAAATGCTGAAGCGCCCGGTGATGAATACCGAAAATCTGTTCGATACGGTACGGAGCATCATCAATCGTGTAAAGGCGGAAGGCGACCGGGCTGTCCTGGAATATGAAGAGAAGTTTGACAAGGCAATTCTGAGTTCACTTGTCGTGTCGGCTGAAGAGCAGGCGGAGGCCGAAACGCTGGTTAGCGAAGATTTGCAGGCGGCTATCCGGCTGGCGAAACAGAACATCGAAACCTTTCATGCCGCACAACGCTTTGAAGGGAAAAAAGTAGAGACACAACCGGGAGTTGCCTGTTGGCAGAAAGCTGTTGCCATAGAGAAAGTGGGACTGTATATCCCGGGGGGAACGGCTCCGCTGTTTTCTACTGTGCTGATGCTTGCCGTTCCCGCCAAGATTGCCGGATGCAAGGAGATTGTACTTTGTACCCCTCCGGGCAAAGACGGTAAGGTGCATCCTGCCGTGCTGTTTGCGGCGAAAGTTGCCGGTGTGAGCCGTATCTTCAAGGTCGGTGGTGTGCAGGCCATTGCTGCCATGGCGTATGGTACGGAGAGTGTACCTAAAGTATATAAGATTTTTGGTCCTGGAAACCAGTATGTTACAGCGGCCAAGCAATTGGTCAGTCTGCGTGACGTTGCGATTGATATGCCCGCAGGACCTTCCGAGGTGGAGGTGTTGGCGGATGAGACTGCCAATCCGGTATTTGTCGCGGCTGATTTGTTGAGCCAGGCAGAACACGGGGCGGATAGCCAGGCAGTGCTGGTTACTACTTCTGCCCGTTTGCAGCAAGCGGTGAAAGAGGAGGTGGAGCGCCAGTTGGCTCTGCTGCCGCGTAAGGAGATTGCGGAACAATCATTGGCCAACAGTAAGCTGATTGTGGTACGCAGCCTGGAGGAGGCCATTGAACTGACCAATGCCTATGCTCCCGAACACCTGATCATCGAGACAGCCGACTATATGTCTGTTGCAGGCAAGGTTGTGAATGCTGGTTCGGTTTTCTTGGGCTCATTGAGTCCGGAAAGTGCCGGGGACTATGCTTCGGGCACCAACCATACCTTGCCGACAAATGGTTATGCCAAAGCTTACAGCGGTGTCAGTCTGGATAGTTTTATCCGTAAGATAACTTTTCAGGAAATCAAGCCGGAGGGAATCAGGGCTATCGGTCCTGCCATTGAAGTAATGGCCGCCAATGAACAGTTGGCTGCGCACAAAAATGCAGTCACTGTGAGACTGAAGGAATTGGAGATTGAAAATTGATTTCGTACACTCATGGAGGAGACAGATAAAAGATAGAGATATGAATCGTTAAATCGTAAATAACATGTTGAAAACATTGCAAGAACTTACCCGTCCGAATATCTGGCGCTTGAAACCGTACTCTTCGGCACGCGACGAATATAATGGTGCGGCTGCATCCGTATTTCTCGATGCCAACGAGAATCCGTATAATCTGCCGCACAACCGTTATCCGGATCCTATGCAGAGGGATTTAAAAAAGGCATTGTCCAAGATAAAGAAAGTAAACCCGGAAAACATTTTTTTAGGCAACGGCAGCGACGAGGCTATCGACCTTGTATTTCGTGCTTTCTGCGAGCCTCGTGTGGACAATGTGGTTGCCATCGACCCTACATACGGCATGTACCAGGTTTGTGCGGAGATAAATGATGTGGAGTACCGCAAGGTGCTGCTCGACGAGAACTTTCAGTTTTCAGCAGATCGGTTGCTGGAAGCGGCGGACGGGCATACCAAGCTGATTTTCATTTGCTCTCCCAACAATCCTACCGGGAATGACCTTCTCCGCGGTGAAATAGAGAAACTGGTTCGTGGTTTTGATGGTTTGGTCATATTGGATGAAGCCTACAATGATTTCTCGGAAGCTCCTTCCTTTCTGGAAGAATTGGGCAGATACCCCAATCTCATAGTTCTCCAGACTTTTTCCAAAGCATGGGGATGTGCGGCTATCCGTCTGGGTATGGCATTCGCCTCGGCGGAAATCATCGGTATTCTCAGTAAGATAAAGTATCCTTATAATGTGAATGAACTGACTCAGAAACAGGCTTTGGAGATGCTGCACCGCTATTATGAGATAGAGCGTTGGATAAAGACGCTGAAGGAGGCACGTGAAGAGCTGGAGGCAGAGTTTATGCAGTTGCCTTGTTGCGTAAGGATATTCCCTTCGGATGCCAACTTTTTCTTGGCGCGTGTAACGGATGCGGTGGCGATTTATAATTTTCTGGTAGGGAAGGGGATTATCGTCCGTAACCGTAATTCTGTTTCTTTGTGCGGAAACTGCCTGCGTGTGACGGTGGGGACAAGAGTGGAAAATGAGAAACTGATTGAGGCGTTGAAGAATTTCCCGCAATAGCAGGGGATGATAATATGGAAAAATTTATGAAGAAACTATTATTTATAGACCGTGACGGTACATTGGTCATTGAGCCGCCGGTGGATTATCAGTTGGATGCTTTGGAAAAGCTTGAATTTTATCCGAAAGTCATGCGTAACCTTGGCTTCATCCGCAGCAAACTGGATTTTGAGTTTGTCATGGTGACGAACCAGGACGGACTGGGTACGGCATCTTTTCCGGAAGAGACTTTCTGGCCGGCCCACAATCTGATGATGAAAACGTTGGAGGGGGAAGGCATTACGTTCGATGAGGTTTGTATTGACCGCAGTATGCCGGAAGACCTTGCCCCGACACGTAAGCCCCGTACGGGCATGCTGACGAAGTATCTGGATAACCCGGATTACGACTTGGCAAACAGTTTTGTGATAGGAGACCGCCCTACAGATGTGGAACTGGCAAAGAATCTGGGATGTCGGGCCATTCTTCTGCAGGATGATACCGCTTGCCTGAAGCCCAAAGCAGAAGGTGGAGAAGCTGCCTGCGAAGGTCTGGAATCAGTCTGCATGCTTGCGACAAAAGATTGGGACAAGATTGCCGAATTCCTTTTCGCCGGTGAGCGGAAGGCGGAAATACGCCGTACTACGAAAGAGACGGATATCTATGTGGCTGTGAATCTTGATGGCAACGGAGCATGTGATATCCACACCGGGCTTGGATTCTTTGACCACATGCTGGAGCAGATAGGCAAACATGGCGGTCTGGATCTGACTGTCCGTGTGAAGGGCGATCTGGAAGTGGACGAGCATCATACCATAGAAGACACGGCGCTTGCGTTGGGTGAATGCCTGTACCAGGCATTGGGCAGCAAGCGGGGCATCGAGAGGTATGGCTACGCCCTGCCTATGGATGATTGCCTGTGTCAGGTATGTCTTGACTTCGGGGGGCGTCCCTGGCTGGTGTGGGATGCCGGGTTCAAGCGCGAAAAGATAGGAGAGATGCCTACGGAGATGTTTCTGCATTTCTTTAAGTCATTGAGCGACGCAGCCAGGATGAATCTTAATATCAAAGCAGAGGGGCAGAACGAACACCATAAAATAGAGGGGATTTTCAAGGCACTGGCGCGTGCGCTCAAGATGGCCGTGAAACGGGACATTTACCATTACGAATTGCCAAGTTCGAAAGGGGTACTGTAAAAGTCTCCTCCGGAGATGTGGGGCTCTCTGTTCGTTTGCGGACATCTCTACTGTCCGAAAACGAACACTTACCCCTCTCCGGTACCATTCTTGCCGCTTGGCACGGTCTTTGCTTTTCTTCTGGCGGAAACTTTAAAGACCGAACATGAAAAAGAATATTTTACTTATAGCTTGTTTTTTAATGCCGTTGGCCGTTTCGGCACAGAACGATGCGCGGGAACATGAACGTGACATTACCCTGGCGGAGGCCATTGCCTTGGCGCGTACCCAGTCTGTAGATGCTGCCGTTGCTCTGAATGAGTTGAAAACCGCTTATTGGGAATACCGTACTTTCCGTGCGGACCTGTTGCCGGAAGTGAATTTCACCGGAACGTTGCCCAACTACAACAAATCATACAATACCTATCAGAACTCCGACGGTTCCTACAGTTTCGTCCGTAACAATACGTTAGGTTTGTCCGGCCAGCTTTCCATTGACCAGAATATCTGGTTTACGGGAGGTAAGTTGTCTTTGGCTTCTTCGCTGGATTATATCAAGCAGTTGGGATCCGGGGGCAACAAACAATTTATGTCCGTTCCCGTGAGCCTTGAGCTGACCCAGCCTGTCTTCGGGGTCAATAACCTGAAGTGGAACCGTCGCATCGAGCCGGTGCGCTATGCAGAGGCAAAGGCTGCCTTTATTTCGGCCACGGAAGAAGTGACGATGAAGACCATCACTTATTTCTTCCAGCTGCTGTTGGCCAAAGAAGCGCTTGCCACGGCGGAACAGAACAAGACGAACGCCGACCGCCTTTATGAAGTGGCTATCGCCAAACGTAAAATGGGGCAGATTTCGGAGAACGATCTGCTGCAGCTTAAATTGAATGCCTTGCAGGGGAAAGCCGATGTGACGGAATCGGAAAGTAATCTGAATGCCAAGATGTTCCAGCTCCGTTCGTTCTTGGGAGTGTCCGAGCAGGATGTCCTGAATCCGGTATTGCCGGCTTCCGTTCCCGATATAAAGATGGAGTACGACCGGGTACTGAACAAGGCATTGGAACGTAACTCTTTTGCACAGAATATCCGCCGCCGCCAGCTGGAGGCCGACTATGAAGTTGCCACGGCGCGGGGAAACCTGAGGAGCATTGACCTTTTTGCCAGTGTGGGTTATACCGGGCAGAATCATGAGTTCTCCTCTGCCTATCAGGACTTACTTGATAACCAGATTGTGAAAGTGGGTGTGAAGATACCTATCCTCGACTGGGGAAAACGCCGAGGAAAGGTGCGGGTGGCAAAGAGCAACCGTGAAGTGGTTCTGTCGAAGCTTCGCCAGGAACAGATGGATTTCAACCAGGATATTTTCCTGTTGGTGGCAAACTTCAATAACCAGGCGCAACAGTTGGATATTGCGGAAGAGGCCGATGCGATTGCCGAGAAACGTTATCAGACCAGTGTGGAGACCTTTATGATTGGCAAAATCAGCACACTGGACTTGAATGATGCGCAAAATTCCAAGGATGAGGCCCGGCAGAAACACATTTCGGAACTTTATTACTTCTGGTACTACTTCTATCAACTCCGCAGCCTCACTCTTTGGGACTTTGAACGCAATACTGAGTTGGAAGCAGACTTTGATGACATTGTAAGGGGGTGACCGGAAAGTTATAAGTTATCAGTTATCGGGCTGAAAATAAGAATATAGTGTACTGTTGCAGGCAAATAACCGATAACTTATAATCAAGAACTGTATTTTTTTCTTTATTTTTGCGAGAAACAAACTGCAAAATCCATTATGATACTGATAATAGACGATGATAGCGCTGTACGTTCTTCACTTAGTTTTATGTTGAAACGTGCCGGATACGAAGTAAAGACTGCTCCGGGACCCCGCGAGGCTATGGACATGGTCCGTGCCGAAGAACCTGCCTTGATATTGATGGACATGAATTTCACTCTTTCCACTACCGGAGAAGAGGGACTCACGCTGTTGAAGCAGGTAAAGGTCTTTCGTCCCGGCGTGCCGGTCATTCTGATGACGGCCTGGGGGAGCATTCAGCTGGCCGTGCAGGGCATGCAGGCGGGAGCTTTTGATTTCATCACCAAGCCGTGGAACAATGCAGCCTTGTTGCAGCGCATAGAAACCGCCCTGGAACTGACCGCTGCTCCGAAGGAGGTTCCCGAAGAAGCGGGCAGCGCTTTGAACCGCAGCCACATTATCGGAAAGTCGAAAGGTTTGACGGATGTGTTGGATACGGTTGCCCGCATAGCCCGCACCAATGCTTCCGTACTTATCACGGGAGAAAGCGGAACCGGCAAGGAACTGATTGCGGAAGCCATTCACATCAACAGCCAGCGTTTGAAGCAGCCTTTTGTGAAAGTTAATCTTGGCGGCATCTCACAAAGCCTGTTCGAGAGTGAGATGTTCGGGCACAAGAAAGGTGCGTTTACCGATGCGAGCGCCGACCGTATAGGCCGTTTCGAGATGGCAAACAAAGGTACTATCTTTCTGGATGAGATAGGGGATCTTGCCCCGTCTTGCCAAGTGAAACTGTTGAGAGTGTTGCAGGACCAGACTTTCGAGGTCTTGGGCGACAGCCGTCCCCGAAAGGTAGATGTGCGTGTGGTGTCTGCTACCAATGCCGATTTGCGCAAGATGGTTGCCGAACGCACTTTCCGCGAAGATTTGTTCTATCGCATCAATCTGATAACTGTAAAATTGCCTTCCTTGCGTGAGCGCCGTGAAGATATCCCCCTGTTGGTACGTCATTTTGCCGACCGCCAGGCCGAGGCAAACGGTCTGCCGCATACGGATTTCTCGGCAGATGCGCTGAACTTCCTTTCACGCCTGCCTTATCCGGGCAATATCCGTGAATTGAAGAATCTGGTGGAACGGACGATTCTGGTCAGCGGGAAGCCGGTGCTGGACGCCTCTGACTTTGATGCCCAGTATATGCGGCATGACGAACCGGCAAAAGCGGCCGAAGGCACCTCGTTTGCCGGTATGACGCTGGATGAAATAGAACGGCAGACTATCTTGCAGGCTTTGGAACTGCATAAAGGAAATCTCAGCCAGGTGGCCGTGACATTAGGAATCAGCCGTGCGGCACTTTATCGCCGGTTGGAAAAATATAACATAAATTATGAGTAACTCCCGTGCGCATTAAATTCTTCTTTTTCATACTCGTTCTCTTTCTGCTCGGTCTGGGCGGATCGCTGATTTATTTTGTCGGCAAGATGCACTTTATGCACCTGTATATCATCGAGGTGCTGATTGCATTCATACTGATTTATCTGATAGTGTTCTATCGTAAAATAGTGAAGCCGATGAATACGATTGGCAGTGGTATGGAATTATTGCGCGAGCAGGATTTCAGCAGCCGCCTCAGCCGGGTGGGGCAGTACGAGGCGGACCGAATCGTGAATATATTCAACCGCATGATGGAACAGCTCAAGAATGAGCGGCTGAGGATGCGCGAGCAGAATCACTTCCTGGACTTGCTTATTCAAGCCTCCCCGATGGGAGTTGTCATCACGAATATGGACGGTGAGGTATCCCAAGTGAATCCGATGGCTGTGAAAATGCTCGGAGTACGGCTGGAAGAGGCGACGGGTAAACGGCTGGAACAGGTGGACTCTCCTTTGGCTGCCGAGCTGGCGACTATCCCCAAAGATGAAACGGCGGTGGTTCGGCTGAACGACGCCAATGTCTATAAATGTACCCATTCTTTTTTTATTGACCGGGGGTTCAGACATCCTTTCTTTTTGATAGAACGCATGACGGAGGAAGTGATGCGTGCCGAGAAACGGGCGTACGAGAAGGTGATCCGCATGATTGCCCATGAGGTAAACAACACGACTGCGGGCATCACTTCCACGCTGGACACCGTGGAGCAGGTACTTTCTGCGGAAGATGACATGGAGGACATTTGCGACGTGATGCGTGTCTGTACGGAACGTTGTTTCTCGATGAGCCGCTTCATCACCCGTTTTGCAGATGTGGTGAAGATTCCCGAACCTACTTTGGCGCCTGTACGGCTGAATGAACTGGTATCTATGTGCAAGCGTTTTATGGAGGGCATGTGCAACGACAGGCAGATTGCCCTGCGCCTGGAATGTGATCCGGAAGTGGGAACGGTCCGCCTGGATGCTTCCCTCTTTGAACAGGTACTGGTAAATATCATCAAGAATGCCGCTGAAAGTATAGAGGGGGACGCCGGGCGGGACAAGCCGGGAAAGATTATAGTTAGGACCACTGCCCCCGCTTATATAGAGATCGTCGACAATGGTCCCGGAATTGGCAAAGAGGCCGAAGCTAAACTCTTCAGCCCCTTCTTTTCCACCAAGCCGAACGGGCAGGGAAT
>OHIU01000065.1_pt1 | contig 78252 bp, 47 predicted proteins | sample 1568281 | NCBI WGS metagenome assembly OHIU01 (sample SAMEA3879543, study PRJEB24766) | human gut metagenome | biome: human-associated habitat; feature: feces | place: USA | collected 1985/1987 | reverse complement strand
ACCAACGACCCCGAGATTACAAATCACGTGCTCTGGCCAACTGAGCTAAAGAGGCAAACTTAAAAAATGCAACCGTAACGTTCATAGTGCGAGCGAAACGGCTGCAAATTTAGACATTTATTTTTTACCCGCAAAATTTTAGCGGAAAATTATTTGCTCCGTTGTTTTTCCTTGTACTTAACCAGCTGTTTTTCCAAAGCTTCCAGACACAAATCTATTGCTTCTTCAAACGTATCACAAACCTTGTTTGCATAAAGCTCATCATTGGGAACCAACAATTTCACCCCTGCATCTTTATTTCCGGCTGTTTCTGGCTTTACTACCTTTAATGACACCTCTACTTTCTTTATATCATCGTAATACTTCTCCAACTTGGCTACCTTTTTCATAATAAAGGCTTCCAATTGCTCTGACGCATCAAAGTGAATCGCTTGAATTCTTACATCCATACTTACCTCCTTTTCTTTAAGCCCGAGGGTGGGCCTGATTATACACTTTTTTAAGTTCTTCAAAAGTAGTATGCGTGTAAACTTCCGTAGTCGCCAGACTCTCGTGCCCGAGAAGTTCTTTTATAGAACCCAAATCAGCACCATTGTTCAGCATAGCCGTCGCAAAGGTATGCCTCAACACGTGAGGGCTTCTTTTTTTTACAGCCACTACCTTCGAAAGGTTTCGTTTCACAAGGTATGCTACGATACTACGGTAAAGCCTTTTTCCATTCTCCCGGACAAAAAAAGCATCCGAGCGAACCGGAATCGTTTCATTCCGCACATTGACATATTCTTGCATGGAAAACTTCAACTCTTCATCAAAAGGTATCAGACGCTGCTTATTTCTTTTTCCCGTCACCTTAATGAGAGAAGCGGAATAATCAACATCTTTGTCGTCTAACCCTATTAATTCCGAAAGCCGCATGCCCGTAGCATAAAACATTTCAATAATCAAGCGGTTTCGACAACCTTCAAATCCCTCGCCAAAGTCCGTATCATCCAAAAGCTTATCTATTTCCCCTTCTCGCAGAAACACAGGTAGCGGTTTTTTCTTCTTAGGACCCGTTATTTTCCGCAACGGATCTACCGCAACCTCCCCTCTCCTCAAGAGAAACTTATAATAAGCACGGATAGAACTTAGCTTTCGGTTTATCGTACTAGAAGCACAACCTCTGTCCATCAAGGAAGCAATCCATTCACGAACCAGTTCCGCATCTATGTCCGACGGAGTTAAATCTCCCAACATTTCTTTCCCGAAATCCTGCAGTTCAAGAATATCCGACCGATAGTACTTGACCGTGCCTTCGGAGTAATTCCGTTCATACAGAAGATAATCAAGAAAAAAATCTGTCAACAACATATCGCTACATATCTAAATCATGCAACGAATGTATGAAAAAGAATTCAATAATTCAAAGGAAATTACGAATTATTAATCTTCTACTTGCTGAAGTTGTTGAACGTAAACGGCACGTTCTTTCTTAAGTCTTTTAGTTACAGACGGTTTATCAAACTGCTGTCTGCGTCTCAATTCCTTAACTGTGCCAGTCTTTTCAAATTTTCTTTTGAACTTCTTCAGCGCTTTTTCAATGTTTTCGCCTTCTTTTACAGGTACTACAATCATTTTCTTTCTTTTAAAATGTTAATGTTTAAAAATCTCACGATTAAATTGAGCCGCAAAATTACACATACTTTCTTTATTCACAAAACTTTCGGCAAAAAAAACAATATAATTATCCGCATAACCTCCTAAACGGGAGTTTAGTGCACTACAGATTTACACCAGGTTCACCTTCAAACTGCCAACATACCCGTCATCCTAAGTTTGTCGGAGCTTCCGCCCGCTTATACATGCAAGAAGAAGAGGTTCTCCAGCAACTCCAGGATAGCAAGCCCTGACGAGTGCGGAAATCTCGGCAAACTATCGAATTATCGTTCAAGTGCAATAAGAATAATATGGCACGAGCCATGAAGGTTAAATAAAATACAGATTGCCTGCCGGATTATTGAAGGAAAGTAAGTAACTTTGGAGAACTAAAAGAATCTATATCACTATAAACAGTATGAAATATAATAGAGCTGAACAATACAATAACCAAACAATATAATATATAAGTAGTATGAACCAACCAATCAATCAACGTATAGATGCTCTACGAGCATTACTAAAAAGAGAAGGTATTGACGCTTTCATTATCCCCAGCACCGACCCGCACTTAAGCGAATATGTAGCACCACACTGGAAATCAAGGGAGTGGATATCGGGATTTACAGGTTCGGCAGGCACAGTGGTTATCACAGCCAAGAAAGCAGGACTATGGACAGATTCCCGCTATTTTCTTCAGGCTGCGCAACAACTAGAAGGCAGCGGTATAGATTTATACAAGGAAATGTTGCCCGAAACACCCAGTATTCCGGATTTTCTAAAAACCAATCTAGAAGCCGATACGATAGTAGGCATTGACGGGAAAGTATTTTCTACGGCCAAAGTCATGGCTCTGCAAGACGATTTAGTCCAAAATAGAATCACTATCAAAAGTATCGACGACCCGATGGCTGAGATATGGACCGACAGGCCATCCATGCCTGAAGCGCCGGCTTTCATCCACGAAATGAAATATGCCGGAAAAAGCTGTCCGGAAAAATTAGCAGCCATCCGGCAGGAAATGAAAAAGACAGGAACGGAAACATTATTGGTATCGGCATTGGACGAGATAGCATGGGCATTAAACATACGCGGCAATGACGTGCATTGCAACCCTGTAGTGGTCAGCTACCTACTAATCACTGAAGAGGAGGCGCACTTTTTCATCCAGCCTCCAAAAGTAACAAGGGAACTTTCTACTCATTTAAAAGAGGCCGGCATCGACATCCACTCTTACGAAGAGATTGAATGCTTTTTAAGAAATATGCCCTATAACAGCATCATGCTTGACACCGCCAAGACAAACTATGCCGTTTATTCAGCCATTTCACCGGATTACTGCCAGATTATCGATGCATGTTCACCGATAGCCCTCCTCAAAGCCATCCGCAACGAACAGGAGATTGCAGGCATTCATGCCGCTATGCAACGCGACGGAGTAGCTTTAGTGAAATTTCTGAAATGGTTGGAGGAAGCAGTGCCTACAGGCAAAGAAACGGAAATCAGCATAGACAAGAAACTGCACGAATTCCGTGCGGCACAACCTCTTTATATGGGCGAAAGTTTTGACACCATCGCAGGATACAAAGAACATGGCGCCATCGTCCACTATGAGGCTACTCCGGAAACAGATATCCCGGTACTTCCCGAGAGTTTTCTTCTACTAGATTCAGGAGCACAATACTTAGACGGTACTACCGACATCACCCGTACTATCGCCTTGGGCAAACTGACCGAAGAAGAGAAAGCAGACTACACATTAATCCTGAAAGGGCACATTGACCTGGCTATGGCCGTATTTCCAGAAGGCACACGAGGCGCCCAACTGGATGTACTGGCCCGCATGCCGATATGGAAGTACCGTATGAATTTCCTACATGGAACAGGACATGGCGTAGGTCATTTCCTTAACGTGCACGAAGGGCCTCAAAGCATCCGTATGAACGAAAATCCGGTAACTTTACAAGCAGGAATGGTTACGTCTAATGAACCAGGTGTCTATAAAGCAGGCAGCCACGGAATACGGACGGAAAATCTCATATTGACCGTCCCTGCCGGAGAAGGCATGTTCGGCAACTATCTGAAGTTCGAGACAATCACCCTTTGCCCTATCTGCAAGAAAGGTATCATCAAAGAGATGCTGACGGAAGAAGAAATAGGGTGGCTGGATGAATACCACCGGAATGTTTATGAGAAACTGTCACCCGACCTGAACAATGAGGAACGGAAATGGTTGAAAGAAGCATGTAAAGCATTGAAGTAATCATTAAATCATTAGGACAATCATTAAATCATAATCAAGAATGGCATTAATAAAATCAGTAAGAGGATTCACTCCCGAATTCGGAGAGAATTGTTTCCTGGCAGACAATGCAGCCATTATCGGAGATGTAAAAACGGGGCGTGACTGCAGCATTTGGTTCAGTACCGTACTTCGCGGCGACGTTAATTCTATCCGTATTGGGAACGGGGTAAACATCCAAGACGGAAGCGTATTACATACTTTATATGAAAAATCAACTATAGAAATAGGGAACCACGTTTCCGTAGGACATAATGTAACTATCCACGGAGCCACCATCAAAGATTATGCCTTAATAGGAATGGGCTCTACCATTCTTGACCACGCAGTGGTGGGAGAAGGGGCTATCGTAGCCGCCGGTTCTTTAGTATTGAGCAATACCGTGATAGAACCCGGAAGTATTTGGGGAGGGGTTCCTGCCAAATTTATCAAAAAAGTTGACCCAAAACAAGCCAAGGAACTAAACCAGAAGATTGCACACAATTACCTAATGTATTCTGACTGGTATAAATAAGAAAAATGTCTCAAAGTAGGATCGATTCTACTTTGAGACATTTTTTTAGAAGTTTATCATACTCAAAATCTTATCCGTAGCTCCAGCATTGCCGGTTACATAATTCCCGGCATTCATTCCCACTTCATGCAGGAAAGCTTCATCCGCCAACATACGGTCAAGCAACGTTTTCAGTTCTTCATAATCCTTGATGGAGAAAGCGCCTTTTGCTTCCAACAACTGAATAGCCTCCTGAAATTTTTGATACTTAGGCCCGAAAACAACGGGAATACCATAAACGGCAGCCTCCAATGTATTATGAATACCGACACCGAATCCACCACCGATATAAGCAATCTCACCATAACGGTAAATAGACGAAAGCAGACCGAAACAGTCTATAATCAAACAATCAGCCTTACGTACATTCTTCTCGTCGGCACGGGTATAACGTACATACGGACGTTTCAGTTTACGGATAATCTCTACCAGATGATTCTCATCAATGACATGCGGGGCGATAATCAACTTTAACTCAGGATGCTGGTTGAAATACTCAATAAACAAATCTTCATCCGGCTGCCAGGAACTTCCTGCCACAAAAGTCATGGTGTTGTCCTTGAAAAGTTCCACTAACGGCAGATCTTTCGCCTCTTCGCGAATCTGAAGCACACGGTCAAAACGGGTATCACCCACCACCGTCGCACGGTTAATGCCAATCTTGGACAAATAACGTTTGGAACGTTCATTCTGTACAAACAGATGATCAAAGTCCCTCAAGACATTACGATATGTGCCGCCATACCACTTGAAGAAAACCTGCCCACGACGGAATATGGAAGAAACGCTATATACCGGAATACGGCGCTTATGCAATTCATCCAAATAGTTTTTCCAAAACTCATACTTGATAAAGAACGCCATACACGGATTCACAATATCCAGGAACTTCTTTACATTACGAGGCTTGTCAAAAGGCAGATAACAAACCACATCCGCCCCCCTGTAGTTCTTACGGACCTCATAACCCGAAGGTGAAAAGAAAGTCAGCAGAATACCGTAATCCGGATATTTGGCACGGATTTTCTCGATTAGCGGACGTCCTTGCTCAAATTCTCCCAAAGAAGCGGCATGGAACCAAATATAGCGCACATCCTTCTCCAGTTGCTGACGGAGAAGTTCATACACCACCCAATGGCCCTTCATCATTTTGCGAGGCTTGCGGCTAAACGGAGCAGCCAGATGCACCAGAATGTCATAGACAGCGATTGCCAGGTCGTAGAACATACTTCTTTCAGAATTAAGAATGAAAAATGAAGAATGAAAAATAAAAGTTCCTCATTATTTTAAGGTCTCGATAGCACGTTGAATACGAGCCAGTGTTTCTTCCTTACCAATCAGTTCGGTAATATCAAACATGTGCGGTCCTTTGCACTCTCCTACTACCGACAGACGGAAAGCATTCATCACATTGCCCATGTGATAACCACGCTCCGTAATCCAGCCAATAACAATGTCTTCAGAAGGTTTGGACGAGAAATCATCCATGCCACGCAGCACGTCCATCAGTTCATTCATGATACGGGGGGTATCTTCCGACCAACGTTTCTTCACATCCTTCTCGGCATATGCTTCAGGCGCCACGAAGAAGAAACGGGTCTGCTCCCACAACTCTTTCACAAAATTGACACGGCCTTTCACCAGAGACACTACTTTAGTAAGGAACTCATCGCTATATCGGTCTGCATCTATCCCATTGGTTTTCAACACAGGGCGAAACAGAGCAGCAATCTCTTCGTCCGGTTTCATCATGATGTACTCGTGATTAAACCAGATACCTTTCTTATAGTCAAACTTTGCACCTGACTTGCTGCAATGGCTCAAGTCGAACAGTTTTACCAGTTCATCCATCGACATCAATTCCTGGTCATTGCCCGGATTCCACCCCAAAAGTGCCAGAAAGTTAATGACAGCTTCGGGCAGATACCCCGACTCACGGTATCCCGAGGAAACATCTCCTGTCTTGGGATCATGCCATTCCAAAGGAAAAACAGGAAAGCCGAGACGGTCACCGTCACGCTTGCTTAACTTGCCGTTGCCTTCAGGTTTCAGCAGCAGAGGCAGATGGGCAAAAGCGGGCATGCTATCCGCCCAGCCAAAAGCACGGTACAGCAAAACATGCAACGGAGCGGAAGGCAACCACTCTTCACCGCGAATGACGTGTGAAACTTCCATCAGATGGTCATCCACAATATTCGCCAAGTGATAGGTAGGCAATTCGTCCGCCGACTTATAGAGAACCTTATCATCAAGGATGGAAGAGTTGATAACCACTTCACCACGAATCAGGTCATTGATATGCACGTCCTCATTCGGTTCTATCTTGAAACGCACCACATACTGCTTGCCGGCTGCAATCAAGGCATCCACTTCTTCCTTGGAAAGAGTCAATGAATTGCGCATCTGCATACGGGTAGAAGCATCATACTGGAAATTAGCTATTTCAGCGCGCTTGGCTTCCAGTTCTTCCGGAGTATCAAAAGCGATGTACGCCTTGCCTGCATCCAATAACACCTGTACATACTTCTTGTATATCTCGCGGCGTTCCGACTGACGGTAAGGACCGTGATTCCCACCGAAACTCACTCCTTCATCGAAAGGAATGCCCAACCACTTGAAAGATTCCAAAATGTACTCTTCGGCACCGGGCACAAAACGGTTGGAATCAGTATCTTCTATGCGGAAAATCAAATCTCCTCCATGCTGACGCGCAAAGAGATAGTTATACAAAGCTGTGCGCACACCACCAATGTGCAACGCCCCCGTAGGACTCGGGGCAAAACGGACTCTGACTCTTCTTTCTGTCATAATCTACCTTACTTATAAATAAATTAGACGGCAAAATTAAACCTTTTTTTCCACACTAATGTTTTTTTTTGTACTTTTCGCAAAAATTTCAACTGATATGAGTTATTTCAAGACTAAAAAGAAATTCTCTTTTAGAGATTTGCTCTATAAAGCACTGATATTTGCCGGTACGGTGGCGGTTATTGTCTATTTTCTGCCACGAGACGGCAAATTCAACTACCAATTCGACATCGACAAACCCTGGAAATATGGACAGCTGATGGCCACTTTCGACTTTCCCATCTATAAAGATGACCAAGTAGTGAAGCGTGAGCAAGACAGCATACTTGCCCGTTTCCAGCCTTATTTCCAGTTGGATAAAACCATAGAGAAAGACATCATCAAGAAATTGAGGGACGATTACCAGACCGACCTGCGTGGTGTATTGCCCTCCACAGACTACATCCGGTATCTGGAAAGAAAGCTCTCGGAAGTGTATCGTGCCGGAATCCTTTCGACAGAAAGCCTGGCCAAGCTACACAAGGACAGCACCTCTGCCATCATGATCATCGACGACAAACTTGCCAACCAACAAAGCGCCGACAAGTTATATTCTGTAAAAGATGCCTATAACTACATCCTTACCGCCGACACCCTGCACTACCGTCCGGAAATCCTCCGCCAATGTTCATTGAATGAATATATATTCCCGAACCTGACTTATGACGAGCAGCGCACGGAAACAGCCAAGAAGGAAATTCTGGACAATTACTCCTGGGCCAACGGCATTGTCCTCAGTGGACAGAAAATCATAGACCGCGGTGAAATTGTCAGCCAAGAGACTTACAATATCCTTGAAAGCCTGCGAAAAGAGTCTATCAAGCGCAGTGAATCCATCGGGCAAAAACGTCTAATGTTAGTAGGGCAAATCTTGTATGTAAGCATTTTCATCCTGTGCTTCATGCTTTACCTCGAACTGTTCCGCAAAGATTATTACGAACGCAAAGGACGCCTCTCCCTACTTTTCACCCTCATCATGTTCTATTGCGTAGTAACGGCGCTCATGGTGGAAAACAACATATTCAACGTATATATCCTGCCCTATGCCGTATTGCCCATCATTATCCGCGTGTTCCTTGACTCGCGCACGGCATTCCTTACACAAGCTGTCACGATACTGATCTGCTCCATCTGTCTGCGCTATCCGCACGAATTCATCCTGTTGCAACTCTCGGCCGGATTGGTGGCTATCTTCAGCTTACGGGAACTCTCGCAACGTTCGCAGCTGTTCCGCACGGCGTTCCTTGTCATACTGACTTATGCGGCTGTCTATTTTGCCTTTGAATTGATTACAGAAAATGATTTGTCGAAAATCAATGGAAGCATGTACACCTATTTCATCATCAACGGCGTGCTGCTCCTGTTCACTTACCCGTTACTCTTCCTGGTGGAAAAGACTTTCGGTTTTACCTCCAACGTAACCTTGGTGGAGCTATCCAATATCAACAACAGCCTGCTGCGCCGCATGTCCGAAACGGTCCCCGGAACCTTCCAGCACTCCATGCAGGTAGCCAACCTTGCTGCAGAAGCAGCCAACAGCATTGATGCCAAAAGCCAGTTGGTGCGTACCGGAGCTCTGTACCACGACATCGGGAAGATGGAAAATCCGGTTTTCTTCACGGAAAACCAATCAGGCGTCAATCCGCATAAAAACCTCAGTTACGAGCAAAGTGCGCAGGTAGTCATCAGCCACGTGACAGACGGCATCAAATTGGCGGAAAAGAACAACCTGCCCAAGGTAATCAAGGATTTCATCACCACCCATCACGGACGCGGAAAGACGAAGTATTTCTATATCTCCTGGAAGAACGAGCATCCCGGAGAAGAGCCCAATGATGAACTTTTCACCTATCCCGGCCCGAATCCGTTCACCAAAGAACAAGCCATCCTGATGATGGCAGACGCCGTGGAAGCAGCCTCACGCAGCCTGCCCGAATATACGGAAGAAAGCATCAGTAGCCTGGTAGATAAGATTATAGATTCACAGGTAGCGGAAGGTTATTTCAAGGAATGCCCCATCACCTTCAAGGACATCGCTACCATAAAAAGCGTGTTTAAAGAGAAGCTAAAGACGATTTACCATACCCGTATCAGTTATCCCGAACTAAAAAAATAAAAACTATGGAAGTGACCGCTAAAGAACAAAAGAGAGCCGAACAGCTGCTGCAAAACCAGCGGACAGGTTTACACCAAATCGAGAGTTTCAGCTTCATGAAGCGTTACCATCAGGCGTCCCACAAAGGTACCACGACATCGAAGGACAAATACGGTCCCGGCATTCTGACCCTGCACCTGAAAGGGAAAGGAGACAAAGTTGTCTATCTGCCTCCGTTCCGCCACCCCTCTTCCGTCATCCGCTTCCTGGTTTCAAAGGGAGTGCCTTTCGACAATTATGTACCGCAGGAACCTACGGTTGCAGAACCTGTTACGGAAACCTATCGGCGCCCGTCCCTTTATATGTTTTATTTCTTCGTACTGTTCCTCATGTTTCTGATATTAGGGTATTATTCCATCAGCGGTGACGTATGGTGGGGATTTATTCCGGCCATCATTTCCTTTGGATTAAGCCTCTTCTTCATCAACATGCTGATGACCCGTTTCTGTTATCTGACACTGGACAAAGATGCGCTGGTTGTTCACAGCGTGGGCAGGAGCATCCGCTATCCCTATACGGACTTGCGGAAGGTCAACTTCGACTTTGCACGTGAACAAGCCTTTACCCATGTCATGGAACTGCTGGACAAGGATTACCGCTACCGCTTGTTCTACATCGGCAGAGTATCAAGAAAGAAATTAAATGAAATTGCCGAACGGCTGAAAACATCCGGCATAGATGCCACATGCAGCCTAAACGACCACAAGCGGTTCTACCAAGACATCCGGCACTAACTCAGTTTCTCCAACAGACCTGTACAGGCATCCTCCAGAATATCGAGTACATACTCGAAGCCTTCGGCACCACCGTAGTAAGGGTCGGGCACATGGTCTGCATGGATAAACTTAGTGCAATATTCCGTCATCCGGTGTATCTTGCTCCATGCCTCTACGGAAGGAGCAAGATCTTTCAAATCGTCAATATTGCGATCATCCATGCCGATAATCAAGTCGAAGTTATAAAAATCCTCCGTACGGACAGGACGTGAACGATGGGTCAGTTCATATCCGCGACGGGCGGCATGGGCACGCATACGGCTGTCAGGAAGCTCCCCCTGATGATAGGAGAGAATTCCGGCAGAATCTATCACAAAGTCATTCTCACGCCCAGCCTGTTCTATCAAATGTTTCATTACTCCCTCCGCAGAGGAAGAACGGCAGATATTTCCCAAACAGACAAAGAGTATTCTTGTTTTTTCGTTGTTTTCCAACATATTATATCTTTTATAAGTACTTATATTCAATTTTCTCACACGATCCGTTATCCTATCCATGTCCCTTTTTGCCATCAGATCCTACATGGGATCTACATCATAATAAACCAGCAATGACTTAAAACGGTCTTCGGACAACATCTCTCTCTGCACCCGGAGCAATAGTTCACGGGCACGTGCCATAGGGGCGTTCATTTCTATTTTCACGATGATTTTCCGGATGAACAAAGTCTGTACACGGGCTACAGGAGGTTTGTCCGGCCCCAACACCCGGTTGCCGAACACAGCACGAAGCTTGCCCGCCATCGTCTGCGCCATCAAGTCAAGCAAAGTCTCGTTCCTGTTTTTGAGATAGACATATACCAGCCGGTAATAAGGCGGATAATGGAACATCTGGCGCTCCGCAAGCTGTCCGCCTACCATTCCTTCATAATCATTGGAAATGACTTGCGGAATGATGGGATGGTCAATGCTCTTGGTCTGCAGCACCACCCGTCCCCTTTTATTTTTCCGCCCGGCACGACCTGCCACCTGCGCCATAAGCTGATAGGCCCGTTCATAGGCACGGAAATCCGGATAGTTCAACATGGTATCCGCGTTCAGAATGCCCACTACACTGACATGGTCGAAGTCCAACCCTTTTGAAACCATCTGGGTTCCGATAAGTATATCCGTCTTCCCCTGCTCAAAATCAGCAATAATCCGTTCATAAGCCGAGCGTGTACGGGTGGTATCCAAGTCCATACGTGCCACGGTTGCCTCAGGAAACAAGGCTTTGATATCATCTTCTATCTTCTCCGTACCAAAACCGCGGTTACGCAAATCCACACCTTCGCAAGCCGGGCAGACACGAGGCACCTGATACGTATATCCGCAATAATGGCATGTCAGCTGGTTCAACCCCTTGTGATAAGTCAGGCTCACATCACAATTCTTACATTTCGGTACCCACCCGCAGGTATGACATTCTATCATAGGGGCAAACCCCCGTCTGTTCTGGAACAAAATCACCTGTTCCTTCTGCTCCAGCGCCTCACGGACATGTTGCAAGAGCAAAGGAGAGAAAGGACCGTTCATCCGTTTCTTCCGGTGCAGTTCCTTGATATCTACCGGAATGATTTCCGGTAATTGTATTTCTTTATACCGCTCCTTCAACTCTACCAGCCCGTATTTTCCGGAAGTGGCATTGTACCAGGTTTCGATGGAAGGGGTGGCAGTGCCCAACAAGGTTTTGGCACCCTGCATTGCCGCCAAAACAATAGAAGCGTTGCGGGCATGATAACGGGGAGCCGGATCTTGTTGCTTGTAGGTATTCTCATGCTCCTCATCCACAATCACCAGCCCCAAATCTTTGAAAGGCAAAAAAATAGAAGAACGTACCCCCAGGATGATGTCATAGCCTGTTCCCGAAAGTTGTTTCTGCCAGATTTCCACCCGCTCGGCATCTGGAAACTTGGAGTGATAAATCCCCAGCCTGGAACCGAATACACGCCGAAGGCGCTCCGTAATCTGGGTGGTCAAGGCTATTTCGGGCAGAAGGTAGAGTACCTGCCTGCCTTGGCGGATGGTTTCTTCAATCAGATGGATATAGATTTCCGTCTTGCCGCTTGAAGTTACACCATGCAGCAGACAGACATTCTTTGTCTTGAAACTTTCCACTATTTCATCATGTGCCTGTTGCTGATGCCGATTCAGAGGATTCAGTGGGCTCAAAGACGGGGACACATGGGAGGAACCGTCTCCCAAACGCCCCACTTCCTGTTGATAAACCTCGAATACTCCCTTGTCTATCAACCCATTGAATACGGCAGGAGTAGCAGAGGCACGCAACAACAGTTCTTTCTTCGTGACTTCCTTCCGCATTCCACCCAGACAGCCGGACAGTTCGATATATTTCATCAGCAAATCCAGTTGCTTGGGAGCACGGCGTTGAAGTTCATCAAAGAAAAAATGCAGACGACGCTCGTTGCTTGCTGCAGCAGTCAACCGCACACGGGTTTCGGTTTTAGGCTTGTAAGTACGCCGCAATTCTTCCTTCACGAAGATAGCCTCCTTGTCAAGCAAAGATTTCACCACATTGAGAATATTCTTAAAACCGGTATCCTTCTCCAGTTTTGTCACACACTGTTCGGGTTCGACAGAGAGCAAGTCAAGCACTCGCTGCTCCCGTTCCGGCAACGGTTCCGTAGCTTCAAAATCCGGATTGTACTCTACGATAGTCTCACTTTCAAGCTTCAGGCCTGAAGGCAACGCCGCTTTATAGACGTCACCTTGTGTACAGAGGTAATAATCCGCCACCCATTCCCAGAACTTGAATTGTCCGGGCAACAAAATGGGATGAGCGTCCAGCAGGGCCGTCACCTCTTTCACCTCATATTCCTCCGGTTTCAAATAATGAACGTTCTGCACAATCCCCGTATAGTATTTCTTCTTGCCGAAAGGCACTACCACACGGCAACCAATCTGCACATCTCCCGCCATTTCCTCGGGCAGGGAGTAAGTGAAGTACCTGTGCAAAGGCAAGGGCAATATGACATCTACAAATTTTTCCATCGTGGGACAAAGATAGTGCAAAGATACGAAAAATCCTTGCTTGCCAATGTTCCATACAGAGAACCTTCAACAAACAAAAACCTCCTTGCCACACACTGCAGCAAGGAGGTTTATACTTATAAAGTTATTCTATTTTTCTTTTAGAACAAATATGCGGCGGAAACTTGCCAAGTCTTGTTCTTTGCACCGATGGCGTTGCCTACCTTGAAGCTGTCACCCAACGGTATCTGATAGTTCACACCAATCTGCAAATGCTGGATCAGTTTCACACCGGCTCCCAAGTTCAGTCCAACCTGGGTTTTACGGTCAACCGCATCTTTTTTCTTCAAGTCGAAATAAAAATCAGGACCGGCAGCCAGATAAACACCCAGCATGCTTCCCAAGCCGATGGTATATTTCAAGTTGACAGGCACTTCGAAACCCTGCTGCTTCAGTTCATTCTCTCCTTTCTGAGAATAAAGCAAGGCACCATCCACTCCCAAGCCTACAATGGGAATCGTTATCTCAGCCATCGGGCCGATGAAGAAGCCGGTAGAATTCTGTTTATTTCCATCAATTCCACCATCCCAGTCTATCTTCGTCATATTCACACCACCTTTGACACCCCACTTGATAAGTTGGGCTTGAGCAGGCATAGCCATAAACATACAGCATACGGCTATCATGAAAGCACTAAAATTCTTTTTCATAATTCATTGTGTTTAAAATTACGGGACAAATATATGTAAAATCTTCCTAAAGAAACAATATATGTAGAAAATTGTTCGATTATGCCCAAAGCCTGCCTACATTCAAAAAAGAAAAGCAAATATCCAAAGGGTACACAAAAAAGTAACATCGAATGTACGCAATCTCCCCCTTTAACGACATGGATTTATGTATTTTTATAACGAAAAGTATTACTTTTGCCCTTATCAAATGCTCAATCAAAGAGTAAAACACCCTTAATGCTATGAAAAAAGGTTTGCTGCTATACCTGTTTTTAGTCGTGTCTCTCACGCTTCAAGGAAATGTCTATTTCAAACATATAGGCAAGACAGACGGATTGCCCCAGATTTCGGTCATGTCCATCTGCCAGGATGAGTTAGGGAGAATGTGGTTTGGTACCTTAGAAGGGCTGGGCTGCTATGACGGCAACTCTATGACTGTCTATAAACCATCGTCAGAGCCCACCAGAAATTTTCTTGGAAATGAGATCCATAATCTTGTAAGTGACAAACAAGGAAATATCTTCTTTACTTCGGACAATGTGCTTATCCATTATGACCTCCACAAAGAGCAGTTCTCGCCTTTGCAGCGGAAAGTCAACTGCCTCCATGCACAAGGCCATACCGTATGGGCGGCAACACAGGATTCCGTCTTCAAGTGGAATCCAGGCAAGAAGCAGTTTGCCTTTGTCTATCGTCTCAAACCAAGCCAATATATAACCAGCCTTTATTCAGATACCAACGATTGCCTATGGCTCGGTACTTCAAGAGGGCTGTACCGTATAGACAACCTGGCCACCCCTACGCCGGTCTGTGTCATAGCCGAAGTCAATGTCCATTCACTTTATAGGGATACAAAAGGCAGGATGTGGGTGGCGGCCTTCCGCCAAGGCATGTACAAGATAGAAAACGGAATCAGCCAGAAATTTGTCATAGAGAAGGATTTTGCATTATCCAACAATGATGTACGATGCTTTGTAGAGGATAATGAAGGCTCCATCTGGATAGGAACCTTTAATGGTTTGAACAAGATAGACACAGCAGGAAACGTGTCATATTATAAAAAGGATACGCAACCCGGCAACCTGAAACACTCCTCCATATTCTCACTCTATAAAGACTCGCAGGGTACCATTTGGGCAGGCACCTATTATGGAGGTGTACAATACTTCAATCCCCAAATGGACTTCTTCAGACATTATTCCGAAGATGCCGACAGGACAGACTGTCTCAGCTTCTTCTTTGTAGGCAATATGGCAGAAGACAAACGGGGAGACATCTGGATATGCACCGAAGGAGGAGGCTTGAACTATCTAAACAGAAAAACAAGGTTATTCACCCATTACCTGGCCGGAGAACATTCATCCGGCCCGTCGTTCTATAATCTGAAATGCATAGAATATGACCCTGTCCGTGACTGTATCTACGTAGGAACCCACAAACAAGGATTCTTCTGCTTTGACATCCCCACAAGAAAAATAAAATATCATACGGAAGACGCCGGGACATCCCTTTCTAAAATAACCTTGCGGGGAGACAGCCTTTACATACTCTCCAGCAAAGGAATGCTTGTGAAAAACTTGCAGACCGGAACTACCGGCTATCTGTATCCATCCATTCAAGAAACGCGCGGAGGGGGATCTTCTTTCCTGATTGATTCAAAAAAACACATCTGGATAGCCCAACATAAGCAAATAGTCAGGATCAACATGCAAAAACCCGAGGAAAAATACATCTATAAGTATGGAGAAAAAGGTTTAGGAAAATTCCAGGTACTGGAAATGGCGGAATATCCCGACGGTACCCTATACCTGGGAACCTACGGCACAGGCCTGTATAAGTTCAATCCCCGGGAAAACAGTTTTGAACAGTGCGCCGTTTCCAATATCCACTACTGCTATGACTTGGCAGTAACTCCGCACGGCTATCTGGCCATTTCCAATGAAAAGGGCTTGCTCATCTATCATCCCGAGACCCGGGAAATGAGGATGCTTGACGCCGAGAGCCAATTGCATTTATCAGCAATCAACGACGGGTGCGGTTTGTTGATTTGCCGTAATGGAGAAACATTCGTCGGAGGCGCTTCGGGCATGACCTCCTTCATGAACACTTCCCTCCTTACGCCCTCACCTCAATACAACCTGTATTTTTCATCCCTGGCGGTCAATGACAGATTGATTTCATGCGAAACGCCCAACCACATATTGAGTGCGGCGCTGCCTTTTGCCAACCGGATAAACCTGGAATACAATGAAAACAACATTTCAATCACCGTTGCCTCCAACAGCTATATAGACAACACCGACAGAAAAATCTACGAATACCGGCTGGAAGGCTTCAGCAAAGAGTGGAGCACCAGTTATAACAACACGATTGTATATACCAATTTAGATCCGGGCAAGTACAAACTTATCGTACGCGAGAAGCAGCAAGGTTCACTCGACGACGTACACTCCATCGAGTTATCCATTGTGGTCCACTCTCCCTGGTGGGCCACCTGGCTGGCATACCTTATCTATACAGGCATCGTGGCAGCCATAGTCTATGTCCTCCTGAACAACTGGCAAACCAGGATGCAACTTCGCGCCTCGCTGGCACAGGAAAAGCTTGAAAAAGAGAAGAATGAAGAGCTCATACAGGCCAAGCTCCAGTTCTTTGCCAACATTTCACATGAGTTCCGTACCCCTTTGACATTGATAATCTCACAAATCGAAGCCCTGCTACAATCCGGCAACCATTCCCCGTTCTTACGGACACGCTTGCAGAAAATCTATAAAAACACCTTCCAGTTCAGGGAACTGATATCCGAGTTGCTTGATTTCAGAAAAATGGAACGAGGCAAGTTGCAACTCCACGTATGCCAGCTTGACATTGTAGCTTATCTAAAGCAAATCCATCTGGACTTTACCGACCAGGCACAGCTGCAGAACATACATTTCGACTTCCAGACAGATGCAGAAAGCCTGATGTGCTGGTATGACGGACGACAACTGAGAAAAGTATTCTCCAACCTACTGTCAAACGCCTTCAAGCATACTCCTGAAAAAGGTAAGGTAGAGTTGCAGATTCACGAAAAGGAAACAACGGTCGAAATCAAAGTAATAGATACGGGTGAAGGCATTCCACAGGAAGCGCTGCCATACATTTTCGACCGTTTCTATCAAGTAGATACCGCAGTCTCCTCTCCGGGCAGCGGCATAGGGCTGGCCCTGTCAAAGGGAGTGGTGGAACTCCACCACGGTAAAATCAGCGTACAAAGCGCCCTGCAATACGGGACCATCTTCACCGTCACTTTACCCAAAGACAATCTCTTCCAAGAAGACAACTATGTAACGTTTGCCACCCAAGAGACATCCGGTTATGACTATGCCGTCCCTTCCGAAGAAAACACCGGGACGGAAAACCGCACGGAAAAGACGGAAGAAGAATCCGGAACGCAAGAGAGTCCCACGGACAAAGATTGCATATTAGTGGTGGAAGACAACGAAGAGCTATTGCAGATACTGACTTCCTTATTATCCCCGCTGTACCGGGTAAGCATTGCCATGAATGGCAAGGAAGGACTGCGGAAAGCAATGGAAGAACGTCCGGAACTTATCTTGAGCGACATCATGATGCCTGAAATGTCCGGCATCGAAATGTGTTCCAAAATCAAAAACAATTTTGAGCTATGCCATATCCCCGTTGTACTGCTGACGGCCTTGACTTCCGACAACAAAAAGATGGAAGGCCTGCAGTGCGGCGCCGATGACTACATCGAGAAACCGTTCAACAACAAAATGTTGCTGGGACATATCGCCAATATCATACGCAACCGGAAACTTCTGAAACAGAAATTCGGAAAGGATATCTCTGCCGGTATCCCGGCAGAAACAGAAATACAGGCATTGGCCTTAAATCCCATTGACGCCAAATTCCTGACCAAACTGGAAGATATAGTGAAGGAGCATTTGGCCGATCCGGCTTTTGATGTCAACATGTTGGCCAAAGAATTGGCCGTAAGCCGCAGTTCACTCTACAACAAACTAAGAGCTTTAAGCTGCATGACGCCCAATGAATTTATCTTAAACAGCCGTCTGAAGCATGCCGCAGAACTGCTGAAAAGCAGTCCGGAACTGCAAATAACTGAAATAGCCTACCAGACAGGATTCAACTCGCTACGCTATTTCAGGCATTGTTTCAAAGCTTGCTTTAACCAGACACCCCAAGAATACAGAGGCTGTTAAAAATAAAGAACGTATATGGCATATTCGCATTATTTTCTCCATATTTGCAGCATTAATATTCATTTCCTTAAATTTATTATTATGAAGAAGAAGCTACTGCTACTCGGCACATTCAGTTTATTGGCGACCGCAACCATCCACGCACAGGAGTTCCGGCTGCAACCCACTCCCCAAAAATATATTTCACAGGATGACTCCATCAGCATTCCCCTGCAATACCAACTGCTGTCCGGAAACTCTCTGAGCACCGGGAACACGTTGCCCCTGCTCCGTTCGCTGATGCCGGGAGAAGCCCCCAAGGCCGGCTTCCGCATATACATCGGCACCCAAGACGATAAAACGGTCAAGAACTACCGGAAACGGATTCCACAAAAGCCGGAAGGCTACTTTCTGAAAATAGATAAAGACCGCATCATCATTGCCGGAGCCGATGAACGGGGAACTTATTACGGTGTGCAGACACTTGCCCAGCTGCTCACCCTGGACAAGCTGCCCCTCATCGAAGTGAGCGATTATCCCGATGTCCCTTACCGAGGTGTGGTAGAAGGATTCTACGGTACCCCCTGGAGCCAGGAAGCCCGCATGCGCCAGCTGGAGTTCTATGGACGGAACAAGATGAACGTCTATCTTTACGGACCCAAAGATGATCCCTATCACAGCACCCCGCACTGGCGCAAGCCCTACCCTGCCCAAGAAGCCGAACAAATCAAGCAGCTTGTGGACAAGGCCCGCGAAAACAATGTCATTTTCTACTGGGCCATCCATCCGGGACAGGACATCCGCTGGAACGAAGAAGACCGTTCGCTGCTATTGCAGAAATTTGAAAGTATGTACCAATTGGGTGTACGCGGGTTTGCCGTCTTCTTCGACGACATCTCCGGCGAAGGGACCCAAGCGAGCAAGCAAGCCGAATTGCTGAACTACATCGACAACCACTTCGTGCAGCCCAAAAAGGATGTCGCTCCTTTGGTGATGTGTCCCACGGAATACAACAAATCCTGGTCAAATGTAAAGGGAGGTTACCTTACCACCCTTGGAGAGCAGCTGAACAAAGATATCCAAATCATGTGGACCGGAAACAAAGTAATCGCCACCATAGACAAGCCTACCTTGGAATTCATCAACCCGCTGATCAAGCGGAAAGCCTACATCTGGTGGAATTTCCCCGTGTCCGACTATGTGCGCGACCACCTTCTGCTGGGTCCCGTTTATGGCAACGGGCTCGATGTCAAGGATGAGATGTCCGCTTTTGTCTCCAATCCGATGGAACATGCCGAGTCCTCCAAGATTTCCCTCTACAGCGTGGCCGACTATACCTGGAACATGGAAGAATTTGACAGTAACACTTCCTGGAAGCATGCCATCAAGGACCTCATGCCGCTCCATGCCGAATATCTGGAGACATTCGCCATCCACAATTCCGACCTGGGCAAGAACGGCCATGGTTTCCGCCGCGAGGAATCCACAAACATACAGCCCGCCCTCTCCGCGCTGCTGAAGAATTATCAGGAAAAAGGAGAAATAGACGAAACGGCCTACCGGCAGGTGGCCGAAGAGTGCCGCAAGATTATCACCTCCGCCGACATGCTGCTCGCTTCCGGCAATGAAAACCGTCCGCTTATAAATGAAATCAGCCCCTGGCTCTCCCAATTCAAACTGGTAGGCGAATACGGAAAGGCGGTACTGGACATGATCCGCCTGCAACGGCAGGAAAAGGCTTTCCTCCCGAGCCATGCACATGCGCAAGCACTGCAAACCCTGATGACAGACAATGACGCCCGCTATCCGCAAGGAGTAAAAAGCGGAAGCGGACAACTGATGCCCACTTTCGACGCCTTGTTCGAAGCCTCCACACAACAATACAACCGGCAGTTCCACACCGGCTTGAACGCCCGTGCCATCTATTCACCCTATACATTGGAAAGCAACGTGGCGCAGCTTGCCATGCTTCCCACACAGCAAAAGGGAAAAGAAGGCAGCGTAGCCCCCTCCAACGAAGTCATCAATTGGCAGGCAGACGGATCCCTCACCCTCTCGATGGACCGTCCGCGCGTCCTCGCCTCTTTAAGGATCGATTTAGGAACACCGGAAGAGACTTATGCCCACTTCAGACTGGAAACCAGCCTTGACGGCAAAGAATGGCAGCATGCAGACCTGCAGACCGCATGGAAAGGACACACCCTGCAGAAGGCGAAAGTGGAAGGACGGAAAGTATTGAAGATAAGGCTCACCAACATTTCTGGCAACGAGCAGAAAGTATATTTCAAGACGTTCAAACTTACAGAAAAAGAATAACCATGAAACGACTGCATCTATTTTGCCTATTGCTCTGTATCGCCCTGACGGCCGGTGCCTCACCTGTCAAGGGACTGATAGAGCGAGTGGCACCGGGATCGTCCGGCAAGTTTATCATTGAGCAAAAGCCTTCCTCAGGCATCGATTTCTTTGAGCTGGACCAGAAAGGAGAGAAGATAGTCATCCGGGGAAACAATCCCGTCAGCATTGCCGCAGGCCTGAACTGGTATCTGAAATATTACGCCGGCATTCACCTGTCATGGAACAAGATGACTGCCGAACTTCCCGGCGTACTGCCGCCCGTAACCCGTAAAGAAAGGCACGAAACGGCTTCCGTCTATCGCTATGACCTCAATTATTGCACCTTTTCCTATACCATGGCATTCTGGGACTGGGCACGTTGGGAGCAGGAACTCGACTGGATGGCGCTGCACGGCATCAACCTTTCGCTGGCATTAGTCGGTACAGACGCCGTCTGGCGCAACATGCTTTCCAAGCTGGGCTATTCCAAAGAAGAAGTGAATGAGTTCGTGGCAGGTCCCGCCTTCCAGGCATGGTGGCTGATGAACAACCTGGAGGGATGGGGAGGACCGAACACCGACTCATGGTACGAAGACCGCATCGCACTGCAAAAGAGGATTCTGAAACGCATGCGGGAATACGGCATCCATCCCGTACTGCCGGGTTACTCCGGCATGCTGCCCCATAATGCAAAGGAAAAGTTGGGAGTGAATGTGTCGGATCCCGGCACCTGGTGCGGATACAACCGTCCTGCCTTCCTGCAACCTACCGACACCCGTTTCGGGGAAATAGCCGCCCTGTACTATGAAGAGATGAACCGCTTGTACGGCAAAGCCGACTTCTACAGCATGGATCCTTTCCACGAAGGCGGCAAGGTGGCGGGAGTGAACCTGGACGCAGCCGGACAAGCCATCTGGCAGGCAATGAAAAAGAACAGCCGGAATTCCGTATGGGTAGTACAGGCATGGGGAGCCAATCCACGGGCACAAATGATAAAGAATGTTCCAAGGGGAGACATGCTTGTACTCGACCTCTATTCCGAAAGCCGCCCGCAATGGGGTGAACCCGAATCCTCCTGGTATCGGGAAAACGGTTTCGACGGACACCAATGGCTCTATTGCATGTTGTTGAACTATGGCGGGAATGTAGGCTTGCACGGCAAGATGCAACACGTGATCGATGCATACTACAAAGCTTCAAGAAGTTCCTTCGGAAACACTTTGAAAGGAGTAGGAATGACAATGGAAGGGTCGGAAAACAATCCCGTAATGTACGAACTGCTTTGCGAACTCCCCTGGCGTCCTTCCACATTTTCCAAGGACGAGTGGCTGGAAGGATACATAGCCGCCCGTTACGGAAAATGTACGCCACGCTTGCGGGAAGCCTGGGTGTTGTTGGGGAACTCCATCTACAACTGTCCTCCACGTTCCACCCAGCAAGGCACGCACGAATCCATCTTCTGCGCCCGCCCTTCCTTGAAAGCCTATCAAGCTTCATCCTGGTCGGAGATGTCCGATTATTACCGTCCCCAAGATGTCATCCGTGCCGCCGGACTGTTTCTGGAAGAGGCCGGACAGTTTAAGGGAAACGATAACTTTGAATACGACCTGGTGGACATCACCCGCCAGGCAGTAGCCGAAAAAGGGCGTCTGATCTATAAAGTAATCCAGGCAAGCTACGAAGCCGGAGACAAACCGCTGCTCCGCCAGGCCTCCGACCGTTTTCTCGAACTTCTCCTGCTACAGGACCGCCTGCTCGCCACCCGCCCCGAATTCAAGGTAGGCCGTTGGATAGAGCAAGCCCGCAACCTGGGACATACTCCGGCCGAGAAAGACTGGCTGGAATGGAATGCCCGTGTACAAATCACTACCTGGGGCAACCGTACCGCTTCCGACCGGGGAGGATTGCGCGACTACGCCCATAAGGAGTGGAACGGTCTGCTGAAAGACTTCTATTACCTCCGCTGGAAAACATGGCTTGACCGCCTAAACGACTTGCCGGACCGTGACCCGGCTTCTTCCATAGATTATTATTCATTGGAGGAACCGTGGACCTTACGGCACGACACCTATTCCTCCACAAAAGAAGGAGACTGCGTGGAAACGGCAAAAGCAGTACAACGCCAGTTGTTTTCACCGGAAGAGACAACCCATATCAACTAAAACCAAAACCTAATCTGAGTCAACCTGAAATGAATTTAAACAAAGTAGCATGCCTCTGCCTTCTCATGGCAAGCTGCCTGAGCAACCTAAACGGCGCCGAACGCACCTATGACCTTGCCCAAATGGGCTTGAAAGCTGACAGCAAGAAGAATGCCAGCCCCATCCTGCAACGAGTCATCAACCGCATCAAGGCCGAATGTAACCCGGAAGACAGCATTATCCTGCGCTTCACGGAAGGGAAGTATTTTTTCCATGAAACAGGATCCGCAGTACGCACCTATTACATCTCCAACCACGACCAGACCAACCCCAAGAAAGTAGGCATCGAGTTGGAAGGTTTCAAGCATTTTACACTGGAAGGCAACGGCGCCGAGCTGATCTTCCACGGACGAATGCTGCCACTGGCACTGCTCCATTCAGAAAACTGCACCTTGCGCAATTTCAGCATTGACTTTGCCAATCCCCACATCAGCCAGGTCCGCATAGTAGAGAATGATGCGGAGAAAGGGATAACCTTTGAACCTGCCCCGTGGGTAAAGTGGCGCATCTCCAAAGACTCCGTTTTTGAAGCCTACGGAAAAGGATGGGATGCCCGTCCGTCGTCGGGCATCGCCTTTGAAAAAGAGAACCGCCACATCGTTTACAACACCAGCGACCTGTTCTTCTCCACCAAAGAGGTGACCGCCACCAAAGACGGCATCCTCACCGCCCCGCACTGGAAAGACAGCCGCCTCATCCCCGGCACTGTGGTGGCCATGCGTACCTGGTACCGTCCCGCTCCCGGCATTTTCCTCCACCATAACCGCAATACCGTACTGGAGAATGTAAAAGTACATTATGCCGAAGGCATGGGACTGCTTGCCCAATTATGCGAGAACATTACCCTGCAATCCTTCGGTGTCTGCCTAAAAGGAACGGACGATCCACGCTACTTCACTACCCAGGCAGATGCCACACATTTCTCGGGCTGCAAAGGAAAGATCGTCTCTTGCAACGGTTTGTATGAAGGGATGATGGATGATGCCATCAACATACACGGCACCTATCTGAAAGTGACCAAACGGATAGACGACCATACTCTTATCGGACGCTATATGCACAACCAGTCCTGGGGATTCGAGTGGGGTGAACCGGGTGACAGCATCCAGTTTGTCCGTTCCAAGACCATGGATATCCAGGGGCGGCCCAATAGCATAACCGCCATTTCCCCGGCAGACCGAAGTGAAACGGCAGGTGTCCGCGAGTTCAAGATTACTTTCCGCGATCCCATCGACCCGCAGATCAGCGAACAGGAAGGATACGGAATCGAGAACCTAACCTGGACACCCGAAGTGGAATTCAAAGGAAACATCATCCGCAACAACCGGGCACGGGGTACCCTGTTCAGCACCCCGCAAAAAGTAGTGGTAGAGGACAATCTCTTCGATCACACCTCCGGAGCCGCCATCCTGCTATGCGGTGACTGCAACGGCTGGTATGAGACAGGTGCCTGCCGCAACGTCGTCATCCGCAAAAACCGCTTCGTCAATGCATTGACCAATCAGTTCCAATTCACCAACGCCGTTATCTCCATTTATCCTGAAATACCCGACCTGGACGGACAACAGCGCTATTTCCACGGAGGCAAAGAGGGCAGCATCCTTATCGAAGAGAATGAGTTCGATACCTTCGACGCTCCTATCCTCTATGCCAAGTCGGTAGATGGCCTGATATTCCGCCGCAATGTCATCAAGAAAAACAATGAATACAAGCCTTTCCACTGGAACCAAAGCCGCTTCCTATTGGAGAAGGTAAACCGGGTGAAGATTGTGGAATAAAAACAAAGACAAACTTTTATATGCAAAGAAGTTAATTACCAAGATTGCCTTTTTACCAGACGTTTCCCGAACACCGGTTTGTTGAATAGGAAAAGAAGGTCATCAGTCGGACAACCTTATGCAATCAGCCGGACAATGATGTCCGACGTCCGGAATATATAGGTGAAACTCGCAGAAGGATAGGCGGGAATGTGCGTTTGCCTTGTCTGTTTTATCATTTTCCTTTAGGTACGTGGGACGAAGTTTAATATTAGGCATCAGGACATTATGTATAAGGCTTTCCGGTATTTGGTATCAAGCAGAGGGATAAAAAGCAACCCTATCCCAAGGCTCAAGTCTATATGTCCGGTAACCCGGGCAGCAAGGGATATCCGCACGAAAAACGGGGCTTACTGTGAAAAACGGGTGATATCCCGATAGCCATGGTTGAATATCGCTTAAAATCAGCGTTAATGAATGTTATTACGATATACTTGCAGCGCAGGCGAAGGAACACTCGTAAGATGTTGATAAATAATAAATTGCTATTTAAAAAGAGACAAAATTCAAGTGACGGCAAACCGCTTGCCGTCACTTGCCATCACGGTTGCCGTCACTCCGCAAATACCGATGAACAGGGAGGTGCAGAGCGGTAGTGACGGAGTGACGGCAAAATATGAAAAAACTCCCTGTAGAGGTTCGTTTTTCTCAGCCTAAAACAAGCGTTTCCCCGATTCCCATCTCTTTCTCCTCTACCTTGTTTGTAAACGGATTAAAGATTCGCAACTTTCCTCCCTTTTCAGAGCGAACAACTATCCTGTTCACTTTACCGTCTTTGTAATCCGCGCTGACAATGAAAGCACCCATGGCTCTCATATTACGGAAGGAAGCATTTCGCCAAGATTCGGGAATGGCAGGAAACACCCTTATCGTACCGGTATGACTTTGCAAAAGCATCTCCTGAATTGCCGAGGCACAAGCAAAGTTACCTTCCAACGTAAAGGGCCGGTATGTAAAGCCGGAATATCCTTTCCTTAACTGGTCACCGTTCAAATGAAAGCTGTTCGGCGAACAAAATGCCTTGGCAAAAATATGCAGTGAACGGGCTGCCGCATCACCGTCAAAGACCCTGGCCTGCAGATTGGCAAGCCAAGCATATGTATATCCTACCCAGCCTCCTGTGCCCATTTCCTCAAAATGATGGATAGAACGTTTGATAAGATGTTCCGCCTCCTTGCCTTGCGATACATCCAACAAGCCCAAAGGATGGATAGCCAACATATTGGACAAATGGCGATGGGTATATCGCAGCGGATAACCGGGAGCGATGGTCAGTCCTGTGGCATCCCTCGCAAGATCGGGCCATTCAGAACGCTGCCCGTTCCAATGCTTCGCTTCATCGGACAAGCCCAAACTCTCAGCCATCTCAGCGGCGGCTTTATAAGTAAACAGAATACAGGCAAGGTCATAATTGGTGGTTTCCTTAAACCAGGCATCTATGCGGTTGTCGTTTATTTCCGGCGAACTGGACAGCGGCAACTTGCGTTTTCCATTTTTTCCCTTCACTGAAACATTTTCAAAATAACGCGCCACTTCTTTCACCCAAGGATAAGCTCTCTCTTTCAGAAATACATTGTCCGCCGAATACTTCCATTGCAGATAAAAATGGTGCGCCAACCAGCCTCCTGCCGTGGGCGAGTGTGAATATTGGTTCCAACCACCGATATTTCTCCCTTCAAGAGTGGCAATGCAAGGCACGTTCATTCCTTCCACTCCAAAGAAGCGGCGGGTAAACGCCTCACTGTTATCTTTTATTCTCCAAAGCCAGTCTGTAAAGACTTCCGATTCCTCCAAATGATTGGACGCATACCCCGGCCAATAGCTCAGTTGGGTATTGAGGTCATTATGAAAATCGCCACGCCAAGGCGGTGTCTGCCCATTGTCGGCAGTCCATACAGCCTGCAAGCAAATAGGAGGAGCATCCTTACGTGAAGAGGAACCAAATTTATACATTTCCAGATACCATTGGCGTTCCAGCACCGAATCGGGCAGGCTAATCTCACAGCGGTTCCAATACGCTTCCCACCATGCCACATGTTCCTTATAGGCTGTGGAGAATTCTTTCACACCTGTCCGCATTATTTTTCCAGCAGATACCGGTTCACTATACCAAGTACCGGTGGTGGTCAGGCAGTAACTGCCCTCCAAAGTCTGCGCATCCGGAGTATTCCACCGTAAGGCAATCTCGTAAGAGACATTTCCATAAGCTTTCTGCCGATAGCTGATTTCTCCCGTCCCACGCACAATTTTTCCATTCTTATATCCCAAACGGGAAAGGGAGTTCCGGCTTTCCTTCTCCCCTTCCGCCAATTCGAATCCGGGTGACCGCAGGTTGACGGATAAGGTATCAGGCAAATTGGAGAAGTGAAAATACCCCCTTTTATCAACCGCGCTGTTGAAAAAACGCCCCACAGCACCGTTCTTCCAAGTAATCGTGCAAACAGCAGTATGCACATCCAAATCTACACTCTCCACCTCACCCAACTTGGCGACAGGTATTTCAATGGCACCTGCAGGAATCTTGGTCGGAGCAATGTCTTTTCCTGTACGCGCGTCAATGATATCATATACAGGCTGTATATTCCCTTTCTCCACCGCATCGCAGACAAATTTATAGCTATAATCGGAACCGCTGAACTCCTTCACGGGACGCAAGTCCCACAAATCGGCACGATCAAGCGCCAGACGCAAGTTCCCGTCTTTTTGCCAGATCAGTGTACCCGAGATGCCGTTGCCGAGCGGAATAGCCTCATCCCAACGTGTAGGTATCCGGAGAAAATGCAGTCCATGTTCCTTACACACCTGCTTTCCGCTTGCTTCATCCACCAGAGACAACACTAACAAAAGCATTATCAACCGGCACATACTGTTCATTTTAAATAAAGAATCTTTCATGTTTTATTTATTGATATTAAAATAAAGGAATAAACTATTTATTCACTACAATAAGCCCACACGTTCTATCCACATATCCGCCATGCGCCTATGTCCTGCCGGCGTTGGATGAAGTCCATCCCAAATCCAATAAGTATCCTTGGAAGTAGGACAGGTTTTCAAAAGTTCATCAAACATTGTATTGTAAGGAAGATATATGGCATGATAATCATGCGCAATCCGCTCTACAATCGCAGCGCAACGACGAACCATACTGTCCCGTTCCGCAAAGTTTTTGCTTTTCCGCATATTACCGGTATTGGCTACAAAAGGCGCCGCCAATATAATTTTCAAATTCGGATTAGCCTTCAACGAGCAATCCAACAAAGCACGATAACGCCTCTCCCAAACCTCAAAATCAAAAGCTTTTCCATTTCCGCTTCTCAAGTGATGATGTATATCATTCGTACCAATCAAAACAGAAAGAACATCCGGATTCATCTCAATGACATCTTCCTTCCATCTTTTTTCCAGATCCAACAGGGTATTCCCACTGATACCCCGATTAAAAAAATCGTACTCTTTTTCCGGATAATTGCCTTGATAGTAACTGGCGCATAAATACATATAACCACTTCCATAAATATGATTCATATCTCCAAGGCTACGTTCAGATGAGGGTTTCGGACTACATACATTTCCCCAATTCCCATCCGTAATAGAGTCACCTATGAACAGCACACGCAACCCACTTGTGTTTTCCAGGACTTTTTGTGCATACCGCTCTCCCAGAACAATCTGACTGTCTGTACAGAAATGGGGATCTGAATAGTCAATCAAGGGCATCAATCCTTCGGAAGAAACACAAGCCGTATTCGGTATAAAGTCACTGATATGACTAATCATTTCATTGAAAGCACGAATGTTTTCAGATGCTTGTCCGTTGGGAGCCCAAGACGCTATTTCCCCCGCAACAAAGAAGAGACCGGGTAAATTCGACTGAATAGAAGAGCCGCCACGTGCATTGACTACAAGCCCTATTTTACGTCCTGTTTGGGCTGCCATCGTTTTGGCAAAGCTATAAGCGGGACCTACCCCTTGCATTTTCAGCTCCTTTCTGATGGTTGAATAACGGTTAAGCGGATTTGTTGCCTTTTCGAACTCATTCCGGTCGTTGAACAAGTACACATCAGGGATAGCACCAGAGGTCTCTTCTGTTAAAGTCCCGCGCCCGGCCATATTGGACTGACCGATGCAGAGATACAAATCGTAATCTTGCGCCCGAACTCCTTGGAACAGCAAAAGGAACAATAATAAATTGAAAATCTTTTCCATACTTGAATATTTTACATGAAAGACACTAATATTTCATGGCATCAACCATACAATCATAACTTCTTACTACTCATGCGCACTGTTACCTTGCCCTCCGTACCTTTGAACAAGCACTCCGCCTCAAGCATTGTGATGCCCTCAATAGGTTTCTCTCCTTGATACGTATTTTTGGCAGGATAAGTCTTGAACACAGCACCGGCAGGAGCAATTATCTGCATATAAAAATGCTTGCCGTCGCGCATCAGGTGAGCTTTATCGCCTTTCACCTCCACATCGGCCTTGGTGGCAGCCACCCACGACACCTTGGAACGCGCATCAAGTAATTCCACTTCATCTTCCACTTCCATCGTACGGTCATCCAAGAGCGTAAACTTGCGGTAGGCACTTTTCGCTTTCTCCTTGTAAACCTCACACAAATTCAGCCTGGCAAAAGGTTGCCTGGCTTCAGGATGCTCCTCGCAGACAAAGGCGTGTCCGGCAGCATACTGCAAACTGTGGTCTATGTTGATGACATTGTGTGAGAAGTTGTTGTTACGGAAATACTTCCAACGCTGTCCGCCGGGCTTTCCGTCCCAAAAGCCGGGTAAATCGTAGTCATCGGCTCCGAGGTCTTCCGTCCAAAGCACCCCGTCGCTCTCTATAATAAACGTACCGCAATCCATGTGCTGGTGTGCCTGATTGGGCAAACCGCCTTTGGCAACCAAATAGACAGCACCTTTCTTGCTACGGTTCCCATTGAACACCACTATGTCATTGATCTTATTATGATATACCTCCATGGCAGGCACGGCATCCGCTCCTCTGGAAGAGGCGTCATCAAACCAAGGCAGGGAAAGGAAGAATAGCTGGTCGAACAATTCGGCTCCCTGCAATGTCTTGGCTACTTCGTTCCGGTTCCATGCAGCCACTTCGGGCTGACGGAACATTTTGCTATAGAGGAAGTAGGCAGGACCGCCGAAAGACTCATGCCCGATGCCTGCGTTTCCGAAGTAGAACGGATGCCCCGACGGTGTAAGCGTGCGTATCTGGTAAAGTGCCGTGCGGGAAATACCCGGCAACTCCGCAATCTTTCCCCTGTCGCCACCATTGTCCGTCACTGCCTTCAAATACATGGCCAGGTAGCGGTTCGTATATCCCCAATAAGCCGGTCCTTCGTAGCACACACCATCCGGTGCAAACAGTTTCAGGCAGTTGGGCATGTACTTGGCGGCATTCTCCAAGATCATTTCGGTTTCCTGCGGATAATCCTCGGCCACGGCGAGCGCACCCAACACCATACCGGTGTTGCACACTACATTCCAATTCGTTTCCCGCTTCGCCCAACTTCCCGGACCTCCCTTTTCGTATTCACGCAGCACACGGTAGATGGCATTTTTATAGATACTTGCCTTGATTAATTGTTTGGTGGCATGAGGAAGTTCTGCAAAAAGCCAATCGTAGGCGATAGCTACGGCAGCAGTCATCTCTGCGGTATCCAAGTAGTGAGCCGGATGCCAGTCGGGAAAGCTGCATACCCACACCAAGGTTTCATTGGCAGCATCCAGATATTTACGGTCGCCATAAAGCCGATAGGCCAACGACAAAGTTCCCAGACGATAGACGTATGCGCGCGAAGTCCACAATAAAGCGCCATATTTATCCATCTTATAAGGCAATTGCGGCGCTTCCATGATAGAATCGGCCTGATGCCTCAGATAGGAAGCCAGTTCACCGGCCAGTCCATCGGTTTCGATAAGACGTTTCACTTCGGAAGTCTCAGTTCCGGTAAACAACAGGCGGGGATGTTCCGGTAACCATTTTTGCTGCCCCCATATACTACAAGCCCATAGCAGCATAAACAAAAGTATTGTTCTCTTCCCATTTTTGAGTGTTAAAAATGCAAATCCATTCATATCTGATATCAATTTAAGGTCATTTCATCTTGAAAACATTTTCATTGATCACGCAAAAATAGGCATATAAAATAGAAGAGACGAATATATATTATCTTTTTGATGGGAGCTTTCCGTCCAATGAATAAAATTAAAAAAAACACCTCACCTAATGAAGGTTAAATATTTAAGTTTGTATTTTTCCTCCTCTTAAAAACACAAATACAGCCCATCGGTAACAATATATCACTATAATTTTGCCGCAACAAAACCTTAAAATAACATTAAGCTATGTATCAACAAAAAAAAGAAAGATGCATGTTTCATGCCAAACTATCCAAACTTTTAGTTGGAGGAGCCATCTTATTGGCAACCGGTCCAACGTATGCAGCCGGAAACAATTATTCCGATTCCAATTTCACCGGTTCCTCACCCATCGTGCAGCAACAAGGACGTACCATTACAGGTACTATAGTAGATGACAAAGGAGAGACAATTATCGGTGCCAATGTAATGGTAAAAGGAACGACCAACGGTTCCATTACCAACATCGACGGTCAATTTACTTTGAACAATGTACCTAAAGATGCAACCCTCGTTATCAGTTTTGTTGGTTATAAAGAGCAGAGTATAAAAGTGGGTACACAAAGTAACCTCAATATCACTTTGCAAGAAGACAGTGAGTTGATAGACGAAGTGGTAGTAGTGGGATATGCTTCCCAAAAGAAAGTAAACCTCACTGGTTCAGTATCTTCTGTAAATATGGCAGACATCGCAGAAAAACGCCCGATCACAAACCTGTCTGCCGGTTTGGCCGGTATGGCAGCAGGAATTTCGGTCACTTCAAGTAGCAACAAGCCTGGTGACGACAACGGTTCCATTTTAGTACGTGGACAAGGAACCTTGAACAATTCAGCCCCACTCGTCATCATCGATGGTGTAGAAAGTAACATCAATTCAGTATCTCCACAAGATGTAGAAAGCATGAGTGTACTGAAAGATGCCGCTTCTGCTTCTATCTACGGTAGCCGCGCTGCCAACGGTGTTATCTTGATTACCACCAAGAAAGGAAAAAGCGGCAAGGTCAACGTAGATTATACCGGATATGTATCACTTGAGTCTATAGGCAGAACCATTGACCCTGTATCCGACTATGCCACTTACATGGATTTAATGAACGAAGCCTATCAGAATAGCGGACAGCCTGCACGATTCACCCAAGAGACGATTGATGCCTGGCGTAATGACAAGGGACAAAACCCTTTGATTTATCCTAATACGAATTGGATTGATGAAGTTTTCAGTACTGCTGTCGCCACCAATCACAACCTATCGGTAAGCGGTGGGAATGACAAAATCTCTTTTTACAATTCCTTTGGCTACAACAACAATCCGGGCGTAATAGAGAATGCAGGTTACGAACGCTACAGCTTCCGTTCCAACGTAGAGGCTAAAGTGACTCCGTGGTTAACATTAGGCACCAAACTTGGTGGTTATCTTGCCAATATAGATCTGGGACAAGACATGATAGACGATGTTTTCACCTATGGTGTAGCAAGTACTCCAGGACTCGTACTCCGTCACGACGGACGCTTCGGCGGTATGCAAAACCCAGAAGATGACCCACAAGCCAACAACCCTTTACAAAAGCTCTATCGTGAGGTAGGTAAAAAACAAGAGCGTAACATCAGAGCACAGTTCAACGGTACCCTGACCCCACTCAAAGGTTTGAGTATCGCAGGTTCGTACTCTTATGAACTGACAGACAAAGACAACAGTCGGAAAACCAATCTGCTGGATTTATGGAATTTCAATACTGAATCTGTTGTATCAAAAGACGCACGGCGTAACTACATAAAAAATGATAACCGCAAAATAGAGCGGATATTCATGGACGCCGTCATCCGCTACGAAAATAAGTTCTTCAACAACAAACTCGACCTCAACATTCTGGCAGGAGCCAGCCAAGAAATGCGCCGCGACCGCAGTTTCAGCGCACAAAAATATGACTGGATCGACTCTTCTGTGGATGTCATAGACGGCGCTACCGGAGAATCAACCACTTCCGGCTCACATTCGGAATGGGCCATGCGTTCTTACTTCGGACGTATCAACCTGGGATGGGACAACAGATATCTGTTGGAAATGAACCTGCGCGCAGATGCCTCCTCCCGTTTCGTAGAAAGCAAACGCTGGGGATATTTCCCTTCATTCTCTGCAGCATGGCGCATCGACCAGGAAAACTTTATGGCAGGTACACGCAAATGGCTGGATGCCTTGAAACTCCGAGCATCTTATGGTGTATTAGGCAATAACTACCTAGCATCCGAATATATGTGTGTCCCCACATACGCCAAGGCCAACTATGTGCTGAACGATGGAATGGTAATAGGTATGGGACAATTAAGCCTGGCAAATACCAACCTAACCTGGGAAAGTACCGCAGTAACCAATTTCGCCGCAGACTTCGGAGTATTGAACAACCGCCTCAACGGTACGTTGGAATATTTCTACAAGAAGACCTCTGACATCCTGATAGACCTGCCCGCACCTCTGGTTCACGGTAGTTCCTCATTGCCGACCCAAAACAGTGCAGAGGTTGTCAACAAAGGATTTGAAATAACCCTGAACTGGGCAGACAAAGTCAATGACTTCCACTATAACGTCGGCGCCAACCTTACTTTCGTCGATAACAAAGTTACCAAGTTCAAGGGGAATGAAATGAGTATAAAAGGCAGCACGATGATTTTGGAAGGATATGGCATCAATACACAATACGTACTGATAGCCGACCGCATCATCCAGACACAGGAAGATCTGGACTATGTACAGTCACTTATCGACAATGCTCCATTGGATGCAAACGGGAAGAAGATAAATCCCTTCCAAAAATACAAACGTCCGGAATTGGGTGACGTGCTCTACAAAGATACCAATAATGACTATATTTTCAGCGATGACGACCGGGTAGCCAGAGGACATGGCGATACTCCTCGTTTCATGTACAATTTCACAATAGGATTTGACTACAAGGGTTTCGATTTCTCAACCGTACTGTCCGGTACAGGTAGTCAGAAAGTGCAATACCAAACCATGCGTTCATCCAATGTGGCATACGGTAACCAAATCAGCCAGGAAATAGCCGACGGATGTTGGCATGAAGGAAGTACAAATGCCATTTTCCCAAGACTGATGAAGAGCGACAGTCGCAATACCCGAAGCAGCACCATCTGGGAAACGGACAAGTCCTTCTTCAAGATACGCAACATTCAGGTAGGATATACCCTGCCCGACAAATGGGTAAAGGCTACTACTTTGAACCGCGTACGCTTGTTCTGCAGTTTGGAGAACTTCTTCACGTTCACCGACTTCGCAGGTATGGATCCAGAAACTACCACATTCACCTACCCGACTATGCGACAGGCATCTTTCGGTCTTAACGTTTCATTCTAAATATTGCAACAACATGAAAAAATATATCTTACTTTTGACCACTATGGGCTTGATGACCAGCTGCTTTGACTTGGATCAATACCCACATGACAAACTGAGTTCCGAAACCTTCTGGAAAACGGAGACTCACGCCCATCAAGGAATGATGAGTGTATATAACCAGATGAAAAGAGAAAACGCTTTCGGTACCTATTTCAGACGTGACGGCTTAGGAGACATCGCCTGGGATGACTCTTCCATGTCTCCTGTCAATTTAGGAACCTACACAGACCGTTCCAACGTCATCCAGAATATTTGGAAAGAACTTTATGAAGGTGTAGCACGTGCCAACATCGTACTACAGAACGTTGACAATGTAGATATGTCAGAAGAGTTGAAAACGCAATACAAAGGCGAAGCCCGATTCATGCGTGCATTGTACTATTTCCATCTATTGGACTATTATGGAGGGGTACCCTTGTATGACGAAACAACTATTGTCAGCAACGAATACATGACGATGAAGAAACCGCGTTCCACTGCCGAGGAGACTCGCAAGTTCATTTTAGATGACTTGGATGCGGCCGTCAATGCTTTGCCCGTTCACTGGCAACAAAGCGAATATGGTCGTGCTACCCGAGGTGCAGCCGTAGCCTTAAGAGGAAAAGTGAAACTATACAACAAAGATTATGTCAGCGCAGCAGCAGACTTCGAGGAGATTGTAAAAGACCCTCAGAACCGAGGCTATGGATATCAGTTGTATCCCGACTATGCCAAACTTTTCACTCCCGAAGGCGACACCAGTAGCGAAATGATCTTTGCTATCCAGAATATGAGTGGTACGGGCACTGAGTACGGAATGCCGTTCAGCCTTTATCTGGGCAGCCGTTCTTCTTACGGAAGCGGATGGAATAACTGCATCCCCACAGACCTCTTGGTAGATATGTACGAAAACCGTGATGGCACAAAATTCAACTGGGAAGACCACTTCCCCGGATTCACGACCGACAAAGCCCTACAGGAAAGCATCTTCAAGGCAGAACTGAACAACGGTATAGTTTCTACGTATCCAGCCCAGAAGGATAAAATAAGAGCCATCTACGAAAACCGTGACCCACGTCTGGAACAAACCATTATTACTCCTTACGCCCAATACTATGGATGCAACGGTACCACTCCCAAAATGATGGAATTCGTTCTCGCATCCGGTACCAATGAAAACAATGGCTATATCCGTAACAATCGCGGCTGGTATGACTACTTGTGGCGTAAATTTGTACCGGAAGGTGATATGAACGGAATGATATCCAACCGTGAGCATACTCCTATCAATTACCCGTTGATTCGTTATGCAGACGTATTGCTAATGCTTGCCGAATGTTACAATGAACAGCCCGGAAAGCAGGATGATGCAGTAGCCTTGATAAATCAGGTTCGCCAACGTCCTTCTACCAATATGCCTGCCTTGAACAGTGGCAAACCCTGGTTGGAAGCACACACTAAAGATGAAATCTTCGAACGCATAGTTCAAGAAAGAGCCATTGAACTGGCCTGTGAGGGACAGCGTTTCAGCGATCTGAGAAGATGGGGGCTTGGAGAAAAGAAACTGAACTTCATGTATGATGACATCTTGGGCAAAGACCGTTACAAACGCGTCTTTGAGATACGCGACTATCTGTGGCCTATCCCCGCAGTAGAATTTGAACGAAATTCAGAATTGGGACAACAAAATCCCGGTTGGTAATGAAATATCTGAAACAATAAAATTATAGAATATGAAGGTAAACAAAATTCGTTTTATGGCAACACTCCTGTTCACTTGCGCCTTGGGTACTACCCAGGCGCAAGAAACAGAGAAGTCATTCATTCAGGAAAACATGGAATTTGCCGCCAAGCAATACCAACTGATGCTGAAAACGCCCGCACAGGGAAAAGAGGGGAAAGGTATCATGCCTCACAGCATGCGCAAGGATGGCACAGTTTCTAAAGGCAGCATCTATCTATGGACGGCCGGATTCTTCCCGGGTAGTTTATGGTATATTTCCGACTTCCTTGGTGACAAAGCCCTGCAAGACTCCGCACGGGTCTATACCCAATATATGGAGCCTTGCAAGACTTTCACCGACAACCATGACATCGGCTTTATGATGTATTGCAGCTACGGTAACGCCAACCGCTTTGCACCGAAAGACGGTTACGAGGATATTCTGACCGAATCGGCCAAATCACTCTGTACCCGTTTCCGCCCCAAAGCAGGCGTCATCCAATCGTGGAACGGCTTCCGCTCTTGGCACGGTGACAAAGTGTATGACTTCCCCGTCATCATAGACAATATGATGAACCTGGAACTATTGTTCCACGCCAGCAAGGTCACAGGCAACGATGAATATAAAAAAGTAGCCATTTCACATGCCGAAAAGGTAATGAAGAACCAGATACGCAAAGACTACAGTCATTTCCATATCATCTATTATGACAAAGAAACGGGTGCTCCCATCAAAGGAGAGACTTCCCAAGGCTATTCGGACAATTCCTGTTGGTCAAGGGGACAATCGTGGGGCATCTACGGATTCACTCTGTGTTACCGCGAGACAGGCGACAAGCGTTTCCTGAAAACCGCTCAAGGCATGGCCGACTACTATTTGGACCATCCCAACCTGCCCAGCGACAAGGTGGCATGGTGGGACTTCAATGCCTGGGAGGAAGGTTATGTGCCCGGTGTACGTTCCAGAGCAAGCATCACTCCGGTCATCTACCGTGACGCCTCCGCCGCAGCTTGCACCGCCTCGGCGCTAATAGAATTAAGTACTTATGTGAAAGGCGCCAAGAGCAAGAAGTACTTGGAAGGAGCCAAGAAAATACTGCACTCGTTGGGCAGTGCCGCCTATCGCGCCAAACTAGGCGAGAACGCCAACTTCATCTTAATGCACAGCACAGGTGCCATTCCTCACGGTGGTGAAATAGACGTGCCTCTGACTTATGCAGACTACTATTTCATAGAAGCTCTGCACCGTTACAACAAAATATTGAACAACGAACCATTATTCTAATCTAATCTTAGCAATTTACGCTAAATCTCTATAAATTTGCCTTTGCCATTTCCCCGGTACCATGAACTGTGTTAGCGGGGATATGGCAGAGGCATATTTGTAAAAACCTAAGCTATTGAATCCATGAAACGATTGGATTATCTCATTCTGCCGCTATCAGTCATAAAGGTAGAATATTGATTTCAAAGAGAACCTTGAATAGCCTCAATTGCGTATATGATTACTCAACCAATAGAATGATGAAAAAAAGACATGTATTATCATTATTACTTTTCCTTGTAGGCGGCCTGTGCATGAAGGCTCAAGTCAAATGGGTAAATCCGCTAGAGCAACCCTTCCCGGTGGTCCGCGGCAGAGCATGGCACCATGAACTGCAAGGAAGCTATGCCCGCCTCCCCCTGAAGGCGAAGGACAAAGTAAACAAAGCAGTCTGGAACTTGTCCCGACAAAGTGCAGGACTTTCCATCGCCTTTTACTCCGACTCACCGGAAATCAAAGTGAAGTATGTTGTAAATGGAGGGCTCAGCATGGCACACATGCCTGTTACCGGTGTCTCGGGCGTTGACCTCTACGCCACAGACAAGAATGGCCAAAGCCGTTGGTGCGCCGCCAAATATGCTTTGGGAGACACCTTGGTTTATACTTATAGCGGACTCACCTACGAAGGCGGTTCGGGCAGAGGCTATGAATATACATTGTTCCTGCCTCTTTATAATTCGGTTTCTTTTCTCGAAATCGGGGTGAAAGATAATGCATCCATCTCCTTCATCCCCGTCTCCGAAGAAAAGCCGCTGGTAGCCTACGGTACTTCCATCGCCCAAGGAGCCTGCGCTTCACGGCCCGGCATGGCCTGGACGAATATCGTAAGCAGAGACTTGCAGCATCCGGTCGTCAACTTAGGTTTTTCCGGAAGCGGCAAACTTGAAAAAGAACTCTTTGAACTGTTGGCAGAGACAGACGCTATGCTCTACATCATAGACTGCATGCCCAACATGATCTCCCCTGCTGATACTGCCGTTATCGTAGAACGTATTCTGACCGGAGTAAAGATACTTCGTGCCCGCAGCCATGTACCCATATTGCTGGTAGAGCACAGTGGATATACCAACGAATATACTTCAAGCCGTGCAGCGGCTTCTTACAAGGCAGCCAACCATAAGTTGCGAAAGGCATATAATGCTTTGATACAGCAACAAGTATCTGACATTTACTATCTGACAAAGGAAGAGATAGGGTTATCAATGGACGCCATGGTAGAAGGAGTGCATCCCAGTGACTTGGGTATGCAACAATACGCCGATAGCTATGTAAGAAAAATCCGTGAAATTCTGAAAGAAGAAACAGGAAACACACCGACATGCATTCCCTGCAAGCAACAAAGAGACCCTTACGACTGGCAGGCAAGACATGAACAGGTTCTGAAGTTGAATCGTGCAGATCCGCCTGAAGTAATTCTTATCGGCAATTCCATTATTCATTATTGGGCAGGCGAACCGCTTGCCGACATGCAACGGGGCAAGCATGCATGGAACCGCTTGTTTGCAGGGACGAAAGTCCGCAATCTGGGCTTCGGTTGGGATAAGATTGAAAACGTGCTTTGGCGTGTCTATCACGGAGAGCTGGACGGATATAAGGCGAAAGATATCTTCATGCTGATTGGAACCAATAATTTACAATTCAATACAGACCGTGAGATTGTAGAAGGAATTGCGTTTGCCGCCAAAGCTATACGTGAAAGGCAGCCTTCGGCCAAACTGCATATCGTAGGAATCTTACCCAGAAAAGGACAGGAGCAACGAATCAAGGATATAAACGCCAAACTGCAAAAAGAATTGATGAAGACCGATGCGGTTTATGTGAATCTGACTTCTCTCTTTATCAAGGAAGACGGGCGCATCGACCCGTCTTTATTCAGTGACGGACTTCACCCGAATGAGAAAGGGTATGAAAAGATTGCGTCTCAACTCTATCATTACCTTTACAAAGAGAATTTGAACACCGATTTTTAGAGCGTATGATAGGAATCAGGAACACAAACTTTATTCAAGGCTTGTGAATATCCGTTCGCAAGCTTTGAATATATGTTCGCACGCTTTGAATATCCGTTCGCGCACTGCGAACAGAGATCTCACTTAACTCCGCGACTTTTTAGTCTTAACTTCAAAAGGTTTTTCTTTAGCTTTCCTAAAAGTTTCCAATAGATACCCGGCAGACGGGAGATATAGTAGCTGCAAGTTCAAGTTGTTGACAAAATCATACGGAGATCCACTCTTTTCATATTCTTCTCTTTATAAAGCTATACGAAAAGAAAGTGTTAAAAAGCAAAGGACACAAACATTCTCCCATCATAAACACGAAAATACCCCCCGGCCAATGCCTTTCAGTTTAAATTTGCAGCAGAAACCTTAAAATTAATATGTATCAACGAAACAAATAGTATTTATTTGTAAAACCGTAACTTTGTAAGCAAAACAACAAAAGCCATGAAATACCTATATTTATTAGCCATTACCCTGTTATCGCTCTGCGGATGTGAAAAAAAAGACGGGCCGACGTATGGAGTAGGAGAACCTAATTTTGCCATCATCTTGAATGATCTTTCCGGACAGAGTTTATTACCGAATCCTCCAGAAGGCACTACAGGAACCACCTTAGAACTTGAGCATGAGGTAAAGTATGAAGTTAATGGAACTCTGCATACCATTGAAGGGAAAGAAGGTTTTGATGATTGCTTGTTTGTGGAATTGTATAAGAGTAACTTAAACATCAAATAAGAAGACCATGAAACGATTGAATTATCTCATTCTACTGCTGATAGCGGTAATGATACTGCCCGCATCTTCCTTGCAGGCCAAAGGTAAAAAGGACAAATCCTCCAAAGAACAACAAGTGACCACCGGCGCCGAAGACCGTGCCACATGGGTAAAGTTGATGTGGAAAATATCCTACCCTGTCATCCACAATCTGGCAGAGGGGACCTTGCGCCGGAATATGCCGATAGAAACACGAAGCGGAAACACCCGGGGATATGACGAGGTTACTTACCTGGAAGCTGTAGGCCGTACATTGGCCGGGGTCGCTCCATGGTTGGCACTGCCCGATGATGACACAGAAGAGGGAAAGCTCCGCAAACAAATGCGTGAGGAAGTACTGAAAGGGCTGAAGAATGCAGTTGACCCTAATTCTCCCGACAAACTGAACTTCACGAAGCAGCCACAGCCCATAGTAGATGCGGCCTATCTGGTACATGCTTTTCTGCGTGCTCCCAAGGCATTATGGGAACCACTGGACGACACCACCAAACAACGCTATATCGAATCACTGAAAGCTCTCCGGAACCGGACGGGGGCATACAACAACTGGCTTATCTTTACCGGTCTGAACGAATCGTTCATTAACTGGGCAGGAGGCGAGTGTGATCCTTTCCGCCTGAAAATAGCCAAAAACAAGATAAGGGAATGGTACGTGGGTGACGGATGGTACAGCGACGGTCCCAAATTCAGCATGGACTATTACAATGCCTACGTGTTGAATCCCATGTATGTAGCCATGTTGGAAACTCTGGCCGCAAAAAAGAGAGCCAGCCAGAAAGAGGTGGATGAAGCGCTTCAACGCATGATCCGCCACTCCGAATTCTGTGAACGTATCATTGGACCGGACGGAACTTATCCGGCTTTCGGCCGTTCCGTGACTTACCGCACCGCCGCTTTCCAGTCCTTGGCGGATGTTGCACTGCGTGAAAAACTGCCGGCACATGTCACTCCCGCACAAGTACGTTGCGCACTGACCGCCGTACACCGCAATATGTACGAAGGGAATCAGAATTTTGATAAAAACGGTTGGCTGGTCCTCGGCTTCAACGGACATCAGCCGGAAGCCGCCGACGGATACACCTCTACCGGAAGTCTCTATATGGCAACGTTAAGTTTCCTGCCTTTAGGACTTCCCGCCGACAATCCTTTCTGGACCGACGCACCTGCCGACTGGACTACCAAGAAGGCATGGAAAGGGGAAAATCTGCCCAAAGATTACAAAGTGGAATATTGATTTCAAGATAACATCTTATTATTCTCAGATTAATTTGGCACTGTATCGGCATACAGTGCCAAAATTTTATCATTACCTTTGCAAAGAGAATCTGAACACCGATTTTAGAGTATATGATAGAAATCAGGAAGACACTACCCACAGAGACAGGCATCCTCATGGATATCTTTGAGCAGGCGAAACGCATCATGAGGAAAGATGGAAACATGAAACAATGGACGGGCAATTATCCTTCCATTGACATCATTACCCATGATATACAAAACGGCAACAGTTATGTGTGCATCGACGAAAACGGGAAAATCGTCGGGACTTTCGCCTTTATCCCCGGAAAAGACCCGACCTACACATCAATCTATGAGGGAGAGTGGCTGGAAGACACGCTTCCCTACGGTGTCATCCACCGGCTGGCAAGTACGGAGGACAGCAAAGGGGTAGCCAATGCCTGCTTGCAATGGTGTTATACCCAAATCCCGAACTTACGTGCAGACACTCATCGTGACAATCACATCCTTCAGCACATACTGACCAAACACGGTTTTCAATATTGCGGAATCATTTACCTTGCCAACGGGGATGAAAGACTGGCGTACCAGAAAATAGAACAGTAAGAATTAAAATTTCTTTTTCAATTCCGCCACATCCATACCCGTAAAATAGTCCTCCACAAAGTCCCAACGCTGTTCATCCGTCAGTTTGTCTGTTCCGAAAAAGAAGGTAAACAGTTCAATCTGTTCCTGGAATATCTGCTCGTTCATGTCCAGAATAAGATTACGGTAATCATCGGAAAGAGCAAGTTTCTCCAAAAGGTCAGGCTCATTAAAGCGGACAGAGACACAAGGTGTACCACCGCCCTCTGCACTGAACGAGAGACAATCGAGCATGGAAAGCAGGTTAAGAAGCATATTCAAATCGGAGAAAGGCGTGCAAAAGAATGTCAGCCTGTCTCCTTCACTGCCGACAATACGTTGCGCAAACAGTTTCTGATAACGTGACAAAAGCAGGTCGAACCCTCTTGTCACAGTGAAAGACAACTCATTAGAGTCCTTCTTCTTCACACTGCTGATATAACTTACGCTACGTCCCTCTTCCGTACGGCTCTCCAGCAAAGAGCCGATGAAACGTTTGGCAGACCGCACATCCATGTCATGCTCTGCAAAAACGGCACGCAGCTCTTCTTCATCAAATTTACCCTTACGCTTGACAAGGGCGTTTTTCAGCATGGCTGTCAGATCTCTAAACAAAGCATCTATACGTTCACGGATGGATGCCGCATCTTTCTTCAGCAAAACTTCATGTTTTCCTACAGATACGGCACGTGATCCTTCCCACAGCGTCCCGTTATTCAGCTTCTGCTTGAACTCCTTATAGCCCAGTTCCGGGAAACGCTCTTCCCAAAGATCCTCCAGGCGGGCCCTATAAACTCCTTCCGCACCTTTGACAGCAGTCAGATAGTTTTTGAACTCATGGGCAAAAGCATCTCCTGTCTTGTCCTGAACATATCCTTCGGTCAGTAAATTCTTGGGGCTGACTTCCAGCAGATGTTTACCATAACGTTGTGCCAAATCATCTTCCAACCATAACAGGGCAGTCTTGATCAGTTGGCCCAGCTCTGCCTCGTATTCCAGCTTGTTCTTTGTCCGCGGCAGTTTCACCACAAATTCAAAATCAGACAGAGAAACCATTATATCCGGTTTGTTGCCTTTCATCCTATAGACTTCCATCAGCTTCCGCAGGATAAGCACCAGCTGCTCCTGGGCAATACTGCCCGATTGGTGCAGGCGCTTCATATAGTAAAAATCCCTTTTATGATAATCGGTCACGGACAAGCCTTGAATATCCGCATCACGGGCAGCACGCCCTATCTCCTGGATATAATCAACAAAAGTACTTGACGGAGCTACATGATAGATACGGTCAATATCACTGATATCCACTCCCATGCCAAAAGCTTTTGTAGCAACAATCAGCTGCTTGGTACCGTCTCTGAACTCCCGCACGATCGCCGCCTTCTGTTCCTTGTCCTTCTTGCCATAGTAGGAAGCCACCAAGTGCCAGTCGCCCGGCTTCACCCACGTCTTCAGCCGCATGTCGATGCCGCCGGCAAAAGGATAATAAAGCAGCGTCTTATGCCCGTTCAAGAAGTCGTCTATCCTTGCAGCCACTACACGTTGTTTGGCCTTGTCGTAGGTTTCCCCCTCTTCCATCTGCATCTGGCGGATATCAAAACCTATATTCCGCCGTTTCACCGTACCCACATAAAGCACACACGGCTCCATCTGCAAGGAACGAATCGTCTCGAATACCATATCATTTCCCCCCTTCGGGTTCCAGACAGCCGTAGCTGTCAAGGCAAACAATGGGAAAGAGTAACCGAGGCTCTGTTTCAAAGCAGTCAGATAACGCCCCAGGAACCAGTAATCCACGCGGAATTCCTTCCCCCAGGTAGTGACGGTATGCGCTTCATCAACCACTACCAGCCCGATACGACGTTCACCCACAAAATGCTTGATATCATAAGAGAGGAGCAATTCCGGCGAGAGATAGAACAAATCAATCCCGCCCTCGCGCACCCGACGGTAAACTTCTGACTTCTGCTCCGGAGAAAGATCGGAAGAAGCGTATGCCACACGCGTATAGCCCAAATCCTGCAATCCTTCCACCTGATCCACAATCAGTGCTTTCAAAGGAGAGACAACGATGGTCAGCAGATTGTATTCTTTTCCCAGATAAATGGCAGGAAGCTGAAACAACAAAGATTTTCCGGAACCGGTAGGAGCAGTCAACAAGATATTGTCCACCTGTGCCGCACCTGCCCGGGCCTTCTCCGCCTCAAGAATGACATTCTCGATCAATTGCCCTTGAGAAATGCAGAGTTTTTCTTTCCCCTTGAATAAATCATCATATATTTCAAGATTACGGAACTGATTATAACCATAAACCTCTTTCAATAGTGCGCTTACACTTTCACGGCAGTTGTCGGGCAAATGCCGTTCTTTCAATTCCGGTAACCGTCGTGTTGTATCTTCCTGTATATCTGTCATAATTATGTGTTATTAAAAAAACATGCGAGAATTACTACAAATATAAGGTAGAATAGTTCTTCACGCAAATGCTACTGCAAAAAAGAACGAAATAAAAAATGGACGATTGAACAATCAATCGCCCATTCTATTCGTCTTCAGCCTTTAGCTCAAGGCTTTTTACCAATCTGTCGCTAATACTCTTCTTCATTAAAGAAGAAATCCTCTTTGCTCGGGTAATCAGGCCAAATATCTTCAATGCTTTCATAAATCTCGCCTTCATCTTCCATTTCCTGTAAGTTTTCAATCACTTCAAGCGGAGCACCCGAACGCATGGCATAATCAATCAATTCATCCTTAGTTGCCGGCCAAGGAGCATCTTCCAACTTTGATGCTAATTCCAATGTCCAATACATATCTATAAGTATTAAAATTGTGAATATTAAGTCCTATTTTCTATTTTTCGGCAAAAGTATAACAATTTATTTCACTTGCAACTATTATTCCAAAATATTTCATCTTTTTTCTCATCCTTATTGATTTTCCTAGACAAGACAAACAAATAATCGGACAAACGGTTTACATAAGCCAATAATTCAGAGGATATTTCCACCTGTTCGGCAAGGGCAAGAATACGACGTTCGGCACGACGGCAGACCGTACGGCAGATATGACAAACCGCCGCTCCACGACTTCCCCCCGGAAGGACAAATGATGACAGCGGGGGCAGAAGGGCATCCATATAATCAATCTCCCGTTCTACCGCTTCCACCATTGCCGGAGTAATGATACTGGCCTCATACAATTTAGTCTTTTCCTGATCGGTAGCCAAATGGGAACCTACCGCAAAAAGCTTATCCTGCACCTGCTGCAGGAAATTCCTGTCCCGTTCATCGGGCAGATAGGTAATCAACAGTCCCAGGTTGGAATTCAACTCATCGACAGTACCATACGCCTCAAGGCGGATATGGGTTTTAGACACACGGGTACCCCCCACAAGAGAAGTAGTCCCTTTATCTCCGGTTTTGGTATATATCTTCATATCAGCCAAGCATTAATCAATATTCATATCATCAACGCCTAAAGATAATCAAAAGTTGACAATATAGTCTTGTTTTATCTTTGTTTTATCAAAGAAGAGAATGCCAAGGTCGTAAAGGTCGAACGAGATACCTGTCCTCTCATCCTGCTTCATGCGTTTCCAAAGAGCAGACATCTCCGGAGTATAGCGGATCCCTTCAATTACAAAAACCGATTTGCCGGTAGTACGGGCAACGCAGATGCGGAAAACCTCCTCCATAAACACCGGATGACGGTAGTCGTGCAAATAGAGGAAATCCACAGGCACACCGGCTTCAAGAAACAGGTCCGGCAATCCGGAAGCCGGAATATAGTCAGCCCCCTCCTTTCCGGCCTTCAGATAAAGGGAAGAGGCGGCAAGAGTACCGGCATCCACAATGGTATCCGGCTGGGCATAGTTCACCAGGCGGAACAGGAAACGTTTGATCTTTTTCGATTCATACTTCCAGTTTCTATCCTTTTCAAACACCAGGATTTTCTCCTTCCCGGCCAAGTCCTTATACTTATAATAAGGTGTATTTTCATAGATGACCTGAGTAATCAGATTGAAGGCAAAGGGTGAATGCACTCCGTAGCCGCAACGATGGCGGAAACGGAGCAACCAGATGAAAGGACGTTTCAAAGCAAGAGTCATACGATTCATACCGCTATATCTGTTTTTTCAGTCGATAATTCCTATTATTGTATCTTTCCCGGGATCGTGATCCTATCGGAAGAGAAGTTTTCCATCACGGTCAGTTCCACCTGGTCTCCTTCAAAACGGAGGGTGACGCCGAGCGCACTGATCCAATTCACATAATGCGCCTTGAGCTGCAAAACCGCAGACGACTGCCAGGCATAACTTCCCGCTACCCAGAACGGGCCTTCTATCCCCTTGAAGCTGCCTATCGGCGTAATTGAATAGGGCGGATAAGCGCTGACCGCTGTCTTCAGCCACTGCTTATAGCCGAACGGAAGCTCATAAGCGGCGCCATTTTTATCCGTAACCGCCAGCTTCACTTCTTTCTGCCCGAAGTGAAGGCTCAGAGATTTCCAGCCATATTTATTGGCATCGAGAACAATACTCCTGCCTTCATATTTCATGGCAGCGGACGAAGCAGCCTTGCCTTGAACAAAGGGCAGTGTATAGGCACTCTGTTTCTTTTGCAACTTCTTGTAGTCTTTGCCCGCCGCCAACACTTCATCACCCACTTCGGGCAACAGGCGGTTCCATACCAGTCCGCGTTGGGTACGGCCATTTATCAAGGTACATTCAGTGATGACAACCACCATATCTTTCTCCGGGATTATCAGAATATATTGTCCCAAGGCACCATCGGCACGCACGGCACCCGGATAGTCGCAAAGCCACATCTGGTAACCGTAATCTTCATCGCCGGCCTCCATCTGCTTGCTCATCATTTGTTCAACCCAGGAAGCGGGAAGCAATTGTTTCCCTTCCCATACACCATGATTCAGCAATAGCAAGCCGAACTTAGCCAAAGACTCGCTTTGGATATGCAATCCCCATCCACCGGTATTATAACCTTCGGGACTTACTTCCCAGGCAACCTCCGTGATATTCATCGGAGTAAAAAGCTTCAGTTTCAGGTAATCCAGCAAAGTCATGCCCGTCACCTTCTGCACGATGGCCGAAAGAACATAACTGCAGATGGAATCATATTCAAACTTCTTGCCGGGAACTTTCACAGGTTTGGCAAGATAAGTACGTATCCAGTCGGGAGTAAGATTGCGCATATTCCAATCGGTGGTAATACCGGAAGTCATGGTCAAGAGATCACGGACAGTCATGTCAGCCAGATTCACAGAAACGGAATCGGGAAGCAGCTCCGGAAAGAAAGCACCCACACGATCCGTCAGACGCAAACGGTTGTCAGCAACAGCCAGTCCTACAGCAGCTCCTACAAAAGTCTTGGAACAGGAATACATGGTATGACGATATTCCGGCGCAAAGGGTGCCGGATAGATTTCTCCGATGACCTTGCCGTGACGGAGTACCATTACACTATGGATGTCAGTCTTCGGCAATGCGGTCAGAGAGTCGAACAAAGCAATAATAGCCTTGGAGGGAACACCCTCCGCTTCGGGCGTGGAACGCTGCAATTCATTTACCTGTGCATGAACCGACAATGATAACAGCAAGCCCAAAAACAACGGGAAGAAGGCGAGTCTATTTTTCATGCTATAGAAAATATTTGTTTAACGTACCCATACCTGGTTCCCTTATTCTATCCGTTATCCGAAACTTGTCGAAGAATCTCATTCCCCCTTGTATGACCCAAGGAAGAGACACTTCGACAAGTTCAGCATGACAGATAGTCTAAAAGTACAATCCAGACATGTTATTTAGTTTATATGCGCTGCAAATGTACAGCATTCGGGTACGAAAGACAAATAATCTCAAAAAGAAAAGAAAGTGATTCTGCCCGTTTCACCTTTTTTCAAATTCAAAGGAAATGTTTCTCCGGTATATTCATGAGTCTCTTCTCCGGTTTCAACCTTTGCACGAGCAATGCCCGCAGGCATCTTTATCGTAAATTCTCCCGGAACAAGCGCTGTGACAGCCGCTTCCGTCGCCTTGCCATTTTTCCAGTGCAGGTCAATGGAAGCACCGCCGCGTACACGCATCCCACGGAAATTGCCACAGTTCCAACTGTCCGGCAAGGCAGGAAGCAGATTGACAAAACCTTCATGGCTCTGCAGGAGCATTTCGCCGATTCCCGCTGCACCCCCATAATTACCGTCAATCTGGAAAGGTGGATGCGAACAGAACAAATTGGGGAAAGTACCACTGCCGTGGCGTCCTGTCTGCAGGTCGATGGCAGGATGCAACAAGCTTTTGAATAGTTTCCAAGCACGGTTACCATCTCCCAGACGAGCCCAAAAGTTTACCTTCCAGGCACGGCTCCAACCTGTACCGCCATCTCCACGGCGGTTCAAGGTCATCCGACAGGCATCTGCCAACGCAGGGGTGGCAGTCGGTGAAATCAAATTGCCCGGGTGCAAACCATACAGATGGGAGACATGGCGATGGTGCACCTCCGCCTCCTTATAATCCTCCAGCCACTCCTGCAGATACCCTTCTTTGCTGATTTGCATAGGCGGGAATTTCTTCAGGTCCGCTTCAAGTTTCGCAGCATATTCCGCATCACACCCCAACAAGCGGGCAGCGGTAATCACATTGGTATAGAGTTCGGTAAGCAGTTGCACATCCATGGTAGGCCCCATGCAGATACTGACGGGAGTCACACTGTCGCCCGGCACATAGAAACTGTTCTCCGGTGAAGAAGTGGGAGCGGTCACCAACCAGCCATGAGAAGGCTCCTCCACAGTAGTGGAACTGAAGAAGCGGGCGGCACCCTTCAAAACGGGATATATACGGCGCAGATAATCCTTGTCCTGCGTATAAAGATAATGTTCCCACAAATGAGCGCACAGCCAGGCACCCCCTGTATTGGTCGCCCCCCAGGAAGGATGTTCACCGGGAGCTGTATAGTTCCATACATTAGTCATCATGTGAAGCACCCAGCCCTCGGCTTCCTTACCATAAAACGTACGGGCGGTTGCCTCACCTGAAGGGACAAGGCGTTCCATCAGTGTTGTCAGCGGCTGGTAAAGTTCGGACAGGCCGGCCTGTTCCAGCGGCCAGTGGTTCATCTGGACATTGATGTTCGTATGATAGTCACCGTTCCAGGGAGTCAGCAAACTATTCGCCCAAAGTCCCTGCAAATTGGGAGGCAGACTACCGGGGCGGGTACTGCTGATAAGCAGATAACGCCCATAGTTATAGTACAAGGCAGCCAATGCGGGAGACTCTTGCCGAGTAAAGCGAAGAATACGTTCATCGGTGGGAAGAGTGTCATCCGGTGTGGAAGGCAAGGTGAGGGAAACACGGTCATAAAGGGAACGATGGGCAGCGGCATGAGACTTTAAAGCCGTGGCTTCTGCCGCCATGCCCCGCATCCGCATTTCATTCTTTATTTGCACCCCGGCATTCTTCAGCAGACTGTCACAAACTTCCGCATAGCGGCTTCCGGGAAAGTCCGTACCCTCTGCCGCATAAGAGGTGGTGGCGGAAAGTACGAGCCAGGCTTCCTGCCCGTGCTTCAGGCTGATACCGTTTTCCGGATCGGCAGCTACTTCTCCTCCGTCCGAAACAAGTTGCATAGCCACCCGGTATTTCATCCCTTCCCGGCCGGGGCTGCCGCTTTCCAAAGTACCGTCCATCAGAAGGGCGTTCCCTTTGACGGTAACCGTGCCATGTTCCGCACGTCCCAGGCGGGCAGAGAAGTTCAAAGCCCCTTTACTTCCGGCAGTCAGATGGACAAGCATGACATCCCGGTCACGGGAAACAAAATACTCACGACGGTAGTCCACGCCTTCCAGTGCAAAAGCCGTATAAGCCACCGCATCACGCAAATCGAGACAGCGGCGGTAACGGGAGGTCCCGCCATCAAGAGCCAAGGATTCGGATTTGGAGACCGAAGTCTGAGATTGATAGGCAAAGTCTATGTCCAGCGTGCCCAACGTCTGGTACGTTCCATACCTTCCATCGGCTTCCTGCTTCTTCGGGACAAAACTGCTATACATCAGTTCCTGTGCTTCACGGTTCTTCCCCTCAAACAGCAGCTTGCGGATGGCAGGCAAACTTTTAGAAGCATCGGGGTTACTATAGTCCGCTTCCATTCCACTCCACAGGGAGATTTCATTCAAGACGATGTGCTCCCGGAGGACCCCTCCGTCGGGCATCATTCCCAAACGCCCGTTGCCCAAAGGAAGGGTCTCTTCCCATACGGAAGCAGGCTTGGTATAATAAAGCCGGTGGTTACAACTGTCAATAGGAGCATCGGCTGCACGGAGCGGCAAAGTGACCGCAAACAGCAATAAAGTGATAAGTTTCTTCATTTGATTACAGATTCGATTAGATGTCACAAATATACGAACAATAAGCAATAAATAAAATTTCAAACAAAAAGTTGATGATAAACTTATTGTCAACACGTTGTGGCTTTACAGTTTCTTTCTCTGTTGTACAATGAAATTGTAGCTGAAGTAAAGCGGCACCGCATGACATCTACAATAGCTATACTGTATTTCTCCACTGATTATGAAGTTATTTCATCTCAAATGAAACTATGCCCCGAATGTCCGCGGAGGATGCGCAGATATAAGCCTTGAATTTACCCGGTTCGCACTTCCACGCGGAAGAAGCCTCATCATAGAATTTCAAATCATCCGGAGTGACAGTGAAAGTTACATTTTTCTCCTCACCCGGTTCCAAAGCTATCTTCGTAAAATGTTTCAGTTCCTTTACCGGACGAAGTACGCTGCACTTATCATCACCAACATAGAGCTGTACGACTTCCTTTCCGGCAACATCGCCCGTATTTTTCACGGCAACCGTTACGGCCAGTGTACCATCAGCGGCTAGGGTCTTGGAAGATGCCGACGGCTTACCATAAGTAAAGGTCGTATAACTCAATCCATGTCCGAAAGGAAAGAGAGCCGGAATCTTTTGGGTATCATGCCAACGGTACCCCACTAAAATATCTTCCTTATACTCTTGCTTAATGCTGTCTCCCGGATAACTGAGGGCATCAAAAGCATGCGCCCCGCAGTCTGCCAGCTTGGCAGGAAAAGAAAACGGCAGTTTGCCGCTCGGATTTACCGCACCGCTCAATACGTCGGCCAAAGACTTTCCACCCATGGAACCGAGATACCAGCCTTGAACAATAGCCGGTACCCGTGCCACCCACGGCATTTCTACCGCATTACCGCTAAGCAGTACCAAAACAAGGTTCTTGTTCACACTCAGCAAATCCTCAATCAGTTCATTCTGTCCGAAAGGCAGGCCGTATTCCAGACGGTCACCACCTTCACAGTCCTGAAAATGGTTCTTGTTCAACCCGCCTACCATAATCACCAGGTCTGCCTTCTTTGCCATTCCTACCGCCTCGGCACGAAGAGAGTCCATGACATTCTGCGGGATCTCATCCGCACGGCCATACATCGGACGCCCTGCGGCATACCCTTTTGCATAGTTCACCTTATTTCCATAAACGGCACGCAGACCGTCCAACGGAGATATCATGGTCTTCACCTTCAGTTCGGAGGAACCGCCTCCCTGGTTCAGTAGACGGACGGCATTATCGCCCACCACAAGGATATTCTGATACCGGGCAGCATCCAACGGCAACAACGGGCTACCCTTCTTCTGCACCGGAGCATTCTTCAACAAAACAATACCTTCATTCCCGATCTCGCGGGCGGTAGCGTAATGCTCCTCCGTAGCCACCGAACCGTATGGCTTCTGACGGTTCATCGCTGTGCGGAATATCAGACGAAGAATACGGGATGCCTTGTCGTCAATAGTAGATATGGGCACTTTACCTTCCTTCAACATCTTGAGATAAGGCTGCGCAAGATAATAATCATTATAGGTAAAAGCACTCTCGGAAGTCAGTCCGTTGGTATAAGAGCCCATTTCAATGTCCAAGCCGTTGACAGCAGACTCGTAAGTATCATGGGCACCGCCCCAGTCGGTTATGACACACCCGTCGAACTTCCAGTCGCTTTTCAGAATCCTGTTCAGCATAAAATCGTTGTGGCAGGCATGCCAGCCGCGTATCTTGTTATAAGCCCCCATAATGCTCCAAGCACCTCCTTCCTCTACCGCAGCCTTGAAAGCGGGCAGATAGATTTCGTACAAAGCCCGGTCACTCAGGTTCACGTCAATATGGCCACGCCATAGTTCTTGATTATTCAAGGCATAATGCTTGACACAGGCTGCTACACCGTTCTTCTGCAATTCCCGGATATAGGGCACACACATCACACTTGCCAGACAAGGGTCTTCGCCCATATATTCAAAATTACGCCCGTTCATCGGGGTGCGGTAGATATTGACACCGGGGCCCAACAGGACATCTTTCTTGCGATAGCGCGCCTCTTCACCGATAGCCTTACCATACTTGGCGGACATTTCCGGATTCCAGGTTGCAGCCAGACAGGTGAGTGCGGGAAAAGCGGTTATGCTGTCATTGGTCCAGTTGGCATATCCCCAGTCATTCCAGTTGATTTCGGCACGCACACCGTGTGGACCGTCACTCATCCACAATTCAGGAATGCCGAGACGGGGCACACCGGCACTGCTGAATTTACTTTGCGCATGGCAAAGCGCAACTTTCTCTTCCAGCGTCATCCGGCTGAGGGCATCCTTTACACGTGCTTCAATGGGTTGGGTATCATCTAAATATACAGGAGTCTGCGCCGAAAGGGTTCCAATCGAACAGACTGACACCAAGGCTGCAAAAAGTTTCTTCTTCATGTTCATGGTTCTTATCTTTCAAAAAGGTTATAGTATTTATAAATCTGTGTCATCCACACCTAAAATTCAAATTATCATTTGGCCTTGATGGCAGTTGCCGCTTTCTCCAATCCACCTGCCGTCGCTATCACCTTAATGCTGCCGGGCCGGCCGTTATTCTGTATCACAACCAGGCACTTGCCATAAAAGGCCTTGCGGTGATTGTCTTTAAATCTTTCCGTGGAGACGGGACTTCCGTTGTCCACCCCCGCAATGAATCCGGCGCCTTCTACGGCAAAGGTAACATCATTTTCAGCATCCGGACAAAGAATTCCATCTTTATCGACAATCTCTACCGTCACAAAGCTCAAGTCCCTACCATCTGCCTGGATGGCTGTGCGATCCGGAGTCAGACGGATTCGTGCCGGTTTGCCGGCAGTGCGGATTTCCTGTTCCGCCACCACTTTGCCCTCTCTACGCGAAACAGCCTTTACCGTACCCGGCTCGTACTTCACACGCCACATCACATGGAAATCATCTTTTCCCTTGCTACGTATGCCCTGAGACTTGCCGTTTACGAAAAGTTCCACCTCATCAGCGTTGTTGTAGTATGCCCAGAGGTCGATATCCTGTCCCGGAGTCCAGTTCCAATGCGGGAAGAGGTGCAGAACAGTCTTGTCGGGACACCACTCGGACTGATACATATAATATACGTCCTTCGGGAATCCTGCCAGGTCAACGATGCCGAAATAAGAGCTTCGGGCAGGCCATCCATAGGGAGTAGGCTCACCGATATAGTCGAAACCGGTCCAGACATACTGCCCGCTGATAAAATCATTGTTCTTCACATGACGCATAGTGCCTTCATGACGGTTACCCCAAGGTACATGGCAGTTATCGTAGGAAGAACAAGAGAATGAAGCATCAAAGAAAGGTTTGTCCCAACGCTCGGGCCAGATGAACATGGAATCACTCGGCATGCGGTAATAACCGCGCGTCATCAAGGCAGACACACTTTCCGTCACGATAAACGGCTTTCCGGGAAAGTTTTCAGGTACCCCGGCAAACCAGTCGTCATGGTAATTGAAACCGATAATATCCAATGCTCCGGAACGGAACAGATGATTGTTGGGATTCGGCTCGTTGCAACCTGCCGTCACGGGACGCGTCGGGTCAAGCGCTTTCACCATATCCGCCAGCTTCCGGGTCAACCGGGAATTGACGGACATCTCACCCTCCTTGGCCAACATGTCTGAAGTTTGTCCGAAGTTCAATACCAAGTTGGCTTCCTCCAAGCTGAGCGTATCAGCCTTGGCATCTGCCCATTGTTCCAGCACTTCATTGCCGATACTCCACACAAAGACAGAAGGATGGTTACGGTCCCGCAGAATGAGATCCGTCAAGTCACGTTCATGCCATTCGTCGAAGTAACGGGAATAGTCATGACGAGTTTTCTTCTTACGCCACATGTCAAACGTCTCATCCATGACGATGAAGCCCATGCGGTCACAAAGATCGAGCAGCTCCGGTGCAGGAGGATTATGCGAACAGCGGATGCCGTTACAGCCCATCTCCTTCAATATCTCCAACTGACGCCGGATGGCGCGTATATTCACGGCGGCTCCCAGACAACCAAGGTCATGATGCATACATACACCGTTGATCTTCACTTGTTCACCATTCAGAATAAACCCTTTCTGTTCGTCGAAGCGGAAAGTGCGGATTCCCAAAGGAGTGCAATAAGTATCCAATACCTTACCGGTAGCCTTATCCTGGAGAATAGTTTCCACCTTATATATATAAGGCGTATCAATGCTCCAAAGGTTGGGATTTTCCAACAGGATTTCCTGTTCCGCCTCGTCCGGAACAGCCGGCATCACCCGATGTTCCGATACAGCCTCTCCCACAACGTCTCCGTCAGCATCTACCAACCGGGACCGTAAAATAACGTCAACATCCAAAGGAATAATCTCCTGTTCGAACACAGCGTATGTACCGTCGTCCTGCCGCACGGAATCCGGCCTGTGCAGTTCTACATCATACTGCAATTGGGTACATATCCTCAAACGGGCACTGTGCTTAGACACTTCCTCGGCCGTGACGTAAGTTCCCCATTGTGCCACATGTACCGGATTCATCTTCGTCAGCCATACATTCCGGTAAATACCGCAGCCGGAATACCAGCGCGAATTAGGCTGTTCGGCATTATCCACCCGGACAGCAATCATATTCTCCTCGCCCCATTTGATAAACGGGGTCAAGTCATAGCTGAATGAAACATAACCGTACGGACGAGTTCCCAACTTGCGACCATTGATATAAACGGTAGAATTCATGTATACACCGTCAAAATCAATGCGCAGCCGTTTGCCTTCATCCACCTTGTCGGGAATGAAAGCTTTACGATACCATCCCACACCGCCAGGCAATGCACCTCCTCCCGTGCCGGAAGGGTTATCCCTGCTGAAGTCGCCTTCGATAGCCCAGTCATGCGGCAAATCCAGCTTACGCCAGTCCGCATCATTGTAATCCGGACGAATTGCAGCTGTGTCATCACACAGGCGGAACATCCAGCCTGCATTGAAATCCATCCGGCGGGTATCTGCCTCCTGCCGTGGAGCAGAACAGGCTCCTACACCCAAAAGCAGCAACCCCGATATAAATAGAAACAATTTATTTTTCATGGTATTGAAGAGAATCACTTTTCAACTCTCATTTACAATTTCACTGTTTGTGTTGTTCCATCATACTTCACTACTACACCTTTTACCTTCAAATCGAATGGCTGGGGCTTGTCCTTACTTACCTTCACGACATTGAACGTACGCTCTTTCAGCATGCCCGGGAATTCACCCTTGCGGGCACCTACCGTCAGTGTGCCCTCCGCCTCCTTATAAGTGAAAGGAATAGTGGCATATTGTCCCTTCTCGTAGTTATAATTCACCCCTTCATCTTCGTAGAGAGTGAATGCACCGTCCTGTCCGGCATACACATAGAGAGTGATTTCCGAAGCCGGTTTTTCATCACTATACTGCATATCCGGACCGTAAGGAATAATAGCTCCCTCACGCACAAAAAGCGGTATGTGTTCATAAGGAGCATCCACTGTCAGTTTCTGTCCGCCAGATACATACTTGCCGGAGTAGAAATCATACCATCCGCATATAGCCGGGAAATACATCTCACGGCTGCGTGCACCGTACTCATAAACCGGTGCAACCATCATGGCAGGACCGAACATAAACTGGTCACCGATATTGTTGACCTGTGCATCTGCCGTAAAGTCCATCACCAACGGACGCATGATAGTATAGTCATTCAAATAAGTCATGCCTGCCAAGGAATAGATATACGGCATCAAGTTGTAACGTAGCTTCGTATAGTAAAGAATGGAGTTGTAGGCCGGATGTCCTTCCGGAGCAATGTTCCATACTTCACGGAACGGATACTGGCCATGCGCACGATACAACGGACAGAAAGCTCCGAACTGATACCAACGGGTATTCAGTTCCCTCCATTCCTTATAATCCGCATTTTCACGTCCTGTCTTGTTAAATTCCGCCTGGCCGGCTACATAGCGGTTTTCCACACAGAAACCGCCGATATCCATTGTCCAATAAGGAATGCCACTGACCGCAAAGTTCAGCCCGGCCGAAATCTGCGCTTTCATATCTTCCCAACGGGTAGCGATGTCCCCACTCCATGTAGCGGTAGAATAACGCTGGCAACCGGCAAATCCGGAACGGGTCAGCAAGAAGACACGCTGGTCGGGCTCCACGCCACGCTGTCCGTCATAGATAGCCTCGGCATTCATCAAAGCGTATGCATTGAAGAATTTTGCGGAAGGACCGAGTGCCGTAGGACCGCAAAGATCCTTACGATATTGCAAATCCGTACAATCGCGCACGTTCGGCTCGCTGGCATCCATCCACCAGGCATCAATACCTAACGAAAAGAGCTTTTCATTCATCTGTTTCCAGAAAAGTTTGCGTGCACCTTCCGCGTACGCATCATAGAAGGAGCCGATGTAACCGGGACCGATCCAGTCACGGATGCTGTCTTTGATAGCCTGCTGATACATCCATCCATTCTTGTCAAACTCTTTATAATGCTCTGTGTTTGCATAGAACTTGGGCCAGACTGAAATCATAATCCGTCCGTTCAAGGCATGGATAGAGTCTATCATCGCTTTCGGGTCGGGAAAACGCGCCTTGTCAAACTCATGGCTGCCCCATGCATCCTCGGGCCAGTAGCTCCAGTCCTGTACTATGTTGTCGATAGGAATCCGACGTTTACGGAATTCCTTCAACGTACCTACAATCTCATCTTGCGTCTTATAGCGCTCACGGCTCTGCCAATAGCCCATCGCCCATTTCGGCATAATCGGTGATTTTCCGGTCAGCGTACGGTAACCGCTGATGACCTCGTCCATATCATCGCCATATACAAAATAATAATCTATCTCATCGTTCATCTCACTCCACCAAGCTAGTTTGTTCTGTTCCGCAGCGGACATGGGAGTGAGGGCGCGCAGGCCGCAATAGGATACATAACCGTCCGGAATCCACTCTATTTTCAGAGGAACCCGCTTTCCGGCTTCCAGATTAACGGCAAACTTATAACTGTTTGGATTCCAGGCTGTACGCCAACGTTCGGGTACTACCAACTCATTATCAATATACACCTTCGTATATCCCGCATAATAGAGGATAAAGCGGAACAGGCCGCTTTCCGACGGTTCAATCTCTCCTTCGTAAGTCACCCGAGAGCCCATGAACGGGAACCCGTCCGGCAAATTGACCACTTTACTCAGATGCGCCTTGCGGTCCAGGTGCTCAAAATACAGAGAATCTTCCCGGCGTACAATGGTTTCCACACCGGCTTTGGCAGCAGGTACATAGGTCCCGGTCAAAGCCCCTTCCTTACCCTCTTTATCATACAGTTTGAAAACAGCACCCAATTGTGAATAATCGCGTGAATCACCGAAACGGCACAAGGAATAGCTGTCCCAGAGTACCCCGTAGTTTTTGTTGGACACAATGAAAGGTACGGATACCTTCGTATTATACTGGAAGAGTTCTTCATTTTTTCCTTTATAATTAAACTCGTCCGCCTGATGCTGCCCCAACCCGTAGAAAGCCTCATCATCGGCAGAGTGGAATATCTGGCGTACGGAATAGCCTTTCGTCCCCTCCACCTCGACCGGCGTAAAACTCCTCCGGTCTTCCGCCAGTATCCGTTTGCCGGTCGCATCCGTAAAGCATACCTCACCCGTAACCTTCGACACGGTGGCGCAAACCTGCGAAGTTTTCACAGCCACCTCATCTCCTTGTTCATCTACCTTGAAATCTGTCTTGCCCTGTCCGGGAACGATCATGAGACTCCGCTCTTTGGAAAAGTCTTTTTCCGGAGTGGCCGATACATGAATCAGTTTTTCACCCATTACCTCGATACGCACCTTGCGCACATCTGTCGGCTGCCGCTGTTTAACTTCTACAATCACACCGTTCCCGGTTTTCTGATACCCGCCTCCGGCACATGCCGCAAACATGAATCCTGCAAGCAAATAAGCTGAAGTGTTTTTCAATTTCATATCAATGGTTTTTAAAGTTATTTCTCCGAGTGTAAAAGTAGAGGCTTTCACTCAAAAAAAGCCCTTCCGATGTTGAAACGAAAGGGCTCATTTGATTTCAAAAACGACAATATGTTTCTGTCATGGGTATCTTTTGTTATTTCCCCTCCCTTTCCTGATAAACAGAGGGTAAAACACCGAATTCATCCTTGAAATATTTACTGAAATATTTGGGATTATTAAAGCCTAGCTGGTACGCTATCTCGGATACGTTCTGCTGGCTTTCGCGCAACAGTTGGGCAGCTCTTTTCAGACGGATAATACGGATAAACTCTATCGGAGTTTTTCCCGTAATCTGCAACAGTTTCTTATACAGATGCACCCGGCTCATGCCTAATTCATGACTCAATTCCTCCACCGACAAATCACTGCGGGAAATATTCTCCTCCACATACTTGATGGCATTTTCTATCAATTTCTCATCCAATGAGGTGATGACGATTTCACTTGGTTCCGGATCTATACGGGTACGCAACTTGCTTCTACTACTCAGATCAATCAGCTTGCGCATACGTAATATCAGTACTTCCATATTGAAAGGTTTCGTCACGTAGTCGTCTGCACCGATTGTCAAGCCCTCCACCTTGTTTTCTACAGATTGCTTCGCCGTGAGCAAAATAAAAGGAATATTCCGGGTACATTTATCCGTCTTTACCAGACGGCACAATTCGTTACCGTCCATTTCGGGCATCATCAGATCGCTGACCACGAGGTCAGGCATCAGTCCGGGAATCATCTTCCAAGCTGCCGCCCCGTCGGGAGCCGACTGCACAGAAAAATACAAACTCAGACTGTCCTTCATGAAAGCGATAAAATCCTCATTATCATCCACAATCAGCACCAACGGCTTCTTTTTGTCCCCGTCCTGCATGGCTTCTTCCCCATTTTCAGTTTCCGGTACTTCCAATGCAGCCGCATCTTCTGCCGCAGCTTCTTCTGACAAGGGGGTGGCAACGTTTACCACCGAATGCTTCACCGGAATATCCACTACGAATACACTACCCTGGCCTGCATTATCGAACACACGCACCGCACCGCCATGCAACGTAACAAAATCACGCACCAAGCTCAATCCGATTCCGCTTCCGGTAGTCCGGTGGCCTTCACCTTCGTGTTCCGCCTGATAGAAACGTTCGAATATACGCTCCTTATCCTCGTCCTTCACACCGATACCCGTATCGGATACTTTAATTTCCAAAGTTTCCGGGGAGCCTTTCAGCACTTCCAAGGAAACATCCACCCTTCCTCCGTCCGGTGTGAACTTAAAAGCATTCGACAAAAGGTTCATCACAATCTTGCCCACCTTGTCTTCATCGAACGCCATATTCAGCGACTCTACCGCCGAAAAGAAAGTAAGATGAACGTTTTTCTTTTCCGAAAGCATCAGGAAAGAATTGCAAATATTCTGTACGTAAGCTACAATGTCGCCTTCGGAAAGTGTCAGGTGAAGCCCGGCCATCTCATTTTTACGGAAGTCGAGCAACTGGTTCACCAAATTCAACAGGCGCAAGGCATTGCGGTGCATCATCTTCAGTTTGTCCAACTGTTTCCCATCCGCCGGTTCCTTAATCATGCTTTCCAACGGAGATATGATCAGTGTTAGCGGAGTACGCAGCTCGTGGCTGACATTGGTGAAGAATCGGAATTTCATTTGATTGACTTCCTCCGTCTTTTGGGCATCCTGCTCCATCTGACGAATCCTGAATTTATTGCGTTCACGGCGTTGCACCGCATAGAGAGCCAAAAGCAGACCACCAATCAGCAGGAAAATATAGCAGGCGTATGCCCACGGCGTCATCCAGAAAGGCGGCAGAATGACAATCTTCAAACTAGCCTCAGCCGTTCCGGCATATCCGTCACTGTTGGTAGCCTTCACCTTCAGGATATAGGTACCGGGAGCCAGATTGGTATAGGTGACACGATGCATATCGGACATGCTCGCCAGCCAATCGTCATTGAACCCTTCCAGTTTATAGAAATACCGTGTCTTTTCGGGCAGCACATAATTGTCGGAAGCAAACAGCACGGTAAATGCATTCTGTTCATAATCCAGCACCACTTCTTTAGCCTTGTTCAGAGCCTCCGACAATATCACCCGTCCCTTATATTCCTTGCCGACCCTTACCTCTTCATTGAAAAGCTGGAAACCGGTAAACATTACTTTCGGCAGAGTACGGTTGTATTTTATATTGTCCGGACGGAAACGGTTCAAACCGTACAATCCGCCCACCACAATTTCACCCGTGTGCAGGCGTTTAAGGGAACGCTGGTTGAAGTCACAACTCTGCAGACCGTCCTTATCATTATAAGTATAGCAACGAAAGGAGAGTTTTCCGGTCTGGCTATCCACCGACAGCATGATATTTATCAACTCGCCGCCTGTGCTTACCCAAATACCTTTCCTGTCATCCTCCTCGATACCCAATATGAATAGTTTAGAGAAGTCCGGTTTAAGAGGTACTTCATATAGTTCGTCCTGCTTCGGGTCATATACATTCAATCCTTCACGAGTTGCTACCCAGACCAACCCACGGCTATCCTCATACACCTGATTGATAGTCTGGTTGGAGAAATGCGTCTTTCCGGAATGCGTACCCGTGAAATTAGTTATTTCCTTTGTAGCAAGATCCATAAAAGCCATTCCTGCAGATGTACCGATAATCAGCGTATTATCACGCCCCATGGCAAGAGAGGAAATATAATCTGAAACCAGGTTGGAATTGCCGGTGGAATAGGTGGTGAACATCCCCGTCCGGGGATTCAGGCATTGCACTCCTCCCCCCAAAGTACCTATCCATATATTCTTATCCTTATCTTCTGCCAAAGCCCAGATATTATCATAGACCGATGACTGGACCGTTTCCTTTTCGCTGCGGTAACGGATAAAACGGTTACCGTCATAGCAGTTCAAACCACCCCAAAAGGTTCCTGCCCACAGCCTGCCGCTACTGTCCAACAGAAGAGAAACTACCACATCGCTCGACAAGGAACGTGAATCTGCCGTATGCGAGAATATCTTCTGTTCTCCGGTCACCGTGTTCCAACGGATCAGCCCGCTACCATTCGTTCCCAACCATACAATGTCTTCCCCTCCGTCTTCCACACAGTTGATATCCCCTACATCAGCCATCCCGAACTTAAAAATACTCTCGTTGTAATAGGAAACGCCTTTTTTATAGGTTCCTACCCACATGGTACCGGCAACGTCTTCATAAAGTGACGTTATGGTATTATTTGACAAGGTGCGTTCGTTGTTGGGATCATTCGCCAAATGCGTATGCTGCCGATTCTTGTCAATCACATCAATGCCATCCTGGTCACGCCCGACCCAGATATTGCCATACTTATCCTGCGCCAAGGCACGCACTATATTATACGTGTCGCTTCTTGGAGAGCGCAGTTCCCACGTTTTCCGGGGGAGATCGTAAATCCACACACCTATGACGCTATACACCCATACTCTTCCGTCACGGTCCGCAAACAGGTCGAACGTATTCACCTCATCTGTCTCAAGTTCTGCCGGGATATCACGGTTGACCCATTTCAACTCCAGTTTTTCCTTATCTATACAGGACAGAGTACCATCATCATAGGCCATCAGAATACCCTCATCACATTCTACCATGGATGTAATTCCACCTCCGGATAACTCTTCAAGGGAAAGTTTTACCCTCTCAGCGGCTTTCATGCCTGTCTTATAGCGGTAAACACCCTTACCGGCCATAAAAAGCCAATAGGCCTTTTCCGTATCAATATACACTTTAGAAGGCACTCCGTCAATCCCGATGTTCCACATCCACGCCCCGACATTACGATCAAAAGAGTCTGTTCCTGAATTATAGATAGCATAGCCTGCTCCCGTAAGAATCCACAGATTACCTGCACCGTCTTCCTGTATGGTTTCAATGTAATTATCAGGCAAAGACTTCATATCATCTTTCTGGCTACGGTATATCTTGACATCGTAACCGTCATAGCGGTTCAATCCGGATGCCGTACCAAACCACATGAAACCATTTGAATCTTTATAAATGGCATTGACCTGATTATTGGAAAGTCCGTCTTTCACTTCCAGATGTTTAAACATATAGTCGTGCGAGACGGCCGGAAAACAGATGGTACAAACCCACAGAATGAACAGTTGCAGTCTTTTCATACTATCAAGATAAAGGGATTACTATTTTATCGCAAATGAAACAAAAAGGGAACAGAAAAGCAAGGCAGCCTCTTGTTTTTTTATCATTGAATATCCCTTGCTTGTTTCACAATCACATGAAATGGAGGGATACTCCTCACGGATACTCCCTCCTAAACCAATCAAAAACCTGTTTTTACAATCTTATCCCTTTATAAAATAACTTATTTACAATTCTATTTCTGTTATTATCTTCTCCCATCAGTAAGGATACTTTCCGTCTCCGGCCCCTTTCATGATACCATCAATGACATGACTGTCAGTGGCAATTCCCGTACTACGATTTATTTCATTTCCAGTCTCCCAATGGAAGGGCACGATACCGTGATTCTTCGCTTCACGGGTCACCACCTCATTCCAGTAACCGCGCGACTTATCGTGAGCATCCTGGTTTTCGGGTACCATACGCTGCATTGCACTGTACTCACCGATGATTACAGGTACGCCCTTATCTACATAATGAGCCTTCATTTTCCGGAACTGTCCTATCACGTCACTTTCTTCACCCGACGTAGCATTATGCTCCGAACCACTGACATGATAATCTGTACCCCAGTACCAGAACACTTTACCCCAACCCGCATCTTCTTCCATCAAACAAAACTGGTAAGGATCATAATAATGAACTTCCACCATCAGACGATTCTCCACCACATCCTCCGGTAAAGCGTAAATGCCACCGACAGCATCGTCTATTCTAGTTCCCGGCGCCTGCACAATCAAACAACGGGTGGCATTATTACCTCCGGTAGCACGAACTGCATCCACGAAAGTCTGTTCATACTTCATAATAGTCCGGATATCTTCCGGGTCCTTAAATGTATTGCCTGTACTTGTGGTTTCGTTCATTCCCGGTTCGTTGCAACCGGCAAAAAGCAGATGCTCGTCATACTCATTCAGTTTTAAGGCAATCTGAGTCCACAGGGCCTTCTGCTTGGCATCAATCTCTCCATTATACCCGCCGAGAATGTGGTCTTCCAGCCAACCTCCGTCCCAATGGATATTGACAACGACATACATATCATTGGAGACGCAATAGCCCACCACCTCACTCACACGCTCCAACCACGCCGGATCTATTTCATAAGAGGCCTGGTTGATGATATACGAATCCCATGCACAAGGTATACGCACGGCATTGAAGCCCATCGCTTTTAACCCGTCTATGTATGTCTTGCTCACTTTAGGATTTCCCCATCCCGTTTCACCGCCGGGCACCTCCATCGTATTTCCGATGTTGATACCGGCATATATCTTGGAGGCCAGTGTCCGGGCATCACTGTTCATTCCGGCACTTTCTCCTTTGGCCTGCTTCACGGTAACGGTCTCGGTCAGGTTGCCTAAAACAAAGGAAATATGCCCCTCACGCTCTGCCACCACATTCTTAGAAACGGTGAATGTAAATGTTTTCTCCACCATAGCCCGGGTATCGGCAACCGTTATCCAGTTGACATCGGGAGTAGCCGTCACCTCACCGTTTGCCGTCAGTTTTACGGAAAGAGTACCGCCTTCAGCCGGCATATCGAAAGATAGGGATTCCGAATCAATAATCAACCCGTCGGCAGCGGTCTGGGTAACAGTGAACTCTCCGGCTTTACTGCCGCCTGCCATCACCATAACCGTGGCGCTGCGATTCTCAGTAGCGACATTGGCATCTACAGCAACGGTATATTTGAAAACCGTACTCGAAGCGGAAGGTTCAGCAGTTACCTTGCACCAGTCCGGTGCACTACTGGTTACCTCCACCGCCATATTCGATTTGATATTCAAAGTTCTCGTACCTCCCGTCTTGGCAAAAGCCATTCCGTTCGCCAAAATATTTTCGGGAATAGTCACTTCCGGAGTTGCCGTACCGGAATTGTCATCCGAACATGATGCAAAAAAAGGGAAAAAAGAGAGTGCCAGCAGCACCAGGCAAGTCTTAAACAGATCAACGGTATTCCTCATGATGTTTTTACGTATTAAAAATTAATGGTTAAATCAGTGATAGCAAAAGTAGCGCAAAGGCAGCACACACAGCCATCCATATGTTAAGCGGAACGGTATGATTTGTTGCCTCACAGGGTTAAAAAGTAATCATTGAATGACATCGGGCAACCCCTTCTTGTCCGGTCAAAGAGAATCACTTATTTTTGTGTGTATAAGGTTTCCCGAATATCTGACAAACTATTTAAAATACAATGTACTTATGAGAAAGATGACGCTATTTTTGGGACTGGCCCTAAGCCTGTCCTGTCTTTCACAAAACAAACAGGGATATCAGAATCCTGTCATACCAGGTTTTCATCCCGATCCGAGTGTCTGTCGTGTGGGGGATGACTTCTATCTGGTGAACAGCAGTTTCCAGTATTTCCCCGGTGTGCCCTTGTTTCACAGCAAAGACCTGATTCATTGGGAACAGATAGGGCACTGCCTGACACGCCCCTCACAACTGCCCCTCCATGACGCCACTACTTGGGGAGGCATCTACGCACCGACCATCCGCTATAACGACGGTACATTTTACATGATTACCACCAACGTTTCCGATAAAGGCAACTTCATAGTCCATACCACTAACCCGCGCGGCGAATGGTCAGAGCCCGTCTGGCTAAAACAGGGTGGCATTGACCCCTCCCTTTATTTTGAAAACGGCAAATGCTATTTAGTCAGCAATCCCGATGCAGGCATCTTCCTGTGTGAGATCAACCCGAAAACCGGCGAACAGCTCAGTGAATCCAAACGCATCTGGAACGGTACGGGCGGACGCCACCCGGAAGGCCCACACCTCTATAAGAAGGATGGCTGGTACTACTTGCTGATTTCGGAAGGCGGCACGGAATACGGACACAAGGTTACCATTGCCCGCAGCCGTACGATAGACGGCCCGTACGACAGCAACCCTGCCAACCCGATTCTGACCCATATCAACAAGAATGCGCAGAACAATCCGATACAAGGTACGGGACACGCCGACCTTGTACAGGCTTCCGACGGAAGTTGGTGGATGGTATGTCTCGCATTTCGTCCTCAGACAGGCTCTCACCATCTGCTGGGGCGCGAAACATTCCTCGCTCCTGTACGTTGGGATGAAAATGCCTGGCCGGTAATAAACGGAGACGGCACCATAGCTTTGCAGATGGATGTCCCCACCCTCCCACAGCAACCTCCAGTCGAAAAAACTGTCCGCACAGATTTCAAAGACGGAAAGTTAGGAACCGAGTGGGTACATATCAGGAATTACCACCCGGAGAACTACACATTCTCATCCGGCAAGTTACGGCTGAAAGCCACTCCCGTAAATCTGGACAACAGCAAGGAAAGTCCCACATTCGCAGGCCGCCGCCAAGAGCATATCAATTTTACCGCTACCACCTCCCTGCAATTACAGAAGGCCACCGCAGGAGATGAAGCCGGCTTGACGGTCTATATGTTCGAACCAGCCCACTATGACCTTTTCGTCAAGCAACTGGAAAACGGGAAACAAGCCGTCGTGCTGCGCTATCGTCTCGGTGAAATGACCCACATAGAGAAAGAGATTACGCTTCCTAAAAACGAAGTGCAGCTCCGTGTGAAGGGAAACAAAGACTCCTATTCATTTGAATATGCCACGGACGGAAAGAGTTTCAAGGAATTAGGACGCATGAACGCCTGTTACATCAGTACCGAAACTGCCGGAGGCTTCACCGGAATCATGTTAGGAATGTATGCCTCATCCGGTTCCAATATTTCCAAGGCATATGCAGAGTTTGGTTATTTCGACTATTCGGAATTATAGGCAACCGACAACATTTTACACCTGACAGCTAAAATAATAAAAGCATAAGAGGATGTACCGTAGGGGGTACATCCTCTTATGCTTTTATTCAGTTAAAACCGCCTATTTACCAGTTGGGCATCACCAATTACAATACCTTCAGACTATCTATCGTCACTTTCACAGCATCCAGATCGGCAATGTCACTGACGATATCAAAAATATCGATGACAAAGACAATGGCTCCATTGACAGCCGCTTCCGGCTTATAGGCAACGGTATAGGTACCGTCACCCTTAATTTTCACATCAGCCACACCGCTGTAGGAAGGCCACCAACCGGAAGCCGTATACATAAGTCCGGCATTATATTCTTTGGTCAGTGCATCTCCACTCAAGCCACTGATACTAAAGGTCAACTCCATGGAATAATCGAATGTCAAAGCTGACAAATCTACGGGAGAATTGTCCTTGGTACTACCATACTCGTTATAGAGTTCAATACGGAAATTATTCTTGTCAGTCTCCAAATGGCCGAATACCAACTTGCCGTTATCCACTGCCACTGCCTCAGGCTCAGGAGTAGAAGAACCTCCGGCTGCATTGGGAATGAAGTGGTAAGCCACATATTCTTCCTTGTCACCGTTGCGCACGCCTAACCACATGCCGGTCACATTTCCTGCTATAGTCTCCAGGCTGAGGATACGCAACTGATTATCCGAATTTGCAAAGAACATAATGTCACCACCACCAATATGGTAGGAAGGCACGCCATCCTCAAAAGTATAGACTCCCTTATCGTCCAATGTATATGCACCGCTTTTTACAGTTCCATCAGGCAAAGCAAACTTGTAGGTCATGGCTTTAGAGTCCAAAGTCATAGAAAGTTTGTCAAGTTCAGCAACCGGAGTGGCCCAATCAGGATAGTTGCCCGCCGTGAAGTTATTCATTAGACTACCGTCCAGATTTGCCCAGTCGAAAGGAACATCTGCAGACATATTCCACTGAATAGTAGTGCTTACAGTCTGGGATACGGCATCTTTCCATCCGTCCGGCAATGTAGGTTCCGGCTCCGGCTGTTCTTCGGGTACGTAGTTATCGGCAAACTCCTTGGAAACAAAATTCCATATCAGCCACCAGGCACCCTCACTGTTGTCACGCATCACCGCCACACGCAGATGGTTCTCATCCAACTCCAATATCTTCAAATCTCTCCTCCAGTTTGTACTGCGGTCACTCCAGCTTGGAGTGTGTAACAGGTCACAGTCGGTAAAAGTAATGGTATGGCTATCCGTATTCAGCATAAAAGTTCCCTCGCTATCCTCAGTACCCGAAACCGACTCCGAATGTACCCGCACATTCGCTCCACCTTTCAAGTCAAAGGTCATTGTACTGGCCCAAATGCCATCATCTCCAGTATGCCCCTTGCCCGGATCCCAATTGGCAGTCCAATTGTTCCATTCCGTAGTGGACGATGGATCGGCATAGGTCAACTCGCCGGCCGCATAACCGTAGGAACCATTATCGAAGATCCAAACTTTCTCGCTATCGACGCCACCGGTAAGAAATGACCATAACTCATTGTCCACAAACTCTGCACAGAAAGAACTGACCTCAAAAGTAGCAGGTTCACCGTAAACCACACCGCCACGTGTCTCCACACCGAACGTCACTGTATATGTCCCTTCAAACGGAATCTTCAACGTCACCTTCTTCTCCTGGCTACGTCCTTGCGGATGTTCCCACAAAGGAGTGTAGCCAGCCCCTAGTTTACTTTCCAGATAAATGATGTTCGGATTTTCAGAATCATGGGTAATGGTATAAGCAATACCCTCTACCAGGTCATCAGTGGTCAGCCCCTTGTCGCCCAAGTCATATTCATCAGGAGAACAGGCGCTGAATATCGACAGTACACTTGCCATAAGCAAGCAGATATAATAGTTTAATTTCATATCTTAGATTTTTTATTTGTTACACATCCGTTTTACCAACCGGCATTCTGTTTCAGTACACCGTTTGAAAGGTTAATCTGGTTGTATGGAATCTGGCATAAACCTCTCGTCGCCGTAATCTTACTGCCTTGAATGGTCACGACATCTTCCACTCCACCGCTGAGCAAGGTACGAGTCTCGGCAATCTCGGCAGCGGCAACATCCACGCCCTGGCGAAGCAAGTCCCAATAGCGCAGACCTTCAAAGGCAAATTCATACATACGTTCTTTCAAGATGTTCTCTTTCGTCGCTGTCACACGCTTGCCGGTATCACCGCCGAAAGCACGGTCACGTACGGCATCCAGATAAGCCTGTGCATTAGGACTACCAAGTTCAGCCGCCATCAGCAACACATCGGAATAGCGAACCACGACAAAATCCTGGTATTGGCTTATCTGGTACTCGCCTGCGCCAATTTCCTTACCCATCACCTCATTGACCTCACTCCAAGTACCATCATCGGCCTGCTGCCAGATGGCAAGCGGAGCATATTTCTTGATACCATAACCGGTATATTCGCGCTGGTCGTTATAGAGTAAAGAGAAGTTGTCACGGTCGGCAATGCCCTCACTTGTATAATCAATAATAGAGGCAGCGGCGCGAGTGTCACCGGACTGATAACTGTTCACCAGTTTCGGACTCACTGTACAGGCACCCCAGCCTTGTCCGTACGGTACGGTAATCAAGTTACGGGGAGCGATCATCACCTGCCAGCGGTTACCGTCGGCATTGCCGTTATAATCGGATGTATAGTTGAATTTCTGTGCCAGCACTGTCTCTACATTGCCACGCCCCGCATAAGTATCTGTTTTGGTATAGCCGCCGTCAGCATTAGCTGTCCAGGTAACGGAAGCGGCCGGCCATAGATTCTTGAACTCTTCCACCAAGTCAAATTCTTCAGAAGCAATCACATCTTCCACTGCCGCCAATGCCTCCGCTTTAGTAAGGTCGGCAGGCTCTTTACCATAATAGCCGGAATAGAACAGGTAAACACGCGCCAAAAGAGCTTCAGCCGCATACTTTGTAATATGTCCGTCGTTGGATGCAGCCTGTGCCTTGGGATAAGCATTCGCAGGAATATTCTCCGCTGCATATTTCAAGTCACTGATGATGAGTCGGTAAACTTCATCGGGAGCAGCCTGTGCAATGTTGTCGGTAGTGGGAGTATCCAGCAGAGGAATGTTTTCCCACAGACGAACCATATCGAAATAACAGAGTGCACGGATAGCATGTGCCTCACCAAGATAAGTACCCTTCGTGGCTTCACTGGTCCAGTTGATGCCATCGGCGCGTGAAATCAACTCATTACAACGGTAAACGGCCGCATAATAGTTTTTCCAATCCGTTTCATACAAGTTCAAGTCCGATGAAGACTGCGCCTGATCAAAGCGGTCAATCACTTGGTAGTTGCGTCCGTCGGCAACTCCCGTGGCACCATAACATTCGTCCGCCATCATCTCCGAAGCCAGATAAAAGCCCACCCCCTCACTGGAGGTAGTACATTGCCAACCGTCGTAACAACCCACCAAGGCACGATAAGCGTCACTTTCCGTCTTGTAATAGTTTCCGGTGGAAGATTCCGTCTTAGACTCTACATCCAGGAAACTGTCTGTACAAGATGCCAGCCCGAGGCTGAACAATCCTAAAGCCAGAATATTTAATTTGAATTTCATGATTTCTTGTTTTTAGTTTATGAGTACTGGTACTCTGTTCAATTAAAACTTAAGGTTAACGCCGAAAAGTATGGTGCGCGGACGAGGATAGTAACCATAGTCGATACCCGTCACCCAACTCTTGCTGTTGCTGTCCTGAGGGCCGTAACCGATTTCGGGATCCATGCCATCATATTTGGTGAAAGTAAATGCGTTCTGCACTTGTATGTAAGCACGGCACTGGGAAATGGCCTTGCTCTTCCACAACCGGGAAAAGTCATAGCCCAATGTAATGGCACTGATACGCAGGAAGTCACCGTCTTGAATGTAAAGATCGGAGAACTGCCAGTTGATATTGGTATCGGTCACGCGCGGCATACGGTTACTGGTACCTTCACCCGTCCAACGGTCAAGGATAGCTGTAGTATAATTGGCCTTTTTATTGGTATGGTTGCGGTAACTCTGCACAATCTTGTTGCCTACAGACCCGTTGGCATTCAACGAAAAATCAAAACCTTTATAGTCAAAGCCTAAATTGAAACCATAAGTAAAGTCCGGCATACCGTTACCCAGATCCACCTTATCACTATCGTCAATCACACCATTACGGTCCACATCAACATACTTCACGTCACCTGGCTGTACATTACTTTGCAACACACCGTTTCCTGCCGCAATCCAGTCTTCTATTTCCTGCCGGTTCTGAAAGATACCGGCGGTCTTATAGCCCCAGAAGTAACCGATGGCATGACCGTTGGAAGCACGATAAAATTCGGGAGAGTTGTCATACAGTTGGTTCGTACTACCATGGATAATGCCATCCTCGGTAGGAATGTTTCCAACCTTATTCTTATTATACGTACCGTTCACTCCGATATTGTAATGGAAGTCCTTTCCTATCCCGTCGTTCCAAGTCAGAGCAAGTTCAACACCTGTATTCTTAACGTCACCACCGTTGATGTAAGGAGCCCCCGTACCTGCAGTGGCAAGGATAGGAGCCTGTACCAACCAGTCCTTGGTGTTTTTCACGTAAAAATCCGCATTCATGCCCAGACGGCTGTCAAGGAAACGTGCATCAATACCTATATTGTATTGTTCGGAAGTTTCCCATTTCACGTTTTCATTGGCCAGACGACTGGGATAAGCGCCCCATACATGATTGGCAGAACCGAGGCCTGTACCAAACAGATAATTGGTAGTGGAACTCTTGATGGGAGCCGTGTACTGGTAATTGTCGATGTTCTGGTTACCGACTTGTCCCCAGCTGACACGAAGTTTCAGGAAGTCGAGCCACTCACGGGTACTTTCCATAAATGCCTCGTTCGTAAGGGTCCAACCAGCCGATACGGAAGGGAAATAGCCAAAGCGGTGACCGCTGGCAAATTTGGAAGAACCGTCGGCACGCACAGTAGCATTGATCATGTATGTCTCTTTCCAATTCCATCCCAAACGGGCAAAGTAGGAAACAGTCCTGGTCTCATCGTTCGGCTTTCCTTCGGCACCCAGTCCCTGTTCGGTAGTGGTAGCGGAACCATTGTTGACAAAAGCATGGTCCCAATCATCAAAACCTTCTTTCAGCACACCGCTTCTCGCGCCTACATAGGTACCCTCATAACGGCTAGATTCCATACCGACCAAAGCATTGAACGCATGATCCCCCAAAGTCCAGTCATACTGTGCAGTATTGGTCCATACCAATGTCAAACCGTGGTTCATATTCTGGTTGACTTTGGTGTTTTCTGTATTCTTCGTATAGATATCAAACTGATAAAGAGGAGTATAGCTGCGGTATTCACTGGAGCCATACGTAGCGCCAAACACCGTGCGGATTTTCAAGTTCTTGACCGGAGTCAGTTCTGCATATACATTACCGGTGAAAGTAGCAGCCTTATTCTCGTTATTGGTATTTGTCATCATGTAACCGTAAGGATTGCCGTCGGCATTATACCAGTCGCTGTTGCTGGTATCATTGTAAGGATTGTCATACAAATTATTGTCACTATATACAGGGCTCAACGGAGATGTGGCAAATGCACCGCGTAAAGTATTGCCGTACAAGTCGCCCACACTGACGCCGTTGTTTTTCTTATAGACAAAGCTTACTTGCTCACCCACTTTCAAGAGGTTCTTGATGACTTGATGGTCAGAGTTGATACGGAAGTTGTAACGCTCATAATTGGATACGTCCGAACCACCCACAATGCCTTCCTGCTGCATATATCCCAAAGAAAGCGCATAGGTAGAAGTAGCCGATCCACCGGTGACGCCCAGTGTATAGCTTTGAGTTTTGGCGTTATCCTTGAACATGGTGTCAATCCAATCGGTATCATAGACATTGCCATCGGCGTCATAAATAGATTTAAAGCTGCTCCAATCATAAACACCGTTGCCACTATTCAACGATTGCTCATCCATAATGGCCATATACTGCCGTGCATTCAGCATATCAGCTTTACGGGCTACATTCTGGATGCCGTAGTAAGCGTCCAGCGAAACCACCGCCTTGCCTTCCTTACCCGATTTGGTAGTAATCAGCACCACACCATTAGCAGCCTGCGCGCCATAGATGGCAGCCGAAGCAGCGTCTTTCAAGACATCTATACTTTCAATGTCAGCCGGGTTCAAAGTAGAAATATCACCGCCTACACCATCAATCAGATACAAGGGAGCGGAATTACCGACAGTACCCAAACCACGGATAGTCACTTTCATGTCAGCTCCCGGCTGACCGGAAGTAGAAGTGATGTTCACACCCGGTGTCTGCCCCTGCATAGCCTGTAGCGGGTTGTTGGTATTCAGTTTAGCGATATCATCACCTTTCACCTGTACGGTAGCGCCCGTTACCAGCTTCTTTTTCTGAACACCGTAACCTACAACCACCACTTCGTCCAACATTTCCGAATCCTCTTTCAATACTACATTGATAACGGATGAAGCCCCCACCTGAATTTCCTGGGTCTGATAGCCGATATAAGAGAATATCAACGTCTGCCCCTGCTGAGCGTCCACAGAGAACTTACCGTCCATATCGGTAATACCTCCGGTAGCAGTTTCTTTTACCTGCACACTGACACCGATCAACGGTTCATTATCCGTAGCCGATGTCACAATTCCCGTAATGGGCTTGTTTTGAGAAGGATTAGCCTGAAGGCTACTGATTGCGGGTACTAAAAGTAACAGTACCCATGCAATGCGGCATAAATGCTGATTTATGCACTTTTCCAAAAATGCTTTTCTCATTGTACATTGTTTAATGGTTAATATCAAAGATCTTATTGCGCCTTTTATTCATGCAAAAGAAATCCACTGCAAATGTATGAATGAGAAGAAAAAGAGTACCGTGAAATTGTTATGAAGAGGATATGGATAAGTTAAAATACGTTTCCGAAATGTTACTAAAAAAGGTATAATTTGTTTCTACCCCCTCTCAGTACACTCTGAAAAGGGGTAACAGAAAAGCTATTTGCCCATAAAATGTTCTCCAGGCAAGATAAGCCTAAACTTTACAGGGAATGAAAAAGCCGGTGGTGGTACTTGCGGTACTTGCTGCATTCATGGCAGGATTTGACCACCTCCTCCGTTACAAGCTACTCGTACAAATAAAACATCCGGTCCATCAACCGCCATTTTTCCGCCGAAGTAGCTCCCGGACTGGCAACCTGAAAAATGGACATATAATCTTCCCATTCTGCCTGCCTGGGCAATCCGGCCAGTTTTTCCATCGCCGTGTCCCACTCAAAATCAAGTGGTGTCTCCACTATCATGAAGAGGCGGTTCTCCAGAATATAAATCTCCATTTCAAGAATACCCACTTCCCGGATACCCGCAATGATCTCAGGCCAAGCCTCTGCCTGGCTATGGCGCTTCATATACTCTGTTATCAACTCCGGATCTTCCTTCAGATCCAATGTCTGGCAATATCTTTTTACCGGCCCGCTATACTCCTTTACCCGGTAACCGGCCTTGCTATTCATAATCTCCATTTTATTTCGTCTCAACGTTTAGCCAAATATCTACGTACCGGCTCGTCATACAATTTCAAGCACAGGTAAGCAAACAATATATTCCATGCATAGACACATAAGGCAACTTGCCAAGTCTGCTCCAGCGTGAAAAGCTGGTTCTTGATCAGCCATGCATAGAATAAGTACATGAACGGATAGTGTATCACATAAACCGGATAGGATATATCTCCCAGGAACTTACATATCCGGGCCGACTTCTTGTCGGTAGCAGTTCCCGACGCACCGATCCAAAGAATCACGGGAAAAGCCACAAGTACACAGAATGCTTCATAGACACCGTTGGTGCAAACAGGCTCCGCACCTTCCAGATAAGGCACCGAGAACAAGGCAATCAATAAAACGGAACATATCCAGAATGCCCCCCTCAGTGGAATAGGCTTGAAATTGCGCGACAGGAGCATACCCATAGAGAAAGGGAAAAGCATTCTCAACAATCCGCCGACAAAATTTACTCCATCCAACGTCCAGCCTACCCCCATATTGCCGTAACCGGAAACATCAAAAATGGCAAACAGCGCCAAGGCTGTTCCCGACAACGCCGTCAGTACCGCCAATGCCTTATTGGATAAGCGGCGGATGAACAAAGCATAAAGGATATTACCTATATACTCGAAAAACAAGGACCAACAAGGACCGTTCAACGGGAACATTTCCCCATTACCGCGGACCTCATAGCCTACCCCCGGCATGGCAGGTATAAAGAATATCGAACAAAGCAATGACAGCATCACCATCAATAAGGGCACCTGTGTTCCATCCCACTGCACGCATCCTTGGATACAGAACGTGACAGCCCCCAACACTACTCCCAGCACCACCATGGGATGAAGCCGTATCAGACGCCGCTTGAAGAAGTCCTTCATGGTAAAACCCTTGCCCCAACGGTCGTCATAGGCATAACCGATAACGAATCCGGAAAGGATGAAGAAAAAATCCACAGCCAGGTATCCGTGATTGAAAGTTTCAATAATGCCACCGCCGGCAAAAGCATATCCCTCGAATACGTGGTACCATATAACCATCAGGGCGGCTACGCCACGCAGTCCGTCAAGAAGGTCATAATGCGGTTTCGTGTCTGCGAAAATAGTTTTAGGGGGTTGTGTGTGATCCATAAGATTAATTTTAATTATGTAGGTTTCTGAATCTTCATAAGAAGTTGACAAAAGTATGAAAATTTATCAAGGTGGGAAAATAATAGGCTATTTATATGAATGATTATCCGCATTCATCTCCCTAGCCGGCTATCTGCATGGCTCATCCTTGTTCGTCCATCGTATCTGCCAGGTTCACTCCCATACTGATATGGCATTAAAAGGCTTTTAATATGATATTGAAAGGCTTTTAATCACATCTCCCCTATACAGTCTTCCCGGCAGGCTTATACACGCATCCAGCCTCCCTGTTACACTGATATGCCGTAATGTAGAAGAGCCGGACGGAGGGATAATATGGCGGATAATTATTTTATTCGTAAATTAAATCCGTGAAAACAATAACATTGATTATATTTGCAACAGAACCTCCAACAAACGTTTCAACATGATAAGAAAAACCCTACTGGGCATAGCGGTAGCAGGACTTTGCTCCATCGCATGCGCCCAAAACACAAACCGCGTATTCGAACCGCCCGTAATGGGCTGGAGTTCGTGGAATACCTACCGCGTAAACATCAATGACACTTTAATCATGAGGCAAGCCGATGCCATGATCGAAAAGGGACTGAAAAATGCCGGATACCGTTACATCAACGTGGATGACGGTTTCTTCGGCGGACGAGATGAAAAAGGCATCATGCAACCTCACCCCACCCGTTTTCCCCGTGGGATGAAGGTCGTTTCCGACCATATTCATTCGCTGGGGCTGAAAGCCGGTATCTACTCGGATGCCGGCAGTAACACTTGCGGCTCTATCTGGGACAAGGATATGAATGGCGTAGGTGCCGGCATGTACGGACATGAGCGTCAGGACGCCACCCTCTATTTCAACGACTGGAATTTCGACTTCATCAAGATAGATTACTGTGGTGCCGGGCAAGAGCTGAATCTGGAAGAGGAGAAACGTTACACCGAAATCCGGCAAGCCATCGACCAAGTGGGCGCCGGGCACGTATCCATCAATATCTGCCGCTGGGCCTTTCCCGGTACGTGGGCACGGAAGTTGGCACGCTCATGGCGCATCAGCCCCGACATTGCTCCAAACTGGAAATCGGTGAAATACATCATCGGCAAGAACCTGTATCTTTCGGCTTATGCCGGAGAGGGGCACTATAACGATATGGATATGCTGGAAATCGGCCGGGGACTGGCTCCCAATGAGGAAGAAGTACACTTCGGCATGTGGTGCATTCTGGCATCGCCCCTTCTTATCGGCTGTGACTTGACAACCATTTCCGAAGCATCGCTCAATCTCTTGAAAAATGAAGAGCTCATCGCATTGAACCAGGACCCACTAGGATTACAGGCATACGTTGTGCAACATGAGGGTGAAGGGTATGTACTGGTTAAGGATATCGAGAAGCGCCGGGGAGCAGTGCGTGCCGTCGCCTTGTATAATCCATCAGACACGCTATGCAGTTTCTCTGTTCCGATGCAGTTGCTGGAACTGGCCGGCAATGTAAAGTTGCGCGACCTGGTTCAACGGAAAAACCTCAAGCCCCTAAAGGACGGCGTCCTTGAATACACGTTGAATCCGCGCAGCGTACTAATCTTGCGCGCCGAAGGAGAACAGCGTATCGAACCGGTACGTTATGAAGCCGAATGGGCCTATCTGCCTTGTTTCAACGACCTTGGCAAAAGTCCCAAAACAGCAGCTTATACTCCTATACAAGGAGCCTCAGGCGGAATGGGGATAAGCCATATCGGCGGAAGCATGGAGAACCATGCCCTCTGGTCGGTCTATAGTGAAAAAGGCGGTAAATATATGATGAACATACATTATATCGGAAAGCCCTACAGCCAATTAGAAATCAACATGAACAATGACAAGACAATATGTTTCGATCAATTGGAAACTGAAACCGGGAAACACGCCAGCCTGACATGTTATATCAATCTACAGCCGGGCTTCAATTCTCTCCGCATGGGAAGTTCCTACTGCTGGGCCCCCAATATAGACTGTTTCACGCTCTTGCCTGTTACAGACCCAAAGACTGCCCCGGATATTTCTACTGAAAAGAGTAAAGCGGTAAACTGAAAGAGCTGGAACACAGTAATGCGGAACTGCATCAGGAGATTGCCGAACGTGACAAAAACATTGACACTTTGATTTCTCAACTAAAGAAAAGATGTACAAGCAAAAAACAAGCAAAACCGCAATCTGTTATACCAAATAAGGACTAAAACAGAAAGCTAAATCCTTTCTTTTGCGAAGCATTGAACCGCTTAATCTCCAGAGAGAGGGATTTCTTTAACTGACCAGCCATAAAGTCCAAGAATGACTGATTGATTTCTTCTTTCTGACACTGGCGCAGGGAAAGTATATATTCTTCCCTGTCCTCTTTGAATATCTTGGCTGGGAAAAGGTGATAGCAAAATTGGATGTAGTTCATCAGCAACCGAGCCGTTCTGCCGTTACCATCCACCCACGGATGAATCATAACTAAAAACCCCTCAGATTGGGTCAACGTAAAAACCTGAGGGGGTAAAATTATAAATTGTTATCTTTGTCTCCAAATTCATAGCTTATGGAGTTAAACGGTTATCGCCTTCTTCTTCCTGAAGGCACTTTAGATTACTTTGATCTTGTTGATGTGAAGGAAAGCGTAAATGAAGTTGTGATCTACCTTGAGGAGAAAAATATCGTTCCTGAGAAGTATACAGATCAGGATACTGAGAGTAAAGGCTTTTATGATCCTGTTATTGTTCAGGATTTTCCTCTTCGTGGCAAGAAGGTCTTCCTCAATATTCGTCGTCGTCGCTGGATCTTAAAGAAGAATAATGAGTATATCTCTCGTAACTGGCGTATGGTGGCTGAAGGTACTCGTATGACGCAAGATTTTGCGTCTTTTTTAAAAGAATTATATTGATAGCTATCCGATCAGTTGCAAGCTCTTAGGTGTTTTATATGGAGTTGACGGGGATTTATTGGAGCGTCAATACCGTAACCATCTAAGTGGTTATCTCCATTGGGACCAACTTGTTCATGCAGAGGATTGGCTACTATTCGAAAAGAATATCGGTGCTTATATCTGTATTGATGAGGTAGCCCTCTCGCGTGGGGAACTCTATACTGTACTGACCAATAAAGAAGCTCACGGTGGTAAAGGTAGTATGATTGCTATCATTAAAGGTACGGACGTTCATACGGTCACTTCTGTCCTGCTTAAGCTATCCCGTCGCCGCCGTTACCAAGTGCGCGAGATTACTTTGGATATGGCTCCTAACATGGAGCAGATTGCACGCATCTGCTTTCCTGCGGCCAAACGTGTTACCGATCGCTTTCACGTACAGAAGTTAGCTTATGAAGCGGTGCAGGAGATGC